>Ga0209055_1002558_pt1 | contig 11445 bp, 10 predicted proteins | sample GraSoiAngelo_110_FD_185875 | JGI IMG/M metagenome (GOLD analysis project Ga0209055, IMG submission 185875) | Grasslands soil microbial communities from the Angelo Coastal Reserve, California, USA - 14_0903_12_30cm (SPAdes) (version 2) | ecosystem: Environmental > Terrestrial > Soil > Grasslands ... | reverse complement strand
CTGGCGCAGCTGTGGTGAAACTGCCAGGTTTTGCTCGGATTCAACCATACGCATTGGCAGGCGGCGGTGCTCTGGTATTTAATCCAACTGGTAACGTCGGCAACAGTTTGTGCGGGCGCCTCGGAGCAAACTCGGGGAGCCTTCCTCTACGGTGTGGGTGCGGACTACGTTCTCGCGAAGCATTGGTCGCTCCGCTCCGAATATCGCGGCTTCGTGTACGAAGCACCCAGCTTCAATCTCGCCGGTTTGGACACAGACAGCTGGACGCATAGTGCCCAACCATCAGCCGGCATCGTCTTCCGCTTTTAATAAGCCGCGGCCGAAGGCGTGGTACGGGTGTTCAACCAAACACCCGTGCCACTTGCAGCCAATGGAGCACCGCCCATCTCTAAGCCGCTCTGCATAAGCGCCGGGTACTTTTTATGAGGTAGACCGCGACAACGCCTCTTTGGCCCTTCCCCGAAGGAGCACAGGAGGCGCCGCGGTCACCTCGCCACATTACACACTTAAACGGCTCTTCAGTTTGGGCGTTCCCACCTGAACTGCGGCAGGATGCGCGGACGTCACTCGTGGCTTGTCCGAAGCTTCGTGGATGGGTCACCAGAGCCGACGCAATCCCTGTGGTGACGTTTTGACACTAAATACGGTTACGGCTCGAAGAATTGGCGGGAGCGACGGGACTCGAACCCGCGGCCTCCTGCGTGACAGGCGTTCTAACTGCCGGTAAGGTTTTGGTCGCCTTTCTTGCCGCGTTGAAATAAATGACTCACCTGCGAGGCGCTAGGTAAAATTGGGCTTCGGCGGAGCGCAAACCGAGTCAAACCAGCGGCTGATATAGACCTCGGCATGAGCTTCACCGCAGTAATGTCGGGCGCCGGCCGCCTTGGCGGTTTCAGAATTCCACCGGTAACCGTAAGATCGGAATCTCCACATCGAATCACGAACCAGTGGACCGGATTGGTGGTTACGAGTCCACAGACTTCACACCTGAATTCCTGCAGCGTTGTCATGAGTTCATTCCCGTATATCAGTGGTTGGTCATGCTCACTTCGTGATCGGGGCTTGTCGCAGAGTTGGTGTCAGAATCGTGAGTTCGCCGACTTGTTCCCTCTTCGCGGTACCGCGCAGGTGGGCGGCATGATCCATCATCCAAACCTCGGGAATGATTTCGCCGACCAGTTGTCCATGACAGAAAAGTCGCACCACCGAACTCTCAGAAACCACAATACCCACCGCCTTGGTGACGGCACTCATATTGGCGGCGGCAATGTGACGGCTGCCGAGTCCCAGCGGCACGTCCACTTGTGCGGCCACGGCATCGAAGTAGCGGCACGCGGAAAGGACAATTCCTTCCCGACTGACCACGAACCCGCCATCCAGCTGCGCCAATTCCTTGATCGTTCCGCGTAGATTGAGATTGGTGACATGAAGTGAAGACTCAGGATGCCCCGATAACGGATCCAAAATCAACGGTCTAGATCTCGCGAGCACGGCAGTCTCGTCCCCGAGTGTAAAGAGCGTGCCTACGCGTCTTCCCTCTCGCCCCTCGCGAGCAATTTCGACTGCCAGCTCGATCAGGGACTCAAGAACGTCAGGGTTATATTCTGTTACTTGGCAGAGAATGCTCTCAAACATCCATCAAACTCCATCTCTTCGGGTAGACGCCACCTACAGCTGCACTCTGGTTTGGATGAAGGGATCACAAAGAAGATTCGGGCGCTCAATGACAAATGTATCAACGGATGCGCTGCTCCCCCTTTTTATGAACGCCCAGAATGCTGCGGCTCAACTCTTCGTCCGGAAACAGCTCACGACTTTGTTGTCGCACTAGGAGTTTTATCGGGTGTCTTCGAGACACTAGCGACCAACTCGTCCAATCTCGAAAGCAAAAGCTTCAGCATAGGAGACTGGTTCGCCTTTCTATAGCCGAGGACCAGATCAACAGTTGGCGTAATTCCCTTCAGAGGGCGGCTCGTTACAGAAGCAGGGAGAAAGTTCTGTGTGTAAGCAGGTAGCAGCCCTACGCCGCGGGTCGACATTATTAATGAAATTCCCATCGTGACGTGGTCCGCCTCGTGAGCTGGCGTGATATTGATTCCCGATCGCTTCAGGTAGTTGTCGATGACCGCACGCAGTACAGGAGCCGTACGGGACACAATCACAAATATTTCGCCTGCCAGGTCCCTCGGACTGATCGCTTTCAGCGCGGCGAGACGGTGGTCAGTAGGTAAGATCACAATCAAAGGCTCCTTCACAAGAAGGCGGAACGCGAGGTCTGGCAGCGCTCGTTCTCTTCGAAGGAAAGCGGCATCGATTTTTCCTTTCGAAAGGCCCTCTGCAAGTAGCGGGGAATATTGACTCGATATCATCACGTCAATGTTGGGTAGTTCGTCGCGCAATATGCGCAGGGCTTCGGGCATCCACGTCAATTCGTGTCCAGTCAGAAAGCCCATGGTGAAGCAAGGCTTGGCGGGACCAGCGACTCGGCGTGCAGCTTCACCTGCCGCTTCAACCTGCGATAAGACTGAGCGGGCGCGATCGAGAAAGGCCCGACCCGCCGGTGTCAGGTCGACGCCGCGAGCTCTTCGCGTCAGAAGCGGGGTGCCCACCTCGTCCTCAAGATCTCGAATCTGCCGACTCAACGAAGGTTGCGACGTGTGCAGTGTTTGCTCTGCTGCGACGGTCAGACTTCCCGCGTCGGCAACTGCGACGAAGTAGCGAAGATGTCGCAATTCCATTTGTACTCCCATGCTTGCGAAGCATCGCTCCCAGCTTAACAAAGTATGCTTCGACCGCGCTACCAATAGCTTCCGTCGCGATCTAACTAGGCGATCTGAGCTAACCCGGAAGCAGCGTTGGGCGTCAGTCATGCCTGACCTGCATGGGTTCCAGATCAAGGAGGCAGTTTATGAATTCACCCGTTGTTTTAATCACCGGTGCACTGACAGGAATCGGTCGCGCCACCGCCTTGGCCTTCGCGCGTGATGGAGCACGTGTCGTTGTTTCCGGTCGACACGACGATGAAGGTCAGAAGCTAGCCCAAGAACTGCGAAAGCTCGGCACTGAGGCCGAATTTGTGCGCACCGACGTGCGGCATGAAGAGGAAGTCAAGACCCTTGTCGACAAGATCATCGCTCGTTTCGGTCGACTCGATATTGCCGTCAATAACGCTGGCACCGTCGGCACTCCTGGTTCGGCTGCCGATGTAACCCCCGAGAGCTATCAAGCCATTTTCGACACGAATGTGCTTGGTGTGCTTCTGTCCATGAAGTACGAGATTCGGGCCATGCTTCGGCAGGGCAAAGGCAGCATCGTCAACATTTCGTCTTCATACGGCAAGGTCGGCGGCCCGACCGCAGCAGTCTATGTCGGCAGCAAGCACGCTGTGGAAGGCATCACGAAGTCTGCGGCTATCGAACTCGCCGGCACAGGCGTTCGTGTCAACATCGTTGGCCCTGGTCCGACGGAAACCGGGATGTTCAACCGCTTTGCAGAAACGAAGGAAAACAAAGAACATTTCCTTAAGGCACACGTTCCTACCAAGCGCATGGGACTGCCCGAAGAGATTGCCAATGCCATCGTGTTCATTGCGTCTGACAAGGCCTCTTACATCGTCGGCGCATCTCTGGCGGTGGATGGAGGCATGCTCGCCGGGTGATTCAAACTCGGCATCCAAATGGGACATCTCGTGAGTAACGGCGGTCAGAGCGGGAATGGAGGGGAGAATGGTTCAGCAAAACAAAACAGCGCTGGTGACGGGCGCATCAAGAGGAATTGGCCGCGCGACGGCAGCGGCGCTCGCCAGGGCCGGTGCGCACGTCCTGGTTCACTACGGTCGCTCCGCACGGGAAGCGGAATCTCTCGTCTCCGAGATTCAGACGGAAGGCGGACTCGCAAATGCAGTCTCGGCCGATCTAGGAACTCCGAACGGCGCTGCGCTGCTAGCCAAACAGGTGCGTTCCATCGTCGGTGATCGATTGGATGTGCTTGTGCTCAACGCCGGAATCAGCAAGGCGGCGCGCCTCGCGGATTATACGGTGGAGGATTTCGACAACCTCTTTGCGACAAACGTCCGAAGTCCGTTCTTCCTGGTGCAGCAGCTCCTGCCAGTTCTTGGTGAAGGCTCGAACATCGTTGTGATCTCTTCGATCGGGTCCCACGCCGTAGTTGGCAACCCCGGCGTGGATAACCCCTCGATCTTGGCCTACGCCTCGACCAAAGGAGCATTAGAGACCTTGGTCAAGAACTGGGCTGCCATTCTTGGGCCGGAAGGCATTCGCGTAAACGCGGTCGCGCTTGGTGTGATCGACACGGATATGTCGAACTTCGCTAAAACTGAAGCAGGCCGTGAGCTCACTCTCGGGATGCAGGCACTCAAGCGAATCGGCAAACCAGAAGATGTAGCAGACGTGGTCGCGTTCCTGGCTTCGGAGGCGGCGCGCTGGATTACTGGAGCGAGTATCCCGGTCGATGGGGGCTCAAAGCTATGACTGACAACGCCAGAAGCACAATGGAGACAAAAACGAGCAAAGGCAAGGAGATCAGAATTCCTGGGCCTGACCATCCCATCACCATTTCTCCGGCTGAGGGCAGAGTGCGTGTATCGGTCGTCGGCAGGATAGTTGCTGAATCGACGCGGGCGCTTCGGCTGGAGGAGAAGGGATATCCGCCGGTTTACTACTTGCCGCGCGACGATGCGGACATGTCGTTACTGGTTCGGACCAAGCACTACACCTATTGTCCGTACAAGGGTGATTGTGCGTACTACAGCATTCCCGTCGGTGGAGCGAAGTCCGAATACGCCGTTTGGACGTACGAAAAACCCTATGAGGCAGTCGCCAGTATCAAGGAGCACCTGGCGTTTTATCCCTCGCGGGTCGACGCAATCGAAGTCATCTCCTAAGCGTCCCTGACGAGTTCGGCCGAGTGGCAGAAAGGAATCGAAGATGCCGAAGACTACATCCGAACAAAACAAGGCTCTCGTCTTGGAAGCGTTCGATACGTTGTTCAACAAGCGTGACTATGCGGCTGCCGAGAAGTTTTGGTCACGTCACTACATCCAACACAGCGCTCATATCGCACCTGGCCGTGAGGGCCTGTTCAATCTCACGTTGAAGTACGAGCCGGGAACGATCGTGGCGGAAGGAGACTTCGTGATCGTGCACGGGCGATTTAGCGGTTTCGGTGCCCCTGTGAATTGGATTGCAGCTGACGTTCTTCGTATCAAGGACGGGATTCTTATCGAGCATTGGGATGTTATACAGGACGAAGCCACCCAAGAGCAGTCAAAGAGCGGCCGTCCCATGTTCGGAGACGAGTTCCCAAAGTGAAAACGAAACCTAACCGTCGAAGAAAATAGAACGGCGGTGGCCAGGGACGGAGTTTAACCGCCGACGCCAGTCTTTTCAGGGCTATGTTATGCAGTGTTTTAAACAACTTAAGTGACTTCAGGTGGCCGCCTAAAATACTTGAGAAGTCGTGAGAGACACGCGAATCGTGGGTGGAAATCGTGGGTTCAAGACCAGACCCTCATCTCGCGGCGACGGACCTCTTCGGATTCACGCGCCAGGAGCGACTCGCATAGGGACAAGAAAGTTGCTGGCGAGGAGATAGGCGAATAGATGTCCGAAAGGCGGCGCGCAACGCACCTGGCTGGCAGAAACCCATCCATTCGTCTCACTCCACTCCCAACCGGTAATGGAAAGACTCTTCAGCCATTCCCGCAGATCCGTGGCGGTCATGGGATAAACGTAGACGCGGACATTCTGGGCGAAGAGACGCGCGAGTGCCTCCAGACGTCTGCCCTCGAGATTGCCATAAACGTCTTCAAACGCTCGAATCACCAGGGAAAGACCGGCGACGAAGCGCACAGGCGCCTTCGTATGGCGGTTTACGAGAGCGGTCATGTGGTAGAGCTCGACTTGGCGAAAAAGCAGCACGTCGCCGCCAGTGGCGAGAAGCGCATCGATGCGACGCAGCAAGTCGGGAATTTCCGGCGCTGGTTCGTTCGGCGTGAACGAAGCAACTGTCAGGCAAAAAAACCCGGCGGTCGCCGATTTCGTTTCGCCAAGTTCTTCTTGAAGCTCATGAATACCTGAAGCCAATAACCGCGCGTGAACTTGCGCGTGAACTGCATCCATGTGGCCAAAATATCCCGGTGCTAGCACGACGGCTTTCTTGTAGAGGACCTCGGTAGGGGGAACGAGGGAACCCTTGGACGAGAAAAACACGGCCTCTGCGAATCCCGCACGCACCAGGTGGACTGGCAGGGCACGTTGATCCCAACTCTCGAATGCTGGCCCGCGAAGTTCCACGTAGTCGAGCTCGATTCGCTCCGCGACTACGTCTTGCGCCAGGCCTTCCAGAAATGATTCCTTGGTTTGCCCTTCATAGAACGCGGCGTAGATGAGGTTAACGCCCAGAATACCCATGGCCTGCTGCTGGAGGACATTGGAAGAATCGCGCATATTGATGTGCAGCATGACGTCTTGGGGAGAACCGCCGGGCTGCAACTGAAACCGGAGACCGATCCAGCCATGTGAGTCATTGGTTCCGGCGAAGTTACGGGCGGAGACGGTATCGACAAAACAGAAGAACCGAGTTTGCTGCCCACGGGTTTTGCCTAATTGCGTGAGAAGTTGGGTCCATTCGTTGTCCAGCATGGACTCGAGCCGCTGTTTGGATACGTAGCGCGATCCGGAACCGTAGAGATCATCGCTGACTTCCTTGTCGTAAGCGGAAATGGTTTTGGCTACAGTACCGGAGGCCCCTCCCACTAGAAGAAACCATCGCGCGACTTCCTGTCCGGCACCGATTTCGGCGAAAGAGCCGAAGGTGGATGGATCTAGATTCAAGGTAAGCGCTTTGTGGTGAGTGTCGAGTTTTTGAGCGGAAGGCATAATCAAGATTCAGTTGATCACGAACTCGCAGTGCGATTAACCGCAGGGACGATCCGATAGTCCGCGCGATAAACCAAATTGTGCAGATCGCTGGACGCTATGGCCCGGAGTACGGATAGCTGGGCCGCGGCGTCCGCCTCGCTGAACACGTTCAGCGGCCAGTCATGAACTGTCGTTCCTCGAAGGTGAGGGTGGTGGAAGCTGCCTCCGAAATAGGCTTGGAGCACGATCCCCTCGACCCCGGCTGCCCGCTGTTCAGGCCAGCTCAAAGCCCAGGACGCGGCCAACCCTCCATCGCCTGTGCGTCGTAGTCCCGTCTCGGTGAGCTGCCCGGCGTCGAGCAGCAAGCTCGTGTTCATCTCGGTGAGAACCTGGCGGGCGACGGGAGCCAGCAGTTGCACTGCCTTCTCGAAATGGGCTTCCTTGTCCTCGCGACTTGAGGAGCCGCCGTGCGTGCCGTCTCGAAGATCCGCAAAATGACGGATTAGGGTGGTGATATATGCGGGTGTCGCACTTTCCGCCATTGCCTACCTCCTCTTAAGAATAGCAATGCTGCTTGAACAGCCTCGCATCAGAGCCCATCGGCTACTTCCACTTCTCATTAGAGAATGGCCCTCACGACACCGCCGTCTACTCGCAGTGCTGCCCCGTTCGTCGCTGAAGAGACCTCGCCGGCCAGGTAGATCGCCATCGCTGCGACTTCATCCACGGTGGCAAAGCGCTTCAGCAGGGACGATGGCCGCACATGCTCAAAGAACTGCTTCTCTACTTCTGCCTTCGATTTGTTTTCCTGCTTCGCCATCGCCTCGACAAAGGCGCCCACGCCTTCCGACTCCGTCGGTCCGGCAAGAATGCTGTTCACCGTTACGCCGGTTCCGGCTACAGACTCAGCGATCCCGCGCGCAACCGCAATCTGTGCAGTCTTGGTCATCCCGTAGTGCACCATTTCCGCCGGAATCTGAACCCCCGATTCGCTCGAAATGAAAAGGATCCGGCCCCAGTTCCGTTCCAGCATCCCTGCCAGATATTGTCGCGACAGCCTCACTCCGCTCATCACATTTATCTCGAAGAGGCGGTACCAGTCCGCATCGGGAATCTCCGCAAACGGTTTGGGCTCGAAAATGCCAACATTGTTCACCAGGACATCCACCACAGGGAATTTCGCAATCACGGCCGCTGCGCCAGCTGAACCAGAAAAGTCCGCCGCAATGCCATCAACCTTGGCCGCAGCAGCATGCGATCGGATTGCCTCCACCGCAGCATCGACGCGCTCTTGTGTCCGACCGTTTACATGGACATGCGCACCTTCGCTCGCAAGCGACTTGGCAATCGCAAACCCGATTCCTGCCGTCGATCCCGTTACCAGTGCGATTTTCCCAGTAAGTTTTAGATCCATATCATCCTCCTGTAGAAAACTCGTGACCTCTTGTCGTCACGTTGTTGGCTCTGCCTCAGCCGCCTGCTCCCTCTCCCCTGTCGTTTCCCATTTGATCCACTTGAGATCCAGCACAAAGATGGAGTAGAAGACTGGGACCAACAGCAAGGTGATGAAAGTAGCGACGGCGAGTCCGCCGATCTGGGCGTAGCACAAGGGTTTCCAGAGCGGGCCACCTTCAAGAGCGAGAGGAAACAAGGCAAGGATGGTTGCAGCCACGGTGATCATTACGGGTCGAATACGCTCTATTCCGGCATCGGGAAGAGCGCGTTCCAGGGGCTCGCCCTTTTCGTGCATCTCCTCAATGAAGTCGAACAGGACGATGACATGGCTTACGATGACTCCGATGAGGCTGGCCACTCCAAGAAATGCCATGAAGCCAAAGGGCGTGCCCATGATTGCCAAAGCGATCAATGCACCGATGGCTCCATAGGGAGCGGCTGCGAAGACCAGCAACGGCTTGACGGCATTATTAAACTGAACTAGCAACGCCAAGTAGATCCCGACCAGAGAAATCAGAAGAACAACGGCGAGATTCGTGAATCCATCGACCTGCTTTGCCTTTTCCCCGCCGATCTGCAATTGATAGCCCGGTGGAAGACTTTTCTTGAGAGCAATCAGTTTAGGTTCGATCGGTCCGAGCACCTCCGATGCGAGGACGCCAGGCGCCGGAAAGCACAAGATGGATAGGGTGCGGAAGTGGTCGCGCCGCCGAATCCGCGCCGTCTCGAGGATGTCTTTTAGAGTCGCCACTGACATCAAGGGGACTTTGACATTGTCTTGCGACGAGTTGACGTAAAGATTTTCGATCTGTGAAAGCCGCGCGCGATCCTGCGGCCGGAGACGGACAACAATCGGGATGTTCTTGTTTCCCTCTTTATAAATACCTACCGGGTTCCCACTGATTGCAGCAGCGGTGGACATTGCGACATCGGCGTTGGTAATGCCGACCAGGTTGGCGCGATCTGGATCAATCTCGATCTTCATCTGCGGGCTGTCGGGACTCCAATCGTCCCGCAACACGGAGATCCCAGGCGACTGGCGGACGATATCCATGGCTTGCGACGCGATGGCGCGGAGTGACCGGATATCCTCGGTCTCGGTTCGCGGATCGGTATCCGCCTGGCCAGTAATCAGGATCTCAACCGGAGTTTCGACGGGATTCGTTTGCAGCTGTCGCACCGTGATCCACGCCCCTGGGACCTGCTTGTTTAGTTCATCTTGAAGAGGTCCGATTAGCTTTGGAGTGGCCTCCTTGTCGCGCACCTGCACGATGACCTGCCCGTAATTGGTCTGGGTCGCTTCGGGAGCGATGGAAAACCAGAAACGTGGTCCGCCACCCCCGATAAAACTCGTCATGGAAGTAAGAAGGTGATCTGTTCCCTTCTCCGTCGTTCCCCTTTCAGAAGCACCTTCAACAACCTTGCGCACCACCTGCTCTGCCATCATTGCGGTATCGCTGGTCGCGCTCAAGGGCACATCGTTGGGCAGCCAGATGTCGAGGTAGAACCAATATTGGACATCTTCGGGAAAGAATTGTGACTTAAGGTGTGAAGCTGCGAAGCCCCCGATCAGCAAGAACACGAAGGAACCGGCCAAAACGGACCAGCGATGCTGAATTGCCCGGCCCACCAGCCGGTTATAGAAGCCATAAAAGCCGCGCTCCCGCTTCTCTTCGATAGTGGACTCTTTCCTGGCTGGCGGGCGCTGAATGTAGTAACCCAGCAGTGGAACAAACGTCATGGCAACCACCAACGCACAGAGCAAGGCCGTGGTCATGACGATGGGGAGGCTTTTGAGAAACTCTCCGGTGTTGCCGCTGAGCATGAGGAAAGGAAGATAGGCAATGATGTTCGTCAGCGTCGCGTAAAAGATGGCCGTGGCCAGCTTGGTCGGTCCCAGCCATGCTGCTACGCGACGCGGCAATCCTTCCGCAAGACCACGTTTGATGCCGTCGCCAGCGACCACAGGAACATCGACCAGCAGACCTAAGGCAATGATGAGCGTCGCTACCGACACTTGCTGCAGGTCGATACCTAACATGTAACTAACGCCAAAGGTCATGGCGAGGGTGATGGGAATCGCCAGGGCCATGATGAGCGCGAGACGCCATTCCCAAAATCCAATCAGCGACACCGCCACTACCAGGATGATCGCTTCCAGCAAAGCCCGCAGGAATAGATGAATGTTTTCCTTCACCTGTAAGGGCTGATCGGAGGTATGCGCGATGATGAGATCTGGCGGAAGAATCTGTTTAAGCTGTGCAAGTTTCTCGTCGACCGACTGACCGAAGTTCGCGATCTGTTGCTGATCGCGCATGTAGATCGCCAAGGTGACTGCGCGGCTGCGCTGCCATTGTCCAGTGGAGTCCTGCCACGCGTAATAGTTCAGATATGTTGCGGGCGCTTGATAGCCGGCAAAAATCTTGACCAGGTCCCGCAAATAAACGGGAGCTCCAGTCGAGGTCTTAGCGACAGCGACTTCCCCAATGGCGTCTCTGCTCTTGAACTGGCCGGAAGGATTGATGATGATCTGTCGCTGGTCTGTTTCGAATGCGCCTCCCGGCGCAATGATGTTGCGGGCGCGCAGGACTTGCCCGAGAGTTGCGGGCTGCAGTCCGTACTCAGCCAGGCGGTCTTGCGAATATTCCAAATAGACCACTTGTGGCAACAGGCCTCGCCTCTCCACTTTCGACGTCTCTGGCGCGCCCTGCACGGTTCTGCCAATCAGATCAGAAAAGTTATCGAGATCGGCGTAGCTGTACTTGTCCCCCGCCACATCAGTCAGCTTGGCGCGAACATCATGAGGATCACGGATGATGATTGGCGTCCAACCGTCCGGATGCAAATCGGACCGCTGCAATTGTTTCTGAAAGAATGCTTCCACGAAGCGATGAATACTCGCATCATCTTTGTCCGAAACACCATCGACAGCAATAAAACCACTCCCTGAGATCATCTGTGGCGCGTGCAGAATATTCTGTTCATTTGCTTGTTGCTCGAACAGCTGTACCGCGTCAAGCATCGTCGCCGGGGAAATAGATCGAGGGAATGAATAGACGATCGCGATCGGCACGTCGTGCTCTGTATGTTTCCTTTTTGCGCGAACCGA
>Ga0209055_1002555_pt1 | contig 11450 bp, 6 predicted proteins | sample GraSoiAngelo_110_FD_185875 | JGI IMG/M metagenome (GOLD analysis project Ga0209055, IMG submission 185875) | Grasslands soil microbial communities from the Angelo Coastal Reserve, California, USA - 14_0903_12_30cm (SPAdes) (version 2) | ecosystem: Environmental > Terrestrial > Soil > Grasslands ... | reverse complement strand
TGGCGGCGCCGTGCTCGTCGCCCAGTTTCTCCTTAATCGCCAGCGACTTGCGATACCACGCCTCCGCCCCAGCAAAATCGCGTCGCACCTGCGCGATGATCCCCAGTTGGTGATAGGTGCTGGCGGCGCCGTGCTCGTCGCCCAGTTTCTCCTTAATCGCCAGCGACTTGCGATACCACGCCTCCGCCCCAGCAAAATCGCGTCGCAGCTGCGCGATGGTCCCCAGTTGGTGATAGGTGATGGCGGCGCCGTGCTCGTCGCCCAGTTTCTCGTCTATCGCCAGCGACTTGCGATACCACGCCTCCGCCCCAGCAAAATCGCCTCGCTCCTGCGCGACTCCCCCCAGTTGGTGATAGGTCTTGGCGGCGCCGTGCTCGTCGCCCGGTTTCTCCCGGATCGCCAGCGACTTGCGATACCACGCTTCCGCCCCTGCAAAATCGCGGCGCTTCTCGGCGATGATCCCCAGTTGGTGATAGGTGCTGGCGGCGCCGTGCTCGTCGCCCAGTTTCTCCCCGATCGCCAGCGACTTGCGATACCACGCCTCCGCCCCTGCAAAATCGCGGCGCTTCTCGGCGATGATCCCCAGTTGGTGATAGCTGTCGGCAGCCCTCCGCTGGTTCTCCATCGTGTTCGCAAGCTCTGCCAAACGCTCAAAGAGGTCCGTAGCTACTGTGAAGTTCCGCACGTTAAGAGCAAACGACGCCGACGACTGGGTGAGTGCCCCCAAAGCGTCTGTTATCCCGAGTTGTTCGGCTTCCCGCAGAGCGTAGTGGAAGTTGGCCGCGTGCAGGTGGAATGGGATCCGCTGCTGATACAACTCTAGCGGCGCTAGACGGTCCGCCACACGGCCTATTACATCCACGAAGGCTCGTGCCCACTCGTTACGGGTCTCCGCAGGCGTGGCGCGCAGAGAAGTAGATCGCAAGTAGCCGGTCAAGGCCGGGTGCATCTCATACGTTGCCTGGCCCATGTTTCTCAGCAAGCCAGCCGCTACCAGGGCGTTGACCAGGCCGTCGATGTGCGAGCGCGCCCACCCGTCCTCGACCCGCTGCGCCATAGCTTCCAGGTAATCGGCGTCGAGAAACCCCTCGTGCATCGCCACGGGCACCAGCAACGCCTTAAGTTCCTCCGGCAAGCCCTGCTCCACAAATCGCAGCGCCGCATAAAGGGCGTTTTCTTCCTCCGTGCCGAGTCTCAGTTCTGCAAGGTTTGACCGCAGCGCCTGCGCTATCTGAGCGGCGCTGAGTTTCTCCAGACGGGGCAAAATGGCTCGCATGGCCAGCGGGTGCCCGCCCAGGAGCTTCATCAACTCCACCAGGTTCTCGTCGTCGCGGTTAATGCGCAGGCCCAAATCCTTCAGGATGACCTCGCAGTATTCCCAACGCTCTTCCCCCGCCAGCCCGCCCAGGGGAAGAGGAAACCGGCGCTGTGAACCCAACCAGTCTTCCGGAGACCGGCTGGTGATAAGGACCTTGCTTGCGCCGCCGCGCAGCTTATCAAGGAAAAGGGCCAGCAGCCGGCGGTCGTCTTCCGAGAGGTTGGCTGCAACAGCCGAGCCCACAATGCCCGCGGCCGACTCGAAATTGTCCCAGACAATCACGAACCGGAGTTCGCGTAGTACCTGCGCGAGCGCGTCCAGCTTATCTTCAGTCCTAGCAGTGGCAAACTCGGGACGGATGAGCACTTCACCGAGACGATTGAAAATGTACTCCGCGCTGCGAATCTCCTGAAAACCGAACCAGAAGCACCGCTCGCTGAGCCCTGCGGTCGCGTCCAGCCACTGGAGGAACCCTCGCGCGAGGGTCGTCTTGCCCACGCCGCCCAATCCCTGGATCAGGATTCCCGCCGGAGCCCGCCGCATCGCCCGTTCCAGAGCGAGCAACGGGCCGTCACGGCCGATGAACCCGTAAGGGTTTTGTTCGCGCCTCAGCTCGTCTGGAAGCTTCGAGGCGCGTGGCTGGAAGCTCGCTCTGGCCTCGACCGCAAAGGAAAAGTCCAGTGGGTCCTGCTGATAAAGGACCGGCAGGAGCCAGTCTTGCAAGGGAAACTTGCCCCGCGCGCAAACTCGGTCGCGGTGCGAGAACATCTGTTGACGCCCGGCGCGGACGGCCTGGGCCAAGCTTCCTTCCTCAAATAGCCTCCCGTAGAAGGCGGGCAAGAACTCCTGCGCGCCACTCACATAAAGCGAGTAGGCCATGGCCACTACGCTGCGCATACCCGACCGCAGCAGGGCTGCCGCTACCGAGGCGAAGGGATCCTGCGCCTGTTCGTCCAGCATCGCGGATTGGCAGGCGTTGAGCACAACGCCCGGCACGGCACACTCGCGCAACAGCACGCTGAGCTGTTCGGCGGTAATGGGGTCTGGCTCGCCCTCATCCGTCTCGAAGATGAGCGTGCCCTCGGGGCCGGCCATGACGTAGCCGGGGGCATTGCCCCGTGATCCAGGCGAGTAGGACCCGTGTCCATCAAAGTGCAGGATGTGATAGTAGCCGGGTCGCTCGCGAAGTTGCTGGCGCAGTTGGTCGAACGTTGGCGGGCGGAGCAGGTCAACATGGGCCGGCAGTTTCTGCTTTTCGATGAGTTCGATGAGCGGCCGTGCGATAGACCGAAAGCCCACGTCCCGCTCGTAGGGCCGGGCGACGACCAGCAGGATGTTGACTCGATCCTGAGGAAGCGAATCCGGGAGCGGCTGCGGATCGCGGAGCTTGTTCAGCCGCCGCTCGATCTGGCAGGTGTGGGCCAGTGGGCCGAGTTCGGGATCGCGTAGAGCCTCCCAGGGCCAAGCCAGGATGCGCGGATCGTCGCTGGAGATCTGGAGGTGCAGCCGCGCGTAATCCTCGGAGGTCGCCGCATCGAACATGCGTCCGGCAGCGCGGCCGCCGAATAAGTTTTCAAAGGCCTGTTCACCCCACCGCTTCAGAGAGTCCAACACGCGCTCGGCGTGGTTCGTTTCCGGGGGAAAGGGATAGTCGAGAAAAGTCTCCAGATACCATTGCAGCTCGCGCATCAGATTGCTGTTCGGCCTGCCCTCAACTGGAAATCCGACCGGCGACGCGGGTGAGGCGGGGTCAGTGGTCTTACCGTCGGAAAGACGCGTAACCTGGAACGCCGCCGGCTCACTCCCCGGCAGATGGCGAACCATGAGAGTCGTAGAAGCAATCGGAGAGGGCTTGGTGCCGGGCATACTAGCGGGTATTATATAGCAGGTACTATGCCGCGCAGAAACAACAAGCGCCTGACGACATCGGCCATCCAGCAAGATTATTATGGCAGTAATTCAGATTCATGCGGGCTTGGCGCGCGTTCCTTCCCTGGCTGGAGACGGACGCTGATATTCGTTCCTCGGGGAACTTCCCGCGGTGCCAAGCTGCGTGGTATTCTTGACCCCGTTAACTTAAAATTGAAGTACATTCTTGTTTTAATACGGCACCTAGCCATATAGCTACGCATGAGCGATAAAAAACCCCCTACCCTCATCGAGTATAAGACTTGGCTCGCCAACGAGCACATGTGCGAAGTGGAGAGAACGCGACCGTACTACGAATCGGTGACCAGCAAGGTCCAGAGGGACCTCGAAAACTCTGAGTTGTGGCAACGCCTAACTAGGGAGCTGAAAGAATTCGACGATCAATATCTAGTGCAGACTGGCTTTCCTCTTCAGATGGCGGATCAGGCCTGCGAAATTCTCATTAAGCCCTTTGAGTCTTTCATATTGAAGACCTACAAGAAGAACATCCTACAGAATAAGCGCTGGCCTAAGGAACCTGAAGGTGGCTGGATACTCCCAGACAATTGGTTCTCAAGGATAAATGACATAATCAGGACCCTTATCGTTGTGAAGTACCTGGATGGCGTTCAGTTCTTGGTAGACAAGCTAGAGCGCTTCTGCGTGGAAAAAAATATCGTTTCGCGCAATTATTTTGAGGCAAGAGAGGATGGATATTACGCAGGCCATTTGTATGTAAGGCACACTCTTGAGATTCCCAAGATGACCTGGGATACCGAACTGATCGAGGTCTCCATCGAGATTCAAATAACAACGCAACTCCAGGAGACCATTCGAAGGTTGTTGCACAAGTACTATGAACAAAGAAGGGGACGCGCGGTTAGAGATGCCACCGCATGGCAGTGGGACTACAAGAGTGATGAGTTTGCCGCAAATTATCTGGGGCACATCCTTCATTATGTGGAAGGCATGATTATGGAAATCAGGGAAAAACAAAAGCGAGGACCGACATGAGAGAGGAGTTCAAAAGATACCTAGATTCTGTTGGGCTTTCATTGACCCTGCGTGAAAGAACCGCCGCTTTGTACGAGCTTTTCCATGAGCTTTGCCCCGAAGAGATTAAGTGGATTTTCGTAACCGACTACATCACCCAAGAGGGGACAAGAGATTTCGAGTCTCTTTGGTTCTTCTCGGAAATGTACGTTATGGAAGCGAAACAATTTACTCATACAGATAACCTTGATATGTTGCTGCTCGAGAGGCCGATCAGCTATTGGTCATTGCAGAAGCAGAACTATGACTTCAAACAAGCAACGGACAAATTCCGCCTCTTTTTTAACTTCCGGACCTCATTTCAGGCTACTGGAGCCCTAAAAGGGTCGAAAGAAAATTGCGACTTTCTTCGCGACCTCATAAAGGATTACTTCGCCCGCAAACCCAAGAAATGACCTTGGGTCCGATTTGCCTCAATAAGCGCCGACTGCGGTCCAAAACCGTGCTCCAAGATGCAGGACTGAGCAAGAAGAATCATCAACATAGCATTGTGGCGCTTGTCTCCGGAACCAGAGCAAGCTGTTGGATTCTTCACGCCACGGTGCCGAGCATCTCTTTCGAATGCGAGTCTTGCGCGTTTTCTTTGTCGCAGCTCAGTTTCCCGTTGACGGCAATCACCGGCGAGGTAACATAAAGTGCAAAGTCCGCCAAGTGCTTTGCAGAAGCGACTCTTGCACTGTGACGCTTTGTCTGCTCTCAACGACCGACTCTTACATCGTAACGTTCTGGCCCACGTCTGCGCTCGCAAGCCCTTTACAATGCGCACATACGAAAAACATCCCTGTAAACCCTCTGGAATCCGCAATTACAAAATCATTGGACTTAAAGTCTCCTGAAATCAACACTTGCAGAAAATGTGGGGGGTCCCCTCTCCTCCTCGTCTTCTGCAATCTTCGTTTCTTAATCGGTCTTCATCAGTGTTCGTCTGGGGTTACACCTCTTGCCCTCTTGCCTGCCTCGGCTCGTCGGAGTGACAGCCTGACGGAGTTTTTCGGCAGCTTGTTAGCTTTTGATCCGCTCGGCGGGCACTTCGACCTCGTTCACGCCCTTGAAGGAAAACAGCAGTTTGACGAGGAATTTGGGCGGATTTTCCGACGTTTGCTTAACGATGTTGCCAACCGCGTCGGTGACGGCGGCGTGGAACAGCACGCCCTGCACCTGCATGCCGGACAAGTTGACGCGCACCATCTGCCCCGGTTTGAAGGCGGGTTCCATGAGGTGTCCGGATTCTCCCGCCACGAGCCGGGAATTGCAAGCTCTGCGCCAGCCGCAGTAAGATGCCAGGTTTGCTGCGTGGTGGCACACTCGGCCCTGCTCGGTTCATCACTGTGGCGCCGCGGGTCGAAGAAAAACTCCGGGAGGCACGGATGAGGTCCCCTCTACAAGTCAAACGCTTCTCATTCTACGCATGTGTTTTGGTTGTCTTCCTCGTTTTGGCGGGTTGCTCGCGAGGCGCGCCGAACAGCCCGGACGCCGGGCTGAAATCGTTTTCGGCGGACGCGCTGATGAAGCACATCCGCACGCTGTCGTCGGACCAGTTCCAGGGGCGCGGGCCAGGATCGAAGGGAGAGGAACTGACCGTCAAGTATCTCGAGGAACAGTTCCGCGGGATCGGCCTTCGGCCGGGCAATCCGGATGGCACCTACGTGCAAAAAGTGCCGCTGGTGGGCATCCTGCCGGATCCGAGAATGCAGCTCACGATCACCGGGCGGGGCGGGAGGCTTTACTCGCAATTCCAGCAACACTTCGTAGCTTTCACCAAGCGCGTGGTCGAAGAGGCCGCCATCGATGCTGAGATGGTCTTTGCCGGATATGGCGTGCAGGCGCCGGAATTTCAGTGGGACGACTTCAAAGGCATGGACGTGAAAGGCAAGGTGCTGGTGGTGCTGATCAACGATCCGCCCGTAGAGGACGAAAAGATATTCGGCGGCAAAGCCATGACCTACTATGGCCGCTGGACCTATAAGTTTGAGAAGGCGGCCGAACTGGGCGCGGCGGGCTGCTTTATTGTTCACGACACCGAGCGCGCCGGCTATCCCTGGGAAGTGGTGCGCGAAAGTTGGAGCGGGGAACAGTTCGATCTGGCCACCCCGGACAAAAACATGGGCCGCGCGGCGATTGAAGGCTGGATCACGAGCGACCATGCGAAGGTCATCTTTGAAACGGCGGGGAAGGATTTTGACGCGCTCAAGAAAGCGGCGGTGAGCTGGGACTTCAAGCCGGTGCCGCTGGGGTTGCGGGCCAAACTCACGATCAAGAACTTCCTGCGGCCGGTGGACTCGCGCAACGTCATCGCCGTGCTCCCCGGCAGCGACCCCAAGCTGAAAGACGAGTACGTGATCTACGTGGCCCACTGGGACCACTTCGGCATGCGCGACGAGGTAGTCGGCAGCAAGATCTATCACGGCGCGAAGGACAACGCCTCCGGCACCGCCGCTCTCCTCGAGCTGGCGCGCGCCTACAAGCGTCTGAAGACGCCGCCGCGCCGCTCGATTCTTTTCTTGGCGGTAACCGCGGAGGAGCAGGGTCTGCTGGGCTCGCGTTACTACGCCGAGCATCCGCTGTACCCTCTGGCGCACACGGCCGCCGTCATCAACATGGACGCCATCAACGTGCTCGGGCGCACGTCGGACATCGTGATGATCGGCCGGGGCAGCTCGACGCTCGATGAGGTTGTGGAAAGCGTCGCGCGCGAACAAGGCCGCGCCGTGCGCGGAGATCCTGAGCCCGAAAAGGGTTACTTCTACCGCTCCGACCACTTCAGCTTCGCCAAACAGGGCGTGCCGGCATTTGACCCGCACGAGGGCATCGAGTACGTGGGCAAACCACCGGACTGGGGCCTTGGGATGCGCAAGCGGTATACCCAGGAGGACTACCACAAACCGTCTGACGTGATTAAGGACTACTGGGACCTCTCCGGCGCAGTGCAGGACTGCCAGCTCTTTTTCCTGGTGGGTTACCGTGTGGCCGAGGATCCCAGAATGCCCGAGTGGAAGCCCGGGGCGGAATTCAAGGCCAAGCGCGAATCATCGCTGCGTCAAGCCGGAGCATCGCATTGATCGTGCTCTGGCCTCAGGCTGGCGCGTGAAAAAAGCGTCTCTCGGGCCGCGGGCCCAGCGCAGCGACGCCGTGTCGATTGGCAGGGCCGTTCCTCTTTGTACACAGGGCCAGGAGCATCTTTTGACAGAGGACAATCATGTCCTTACGCTTGGGGCGTTACCTCTCGGAGGTTCTTGTGCAGGCACTGTTGCGAAGCTGTCTGGTTGCAATTCTGGTTGTCACGCTGGTGGAGGCGCCGGTGTATGGCTCGCCTTCGGCAGCGCTGGGTGTCGTCCTGCAAGCCCAAAACGCCTCGGTTGGCTCGGGCGTAGCGGCGATCGGCGCCACCATTTTTAACGGTGATACGCTGGCGACGGATTCACGCGGGTGGTTGCGCGTGCGCCTGGGCGCCAATCAATTCTCTCTGCTGCAGCATAGCAGCGCGGTGATGCGCCAAGCTCCGGGCATCCCGATCGCGGTTCTTGAGCGCGGCACGATGGCCTTTTCCTCCTCGGCGGCTGAGCCGTTCGAGTTGCAGGCCTCGGCAGCGCACATCCGTCCGCGAACCGGCCAGCCAGTCATCGCGCAAGTCACCATCGCTGGCCCGAACACGCTCCTGATCACCAGCAACCGCGGCGAGCTCGAAGTCAGCATCGGCAACGAGGTTCACGTTGTCCCGGCAATGACCTCCTATCGCGTGGAGATCGAACCGGAAGGCCAAGGCTCGGGCGGCGCGGCACCGCATAAAACTGCGCGGAGTAAGTTTGTTCTGCTGCTACTGGCAATGGTCGCTGCGGGTACCGGCGTCGCTGTCTGGCGCGCTACGACCAGCCCCTCCGGACCCTAGCCGCGTCTTGCATTCGTTCGTCTGAGCCTTGAGTGGGGCGTCCGCCGCAGCGGGCGCCCTTTTTTTTATTATCCGCGACAGTTACCGACCGTCGAGGTCTTGTGTCGAAGTCTTGTAAGGATTCGCCGTCAGGCTGCGGCAGGATTACTCCGTCACGCAGAGCAGAGTAAGCTGGCGATCAATCAGGATGCGCTTGAGCGGCACGCGCGAAACCAGCCGGAACGCTGTCCGGTCGCCGGTCGTGATTACGGTGCCAAGCGGCAGGGCCTTCCCGTTGGGTCCCGCGGCCGAGAGCGGCACGGCTGCCAGGAAAGTATCTGGCACGCCGCTCTGCTTCAGTGTGCCGCGCACCAAGAAACCGTTGCCTTGTGGACGCACGGTGAACTCGACCGAATATCGCGGGATGCCATTCGAGCGCACCCACTGGTCGAAAAACCAGTCCATCGACCGGCCTCCTTCGAGCGCCATCGCCGGTGTCATCACGGCTTCGACCGCGCGCTGCAAGTCCTCGTTGGTCACGGCCTGGTAGCGGCGAGCTTCGAGCAGCGAGCGCAGCAATTGGATGAACCGCGCGTCGGGTTCCTTGGTCTCAGGGTCACGAAGCATCATGCGCAGCATGTGGAAAACCCAGGTGCCCTTGCCATAGACGACACGGTCGTAGCCGCTCGGGGAGCGAGAGGAGCGGAGCCGGTAGCCCAGCATGAGCGGCCCGGCGTCTTCTGCCGGGGCGTCGTGGCCAGGTTCTTTGGCCGTGAGTTCGTTGCGGTAGCGGGCCAGCCAGATGTTCAGCGCGCGCTCCGGGGTTTTCTTGGTGTCCGCATAGAGCAGAGCAATGTAGTTGGACAGGCCTTCGTGAATCCACTGATCGCGGTAGCTATCCCAACCGACCAGGTTGCCCCACCATTGATGCCCCACCTCGTGATAGGGCACGATTTGCGTGAAGTGTTCCTGCACCCGCGCGCTAATGCCGGCGCGCTGCTGCGCATCGGGCGAGAGAAAGGCGAGCGTGGAAAGATAGACCAGGCCGGGCCAACCCTGGCCGAACGTGCCCGGGATCTGGGAAACCGCCAGTCGTTTATACGGGAACGGCCCGTTAAACCGCTCGCAGAACCGGGCCGCCTCTGCGATATCGAGGCCTAGTTGATGCAGCACTGCCGCCGGGCTGGGTGGTGACTCCGGCAGGGGGATCGGCGAGATGAATGGCGGCTGCGACCTCTTCGTGGAGAGCGGCGCCATCGGCACAACAATCATCTTCCCGCGAAAGCGATCCAGTATGGCCTGCTCGAGTTGGCGGTTGGCGTATAGTTCGACCTTCAGGCCTCCGGAGTCCACTGTTTCGGTGGCGTATTCGCCAAGGTTGAAACCGGCCACCGGCATGGGCACCTCTGAGCGCCAGCGGCCCATCCGCGAGTCGCCCTCTTCGCGCTCCTCAAGTTTTTTTCCGGTGGCAACCAGTTGCAAGCGCCGAGGCCAGCGAAAGGTCAGCTCGAAATCGACAAAATTGGCCGTGCCGCCGATGTGGGGATACCAGCTACCGCGGTCGCCAACAGAGTAAACGCCGTTGCCTGCGTCGCTGATCACGCTGCCGCGGTAGGTGATGCGCAGGCGGAACTGTTCGCCGGCACTTGGAGCCGCGGCCAACACCACCAGCAGGGCGTCGTTGCCCCGCTGTGCGATTTCGTGGCGATTGACGGCTTCGTTTTGGAAGAAGACCAGTGGGCGTCCCTCTGCGTCCTCGGCCGATTGCACGGTAAGGTAGCGGGAAAGCTCGAGCGGGATCATCCGTTCTCCGCTGCGCACAGCTTTGAGCGTCAGCAGCGCGGTGCCCTCGAGGCTGTGGTCAGCCAGGATGGAAGTCTCCAGCGAGTAGGCCAGGGGCCCAAACGGAGATGCGGCTGACGCCGGCTCTGCACCTTCGGGGGCGCGGCGGAATGAAGCCCAAACATCATAGTACCGCTCGCCGGCTACCCAGCGCGGCTGGCCCAGCAGGACCTGTTCGGAGCGCCGATTATCCACCAGGACGTCGAACGGGCCGGTCATTTCGCCTGCCAGGCCGGCATAAAAATACGGCCGGGGCGAGGTGGCCAGCCAATCCGTCAGAATGCGCAGTGAATGCCAAGGATTCAGGTTAGCGATGGTCAGGTTCCAATCGTCGCGAAAGCTCGGCTCCTCGGTCGCCTGGGTGCCAGCCTCGCGCAACTGGCGAAGAAGCTCTTCGCCGCTGTCGTCGGTGAAACGGAAATAAGCGCGCAAGAATTGCTGATCGAGCAGAGGCGCGCCCAGGAAGCGCGCAAGCTGCTGCTTCTCCATCGGGTCACGCGGGAGGGCCAGGACGTGACCGTGTCCGATAAAGACGGCGCCAGTCAGCCGGCCTTCGCAGGCGCTCAGAAAAGCCAGCTTACCCTCGACCAGCGTTATGCGCACGGCGTCGCGGCGGAGGTGGAGATCCTTGACGTAGTAAACCTGGCCGGATTCGACGCGCAGGGCGTTGAGCGCCTGGTAGATTTCGCGCGGGCCTGCCGATGCCGTCCTCGCCGCTGCTCCGGGCGCATGAAACTCTAGCCCCAAGAGGCCGGCCGCCAATATGACCCCTGCAGCAATGCCCGCCCCAAATCTCACACCTGGGACTGTAGCAACATAGGGCATCGAGCGACAAGCCCGTGGAGGAGGGCCGAAATGTGTTTGCTAAAATCGCAGTATGTGTCGCGCTCCATCACTTCTGAAAACGCGCGCGTGGCGCTGGGGATTGCGTCTTCTGTTGCAGGTTGTGATTCTCGCCGGCGTGGTGGCGGCGCCTGCGCGGGCCGACATTATTGTGCTCAAAAACGGCCGGCGCATCACTGCGACAACTGTGACCGAGGAAAACGGCCGGGTCAGCTACGAGACCCGCGCCGGCCGGCTGACTCTGCCGGGATCGATCGTTGAGCGCATCGAGCGCGGCGGGCCCACGTTCATCGACAGTGCTGCGGACCAAGCCGCCCAGCTTCCGCTCACCCTGCCGCCGGCGGAGGCCTTGGTCGGTTACGACGAGGTGGCGCGGGCCGCGGTACACGACGCCTCGATTGACCGTAACTATATTGCGAAGCTCGAGGAGAACGCGCGGGGCGGCGCGGCCGCTGCGGTGACGCGCGTGGCCGCGGCTCACCAAGCCGCCGCGCAGTTCGAGCTGGGCCGCGGCGATACCGACCACGCCCTTGCGCACTACCGCCGCGCGCTGACCTTCTCGCCCGCGCAACCCATCCTGCTGCTGAACACGGCTTATCTGCACCTGCGGCGCAGCGAGTA
>Ga0209055_1002552_pt1 | contig 11456 bp, 9 predicted proteins | sample GraSoiAngelo_110_FD_185875 | JGI IMG/M metagenome (GOLD analysis project Ga0209055, IMG submission 185875) | Grasslands soil microbial communities from the Angelo Coastal Reserve, California, USA - 14_0903_12_30cm (SPAdes) (version 2) | ecosystem: Environmental > Terrestrial > Soil > Grasslands ... | reverse complement strand
GAGCGACCCCCAAGCTCCGTCGCTCCACCTCATGGGCCACACCGACGTGGTGCCGGTCACACCGTCGGGTTGGCAGCACGATCCGTTCGCCGCCGAGCTCATCGACGGCGAGGTCTGGGGACGTGGCGCCGTCGACATGCTCGACGTGACCGCGTCGATGGCCGTCGCGTTTCGGCGGCTATTGGACTCGGGTTTCCGACCGAAGGGAACGCTCATTTTTTCCGCGGTCGCGGACGAAGAAGCGCTCGGCACCTACGGCGCAAAATGGCTCACCGAGAACGCCTGGGACGACGTGAAGACCGACTACCTCGTGACGGAGTTCGGTGGCATGCGCATCCCGCTCGGGAACGGCGCGCCAAAGCTCCCGCTCATCGCCGCCGAGAAGGGCTCGCAGTGGACCCGCCTGCGGGTCCGCGGCACTCCCGGTCATGGCTCGATGCCGTACCAGGCGGACAACGCACTCCTCAAGGCCGCCGAGATCATCACGCGCCTTGGGACCTACAAAGCTCCGCTCCGCCTGCACTCGGTCTGGCGACAGTTCGTCGACGGCCTCGACCTGCCGGCCGCTGCACGGATCGCGCTGACCACCGCGGCGACGTTCGACATGGCCCTCGACCGCGGACCCGAGGGCACCGCGCCGATGTTGTATTCGGCCACGCGCACGACGTTTTCGCCCAACATGGCGAACTCCGGAGTGAAGCTCAACGTGATCCCCGACAGCGCCGAAATCGACATCGACATTCGCACGATCGCCGGGGACGACGGACCAAAAGTGCGCGAGATGCTGCGCGAGGCCATCGGCGATGCCCTGTGGAAGGACGTCGAGATCGTCGCCGAGGGCGATAACCCCGCGAGCGAGTCCCCGACGCGCACGCCACTCTGGGACACGCTTACGAAGGTGACCCAGAAGCTCGTTCCCGGCGCGAAGACGATCCCTTTCCTCATTGTCGGTGCCACCGATGCGCGCTACTTCCGCCGCAAAGGCGTGACGTCGTATGGCTACGGGCTCATGAGCGAGCGGATCTCGTTCAAGGACTTTGCCAAGATGTTCCACGGCAATAACGAGCGGATCGACCAAGAGTCGCTCCGGCTGTCGACGGAGCTGTTCGAACAGACCGCGCGCGCGTTCGTCGGCTGATGGCGAAGGTCGTCGTCGGCATGACCATGTCATTGGACGGTTTCGTGAACGACCGCCAGGGCAGCGTGGCGCGGCTCTATCCGGACCTCGCCGCGCTGCAAAAGACCGAGATGTTGCGCGAAGCCATCGCGAATACCGGGGCCGTGGTGATGGGCAGGCGCGCCTATGACATGGCGAACGGTGACTTCACCGGCTACGAATTCCAGGTGCCGATCTTTGTTGTCACCCACCACCCTCCAAAGGACGTCGCCAAGGGTGAGAACGCGAGACTGTCCTTCACGTTCGTCGGTGATGTCGGCGCCGCGATCGAGAAGGCCAGGCGAGCGGCGGGAGCCCGGGATGTCAGTGTCGTCGGAGGCGCGAGCACCGCTCAGCAATGCCTTCGAGCGGGGCTGGCGGACGAACTGCACCTCGGTTTCATGCCCGTTCTCTTCGGAGATGGCCTCAGATTTTTCGAGAACCTCGGGCGGGATCAGCCTCGGCTCGAAACGATCAAGGTGAACAAGTCCGCCGAGAGGACCGACATCAGGTTCCGCCTGATCAAGTGACCAACTGTGTCATGCCCCCACCTATCGTCGGGTCAGCTCGGCCAGATGGCGGCGAGGGCGCCGAGAACATTTCCGCTGATGACCTTGCCAATGTCCTCGTCCGTATATCCGTGGCGCACAAGCCAGCGGGTGATGTTCGGGAACGACTCGCCGGGATTCTCGATGCCGTCGACGTACTCGACCTCCTGGATGGTGCGGTCCCCGCGGCTCGCGCCGAGCGAGAACTGCGCCGCGAAAAAGCGATGTAGCCCGACGTGGTCGCCGAAGAAGGTGTCCGGCCCGAACGCGACGTGGTCAATCCCGACGAGCCGCGCGACGTACTCAAAGTGCTCCATGACCGATTCGAGCGAGTGAAGCGGGTGCTTCTCCGTAAGCGTGGTATGTGCCGCGGCGGAGATCCCAACGACGCCACCGCGCTCAGCGCAGGCCCGCAGGATCTTGTCCGGCTTCATACGCTTGGTGTTCCAGAGAGAGCGCGCGCCCGCGTGGGTTACGAATACAGGCCGCTCGCTCCGCTCGATGGTGTCGAGGGACGTCTGGTCGCCGGCATGCGAGATGTCGATCGCGATGCCCAGGCGGTTCATTCGGCGTACCGCGAGCCTGCCAAACTCGGTGAGTCCAGCGTCGCGCTCCTCGCGCAGACCCGACCCGAGCGCGTTTCCCTCGCTGTAGGCAATGCCGACAGAGCGCACGCCGAGCCCATACAAGACGTCGAGGCGGTCGAGCTCGTTCTCAATTGGCGTCGCGGTCTCGAGGCACGGCACGAGCGCGATCCGGCCACCTGCCTTCGCGGCGTTGATGTCCTCCACCGAACCAGCCTGCATGACCATCTTGGAATGCGCGATGTCGGACATGCGCATCCCGAGGTCGTAGACGACGTCGTCCCATTTCCAGCCAGCGCGCGAGGTGATCGTGGCGGTCCCGCCCATGAGCGCGTCGAACACGCAGTCCAGCCGGGAAACGCTCAGCCCCTCGTAGCCGGTCCACTCGCGGCCCTGGCGTCGGTACTCGGTCATCTCGGCGACGTTCGCCGGTGCGACGGTGGCGTGGTCGTGCAGGGAAACGACGATGTTCGTCTCGAGCAGCCGCTGGACGCGCGCTTCGTCTGCAGCCGAGACCTCGACCCGTCGCGACGGGACGCGCCCGACCTCCTTCGCCAGCTCGAAGGGGCGGTAGTCCACTCCGGCCTCGAGGTACTGGAAGGAGCGATAGCCGTCGTAGCGTTCGCGCTTCACAGACGCCGGCGAGGAGGGACGAACGGATGTCGCGTGATCTCGAGGGTCGTATTGCCATGGTCACGGGCGGCGCCGGGCGTCTTGGTCATGCGATCTCGATTGAACTTGCGCGCGCAGGCGCCGCGGTCGGTGTCTTCGATGCGCGCGCTGACGCGGCGGCCGACGTAGCGACCGCGATACATGCCGACGGCGGCAAGTCGGCGAGCGTGACCGGCGATGTATCGCGCGCGGCCGAGGTCGAGGCGGCGGTCGAAGCGCTGGAGCGAGAACTCGGGCCCGTCGACGTCCTGGTGAACGCGCATGGCATCTTTCCCAATCGTCCGGTGCTCGAAATGGATGACGAGGAGTGGGACCGGGTCTTCGCCGTGAACACCCGCGGAACGATGTTCGCCTGCCGCGCCGTGGCGCGGCGCCTCGTGGCGCGCGCCACTCCCGGAGCCATCGTGAACATCTCCTCCGGTGCAGCGACCTCCGCGCGCGCCGGCGCGGCGCACTACAACGGGAGCAAGGCGGCGGTGAACCAGCTCACGCACGTCCTCGCGATCGAACTCGGGCCGCACCGCATCCGCGTGAACGCAATTTCGCCCGGACTCGTTCTCGACGACGTGCTCCGCGAGGGCGACGACCACGCGTCGGAGTACGTGCGTCTGATGCTTCGCGGCACTCCGCTGCGTCGCACCGGCTCCCCCGCGGACATCGCGCCGGCGGTGGTGTTCCTCGCCAGCGACCGATCTGGGTGGACGACCGGTGCGATCCTCGAGATCAGCGGCGGCAGCCACACCGGCCGACCGCACGTCCCTCTCAGCCGCGGGCTTCGCTGAGCGCACGACCGCGCCGCTCGACCTCATCGAGGTTCTCCCACGCGAACGATCGCTGTCCCTGCTCCATCTCGGTGATGAGCTCGTACACGGCGGCGTTAAGGGGCATTGCGACGCCGCGCTTTTCCGCCTCCGACACGAGCCGTCCGAGCTGGGGCTCCGCTTCGGTCTTGCGCTTGCGCACCGCGAGATCGATCCAGATGCCGGTGCGCTGCTGAAGCGGGTTGAACGAGCTTGCGATCGACTCGAGCGCGCGACGGACGGCAGCGGCGCTGCGCCGGTCCCGCCGCAGCGAATCGGGATCGAAGCCGTGGAGCTCGCTGAGCCGAACACTCATCGCATCCGCGGCCGCGACTGTCTCCGCCACGAGGTCAGCCATCAATGAGTGATAGCGCTCGCGCCTCAGGATCTCGGGGACATCGGCATCGACGAGCGCGGTGGCAAAAAAGACGCTCGCCATCGCGATCTTGCTCCAAAGGCATCCGAGGACGTCGTCCGACGGCTGGCACTCCTGCACGGCTGCGAGCGTCTCGGCGAGCGCGCGGACGCGCGGCGTCACCCCGCCTTCGATCTCGCCGACGTGAAAGCCGCCTCGTGTGCCGTGGACGACATGGCCGGGCGACTCGTAGTGGCCGCCGAAGTTGAAGCACGCGACGAGCGTCCGGTCGGGACCCACGGTGTCCGCGACGTCGCGGTATGCGAGTCCGTTCTGCATCGAAAGGACGACCTCGTCCCGGGCGAGGAGCGGCGCGATCGGAGCGAGAGCAGCTTTGGTGTACAGCGTTTTGACGGCGCACAGCACCGTACCGAGTGGTGCGCGGAGCTCCGCTGGTCGCAGGGCGGCGGCGGGGCGGACGGTGAAGTCGGAGAGGCCCTCGAGCGTCAGTCCGTACGCGCGGATCGCCGCAAGATGGGCGTCGGCGGTCTCGACGAACGTGACGTCATGCCCAGCACGGATGAGATGTCCGCCGGTGATGCCACCGATGGCACCCGCGCCGACGATCGTGAATCGCATTGGCGCCGCATAGTACGGCGCGATACTCGACGATCGCTTGTAGATTCTCCTGCTATCGTCCCGGGCCAATCGATCTGAAGCGGGACTGTGACGACAACGACAGGGCTGGGGGAGTGAACGATGGCGGATCAAGGGAAGAGCCTCGAGCGAATTTACCAGCGCGGCGTGAGCCGGCGAGAGTTCCTGCGCCGCTCAGCGGCGCTCGGAATCTCGTCCGCCGCGGCGCTCTCGTTCCTGGCGGCGTGCGATCCGGGTGGGACCTCGGTTGCGTCGCCGTCCACGGTCGGCGGTGGAAAGCCGGCGGGTGCGGATGGCCCGGTGAAGCTGTCCTTCTTTGTGTACGTCGGTGCGAATCAGGGTGTCGTGCCGCGCGAGGTAGTCGCCGAGTACACGAAGGCAAACCCGAACGTGACCATCGAGCTGTACGAGGGCACGAACGCCGAGACCTACCCGAAGATGGTCGCCGCACGGAAGACGACGCCCGACCAGCCCATCGTGAACTTCGGCTTCGTGAACGCCGACGCGAACGCGAAGGGTGACGTCGATGACCTCTGGGAGTCGCTGGACCCGGCGAACGTCCCGACACTCAGCAACGTGCTGGACAACTTCAAGCGCAAGGACAACAAAGGCATCGCCTGGGGCATGGTCGGGATCGGGCTCATGTACAACACCGACAACGTGAAAGCCGCGCCGACCTCATGGCTGGATTTCTGGGACCCGCGCTTCAAGGGCCGGCTCGCGCTCTCGAACGGTAACCATTACCTCTCCGGCCTCGTCACGACAACTCGCGCGAACGGTGGCAAGGAGAGCGACCCCGCCGCGATCGACAAGACCATCAAGCTCATGTCCGACAAAGCTAAGGAGGGGCAGATCCGGCTCTTCTTCCTCTCGAACGATCAGGTGAAGCAGCCGATGATCCGCGGCGAGGTCTGGCTCTCAGGCTGGTTCAACAGCTCCGTCGACATCTGGGCGAACCAGGAGAAGGGTCCGTTCGGCTACGCCGCGCCGAAGGAAGGACAGATCGCGTTCACGCTCTATCACCACGTGGTGAAGGGGTCCACGCCGGCGCAGAAGTACCACGCCGAGAAGATCATCAACATGATGAATGACAAGAAGTGGCTCAGCCGGTATTGCAACCTCACGCACAGCATCCCGGTTGCGAAAGACATCGAGCTCGACAAGGCGCTCGCAGATCAGGAGGCGTTCAAGACGAAGAACATCGAGGGCGCGATCCAGCTCGACTGGCCAACGATCGCTTCGAAGAACGCCGAGTGGAATGAGCGCTTCAACAAGGAGGTCGTCGCCTTCGTCAAATGAGCGCTGACGCCGCGCGCGCCAGCGATGTCATCGAGCTGCGCGAGGTCACCCGCTCGTTTGGCGACGTCGTCGCCGTCGACCATGTCTCACTAGGTATCCGGCAAGGCGAGTTCTTCGCCCTGCTGGGACCCTCGGGTTGCGGAAAAACGACGACGCTCCGCATCATGGCCGGCTTCGAGCGGCCCTCGGGCGGTGACATCTACCTCCGCGGCAGGCGGGTAAACGACGTCCCACCGTACCGGCGCGAAACAAACCTAGTGTTCCAGCAGCTCGCGCTCTTCCCCCACATGGATGTGTACGACAACGTCGCCTTCGGGCTCCGGGTGAAGCGACGGCCGGCGGCGGACATCGCGGGCAGCGTCCGGAGGGTGCTCCAGCTCGTCGATCTGGCGGGTTACGAGCGTCGACGGATGCACGAGCTGTCCGGCGGCCAGCAGCAGCGCGTCGCGATCGCCCGCGCGCTCGTCAACGAACCGGCGGTGCTCCTCCTGGACGAGCCGCTCGGAGCACTCGACCTGAAGCTGCGGCTCCAGATGCAACGCGAGCTCAAGGCGATGCAACGCCGCTCCGGAACGACCTTTGTCTATGTCACGCACGACCAAGGCGAGGCGCTGGCGATGGCGGATCGCGTCGCCGTCATGCAGCTTGGCAAGATCGCGCAGCTAGGGGCGCCCGAGCACATCTATTCCAGGCCCGCGACCCGCTTCGTCGCCCACTTCATCGGCGACACGAACATCATCCCGGTCACGGTGCGCGACCGCGGAGCGGATGGCGCGGCGATCCTCGACGCGAACGGGGTACGGTTCGCGGCGACCGACGCGGATATGCGCCCTGGCGAGATGCGCCACATCTCACTTCGGCCGGAGAAGATTCGGATCGCCGCGGCCCACGCCGCGCGTCCGGACGGTCACGGCGGCACGGTCACCGACGTGACGTTCCTCGGTCCGCTCACCCGGTACGAGGTCTCCGTCGCGGAGGGTCTGCGCTTGGTGGTGCAGACGCAGACCGACTCGGAGGAACACTTCCGCAAGGACGACCGCGTGTCGCTCAGCTGGCCGCCGAGCGCGGCGGTCGTCCTCAAGGACTAAGCGCCTGAGCGCGGTGCTCGCATTCATCGCGCGGCGCCGAGCGCCGCTTCAACTTCTCCCCGCGTTCGCTCTCACCGCGGGAGTCTTCGCGGCGGCGATGCTGCTGCTCTTCTCGTACAGCGCGTTCACCTTCCGCGGTGGACAGCTCACCGAGGAGGTGAGCTTTCTCGCGTGGCAGAAGTTCTTCACCGATCCGTTCTATTTCGGTGTGGTCACCAAGACCCTGCAGCTGGCGCTCGAGGTGACCGCCGCCGCGCTCCTTATCGGTTACCCGACGGCGTATGCGCTCACGAAAGTCCGGAGCGCGAAATTCCTCGTCGCGGCATACATCATCATCTTCTCGCCGCTCCTAGTCAGCCTTGTCGTCCGCGTGTACGGGTGGCTTCTCCTGCTCTCCGACAACGGGGTGATCAACCAAGCTCTCCTCGCGATCGGCGTCATCGCCGCCCCGATTCGCCTGATCTACAACGAGACCGGCGTCGTGATCGCGCTCGTGCACATTCTCTTGCCGTTCATGGTCTTTCCGATCCTGAGCGTGCTCCTGCAGTTCGACCACGCCCTCCGTGAGGCGGCGAGCGACCTCGGCGCGAACCGACTGCAGACGTTCCTCCGGGTGGTCCTCCCGATGAGCCTGCCAGGCGTGGTCGCCGGGTGTCAGATCGTGTTCACGCTCGCGATCAGCGCGTTCGTCACGCCGGAGCTGCTCGGCGGCGGAAAGGTGCAGGTTCTCTCTCGAGCGATCTGGTTCAATGTCGTGGACGTCAATTGGCCGCTTGCTGCGGTCGAGGCGATCGTGCTGCTCGCCTTGGCACTCGCCGCGCTGGCTCTGTTTGACCTCGCCGCCCGTTCGCTGCGCGCGATGCGGCCGACCGGGTCGCCCCGACCGCGGCGCGACTCGCCCGGCGGCTTCATCGACGCCTTCCTGCGGATCGTGCTCTTCGCGGTTCTCGCGTTTGTTCTGTCACCGCTCGTATTTGTGGTGATCAACTCGTTCAATGGCTCAGCATTCAACAGCTTCCCGCCGCAGGGCTTCTCGATGCAGTGGTACCAGTTCGTGCTCGGTTACGCGCAGTTCCGTGAGGGGATGGTCAACTCGCTGATCATCGCTTCGGCCTCGACCCTGGTCGCGGTGGCGGCCGGAATGCTCGCGGCTCTCGCGCTGACCCGCGGCGGAATCCGCGGGCGCGGGATCCTGAACGCCTTCTTTCTTTCTCCGCTGGTGATGCCCCGTGTGGCCATCGGCATTGCCGTGTTCATCCTGCTCATCCGGCTGCGGGTCCTCGGCACGACGGGCAGCCTCGTGCTCGTCCACGCGATGCTTTCGCTGCCGTTCGCCCTCGTGCTCCTCACAGCGAGCCTGGTGAATGTGAACCGCACCCTGGAGGAGGCGTCGATGGATCTCGGAGCGGGGCCGCTGCGGACGTTCTGGAGCGTGACGTTGCCTCAGATCCGCGCGGGGCTCGTCGTGGCTGCGGTGTTCGCCTTTATCACGTCGTTCGACGAGACGGAGGCGTCGATCTTTCTTGTGCGTCCTTCGAACACGACGCTGCCCATCCAGATGTTTCTGTACCTCGAGCAATACCAGAATCCGACGCTCGCGGCGCTCTCCACGCTGCTCATCGCGGCAACCATCATCTTGGTCGTCGTCGCTCTTCGCTTCGTTCGAGGCGCCGAGCTCGCGCGTCTGGTCGCCCGACGCTAGGCGCGCCGATCAGGCGCGCATCGCTCTTCACTCTCGCGCAAGGGCAGAGATTGCCGTGACATCGGTCGGCGATTCGGGCCAGCGGTCGGCCCGTGTCCGCTCGATCCGGGCGACGATCCGGCGCGTGAGCGCGTCCATCGCGGCGTAGCCGGCGCCGATCCCCGTGGGGGGATTGCCCGCGGGCAGCATTAGCGCGGGTAACACGGGCGACCAGGTCCAGATCCCGAGCCCGGTCCCGTAGAGCTCGAGCGTGGTTGTCATCACGAAGCTCACGGCATAGAGGAGCGGGAAGCGCCCGCGGACGATGAAGCGAATGAAAATCGCCCAAGTCACGAACCCCAGGAGATCGGGGATAGGCCGCGCGGCGAGTCCGTAGATCATCCACGCGGTGGCGCCGAACGTGACCGCGATGACGACCGCGCGGGCGTGGCGTTGGAGGAGTGGCAGCGAGGCCGCGCGAAGCGCCGAGAGATAAAAGAGGCCGTGCGCGGCGGGTACGTAGAGCGGCAGGTTGTCGAGCCGGTAGGTGTACGCGCCCCACACCAGCGATCCGAAGCACTCGAGCGCCGTGGCGACGGCGACGAGTACGCCGACCTGGACCCGGACGGCGCGAGGCTGGAGCAAGAGCGCGATCGCGAGGAATGTCCAGGGGAGGACCGAGAGGGCGACCTGCTGCGGGGCTGTGCTGGATCGGTCGAGTGGCAGACCGATCGCCACGAACGCGATGAACGAGACGAGGACGGCGAGCGAGCCCCGCGTCGTCACTCGATCGTGATCGTCTTGATCTTGTCCCCGATCTTGACCGCGTTCACGACATCCATGCCGCTCGTCACGATGCCGAAGTTCGTGTACTGCTTGTCGAGGAACGTGGAGTCCTTCTTGACGACGAACCATTGCGAGCCATTGTTGATGGCGGGGTCCGGCCCGCGGGCGATCCCAACGGAACCGAGCTTGAACGAGAGGTCGTTGTATTCGGACGGCACCTTTTCGCCGCCCGTGCCGGTGCCGAGCGGGTCACCGCCCTGCACGACCCAGTCCTCTACGCGATGGAAGATCTTGTCGTTGTAGAAGCCGCTTCGCGACTTCTCGACGAAGCGCGCGACGGTCTGTGGCGCCTTGTCGGGCCGGAGCGTGAACGTGAACGTGCCCCCCTTGGCGAGCTCGACGGTCGCCTTGGTCGCAGGAGCGGAGCTTGGGGTTGGACTCGGACTTGGTGACTTCGTGGCCGTACCTCCAGGTGTCGCGGTCGTTCCGCATGCGGTCACGACGAGGGTCGCGGCCGCCGTGCGCAAGAGCGTGCGACGATTCATCGCTCATCACTCTATCGGTCTATCGTGTGTCGTCCCATGCCGAGTTATCAGGCCCCGCGCGGGATGCGGGACCTGCTCCCCGAAGAAGCGGCCGCCTTTGACGCGCTCCAGGCGGTGATCGAGGCTCGCGCGCTTCGATACGGCTACCCGCGAATCGTGACGCCGGTCGTCGAGGATCGCGGTGTCTTTACGAAGTCCGTCGGCGAGACGAGCGACATCGTTGGCTACGAGATGTACGACGTATCGCTGCACGGCCAGGGCGGCCTCGTCCTCCGCCCGGAAGGAACGGCCGCGGTCACGCGAGCGTTCCTTGAGCACGGACTCCACCGCGCGCCTCGCCCGGTGCGGTTCTTCTACTACGAGCCCATGTTCCGCGGACAGCGGCCGCAGCTCCTTCGCTATCGGCAGTTCTGGCAGTGGGGCCTCGAGTGCTTCGGGCCTGAGGAGCCTCTGGCGGACGTCGAGATCGTCGACTTCACCGCTCGTCTTTTCGCGGAGGTCGGCCTGCGGAACTACGAGCTCGAGCTCAACACGGTCGGCGACGCGAAGTGCCAGCCCAAGGTGAGAGAAGCGCTCGCGTCGTACTTCGCGAAGAACCGCGACGCACTCTCGGACGAATCGAAGGAGCGCCTCGAGCGCAACCCAATGCGCATCCTCGACTCGAAAGACCCGAAGGACCGGGCGCTCGTCGCGGCCGCGCCAAAGATGCACGAGCTCCTCTGTACCGAGGATCGCGAGCATTTCGAGCAGGTCGTCGCCGGTGTCGAGCGGCTCGGTCATGCGTACAAGGTGTCGCAGACTCTCGTGCGAGGACTCGACTACTACACGCGGACCGTGTTTGAGTTCGTCCTGACCGATCCTGAGTTCACAAAGGCCGGCGACATCGCCGTTGCCGCCGGCGGCCGATACAACGACCTCGTCCAGACGCTCGGCGGCCCGCCCGTCCAGGGCGTGGGCATCGCGGGTGGCGTCGACGTGCTCCATGGAGCGTTGAAGAAAGAGGGGGTTCGGATGGGACGCGAGACCGAGGCGGACGTGTATGTCCTGTCGGCAGAAAAAGCTGACGGTGCCGATCGGCTCCAGGTCGCGGATCCGCTACGGCAGGCTGGCTTCACCGTCGCCATCGACTATTCCGAGCGGCCGCTCGACAAACAGCTCGAGAGCGCCGTGAAGCACGGCGCGAAGGTCGCGGTCATTCGCGGCACACCCGAGGCGCGCGGCGGCAACGTGATCGTCCGCGATCTCGTCGCCAAGACGCAGCGCGTCACGCGGCTCGCGGCCGTCG
>Ga0209055_1002550_pt1 | contig 11462 bp, 12 predicted proteins | sample GraSoiAngelo_110_FD_185875 | JGI IMG/M metagenome (GOLD analysis project Ga0209055, IMG submission 185875) | Grasslands soil microbial communities from the Angelo Coastal Reserve, California, USA - 14_0903_12_30cm (SPAdes) (version 2) | ecosystem: Environmental > Terrestrial > Soil > Grasslands ... | reverse complement strand
GGATCGCGCTGGATCGAATCGCGAGACACCTCCGGCGCGGTGGCTGTCCCTCGGCGCTCGTCAATTTCGGCGAATCGAGTCTCGTCGCGATCGGACGGCCCCCGCGCGGGCGGTGGCGCGTCGCCCTGCGGCATCCCGAAGGCGGCTTCGCCGGCGAGTTCGCGCTGGACGACCGCGCCTGCTCGACCTCGGCGACGTGGGGTCAGACCGTGCGCCTCGGTCGCACGGTGCTCGGGCACATCGTCGATCCCAGAACCGGCAAGCCGCTGCGGCGGCACGCCCAGGTGACCGTGCTCGCGCCCTCGGCCACCGTGGCCGAAGCCCTATCGACCGCGCTCCTCGTCCTGGGCCCTCGGGCCCTGCACGACGTGGCGCGCGACTTCGGGATCGACGCCTGCTGGATCGATCGCCTCGGGATTCGCACGACTCCCGGCTTCGGTATCCGCCGAGCGGCGTAGCCCCGCCATGCGGGAGTTCGCCAAAGGCTCATTCACGCTGCGTCAGGCGCCGCGGCCTCTGCGTCTCATCTACGCCGCCTTCCTCCTGCTGGTGGGCGTCGGCATCGCCACCGAGCTCGGCTTCGAGATCGAGCGCATCGGCCTGACGCCCGCGCGCGTGGCCGCGTACTATCGCGGGGGCGAGGACGCGACCGTCATGACCTTTCCGAAGACCTTCGGCCAGCTGCTCGAGGTCACGCACGCGCATGCCTTCATGATGGCCGTGATCTTCCTGATTCTCGCTCATCTCTTCGCCGCGACATCGACGTCCGGCGCGTTGCGGGCAATCGTGCTCGGCGTCGCCTTTGCCGGCATGCTGGGGAACCTGGCGGCCCCGTGGCTCACGCGGTACGGCGCGGCCTGGTGCGCCTGGATCCTGTTGTTCTCGTGGGCCGCCCAGGGAGCGGGATCCGTCCTGATGGTCGCGGTCAGCGCGTGGGAGTGCCTCACGCCGAGCTGAGAGCGTCCCCGATAGGGCATTGACACCCACCGACCGCGCGTTACCATCCTGCCACGCGCGAGCCGTATGCCTCACCGAGGAGGCAACATGATGGCTGGACCGATCAACCGTCGTACCTTCATCACACGCAGCGGAGCCACCGCGGCCGGGCTCCTTGGCGCGCCGCTGCTCTCGGCCCCACGCGCCCGCGCCGCGGGCGAGCGGCTCGTGGTGGCGGTGGGACAGTGGGGCATCGAAACCCCGTTCGCGTGGCGCTCCAGCCAGTCCGAGAAGACGTTGTGGGACTGCGCGTACGACCCCTTGATCATGCGCGACCCGAAGACCTTCGAATATCGCCCCGGGCTTGCCACGGAATGGAAGCCGTCGCACGAGCTCAGGACGTGGACGTTCAAGCTGCGCTCGGGTGTGCAGTTCCACGAGGGCTTCGGCGAGATGACCGCGGAGGACGTGAAGTTCACGGTCGAGCAGAACCTCAAGCCCGATTCGCAAGGTGGGTCGGCGCCGTTCTTCCGCACGCACCTCGAGCGCATCGAGACGCCCGACAAGCACACGGTCGTGATGCACTTCAAGAACCGGGTCTGGGAGGTGCCGTCGAACTTCACCCAGTTCGTCGGCTACCAGAACATCACCTCGAAGAAGTACATCGAGTCGGTCGGCGAGGACAAGGCGTCCCTTCACCCGATCGGCACCGGCCCCTTCCGGCACGTGGAGGGCAAGCAGGGCGACTATCACCGCTTCGAGGCGGTCGCCAGCCACTGGCGAAAGACTCCCGCGTTCAAGGAGCTCGTCATCCGGCGAATTCCCGATCCGGCGACGCGTCTGGCCGGGCTCCGGTCCGGCGAGATCGACATCGGCAACGTGTTCGGCGACTACCTGGATCAGGCGCGCAAGGCGGGCCTCAGGATCCACGAGACGCCGAACGCCGCCTGTCACTGGGTCGTCCTGCAGGGCCAGACGACGCCGGACCGCGAGGACTACTGTCCGACATGCCCGTGGGCAGGCGACCCGAGCGATCCCAAGAGTCTCGAGAACGCGCGCAAGGTCCGGCTCGCGCTGAACCTGGCGGTGAACAAGAAGACGATCGTCAGCGCCCTCTGGAAGGGCATGGGCTCCGAAGCGCCCTTCATGTACTGGTACTACCCCTTCCACAAGGGCTTCAAGACGGACTGGAAGGTGCCGCCGTACGATCCCGAGCGCGCCAAGAAGCTTCTGGCGGAGGCGGGGCACGCCGGCGGCTTCGAGGTCCGGATGAATCCGATGGTGATGACCTACGCGCTCGACGGCCCCGACATGGTCGAGGCGGTCGCGCTCGACTGGGAGAAGATCGGCATCAAGGTCCGACGCGTTCCCGAAGCGTTCAGCAACTTCCTGCCGAAGAACCGCGCTCGCAAGACGAACAAGACGCACTGGGTCTACGGCTCGCCGCCCTTCGACGAGCCCGTGCTCGGCTGGCAGCGCGCCATCTACTCGAAGGGTGCCTTCAACATCCTGTGCGACGGGGCGTACGACGAGGACGTCGACACGATCTCGCGCGAGCTCGACACGGACAAGCGGGCGAGGATGACGCAGGCGCTGGGCCAGCGGCTCTACGACGACTACCGCGGCGTGATGCTCGGGATGCGCTCGCTGACGTGGGCGGTGAGCAAGAAGGTCAACAGCTGGCAGACGCTCGTCTACGTGCCGCTCGAGAACAACTACGAATACGTGGGCTGATCCAGGGGAGGCCCCCATGAACGGTCGGGTCGCTTCGCTCCTCACGGCCGTGCTGCTGGCTCTGGCCGCGAACCCGGCGGGCGCCGCCCAGCCCGGGGAAGCGGTGATGGCGTGGCACGTCACGCTCGCGCCGACGTGGTTCGATCCCTCGACGGCGCCGCCGCAGATCACGCCCTTCGGCATGCTCTACGCCATCCACGACGCGATGGTGCGCCCGCTGCCCGGGGCCAAGATGGGGGCGAGCCTCGCGGAATCGTGGCGGGAGAGCCCGGACGCGGGCTCACGTACGAGTTCAAGCTCCGCCCCGGTCTCAAGTTCCACAACGGCGATCCCGTCACGGCCGAGGACGTGAAGTTCAGCTACGAGCGTTATCGGGGTGCCGGCGCCAAGGAGCTGCAGACGCGCGTCCGCCAGGTCGACATCGTCGACGCGCTCACGATCCGCTTCCAGCTGAAGGAGCCGTGGCCCGACTTCATGACCTTCTACGGCACGACGGCCACCGCCGCCGGCATCGTCGTGCCCAAGAAATACCTGGAACGAGTCGGCGACGAGGCCTTTCGCAAGAATCCGATCGGCGCCGGCCCGTACAAGTTCGTGAGCCACACGCCGGGCGTCGAGGTCGTGCTGGACGCGTATCCGGGCTACTGGCGGCACGCCCCGTACGTCAAGCGGCTGGTCATGCGCAGCGTCACCGACGGCACCACCCGCGCGGCGATGCTCAAGACCGGCGAGGCGGACATCTCGTACGCGCTCGATGGACCCGATGCCGACACCGTGAGGCGTGACCCGCGGACCCAGATCGTGGCCTCACGCCACGCCTCGATCAACTGGCTCGAGTTCGCGGACCAGTGGGATCCGAAGTCACCGTGGGCCGACCGACGCCTGCGGCTGGCGGTCAACCTCGCGATCAACCGCAAGGCGATCAACGACGCCGCCTGTCTGGGCTTCTGCCCGCCGGCGGGCGTCATCGTGCCCCGCGTCATGGACTTCGCGCTCCAGGTCGAGCCGCCGCCGTACGAGCCCGCGAAGGCCAGACAGCTCCTCGCGGAGGCCGGCTACCCGAACGGCATCGACGCCGGGGACCTCGTCCCGATCCCGCCGTTCTTCACGATGGGCGAGGCGATGGTGAACTACCTGAACGCCGTCGGGATCCGCGTGAAGATGCGCCAGATGGAGCGCGCCACCTTCTATACCGCCTGGCGCGAGAAGAAGCTGCGCCCGCTCTTCATCACCGGCGTGGGCAATTCGGGCAACGCCGCCAGCCGCGTGCAGGAGTTCATCTTCTCCAAGGGGACCTACGCCTACGGCGGCTACCCGGAGATCGACGATCTGTTCGAGCAGCAAGCGCGCGAGCGGGACCCTCGCAAGCGCGAGACGCTTCTTCACAAGATCCAGCAGATCACCATCGACAAGGTCATGTTCGCGCCGATCATGGACTTCCGCGCGCTGATGGGGATCGGGCCGCGCGTGACCGAGCACACGATCACCTGGATCCACAACTCGCCGTTCCCGTCCTACGAGGACATGAAGATCAAGGACTAGCGGCGGTCAGCGGACCCGGTCGCAGATCGTAGAGGCGCATGCCGCCGCGGCGGCCGCCGAGCGCGCTCGAGCGCCAGAGAGCCGGGTCCACGAGCTGCCCTCTCTCCTGAACCCAGTCGGTGATGGGCCGCGCCGCCACGTCGGCGCCGAGGCGGCGGCTGATGAACGGCGCGTCGCCGACCATCACGAAGCGGATCTGCTTGGCTTCGACCATCCGGGCGAGCGTGGCGGGCGTCAGGATCTGGCGGGCGTCAGGATCGGATCGAGCCCGTGGAAGCCGCCCATCGCCATCACCGGGTGCCCGGAGCTGATGATGATCGGCGCCGCGAGCCGGGTCGTGGTGGTGGCGAGCAGATAGCGTTCGCCCGCGTGATTGGCCTCGAGGAACGCGACGAGCCCCGAGGGGTCGTACGGCTCGACCGGTCGAATCCGCTGGGGCGTCTCGCCCGCGACGGGAACGAGTCGACCGAGATCCGCCGACGGAATCGCGCCGGCGCCGGGCACCAGCACGCTGCTCAGCGCCCACGCCGATGGGACCACGAGCAGCGCGGCGAGCCCGATCGTGACCGCGCCGGCGGCGAGGGCACGCGCCGAGGGGCCCGCCTGCCCAAGCGGGCCCAGCGGTCGTGACGCGAGAATCACCAGCAGCACGCCCGCTGAAAGGAGCGTGCCGCCCATGAGAGCCAGGTGCAACGGATGGTACTCGCCGAGCCGCCAGCCCATTGCGCTCGCCTCGATGTAGAGCTGCCACGCGGCCGTCAGCAGAAGACACCCGGGCAGCAAGAGGGCGCGCCAGCCTCCACGCAGATAGAATTCGCATGAGCGTACGAGTCCGATCCCGGCGAGAGCCGCGAGCGGTGGCGCCATCGTGGCCAGGTAATAGAAGTGAGAGAAGCCACCGGCGTAGCTGTAGATCACGGCATAGGTGACGAGCCAGCCGAGTAGATCACGGCATAGGTGACGAGCCAGCCGAGCCACAGGAGCACCGCGAGGTGCGTCCGGAACAGCGGCCCGCCGATTCTCCCACATCCCGCGCCGGACGCGAGCCCCGCGATGGCGAGCGGGAGCAGCCAACCGACCTGACCGGCCAGCTGACCGTCGGCGAGCCTCAGGGCTCCCGCCGGCGCGCGTACGAAGAGTCGCGACAGGCCGCGGCGGGGTCCCGTCTCGAGCGTACGACTCGCGTCGCTCGCCGCCTCCATCGTGGAGCGCAGGGGTGGCGGAGTCACCGAGGCGGTCGCGGCGCTCCTGAACTCGGGTGCCCGAACGAATCGCCCCATGCCGTAGGGACCGACCACGAGCTCGAGCATCGAGTTCTTGTCGCTGGTGCCGGCGTACGGCCGCCGCTCCGGCGGCGTCAGGTCGTACGCGAGCACCCAGCTCAGCGACACCGCAGCCAGGACGACTCCCGCCACCGCGAGGTGGCCGATCCGGCGCCACCAGCCGAGCGGCGCGCCCACGAAGTAGACCAGCGCGAAGGTCGGGAGGACGACGAAGGCGGCCAGCATCTTCACGTTGAATGCGAGACCGATCAGCGCCATGGCGAGCACGAGCAGCGGCCAGCTGCCCTTTTCGACCGCGTGGGTCAGCGCCCAGGCCGCCAGGAGAAGGACCAGCACCAGACAGCTGTCGGTGTTGCTCGAGCGATCGATCGCGACGCTGACCGGCGTGAGCGCGAGGAAGAGAGCGGCCAGCAAGCCGGCGACGGGCCCGAAGCGGCGCTCGACCAGGTGGTAGAGAAGGGCGACCGCGGCGACGCCCTCCAGAGCCTGGGGGATCAGCACGCTGAGCGCGTGAAAGCCGAAGAGCTTGACGCTCGCCACCTGGATCCAGAGCGCAACCGGCGGCTTGTCCACGGAGATGAACCCGGCCGGGTCGAAGGCGTTGTAGAAGAAGTTATGCCAGCTGAGGCTCATGCTCCGGACCCCGGCCGTGTAGTACTCATTTCCGAAGCCGTTCTGGCTCAGGCGCCAGAGCCGGAGCGCCGCCGCCGCGGCGAGCACCGCGAACAGCCCCAGCCTCAGCGACCGGCGCCAGATCGGCTTCACGTTGTCCATGGGCGGCCAGCAGGATACTAGGACGTCGGGTCGGTTGTCGCCGTTGACACGCCCGAGGAGCGCTCGTTACCATCCGGCCACACTCGCTTGCCGGGGGACGCCAAGCCATGGCCCGATCTCTCAATCGCCGAGCGTTCTTGAAGCGCGCCGGAGTCGCGTCGGCCGCTGTCGTGGGCGCTCCGTTGATCTCGTCGACTCGACCCGCCCGCGCCGCCGCCGGTCACCGCCTGGTCGTGGCCGTCGGCCAGTGGGGCACCGAGACTCCGTTCGCCTGGCGAACGGTTCAAGCCGAAAAGCCCCTGTGGGATTGCATCTACGATCCGCTCATCCAGCGAGACCCGAAGACGTTCGAGTACCGGCCGGGGCTCGCGACCGAATGGAAGCCGTCGAACGAGCTCAAGACCTGGACCTTCAAGCTGCGCTCCGGCGTGAAGTTTCACGAGGGCTGGGGCGAGCTCACCGCCGAGGACGTGAAGTTCACGGTCGAGCAGAATCTGAAGCCCGACGCCGGCGGCGGCTCGTCGCCGTTCTTCCGCATGCAGCTCGACCGCATCGAGACGCCCGACAAGCTCACGGTCGTCATGCACTTCAAGAATCGCGTGTGGGAGGTGCCCTCACTCTTCACGCAGTTCGTCGGCTACCAGAACATCGTCCCAAAAAAATATCTGGAAACGGCCGGCGAGGAGAAGGCGGCGCTCCACCCGATCGGCACCGGGCCGTATCGCCACCTCGAGGGCCGGCAAGGCGACTTCCACCGGTTCGAGGCGGTCGCGAACCACTGGCGCAAGACGCCCGATTTCAAGGAGCTGGTGATTCGCAGGATCCCCGATCCGGCCACGCGGCTCACGGGCCTGCGCGCCGGCGAGATCGACATCGGCATCGTCTTCGGCGACTACCTGGACCAGGCCGCGAAGTCGGGCCTTCGTCTGCACGACGCGACGAATGCCGCTTGCTACTGGGTGATCCTGAGCGGCCAGACGACGTCCGACAAGGAAGACTATTGTCCGGCGTGTCCCTGGGCCGGCGACAACAACGATCCGAAGAGCCGCGAGAACGCGCGCAAGGTTCGGCTGGCGATGAACCTCGCCGTCAACAAGAAGGCGATCATCAGTGCCTTGTGGAAGGGCAAGGGGTCCGAGACGCCGTTCTCGTACTACTACTATCCGTTCCACAAGGGCTACCGTGCCGACTGGAAGATCCCGCCCTACGATCCCGAGCGCGCGAAGAAGCTCCTCGCCGAGGCCGGCTACGCGGGCGGCTTCGAGGTGCGGGTGAACCCGATGGTGATGGTCTACGCCCTCGACGGGCCGGACATCATGGAAGCAGTCGCGCTCGACTGGGAGAAGGTGGGGATCAAGCCCAAGCGCTTCCCGGAGATGACCAGCACGTTCGGGCCCAAGAGCCGCAACCGCAAGACGAACAAGACCCACTGGGTGTACGGCTCGCCGCCGTTCGACGAACCCGTCCTGGCCTGGAACCGCATCATCCACTCGAAGGGCGCATTCAACCTCGTCGCCGAGGGCCCGTTCGACGAGGACATCGACACGATCATGAAGGAGTTCGACGTCGCCAAGCGGGCGACGCTCACGAGCGCGCTCGGGCAGAAGCTCTACGACGGCTACTACGGCGTGATGCTCGGCATGAAGTCGATCACCTGGGCGATGACCAGGAAGGTCGGCGGCTGGCAGTCGCTCGCGTACGTGCCGCTCGAGAACAATTACGAGTACGTGAGCCCCGCGAGCTAGGGCGGCGATGCAGCGCAGCACCGACCGGATCCTGACGACTCACGCGGGAAGCCTGCCGCGCCCGGGCGACTTGCTCGAGCTGATCCAGGCCAAGGCCACCGGCCGACCCTACGACCAGGAGGCCTTCGCCTCGCGGGTCAAGCGCGCGGTGGGCGAGATCGTCCGCAAGCAGACCGAGCTCGGCGTCGACGTCGTGGACGACGGCGAGATGGGCAAGCCCGGCTTCATTCCCTACGTCAACGAGCGCCTCACCGGCTTCGAGCCCGATCCGGAAGGCCGGGGGAGTCCGTGGAGCGGCTCGCGCGAGGTCCGCGCGTTTCCCGAGTTTTACGAGTGGTTCTCGCGCGCGATGCCGAGCCCCGCCGTGCGCTCGCTGCACATGCTGTGCACCGGCCCGGTGACCTACAAGGGTCACCAGCACGTTCAGGCGGACATCGAGAACCTCAAGACCGCGCTCGCGGCGACCGGCGCCGCGGAGGCCTTCATCCCCGCGATCTCCCCGACGAGCGTCGAGGACTGGCAGCGCAACGCCTACTATAAGACCGACGAGGACTATCTCTTCGCGATCGCCGACGCGATGCACGAGGAGTACAAGGCGATCGTCGACGCGGGGTTCCTCGTGCAGATCGACGATCCGCATCTGGCGACCCACTACGTGTCGCGGCCCGAGCTGAGCGTCGATCAGGTCCGTCGCTGGGCGGAGGTGCGCGTGGAGGCGCTCAACCACGCGCTGCGTGGGCTCCCGCTCGAGCGCGTCCGCTGGCACACCTGCTATGGCATCAACATCGGCCCGCGCGTCCACGACCTCGAGCTCAAGCACTTCGTCGACGTCATGCTGAAGATCCGCGCCGGCGCCTACTCGTTCGAGGCCGCGAACCCGCGGCACGAGCACGAGTGGCGGGTGTGGGAGCACGTGAAGCTCCCCGAAGGGGCCGTGCTGATCCCCGGGACGATCACGCAGTCGACTGTGCTCGTCGAGCACCCCGAGCTGATCGCCGAGCGCATCGGCCGGTTCGCCCGCGCCGTCGGGCGAGAGCACGTCATCGCCGGCGCCGATTGCGGATTCGCGACGTTCGCCGGCTCGACCGAGATCCATCCGAGCGTGGTCTGGGCCAAGTTCGAGGCGCTGGTCGAGGGCGCGCGGATCGCCACCAGAGAGCTCTGGGGGCGCGGCTGAGATGGCCGAGCCCGGTCGTCCGCCGGCGGCGCTTCGCAGCGACGACATCGGCTGGCGCGCGCTCGCGACGCGCGGCGCGTCGGTCAAGGTGCTCCGCCACGACAAGGAAACCGGCGGCTCCACGTCGCTCGTCCGATTCGAGGCCGGCACGCGCTTTCCCGTCCACAACCATCCGGCCGGCGAGGAGATCTTCGTCGTCGAGGGCGATCTGCAGGTCGGGCGCGAGCACTTGAAGGCGGGCGACTATCTGTACACACCCCCCGATGTCAAACACGCGGCGTCGAGCGAGGGCGGCTGCGTTTTCCTCGTGACCTTGCCCAAGCCCGTCGAGTTCGTCGAGCGCTGAGGCGCATGCAGCGTTTCATCATCGGACGCGTGATCCAGTCGATCGTCTCGATGTTCGTGGTGTCGGTGGTGGTCTTCGCGCTCGTGCGGCTCTCCGGCGACCCGATCCAGATCATGATGCCGGCGGAAGCGTCGAAGGCGGACATCGAGCTCGTGCGCGCCCACCTCGGCCTGGATCGCCCGTGGACCGTCCAGTACTGGCGCTTCCTGACCCAGGCGCTTCAGGGAGATTTCGGCCGCTCCGTTCGCTTCCGCCGTCCGGCCCTCGACTTGGTGGCCGAGCGCTACGGGGCCACGCTCGAGCTCGGTGGCCTCGCCGTGCTGATCGTGATCGCGGTGGCGCTGCCGGTCGGCGTGTACTCCGCCGTGCGCCGCGGCAGCCCGCTCGACTACGCCGCCCGGGCCTTCGCCGCGCTCGGCCAGGCGGTGCCGCCGTTCTGGCTCGGGTTGGTCCTCGTGCTGATCTTCGGCGTGATGCTCCATCTGCTGCCGACGTCCGGCCGCGGCACGCCGCTGCACGTGCTCTTGCCGGGGATCACGCTCGGCTGGTTCGCGGTCGCCGGGCTCATGCGGCTCACCCGCTCGTCGATGCTCGACGTCCTCGGTAGCGAATACGTCAAGCTCGCGCGCATCAAGGGGCTGCCGGAGCGCCGGGTGATCTGGCGCCACGCCTTCAAGAACGCCGCGCTGCCGGTGGTGACGTTCGCGGCCCTCCTGTTCGTGGCGCTCCTGAACGGCTCGATCATCGTCGAGACCGTGTTCGGCTGGCCCGGGCTCGGCCTGCTCGTGATCGAGGCGGTCGACTCTCGCGACTACCCGATCGTACAGACGGTCGTCCTGTTCCTGTCGGCGATGTACATCGGCGTGAATCTGCTGGTCGATATCCTCTATGCGTACCTCAACCCGAAGATCCGGTACTCGCGATGAGCGGCGCCGCCGCGACCGAGACCGCGGTCCTCCAGCGACGCGCCCGAGAGCGCCGCTGGCCGCCCGTGGTCCCGCTTGCGGTCGTCGTCACGCTCGTGCTGTGCGCGCTGCTGGCGCCCGTGCTGGCGCCGCACTCGCCGGTCGAGGGCTCGCTCGGCGATCGTCTGGCGCCGCCGATCGGGCTCGAGGGCGCCAAGCCCGGCCATCTCCTCGGCACGGATCGCCACGGCCGCGACACCTTGAGCCGCCTGCTCCACGGCGCGAGGATCTCGCTGGCGGTCTCGGTCGTCGGCATCACCTTGACGGGCGCGGCGGGCAGCCTCATCGGCCTCCTCGCCGGGTTCTTCGGCGGCTGGGTCGACACGGTGCTGATGCGCCTGGCCGACATCTCGCTCTCGCTCCCGGGCATCCTGATCGCCGTGCTGCTCTCGGTGGTCTTCGAGCCCTCGTTCACGAACGTGATCATCGTCGTGGTCTTTCTCTTGTGGCCGAGCTACGCGCGGCTCACGCGCGGCGAGACGCTCGGCATCAAGCAGCAGGAGTTCGTGTCGCTGGCGCGCATCGCCGGCTGCTCGAACGCGAGGATCATGTTCCGCCACATCTTGCCGAACCTGGCGCCGTCGATCCTCGTGCTGGCCACCTTGCACGTCGGCTACGTCATCGTGCTCGAGGCCGCGCTCTCGTTCCTGGGCGTCGGCATCCCGCCGCCGACGCCGTCGTGGGGCGTGATGGTGGCCGACGGTCGCGGGCTGATCGAGCAGGCCTGGTGGGTCTCGATCCTGCCGGGCGTGGCGATCCTGATCACGGTGCTCTCGCTGAACATCCTCGGCGACTGGGTCCGCGACCGGCTCGATCCGAAGCTCCGGCAGGTCTGAGCCGATCATGGCCGACACGCTCCTGGAGGTGCGGGACCTCCGCACCTACATCTACACGCGCCGCGGCGTCGTGAAGGCCGTCGACGGCACGAGCTTCTCGGTCCGCCGCGGCGAGACCCTCGGG
>Ga0209055_1002544_pt1 | contig 11475 bp, 12 predicted proteins | sample GraSoiAngelo_110_FD_185875 | JGI IMG/M metagenome (GOLD analysis project Ga0209055, IMG submission 185875) | Grasslands soil microbial communities from the Angelo Coastal Reserve, California, USA - 14_0903_12_30cm (SPAdes) (version 2) | ecosystem: Environmental > Terrestrial > Soil > Grasslands ... | reverse complement strand
AGACCAACATGAATGTCAACGAGGTCATCTCCAACCGCGCTATCGAGCTAGCGGGCGGCGAGATGGGATCGAAGAAGCCGATCCATCCTAATGACGACGTCAACATGTCGCAGTCATCCAACGACACGTTCCCGGCGGCGATGCACATTGCAGCGGCGGAGCGGGTGAAGAATGCGCTGATTCCGGCAATCAAGAGCGTTCACGACGCGATCTCGGCCAAGGCGAAAGAATTTAAAGACGTCGTAAAGATCGGCCGCACGCACCTGCAAGATGCCGTTCCACTGACTTTCGGCCAGGAATTCGGCGGCTGGGCCAGCCTGCTGGAGCGCGACATAAAACGCCTGGAGCAAGTTTTGGATGGATTGTATGACCTCGCCATCGGCGGAACGGCCGTGGGCACGGGGCTGAATGCGCATCCCGAATTCGCTGAGCGCGCCGCAAAGAAAATTGCTGAACTTACGCGGCTTCCCTTCCGATCGCATGGCAACAAGTTTGCCGCGCTCTCCGCACACGACGAGATCGTCTTTGCGCAAGGCGCGATGGAGACTCTGGCTGCTTCGTTCATGAAAATTTCGAACGACATTCGCTGGCTGGCTTCTGGTCCGCGCTGCGGCCTGGGCGAACTTTCAATTCCAGAGAACGAACCTGGGTCTTCAATCATGCCGGGCAAAGTGAATCCGACGCAGGCCGAGGCGATGACCATGGTCTGCGTACAGGTTCACGGCGCTACTGCCGCGATCGGATTTGCCGGCTCGCAAGGCAACTTCGAACTGAATGTCTTCAAGCCGGTGATGATCTACAACTTCCTGCACTCAGTCACGCTGATCACCGATGCCTGCCACGGCTACGTCGAGTACATGATCAAGGGGATCGAAGTTGATCGCGCCAAAGTTGACTGGTATGTGAAGAACTCGCTGATGCTTGTAACCGCGCTCACGCCGAAGATCGGCTATGACAAAGCCGCGAAGGTCGCCCACACTGCTCACGTCGAGCACACGAGTTTGCGCGAGGCGGCGATGAAGCTGGGATATCTCACGGGTGAGGAGTTCGATAAATTGATGAAGCCGGAGAAGATGACGAGGCCGTAACACGAGGCACGCAACGATTTTCAAACGCTACATCGGTATTGACTATTCTGGCGCGAAAACGCCGACTTGAGCAGCACGGCCTCCCACTCACCTGGCCGTCCTTCCTCGACGATTTCCAGGAACACTGGCCTACCGACACTGCCGGGTGCCCCACGTTTCGCGGTTTTCGAAACGTGGGATATTCGTTTCATTCCCCGCGACAGCCTCCTGCGCGTTTGGCTTAAGGCTCGGCAAACCCCAGCAGCGCCATCAAGCGTTCCCGAACGGCCCTCATAACTGCTGGTGGCGCGGTGTCGGCGTATTTCGCCTGGCGGGCGTGCCAGTCAACGCTTTTGACCGCATCGGCCAGAACGACTCCGGTGGTCTTGATGTTCCCTGGAAGCGGGACTTCGAAAGGATAACCTTTTGCTTGATTAGTAATCGAAACCACCACTGCAAGTCTGGTCTTTTCGTTGTAGATCTTGGGAGATAAAATCAGGGCCGGGCGCCAGCCAGCTTGCTCGTGCCCTTTTCGCGGATCCAAATCTATTTTGATGATGTGCCCGGCATCGGGCACGTAGGCGGCAGCTACCATATCTCTTTGCCGGCTGGCTTACCCCAGTCCTGCTCTTCGTATCGATTTTCTGGGGTGATGCCTGCGACGAGGGACTCCAGCGTAAGCTTCTGGTTCAGCGGCTCAATGGTTATGCGACCTTCCTCAACCCGGATCTCCAGCTCTTCGCCTTCCTGCATATGAGCTTGCTCGAGCACAGTTTTAGGAATGCGGACCGCTTGACTATTACCCCATTTGACGAGTTGAGCGCGAACGGCTGTCATAAGGTTTACGTTATTCAAGGTATATACGTTGGTATATACGTGTCAAGGAAAGCTTTGCGGGCCGACAAGTCTGGCCGCCGGCTGAACTGCGCCGAGTTTCGGAATGACGTCTTCGAACTAAGCTACGCCACTTCCCCAACTTCGACGGGTCTGGTTTCAGTTTCCGGCTTCCGTTTTACCGGCGTTGTCGTTATCGTGATCACGCTCACCAGCACCAGCAGAGTTCCCAACAATGTGCGCGGGCCCACCGTCTCGCCGCCCAGGAAATGGCCGAGCGCAACCGCCACCACAGGATTCACGTACGCATAGGTTCCGACCTTGGTCGGCGATTCATAATGCAGCAGCCAGATATAGGCGGTAAACCCGGCGATCGATCCGGCAAAGATGAGATAAATAAGCGAGAACCAAGCAGCCGTGGAAACTGAATCAAAGTGGAAGCCACGCATCTCACCTGAAATCGCCGCCACGATAAAGAGTTGAACGCCACCCGTAAGCATCTGTGCCGCAGCGCTCATCGGCTTAGACGCGGGTAGTGGAATCCGCTTGGTCAGAATCGTCGCGATCGACCACGTAACCGCTGCAATCAACAATGCGGCAGCCCCAGCACGATTGACCGGAACTTCGCCGAGAGATGCTGAATGGCTCATTAGTACGGCAACGCCGCAAATGCCGACCAGCAGCGCGGTAGCAAGGCGCAGGGTGAGGCGTTGCGTTCGCAGAAATGTGATCTCCGAGAGAGTGATGAACACAGGAATGGTCGCCAGTATGACCGCCGCGATTCCTGACGGAACACGCTGCTCCGCCCAGAAGAGGCATCCGTAATCCACCACGAAGATGAGCGTGCCGAGAAACGATGCCCCCGCCCACTCGCGCAAGCTCGGAGATGGCGAGCCTTTGAGGCGCATCCAGACATACAGGATCAAGCCAGCCGCGAGAAACCGCACAGCTGCCAGCAGGAATGGCGGGACCTCGCGCACGCCCACGCGGATCGCAAGGAAGGTTGATCCCCAGACAAAATAGATGATCGCGAACGCCAGCAGAATTTGCCACGAAGGTGGGCGGGCGGCCTTCATTTTTGGGTCACCAAGAGCTTTTTAGATTCTCAGGATGCTCTTGCGAATCAGATTTGGGCGATGAAAAATTTCTATGGACGACACAAGTTTCGTTCATCGCAGTTTGGGTTTGTGAGCACAGGTACAGTTCAGCATTTCTTTGAGAAATTCAGGCCCAGGAGAGTTGAAGCGCGATCGGCATCGATCCCTTTGCTGGCGACCAGCACATGAAAACTTTCGCCCATACCCGCCGGGGTGACCAGATGCTTGAGCTGCAGCGCGACTTTGGCGCGCTCCTGCGGCAGACGGCAATCTTCAAAGGCATCACCAAACTGATTCTGCTCACCGATTCCCATCAGAAATTGCGATTGCGTAAGCAGTGGCTGAACTTGCATGCCGTTCTGTTCGGCAGCCGCGGCCAGCGCCGTGAAATTTACGTGCGCGGTGATGTCCTGCTCTCCAGGCGCTTCATACGGATTTGCGCTGACGGAATGCTGACGGAAAGCCGTCACTGTGCCCCGATGCCGCCCCGTGAGCTGCTCCTCGCGCGCGAAGCCGTAGTCGATGACGATGATGATTCCGCACTTCAATGCCGCCGCAATTTCTGACATGTAGCTTTGCGCCCGCAGCGGGACCTCAACTCTTTCTCCGTTTTCGGGATGAACACTATGGCGATCGAGAAATTCCAGCTCTTGGGATGATGCTGCCGCCCAGGTTTCGAGAAAGCGATCATCGTGCATAGCGACGCGCAGTTCGCCTTGCGGACTGAAGACTTCGACGGGCAATGCATCGAAGAACTCATTAGCGAAGATGATGATTGGGGCGTCCGGGGCTAAAGCCCTCTGCAGATCGCTGCCTTGAGGCACGACTAAAGTCGTGCCCTCCCGAGTCCGTTGCGGCACCGCTGGAGTCGTGCCCTCTCCCATCCGTTGTGGGAGGACTAAATTCGTGCCCTTCCCGGACCTTTCCGAGAGTCTTATCTGAACGGTAGGGTCATCGTGGGAGGGCACGGCTTTAGCCGTGCCGATTAGACCTGGACACCCGGGCGGCTTTAGCCGCTGAAGGAGCGATGCCTTGCCTGACTCGAAATGCTTGCTCAGGGTCGATCGGAGACGCTCTCGCAGCGCCGCCGATCTCTCTACAAGCGAATATTGCAGCGCGCGAAAAAACTCAGGAAACTTCTTCTCCGACCAATCCAGCACATCGCGCGCAAACAGCCCACGTCCGGGGCCAAGTTCCAGAACCTCAATACGCTCGGGCGAACCTAGTACACGCCAGATCTCCTCAAACTGCCGGGCCAGCAGGCGTCCGAAAACGGCATGAACATCGCTGGATGTATAGAAGTCCCCCGCCTTGCCGAACCGTTCCACATCACGCGAGTAATAGCCCAGCTCAGGATCGTAGAGACAAAGCTCCATGTAGCGCGAGAACGGAATCGGCCCTCGCCCGCGGATTTCCTGCTCAATTTTGTCGCGAAGGCTCACAGGCCCTTCCGCTGGCGCTCCGCCCGGTCCTGCGGCGTCCGGATGAACATTTCGATCAGATAATCGTGCAGCGCATCGTAGAGCTGGCGCTGGAAGGTCCATTCAAATTGTGGATGATCGAGGTCGCGGGGATGAAGTTCGAAATAATAAGTATGCACAGGGACCGCAGAATCTTTGAACTGAATAATGACTTCTACCCCATCGCCTTTGCTACGCGCCGAAAACTCCAGTAAGGGATGCTCATAGAGCCGCAACTGAGCGAGCACCCGGTCCAGGCGAGCCTGCTTGTTCTGATTCACGAACAAGATTGTATTTGATCTTGACAAGGGCAGGGTCAGAGGTATAGTGGCATCCTTCTTTCCGGGCCCTGATCGACGGGTATTCCAAAAATATGCGTTCACTGGCTGCATTGGCGTATTGGGAAGGCGTAATTCTCTTGGGCGGCTTTTTCGGCATTGTGCTCTGGAAGCTCCTGACGGGTAGGATCAGCCTCAGCCAGCTCCTAGAAGGAGACGTCCCAGATCCCACGAATCCCTCCAAGTACTCGTCTGCCCCAAGCGCCGGACGAGCTCAGTTGCTCGTGTTTACGATGTTTACGGCGCTTTACTACTTACTTCAAGTGCTGCACAACCCGAAGGCGTTTCCTAAATTGCCGGATGTCCTCGTGAGCGCCTTGGGTGGTAGCCAGGCTGTGTATTTGGCAGGCAAAGCATACGATCTTTTGTCTCCTAAACTCAAAAATACCCTGTAGACGGGAGGCTGAAATGGACACTGAAACGAAACAAAATCGACAGGTGAAGTTGCTAAATTCTGCGACAGCTTTCGTTGTCGTAGTCGGAGCCATGATTGCACTGTTTACAAAAGGTGATCACATGGCCAGGCTGAAACTCGCTATCGGATACGGCCTGCTGATACTGATCTTTCTTTTTGGACTGATGATCCTGCTGGAAATTGCCTCTGGCAAGATCGACCTAAGTCTCCTGCTTAGCGAAACGAGCGGCGGTGCCAGCATGTCGCGTTTCCAACTGCTCATATTTACCTTTGTGATTTCGCTTAGCTTTTTTCTCTTGGTGGCCCAATCAGGCCAGTTCCCCGCGATTCCACCCGAAGTATTAACACTGCTGGGTATCAGTGCCAGCACTTATGCAGTGAGCAAGGGGATTCAGGCAAGCGGCGTGCCTCCTAAGAAGAGGAATGGGAACGAGAAAGCGACTACAGAAGATCAGCCGCAGTGATGCCGGTTAGAAGGAGGTATCCAGGATGGCACCGACCGACACCAAGACTGCTCATACATTTAGCCGCCACGTGGCTCCGTTCGCGCCGCTCGTCTTGGCCTTGCTGTTGAGCCGTGCTGTATTGCCGTCCGGCGAGGAACCACCCGAGACCACCGGCGCGGTAGCAGCCGCGAAGTGTGACGACGAGGTCGACAACTTCCAAGCCTGCCACGAGCGTTTCCCGACCGGCTGCACGCAGGCGGGAAAATATGACGCGTATGTAAACTTGCTAAAGAACCAGCTAATCGATCCGTCGTCGACCGAGCCTGCAGGCTTTCTGAATCTGCAAAATTTCGAGGCAAAGGACACATCTGTTCCTGATGGTATGAAAAAGGGGCGCCATATAGATTTCAAAGACGACTTGGCTAAACTGGGAGAGGGGCAGACTTTCGCCGCGGTTGGATTTCTGTATTACGCTTTTCCCAGCGGCGTCGAGAGTAGCAACTGTCAGCTACCAAAGGATGATGAAGAAGGCACCAACGTCGACTATCACATTGGTATCGGTTTCGATAAAGATACCGCCAAGCGGCTTCGCGACCATCCGGAATTGGTAAAGAACAAGAAGTCGATTCCTAAGCCACTGCAACAGGCCAGCGTAATCGTCGAAATGACTCCCCACTTCCGATTTCACTTCGAGAACGACATCTGGACCGTTGACAACCTGCAGAAGGCCATCGGGCGCCAGGTACGGGTGGTTGGACAGTTGATCTTAGATAGCGAGCACTATACTTCGGGGCAGGACTGCGCCATTGCAGGCACATCCAGTGATCGAAAGAGTTGCTGGCGCGCCTCCGCCTGGGAACTGCATCCTGTGGAGCGTTTCCAGGTTTGCAACAAAAGTACGAACGATTGTGGTCGAGAGGAGTCTACAGACTGGATCGAACTGGACAGCCTGTGAAAGTTGCTAGCTTCACTCGTACCGCAGCGCCTCAATCGGATCCAGGCGTGCAGCTTTGATGGCAGGCAGCATGCCGCTGACAACGCCGACAAAGCTCAAGATAGCTGTCGACCAGAGCAGAGTTGCGGCATCAATTTTCAGGTGAATATCGCCTTCGCTGGCGTTCTCCTGGAACGCACTCCACAAGGTGAGCGAGGGGACTGCCCACGATACGAGATACGCGAACGCAACACCGAGCAGACCGCCCAACGCCGTAATCGCGAGGGCTTCTGCCAGAAACTGAAACAGAATATGCCAGCGGTGTGCGCCCAAGGCTTTCTCCACGCCAATCTCGCGGGTGCGCTGGGTTACTGACACGAGCATGATATTCATCAGGCCGACTCCGCCGATGCCGAGCGTGAGCAGACCGATGAATCCTAGAAGAATCTTGATTCCTGTCGTGATCACACGCAGATCGAGCAGGTCGGCGAAAACGTCGAACACGAAAACAGCGCGTTGGTCTTTCGGATCGAAGCTGTGATGGAATGCCATCGAGTTTCGCAGGGCCTTCACAACTTTGGCGTGGTCGCCTTCGTATTCCATCACAATTGTATTCAGATAATACGTGTCCTTCAGATCGCTCATTGCGCTGAATGGAACGTAGACGTGGCCATTCAGGTTGTCGTCATTATTGTTGATGACATGCTTAAGCACGCCGATGATCTGATAGGAGATGCCGTCAACCCGGATTTTTTCCGCAATCGCGTTCTGACCGGAAAATAATTTCTTTTTTACGTCCGCGCCGATGAAAGCCACGCGCGTGTGGGTAAAATCATCCGCCTCGCTAAAGGGAGTTCCTTCTTCGAAATCCATCCGGCGCATTTTCGGGTAGTTGGCGTAGACTCCGCTCACGCCGTAAGTGGAGCTGCGCGTTCCATAGGCCACGTTGCACTGCTTGAAAACCTCAGGCGAAAGCCGCTTGAGCAACGGAACCTCGGCGCGGACGTAATCGAGGTCTTTGACGCTGAGCTTAACCTCGTTGCCCGCTTTGGTGCCGCCCGCCTGAAGCGACGTGCGTCCAGGGAAAAGGAAAATAAGATTCGTTCCGAACGAGCGGAAGGCAATCCACAAACCGCTCTCGAATCCAGCGCCGTAGGCGAGCAGCAGCACGACGGTCGCGATGCCCCAGGCCATACCCAGCATGGTCAGAATGCTACGGCGTTTGTTGTGGCGCAGCGCGCTGTATGCCTGGATTCCCAAATCGCGGATCACGGTTACTCCTGCCTTAAAGCCTCGACCGGTTCCAGCAGAGCCGCTTGCCGCGCCGGATAGACTCCGGCACCGATACCGGCAAGAGCCAGCGATACGATCGCCACAACCGCCGAGAATGGCACGATGCGAGGGGTATCGAATCCTTCCATCGGTGGGAGTTGTGCCAGCAGCGCGACAAAACCCGCCGTAATCGCTAGACCGACCCCGCCACTAAGTAACGTGAGAAATGCTCCCTCGACAAAAAATTGCGTGAGGATGTTCCGATGGGTTGCTCCTAAAGCCTTGCGCAGGCCGATCTCTTTCGTGCGCTCAGCCACAGAGACAAGCATGATATTCACGATCCCGATGGCGCCCAGGACCAGCGTTACCAGGCCAACTACGCCGAGAAAATAATCCATGGCGTCGAAAATCTTGCCCACCTTCTGTGAATTTTCAACGGTGTCCCAATCTTCAAAAACGTCGTCCAGCTTGGGATTGAAGCCATGCAGGCGAGCGATGATCCAATGGACTTCTTCTTTTGAGCGCAAATGCTCGGCCTTGTTCAGCGGGCGGTAGTTAATAAAGGAGATCGCGTTCTCAGTATTCTTCTCTTTCAAAGGAAACAAATTCCGCATGGTTTCGACGGGAACAAAAATACGTCCATTAGTGCCGTTGTTCCCTTCCTGACCCACCTTAGCGAGAACGCCAATCACATCGAAACGGATCCCATTCAGCAGCAACGTGGCTCCCACCGCAGGACGACCAGGGAACACATTCTTCAGCAGCTCCCAACCCACGATGGCCACGCGCCGCCGCTCATTATTATCCCCCTCATTAAACCAGCGCCCGTTGCCGATCGGAATGGTGCGAATCTCGTTGTAATTGGGCGCCACACCAAACACCTGACCGTTTGTCGAGCCATAATCGCTGACGGCACGAATATCCTCACGATTGATCACCGGCGAAACGCCGCGCAACGTGCGCGCCTGCTCGCGAATAGCAATGTAATCGTCGTAAGTAAAGTGATATTTCTGCCCCGACTGCAAGCTTCCCTCGACCGCGGGAATGCGGCCAGGAAACACAAACATAATGTCTTGTCCTAGTGTGGCCAACTGGCGCTTCTGGCCGCTACGGAAACCTTCTCCCAGTCCGACCAGCAGCAGAAGCGAGCCCACGCCCCAGGCAATCCCAAACATAGTTAGGAATGAGCGCATTTTGTGCGCCCACAGCGTGGCCAGAGACTGACGAATAATATCGAGGAGCACTCTCATATTAGTTTACCCCTGCTGCCGGGGAGACAGCAGGGAACGAAGTATATGAGCGGGTGGTCTCAAACCCGCAGTAACACCTATTGTTTAGTACGTTCGCGGGCGACAATAGGTTCCCCACATTTTCGGATTCCCTTGGGCTTAGACAGAGCTGATTGCGGATGGTTAGTGAAACTATTTCTGCGGTGCTAACCGGCGGCTTCAGCCCTCGTCTAAACGTTCGTTTTATCTGAGTGCGTAATTCCGGGCATATCAATAAGCAACTCAAATTGGGAGGTTTTCTTCCATGCACAAACACTTTGGACGTGTTCTGCTGTTGTTCCAAACCATACCCGTGCTCATTTCGCTTGCTCATGCGCAATCGACCATTCTTGATCTGCCACGCCCAAGCCAGCACGCGGTTTTGACTCAAAGAATTGGGATCACCGATATTACGGTCAACTACCATCGTCCGTTGGTGAATGGCAGGAAAATCTGGGGTGGCCTGGTCCCCTACGGGCAGGTTTGGCGTGCCGGCGCCAACGAGAACACAACCATCACGTTCACTGATCCGGTCACCGTCGAGGGCAAGCCATTACCAAAGGGAACCTATGGCCTGCACATGATCCCCGGCAAAAAAGAATGGACTGTCGTCTTTTCCAAGAACTCCACCTCCTGGGGGAGCTTCACTTATGACCAGGGGGAAGACGCGCTGCGCGTGACCGTGAAGCCTGAGCCGGCAGAAATGACGGAAGCGCTTACTTACGTGTTCGATGAGGTAAAACCAGATTCCACGAAAGTCCGGCTTATGTGGGAAAAACTAGCCATTCCGTTCAAAGTGGACGTCAACACAAACGAAATTGTGCAAGCCAGTCTGCACAACCAACTCCGCGGACTTTCTCAATACACATGGTGGGGATACGACGACGCGGCGTCGTATTTGGTCGACAATAAACTCAACCTGGAAGACGCTCTCAAGTACGAGGAAGCATCCCTTCAGAATGAAGAACGTTTTGACAACCTAATCACGAAATCACGGATTCTCGACGCGATGGGCAAGAAAGACGAAGCCACGGCCACGCGGAACAAAGCCATAGAGATGGCTAACGCACTTCAGCTGCACGGTTATGGACGCCAGCTCCAGGGCCAGGGCCAACAAGCGCAAGCATTTGAGATCTTCAGGACCAACATCAAGAGGAATCCTAACCACTGGGTCATTCACTCGGAAGTCGCACGAATGGCCTGCGCTAAGGGCGACTTCGAGAGTGCGGTCAAGGAGATGAAAATTGCGGCTGCCGGCGCTCCGCCCCAGTTCAAGTCAGCGTTCCAGGGAATAGTAGCGCGGCTGGAGGCAAAAGAAGACATAAACAAGTGAAAGCCCGGCGCTCAAAGAGACCATTTCGCCAGGCGGGCGTCGAGAACGTGTGAAGCAGTAGCGTTTCACTTCTGCGCCACGTCAGCTTTGCAGTCGGGATATTCATACACCCCGCGCCCAGCCTTTCTCCCAAGCCGCCCCGCTTTCACGTGCTGCACCAGGAGCGACGCGGGGCGGTATTTCTCTCCGAGAGTTTTGTGCAGATATTCGAGAATATGGAGACGCGTATCGAGTCCGACTAGATCCACGAGTTCGAACGGTCCCATGGGATGATTCAAACCAAGTTTGAGAGCTTTATCGATATCTTCCGCTGTAGCAATTCCTTCCTGCAGCATGTAGAACGCTTCGTTGCCGATCATGGCATTGATGCGGCTGGTGATGAACCCCGGCGATTCCTTGATCACCACCACTTCTTTACCCATTCGCTTGCCTACCTCGACCGCGGTCGCCAACGTTTCTTGATCCGTTTCGAGCGCGCGCACAATTTCCAGCAGCTTCATTTTGTGTACGGGATTGAAGAAATGCATTCCCAGGCACTTCTTCGCGCGATAGGTAACGCTCGCGATTTCGGTGATGCTCAGAGAAGAAGTATTGGAGGCTAGGATTGTGCTTGGCCGGCAGATTTTGTCCAGCAGAGTGAATATCTCAATCTTCGATTCCATCTCTTCGGGAACAGCTTCGATGACCAGATCAGCTTCGCGCGCCGCTTCTTCGACTGATCCTGCGTATTCCAGCCGCGAAAAAGCGGCTTCCGCCGCGCCCGCCGAAACCTTGCCCAGTTCGACAGCTTTGTCGAGATTAGTGCGAATCTCTCCCTCTGCCTTGCGTAGCGCATTGGGAAGAAGATCTTCGAGAATGGTGCGATATCCGCCGAGTGCAGCGGTATGTGCGATGCCTCGCCCCATGGTTCCGGCGCCAATGACGGCAACCGTCTTGACGTCGAGCACTACTAGGCTCCCTTTTCCAGGTGGTTCAGCACTGCGGTGAAATTGGAGCTGGCGCCGCGCATGT
>Ga0209055_1002541_pt1 | contig 11493 bp, 13 predicted proteins | sample GraSoiAngelo_110_FD_185875 | JGI IMG/M metagenome (GOLD analysis project Ga0209055, IMG submission 185875) | Grasslands soil microbial communities from the Angelo Coastal Reserve, California, USA - 14_0903_12_30cm (SPAdes) (version 2) | ecosystem: Environmental > Terrestrial > Soil > Grasslands ... | reverse complement strand
GGAAGTCGCCGAGTTGCGAGAGTTCCTGCAGGATATGGTTACGGCTGTCGAGCAGTCCAGGCAGCGAGTCGGGCATGAGGAGCTCCGGATAATGATATAGGCAACTGTCTTACAGTAATACATACTTCAAGACAATGGACCAAAAAAAAGAAACCCACCAGAACCTCATTTCTATGTCGCACGCCCATCTTCGACAAGGCTGTCCAGGGGAGCCAGCAGAGTCGTAGCCAGCTCTAGCTCGTACTCCAATAACGCCCGCGGTGGCCCGGAGAAAGGGGAGTTCTCGGGTTCGAGATAGGCACTCGCCGGAAGCCGCACTGGTTTCGCATGTCCCACAATCTGCGAAAGCAACTCTCGAATTGATGGATTATCGTGCTCTGCCATTTTAGATCGCTCTGTCGGACTTGCGACTGAGTTCTTGAGCTCGGGCCGGTACGTTGCGGTCGTCGTGGATGGAACGGTGCGGTTTTACGGGAAAGCGCCTTTCTCTGATGAACACGCCACAAAAGGGAGAACCGGAGACGAATAATGGAGCAACTTGTAGACGCGTACTACTATTGAAGGGCTTCTCCATATCTCACACTGAGTGCTCTGCTTAGCCAAGCTTTCGCATTCTCCGCAACACCGCGTCCACGTGACTGCAATTCCAAGGGCTTTAGCGCCGTCGGAGACTCTATGTTTGGGCGATCACGTGTTTCGCGTACTCGTCTGCCGTCATGCCAAACGTTGACGCCACCGCGGATCGCGCTGTCATTGGCTGAGGCGCTCCGAGCTCGCCGTTCGCGAGCAACAGCCTGCATTCCGGATGAACTCTCAAGAAGTAAGGCTTGCGCGAACCATCCGGCTCCAGAGTCGAGTTCATGACCTTCACGATGACCAACGGCTCATCTCCAGCTACATCCTTAAAATACAGCTCGCCCATCTCGTCCGAGTGAATTAGCTTGGCGCCTGAATCGACCAGATAGCGGGCCTGCCCGTAGCGTTCGATCATGACGCGGCGCACTTCTACGTTCACCTCTACCTGAATGCGGCCGAGTGTGATCCTCTCCGGCTGTTCGATGACGAACTGTGAAACGGGAACGCCGTGCCAGTGCCATAATCCCCAGCCGCTTGGATAGACGATCGAGGGGCCGGTCTCTGAATGCAATCGCCCGCGATCATCCAAGTTGAGTCGCGATGGTCGCTCGCTGGCAAAGCAGATGCCATCGAGCGTCCAGATGCAACCGCAGCTCTGGACCAGTTCGAGGTAGTTGCGATCAATCGAAATGGAGAATACCTCACTGAAGTAATCGGCCCAAGCCGAGCATCCAAGCCATCGGGACCCTCCGTAAAGGGAGCCAACCGCCAAGCGCACCGCATCGTTGATCACATTCGAGTAGACTGCCGAGCTCGCCGCCCAATTAAATGCTGATTCGACGGCCGAGGCGGACGGCCGAGTCGACCGCATTCGAGTAGGCAGCCGGGCGGACTACCAAGTCGCACATCGAGTGGTGCGTGGAGCCGACCGCATTCGAGTAGACCGCGGACATGAATGCCGACTCGACGACCGAGCGAACCGCCGAGCCTACTGCCAAGCAGACCGAGTCGACTGCCGACGTGAATACCGACTCGACTGTCGCGCCGACCGCCGAGCCGACAGCACATTCCGGCCAGTGCCACCCACCTCCCCCTGAACTCGGCCGTATTGATTTGCGATCAGAGTGTTCATATCAGTTCTCCATGAGCCTCACTCTTGTCCTTCCACCACGGGCTCCCGTTGAGGCTCTGTGTCAATTTCAAAGTGGGTGGTTGTGGGGAGTGTGGACAGAATCGATTTAGGTATGACCTTATCGGTCGGAAATATGAGTGCCCTGAGCGAAACGGTGTGGCCGTCAGCCGTCGCCTTAATGGGGCGGATGCACTTTCCTCCGGCCTCGGCGTCAACTAGATTCGAGTTGCGCAACAGGTTATAAAAATGAATGTTTTCCGGCAGGGTCAGTATCTCCACCAACTGGAAAGAGTGGTCGGAGTCCAAACTGGAAACCACAATAGACGAAGGTGAGACGTTGGTCGACACCTTGAGAGCGATTCCGGCGCCGAAATTTACTATCGAAGAGACAGACATCAAACTGTTTCAGGATGAGAATTGCACCACCCCGCTGCCGCAGCCTGTCGGAGTTCGAGTGAACATCCGTTATAGCGACGGCTCCAATGCCTTGCGGATGTATCCCGCTGGTAGGAAATTTCGTATTGGGGAGCAGGTGGACCCTTGGTGGGAAACTCGGCGCCCATACACCCGCATCTATTATCACGATTCATCGGGAAAACCGGCTCTCGCCTGGGATTTTGCCTTTCCATTCGTGGGGTTCATAGCTGGCGTCGGCGCACAAGCTCCCGGACTGGTTCTTAGGCCGTGACGCGCGACCCAGCGTAGCGGGAGGCGCATGACGGGTAGTACCTTTCGGGAAAAATTCGGCTCCCCCCTGGGAGGGGCAGATTTGGTGGGGGGCTTGGTCCGGGCGGGCGCGTGGTGTGGGCTTCATTAGGTTAATGCAGCAGGTTCATGCGCTGCAGAAGTTTCTGGAAGCGTGCATCCGAATGCAAGACATCCAGCCTCGGATCAGCATTTATGAGTGCCATCGCTGCTTCTCGCGCGCTGTAGGCCCCTTCCAAATAGGCGAATGCTTGGTCATTCTGACCGAGCTGGGCGTACAGCATGGCGATGCCCGTTGCATCCAGGTGTGTGATCTCATACTCCTTCAGCGCCTCACGAAGAACGAGCCGCAGCTTCGCCCGTCTGCCACCCCTCCGGTACGCTTGCGCTGTCTTCTCCGCGAAATCGGCGGCGTCGAAAGCGATTCTCGCTTTTTGCTCGACCTCAAAAGCCTCATCATCCAAGTGCTTCTCCTCATAGGCGACAGAGAGCCACTTGTAGGCGAGGGCAAAATGTGGATCCAGTTCCGAAGTCTGTTTGCACTCGGGAATTGCCTCGTCAGGCCTGCGCGCGTACACGTATGCCCGACACAAGTTCGTATTGACCATAAGCGATACGGGATCGAGTTCGCGCGCATGTATCTGTTCCGCGATGGCTTCATCATGGCGGCCTTGAGTGGTTAGGTATAAGCTGTGCCACATGCGTCCGATAGCGTAATTAGGGTTTAGGGCCAAGGCCAAGCGGAACTCCTTCTCAGCGTCCGCCCAATCGTAATCGTAGAATGTCCTCGCAAAGGCCAGGGAGTAATGCGCCTCTGCCAGCTCGGCATCGAGGGCCAGCGCTTGCTGAACTGCGGCGATTCCCCTTGGCATGGCATCGTTCGGTGGCAGCGCCTGGTACCCTGCCAGCAATATGTAACAATCGGCCAGACCAACGTAAGCGGCCGCATATCCTGGATCGCGTGCTAGAGCCGCCTGAAAGTGTGGGATCGCATTTCTCCACCCGTCATCCGTGTACTTGCTCCAGTAGAAGCGCCCTCGGAGGTACTCTTCATAAGCTGCCGGATTCACCGGGCGTAACCCACTGATGCGCGCGTGCTCGGCAGGTGACAGGTTAGCTCCGATCTGCCGCGCGATCGACGCTGCGACAGTGCTCTGCAAAATCAATATGTCGCTGAAGCTACCCTCGAAGCTCTCGGCCCAAAGGTGACGGTCATGATGTGTATCGATCAACTGGGCGGTGATTCGCACCCGGTCCCCCGACCGAACTACTGAGCCTTCCACCACGGCGTCCACCCCAAGTTGGTCGGCGATCTGCCTTACTGAAACGTGCCTCCCCTTGAACTGCATCGCCGAAGTCCGTGAGATCACGCGTAAAGACTTCATCTTCGCCAGGCTAGTAGTGATCGCGTCGGTCATGCCGTCGGCAAAGTATTCCTGGCTGGCATCGCCAGATAGCTGTTCTAGTGGCAGCACAACGATCGATGAGAACGAAGGCGAACCCTTCCGGGTGCGCAACAATACCCCGCCAGCTACGAGAGCAGTGACCAGAATCGCGAAGGCACCGGCGACCACAGCGAGCTTACGGCGGCTACGGCGTTCTCGAAGGTCAGTCGACCGAGTTCCCTCCGGCACGAAATCAACCGTCGCAATGAATCGGTAGCCGCGTTTGGGAATGGTTTCGATGTACCGTGGCGCGTCGGCCGAGTCGTTCAGCACCTGGCGGAGTTTGCGGATGGCGGTATTCAGGCCCTCGTCGAAGCCCAAGAATGTGTCATCTGGCCACAGACGATGATGCAGTTCCTCGCGCGAGACTAAGACACCCGGATTCTCAAGTAGAGCCAGCAGGATCTGCAGCGGTTTCTCCTGAAGACCGAGGGGCTTCCCGTCCCGCCGCAACTCGCCCCGTCGTAGATCGACGTCGAAAGCGGCGAATCGGGCCTTGCCGTTTCGCAACTCGGATGCTTGAGGCAGGCATAACCTCGCAGGCCATTCAGTCTAGCACCAGTAATGCGCCGCTGCTCCTCAAACCCTTCGCGCTAAGTCTCTGAAAATTGTGCGCCCCGTTGCGTTCAGCCAAAGTTCAGCACATGTTCAGAAATGCTCCATTGACCCATTTCACTGTACCCCGTCAGATGGCGACGAAGATCGTTTCCACACGGGCCCCGGTGCGGAAAACCACCATCCTGAAAGCGGCGGGGTTCAAGTTGATCCTGTGGCTCAAGCTTTATGTTGGCCGGCACGTTACCAGCGAAAGGAAGGAACAACAATGCGGATATTCAAGATTCCGTCTATTACTCTGCTTCCAACAAGCAAACGGAGCAAACTGCTAATTGGCTGCTTCGCGATGATTTGCCTTACCGCGTTTACCGTATGGGCAACCCCTGGGGCAGGATTCCTTTTCAACATCATCCTGTCTCGAGGCACCGTTCCGACCGATGTTCACCAGGACATCTTTATTGAAACAGACCCGGTCGATGGCTCGACGCCCAATACCAATCAGGGAGACAATTGGTCAGTCAAGTTCAAAACCAGTGGCCCTTCTGATATCGCTGTGCAGGATGTCGCCTTATCGACTGGTGGCTTCAGTGGCTGGCACTACCATCCTGGCCTGCTGCTGGCCACTGTGACAGAGGGGTCCATTGAATGGTATGACGCCAATTGCGGGTTGCATGTTTATGGAGTGGGGGACTCGTTCATCGAAAACAACGCGCCTCACACTATTCGGAACGTGGCACCAGTCAGGACCCGTCTGATGATCACCTACATCATGCCGAAGGGAGCGATCCGGCGGCTCGAATCGGACGCCCCGCCCTGCGCAGCAGCACTTGGTCTCCAATAGCCACGACTCCTTCTCAGCATTTGAGCGATACGCGTGGATATGACTGTTGATACCGGGGCACGTGCAGAACAGTGGCCAGCGATTGAGGCGATCACAAGGAGCGTTCGGCTTACCGGTCGAAAGCGCTTTCTCACACCAACTATGGGGTCGGCCTTGGGACGTGGCCGGCCCTGAACTCCTCACACTATTCGCTAACAGCCACGAATTGACGAAACATGGCGTCTAAGCTTTGGACCTTGTGGCCTTGTTGCAGGATTAAATTGATCTATTATAGCGGCGACCTGGACGTGTGATAAGCTCCTGTCGCGGTGGTTCTGGACCGACCTCAGCTCCTTGCGCCGCAGGAGGAGCCCGATGCGCAAGCTTCTACTCGCCCTCTTATACGCAGCAACATTTCTGACGTGCTATCTACCGCCGTTCGCTAGTGCCTGTGGCGACAAGCTCCTGATGCTGGGCCGTGGAGTGAAGTTTGGCAGTATTTCGTCCTCGTATCATGGTTCGATTATCGCCTACGTCCCTGAGTCCGTGCTTCAATCTGCGGCCATAAACGATGCCCAGTTCCAGCAAACAGTGCGAAAAGCCGGACACAGACTGCGCTTGGTACGGCAAGTGGATGCCCTGGCTGAGGCTGTGCAATCGGGATCGTACGACATCATCCTCGTTGACCCGCAAGATGCGGCGCTGGTAAACAAGCAAGTTACCACTGCAGCAGCGAATACGGTCGTGATGCCCGTGGCGTACGACGAAGCGGAAGCGAAAACCGCGACCACAGATCGGTTTCGTTGCGTTCGCAAGGCTACGGGCAAGAATGGTGGCTGTTTGTCAACGATCGACAAGGCAATCGAGTTGAAAATTAAGCGCGACGAACTGCAACGCCGGGCCAGCAAGAACTAGGCGGGAGTTACTGCATGGTTCTGCCGAACTGGTGCGCGAAGGTCTTTTTTTCAGCACTTTTCTTGCTCCCAGCTGTCGCCTCTGCGCAAGCCTGGGTTCCTGAAAAGGGTGAAGGGACGGCAACCCTTACCCTGCAAGACAACTTCGTAAAGAACCACCTAGGTTCGGGTGGTGAACGCCTCGACGTCGGTCACATCCGGACTTTTATTCTGCTGCATGACATCGACTACGGGATAACCGACAAGCTAGCCCTGGATGTCAGTATCCCGTTCGTACTTTCCAAGTATTACGGCCCGAGACCCCATCAGCTTCCGGTCGATAACGGGAACTACCATGGCAACTTGCAAGATGTCCGTATGAACTTGAGGTACAACCTGCGCACGCGGCCGTTCATAATTACTCCCTTCGTTGCTCTCGGCGTGCCAAGTAATGATTACATATATTTTGCGCACTCCGCTGCTGGTACGTACCAGCGGGAGTATGTCATCGGATCCAGTTTTGGCCGTGGCCTGGAGCCCGTTCTTGCTCGCGCATACGCACAAGGGCTGTATGCGTTCCTCATTCCTGAGGAGGTCATGGGCATACGAACGTATCGTAGTCGGGTTGACTGGGATCTCGGCTATTTCGTCACCAGGCGTCTGGCCATTAGGACATTGGGTAGTCTGCAGGTCGGTCACTCAGGTTATCAGGTGGGCCACTCCCTTACCGATCGTGGCGACTTCCCGGTCCGTAACCCTAGCAACATAAAGTGGTATCACCATGACCAGACGAGCCGCATCAGTTACCTCAACTTGGGTGGAGGCGCGAACTTTGCAATCACAAAATCTTGGAGTGCTTTTGTGGTTTTGACAAACACCGTCTGGGGACGGAATGGCCACGCGCTAAGCTTAGGTGAGGTGGTCGGGGTCTCCTGGAATTTCCGCACGCGATGGGCACGGCCGCAGGCTGTATTGGACTCAACCGAAGAAACTGATCCAGCGGCCCCTACAAAGGTTCCTACCCATGTGCATTGACGCATCTCCTGTGCCCTGCGCTCCACCTCCGTGCCAATCAAGTTGAACCGGGATGATCCCCTTGACTGGGCGGCGACATTGGGCATCTGACAAAGGGGCTTTGTGGTGGAAATGAAATCCTAAATTTCAGACTGTCTGTCACGGATAAGGGTCCCATCTCGGGGAAAGGGGGCACCCCCTGGCGGAAGTTAAAACTTCTGCAAAACTGGAATCTCAGGTGGCATCCAGGCCAGCCCCGGCCGCTCGCAAAGAATGACCCACTTGTACTCGCCTAAGATGACCCTGTCTTGACTCGTGACTTGGGAATGGAATTCGTGATCGGAACGCAGGTTGCAAACAACAAGCAAGTCGAGAGCCCGTTATTGTTTGGAATGGGAAGGTTAGTGAGAAGGGTTCGAATGAGGTGATCAGCCCTGAGGTTCACGCAAGGAAGGTCCGTTGATGCGGATGGTTTGGCACTGATGTCGCAAGCGGCTGAGCAGGGCCTCGGTCAGATCTTTGTTGCCGAGTAGCTGATGCCATTGGTCGTACTCCAAATTCGTTGTCAGAATCGTGGGTTTGCGACGGTAGCGTTCTTCGATCAGCTTAAAGAAGATGTTGGTCTGTTCGGGGCGAAGGTTAAGATACGAGAGCTCGTCGACAAGCAACACATCGATGCCAGCCAGACGGCGGATGAGCTTCCGCGAGGCACGATCGGCCAGCGAGGCATACATCTCCTCGAAGAGATCCTGAGCTTGGATGAACAGACCGCGATAACCATTCTGGAGTGCCTTGAGCAACAGACCCGACGCGAGTCCAGTCTTGCCGACAGCGGTTGGACCGATAAAGACGATATTAGTGGCTTTAGGGATGAACTCCAGTTCTGCCAGTTCGAGGATCTGACGACGCGAAACTCCGGGTTGGTTTTTGAACGGGAACGACTCCAGAGTCCAGAGCTCGGGGAAATCGGCGCGTTGGATGCGTGCTTGTAATTTCCTTTCCTGCTGATTCAGCCACTCGGCCTGCAACAATCGGACGAGGAAGTCGCTGTAGGAAGGGGAGCTCTTACGCGCAGCAGCGAGTTCCGTTTCTATGATGGCAGCCATCTTGTGGAGGCGCAGATTTTTCAACAACTGCGGGATCTCTTCGCTAGTGGTGCTCATGGCTGGATGAGAAAGTACTCCCGGGCCAGCTGGCGCAGGATGAGGTTCTCCACGCGCTCCAAGTCAAACAATCCATACTGTCCGGCGGTGGCGATCGCCTGCAGCAAGGGAGCGCGAGGATAATCCTCTGCCAGGTGCAGCAAACGGCGCAGAGGAATCGTGGCCCGACCGGAGTAATGTTTTTTCAAAGCTTCCAGATAGGCAATGATTTCCGGGACTTCCTGGCGTAGCCGTTTTTCTTCTGGCGAGGAATCCGATGGCTTGGGCTTGAGTCCCTGCCCACGCGGGCGATGATGTTCGGGCAAGCTGTACCTGCAGCCGGTAGCGTCGAGCACGCGCCGATGGCAAGCGATCCGGCGTGGCCCGCGGTAGATTTCGATACTGTCCTTGGTTTCTCGCGCTTCGACCTGGAGTCCCAGAAACTCCTCGGGAACCGAGTAGCGATTGTTATTGATGGACACGTAGCCGGCCATGTCTACCAGGCGTTGGTGCAGCCGATAAACCGGTGGAACCCAGATCGGAAGAGCCTTCAAGCAAGCTCGTTCGGTAGCAAACAGCTCACGCGGGCAGGCTTTCAGTTTGCTGCGATATTCAGCATTGACCTTATCGCACCAGGCCCGCGCCTGTCGGTTGGCATCGTCCCAGTCCTGAAAGCTTCGACCGGCTAAGAAGTTGTTTTCGATGTAGTGAAACTGTCTCTCGACCCGAGCGGAACGATTCGCATCGCCCTTCTCGTGGGCTTGGAACTGGAACCCGTAGCGCTCGGCAAAGGAGGCCATCTCGGGTACCGGCACCATATTCCGGCCGGTGCCCTGTAACACCACCACGTGAGTGTTGTCGATCATGCAGATCTCACAACTGCCGTCGAAGTACTGGAGAGCGTCGCTGAGGAACACCTTGCAATCGAAGCGGGTAAAAGTGGGAAAGAACTGGAAAAACAGCATGCGGGAATAGCACAAGACCAACGAGGCGGTTTGCACCAGGCGCAGTTGGCCTCCGATCTCGACTCGATGCGGAGAGGTGTCGTGCTGCATCTCCTGGCCCGGGGTGAAGTGATATTCTCCGACCGGCAGTTTGCGTTCCTGGCCGATTCCTTGGCGACGGCAAAAAGCGGTCAGTGCGGGGTAGGAAAGTTGTGCTCCTGCCGCGACAAGTTCTTCATGCACGCGCACCAGATTGCCTTTACAACGTTGGTAAAGCTCCAAGATCTGCTCCCGGTAGGGCGTGGCCTTTTCTGGGCGCTCTAACTGGGGCACTTGGTCCGTAGCTGAGCGCAGCACGTGGCGTACGGCGCCGCGCGAAAGCTGCATGGCTCGGGCGATTCCACGAATGCTATGCCCTTGCTCGTGGAGCTTCAGAATCTCGGCTCGCGTGCTCTGATCCAACACTGCCCATCTCCTGATGAAAGTGTTCGGCTAGACGTTGCGTCTCGTGCAGGGATTGATCCAGACAACGAGCTAACTCTTGGCGTTGTTCGTCAGCCAAGTTTCGCAACGCTCCTTGGCGTAATCGCCGATCGGCTCGGCGTGCTGCGGAACTGAGGACTTCCAGGTCGCTCAGCAGATTGTCACCAGGGCCGGGTTCAACTACGACCGCCGGGGCTTGCGCCTCTTTGTGGCTTTTAAGAAACATCAGCGGGGCCTCGAGCAGTCGCTGGCGAGTCACCCAGTTGCCGGTCTGATAGGCGCCATACAGAATGCCCAGATCCGCGCTCGTCACGCGCGTCGATCCCATCGCCTCCACCAGATCCAAACAGGCTTGCCGGTTGGCGCGCGCCAACGGCACCAGATACTTCGCGGCCCCATGGGCGACGATCTCTCCCCGCTGTACCCGCTGCTGCACCCCCTCGGGAAGTTCCTGCACCAGCGCGAGTCGCCGGCTCACCCAGCTCACCGAATGCCCGAAACGTCGGGCTAATTCCTCGAACGAAAAGCCAAAGCGTTGCTTCAGTTCCAGCAGCAACCAACTTTGTTCCAACGCCGTTTCCGTCTCCGCGGTTTGCATGAGACGAGTGATAATCAACGCCTCGACTTCTTCTCCCGGCCAACGGTTGGCCTCAACCGTATCCCTGTGCAGCCGGCGTAGGCCACGGATGCGCTTGTAGCCATCGATCACCACATGGCTACTGCTAGCCTGCTGTACCACAACAATCGGGACCTGTTGGCCAACCTCTGCCAGCGAGGCCAACAATCGGCGCTCCGGTTCCGGACGCACGATCCGCAACCGTTCGTAACGCAGTTCCAGTTGATGAAACTCCAGCTGCACGCTTTTCTCCTGGCGGCTTCGCGCTCAAGAAGCGGCGACCAGAACATCGAAGAAGAGAGAACCAAGCGGCGCTAAACTTCAGCCCGGCGCTCCGTTCTCCCTTCCTCTTTTGCTTGGGCATGCTGAACTTATGCAGGCAGCCTGTGGAAGCTCAATATCTCAGGACCATCTCAGCCCGACTTGGCCGCGGGCGTGTCCACTGCTATGGCGTGCCGAGATCTCCATGGCTGCTCTTGTTGCCCGTTCCCGCCAACGCCGTTCCCGCTCCAGAACCCGCTCCAGGGCGCGCCGGCAGGAGTGCGAACAGAATCGCTGCAGGGGAGAACGTCGACTCCACTGGAATTCCTCGTAGCAGCCAGGCCGATCGCAGGAGCGGCAAAATATTTTTTCTTGCGATGACCCTCGCGCGTTCTACCAGGCCCTTGGTTGACTGCTCTGGCTCGTTTCGAGCGCAGCCGGTATCGCCGGCTTTGCGCACGCCGCTTTTGTCTGCCGCCTTCGGATTGCCGATAGTGATGTCGTGCTTTCCACTCTCGCCATCGTCGTGCTTCCTCTCGGCACTCCTCACTGCAGTAACGCGTCAGCGGATGCAGGGAGCGAAATCGTCGCTCGCATCCTTTCAACAAACAAGCCCGACGGCGCGGACGTCGGACTTGCCTCCGCTTCCCGGCTATTCTGAGATGGCCAGCTTGATTTTTCTCGTCAGTTGAACGATCTTCACTAGGGCCCATGGGAGGTGCTTGCTCCCAGAAGCTCAAGTCCCGAAGGGGATTGCCTTCCTCTTCGGGGCGCCTTCTGTGTAGGATGGGAAGCCGCTACTTTACTCCAATCGAATAGGCCCCGCAAAAACCACTCTTACTTGGGCCCCAATATGTGGATGAACCTTACTGCCTAAGGTGGGTCAAATCTGTGGCGGGTCATTTCT
>Ga0209055_1002532_pt1 | contig 11514 bp, 9 predicted proteins | sample GraSoiAngelo_110_FD_185875 | JGI IMG/M metagenome (GOLD analysis project Ga0209055, IMG submission 185875) | Grasslands soil microbial communities from the Angelo Coastal Reserve, California, USA - 14_0903_12_30cm (SPAdes) (version 2) | ecosystem: Environmental > Terrestrial > Soil > Grasslands ... | reverse complement strand
CTGTTCCTATTCTGCATGCTGCAACCCCATGACCAACAAGCCCGGCCTACAGTCGTTCGACTCGTGCAACTCCGGAAACAAGCACACCTGATTGGAATTAACGACCACCGGATTCAAACGCCTTCGGCAGCGTGGGCGACACGGAAGTCCAGCGCCACACGGCGGAATTGCAGGGCAGCGCTCGCAAGGACGATTATTTCAGAGAGGAATTTGCGGAAGAGCGGAGCGCCTCTTCCTGGCGGGTCCAGGAAAGCAGCTTGGCCCGAATAAGCTGGGACTCCTGTGGAGTAAAAAGCAGCGTTCCCATGGCGGCGCTGCGCAACTGCCGGCCATACCAGTTCGCGCACATAATCCCCATCTGGGAGTGGGCGTTAGACCCCAGCAACAGGTGGCCGATTTCATGGGCCGCCACATGACCCAGAATCTCAGATCGGTTCGCATGCGAGTCCCTGGCCAGTTGCTCGACGCGATCCTGAAAGACGTAACTGTAATAGCCAGTTCCTTCCGGAGAAAGCATGGCTGCCCCGAACGTTGTGTCACTGAAGTTAAAATGTGCGCTCATGCTTTGCGGAAGGATCCTCAGAGCCAGATGAGCTGGGCTAAGCGGCTCGCCGCACATTTGGTCGCGCGGAGCCTCCGCCTCAGACACCCGGCAATGTGCCCAGACGGCTGCTATCCCCGCTCTACGAAAGATTTGTTCCGCTCTGTGTTCTGCCGTCGCCAGCGCCTCGGGAGAAACTTCAGCATGGTTGTAGACGGAAATCGTGATTTTTAAGAGGCTCAATTCCACGTCGCCCGAGGACATCTGGGCAGCGCACGTCGAACCGAAGGCCAGGAACAACACCACTTGAGAGACCCGCGAAAGCCTGCTCGCGGCGCTCATCACCGCGTGTGGCGCGGTGTCGCCGACTTTGGGCTGCTCTGTGTACTTTCTGCAGATCCAAGCTGCTAACGCGGGCAAGATGTACAGCAGGACGAGCGCGGCGACTGCAGCTACGTGAGCTGGTCCTGCGTGCTGTGCTGCGTACATCACCCTTCTCCCTCTGGGGATCGAACTGAATGTCTGTTGTTGCCAAGGGCCAGTCCGGCGTAATGGCTCGGTTTGCCAGCGCGGTTGGGGGAAGCACCGGCTGAGGGTCGAGCGCTTGTGCGACGTCTGATTGCAGGCCTGTGATCAACGCCACAGCGGTGGGAACTGCGCTGAAGAAAAGGAGGGGGCTGCTTCTTCTCAGCTTGCTCGGGGACGAATACAGATTCCTACGGCTGGGAGCGGTGCGATCTGCTTGGGGTACCTCTCAAAGGAAATGCGGGACGTGTGGCGACAATCTCACAACGCCTGCTGGAGAGCAATCCTGTGAATATGGGATTCAGTGTAAGTAAGACTACGAGGTGGGTTCTACGTAGTAGTACGCATACGAATGAGACCGGGCGAATGGCAGTGTGGCAAGCGAAGTCGGTCGGGAAGGTATTGGGGTGATTGGGCGGCCACGAGCCGCCGCGCCTCTTACCTCAAGTTGCTTGCTAGTCCGCCATACGCGCAAGACCTGGCCGATAGAACAGGTGCAGAAACCCGCACAAGAAAACGCAATTGGAAGCTGCGCAGCCCCTAAGTTCCGGCACAATTATCGATGGAACAGGTGAGCGCGTTCGGCGGTGGGAGTGAGGTAATGAACGTGCGCCCCTAGGTCAGGTTGCTGCTGGTAGCACTCCCGATTTGGCCGCTGTCGGCGCGGGCTAAAAACACTGGCGCAGACGGTCCCCAGGGGTCGATTTCCCGGGGTCGCACTATTCGCGCCGGACAACCGCCCGGCCGAACGGCTAAAAGCGGGCTAACCTGTCACCACAATGTTTACGGCTTGGCACCAGCAGATGGTTCTATTTCGGGGTTAGCCCAGCCCTTCTGGGTGAACAGCTATCACGGAGGTTCTTCTTGAATTTTAAGAGTTTGCTTAGGGCCCTCAGTTCGCTTCTTTCGGGCTTCTTGTCCAAGGGATCGGAAACCACGGTTCCCCAGCTCCGGCAGGGGGTTCTGGGCATTGGTTTACAACCCGGCGAGCGTACCGCCCGTGCGGCGGCGCATGGCCGGGACGAGGATCAACGGTCTTCAAAACTTGGCCCCATTCGGGACAGTAGGCGGCGCCATTCCGGAGTGGACCCAGTCCTTCCGAGTGAACGCTCATGGCGGAAGCTCTTCTTGAGTCTTCAGCATTTGCTTAGGTCCCTCGCTTCGCAACTCTCGCACTTCTTGTCCAGCCGGTCGGAGAAATCTACGGTTCCCGAGCTCAGGCAAGGGGTCCTCGGCATTCGTTCCCAGGGCGGAGAGCGTACCCGCGAGAAGGATCGGCGGAAAAACCCCTTGGGCAGCGGGTCGGCTGCCGCAAACTTTACCATCTTGGCGGACCCTGCGCCGCGTCACCGCGCGTTCGCCACAAGTTTGGTGATTCAATGCATCGGCGTCGTGTTCCTGATGGCGCTGCCGCTACTGTTGCCGGAGAGGCTCGCTCCCTTCCGGCATTACGAAGTTGTTGCGCTGGTTGCGCCGCCCACCACACTGCCCCTCACGCCGCCGAAAATCCAAGCCAAAGCACATCCGGAGATGGAGCGGCTCGAGCGGCCGAAGGTTGCCAAATTGATGGCTCCGCCAAAGCCGGTCTTCGAGGCCCCAAAGTTTGACGCCGCCAAGCCGGCGCGCCCGCGGCCAACAGTGCACACCGGCGGGCTCTCGGCGGTCAGCTTCGCACCGCCCACCGTACACAAGAATGCCCAGCACGTTCAGACCGGGGGCTTCGGTGATCCCTACGGCTTGCCCGGTCCCGGCGACCCGAAGAAGCGCGCCAACATTGCCCAAAGAGGATCGTTCGGCCTGCCCGAGGGAGCAGGATTCGGGAACGGCTTGGGCGGGGCGAAGGGAGTTCCAGGCACAGTTGCGGGCGGCGGGGGAGCGGCGCAAGCCGTGGAACCGGTGGAGATTCTGTCGAAGCCGCAGCCGGTTTACACCCAAGAAGCGCGGCGCCTGCGTCTGGAGGGCGAGGTGCTCGTTCAGGTGATCTTCCGCGCGTCCGGCGAGATACGGGTGATCCGCGTCGTGCGGGGACTGGGACATGGTTTGGATGAGTCTGCAGTCCGCGCCGCGCAGCAGATTCGTTTCAAACCAGCGCGACACCACGGCAAGCCCGTCGATTTTCCAGCCGTTATCCACATTGTTTTCCAAATGGCGTACTAAAGATTCGGAGGAGCTATGCGCATTTCGAGGAAATCTCTGCTTGCTTTCATTTTCGCACTCGTCGCTCTGCCGCTGTGCGCGGCGGACCAGGCAAAGGGCCTGGACCAGGTGGTGGACCGCGTCATCAGCCGCGAGCGCGAAGTGGACAAGTCCCTGCAGCAATATACCCCGCTGGTGGAAACCTACATCCAAAACCTGAGTCTCCACGAGGAGGCGGGAAACGTGCCCTCGAGCGATCGGTACTTCCTGGGCAAGGCGGATCTCCGCAAGGGCGTCCGGCTTCAGTTACTGAGGTCGAAGTCAGACACCAAGCACAACCTGTTCGAAGGTTTCAAAGATTGGATCATGCTGCAGTACGAGCCGGATGGTTTCCTGCAGATGATCTTCCTCGACACCGAGCATTTCGATCGACAGCATTACAAGTTCAACTATGTGCGGCGGGAGTTTTTGGGGGAAGTCCGCTGCCTGGTCTTTGACGTTATCCCGCTTCCCAAGTCGGGCAAAGGGCGTTTCCTCGGCCGCATCTGGGTCGAGGACCAGAACTACACCATCGTCCGATTCAACGGCGCTTACCGCGGGAGCAACTCGACCGGCATCTACTTGTCATTCGATAGCTGGCGCGTGAACGCGGGCCCCGGTCTATGGGTCCCCGCCGCGATTTACAGCGAGGAGAATAACCTGTCGTATGGGCTCGGGAAGCGACTCCGCTTCAAATCGCAAACCCGGCTCTGGGGATACAACCTTGGGCAGACCCAGCAACAAGAACAAGAACTGAGCAGCATTCAAGTGGAGTCGGCAGTGCCCGTTCACGACCAGACCGAAACGGCGAACGGTTCCTCGCCCATCCAGGCCCAACGCGCCTGGAATCAGCAGGCCGAAGAAAACGTCATCCACCGCCTGGACGGCACCGGCCTACTCGCGCCCCCCGGCGATGTGGACAAGGTACTCGAAACCGTGGTGAACAATCTGGAAGTCACCAACGACCTCGACATCCAGCCGGAAGTCCATTGTCGGGTCCTGCTCACCACAACGCTGGAATCGTTCACTGCAGGCCACACCATCGTACTCAGCCGCGGTCTGATCGACGTGATGCCGGACGAGGCTACGCTGGCCACCATGCTGGCGCACGAACTTGGCCACATCGTGCTCGGGCACCAGATCGATACGCAGTACGCCTTCTTTGACCGCATGCGCTTCGACGACAAGGAGGCGTTCCAGCACTTTACCCTCACTCGCACGCCCGCCGAAGAGGCAGCCGCCAGCCAGAAGGCCATGGAGCTGCTGAAGCATTCACCGTACAACAACTCGTTGCGCAACGCGGCCCTATTTGGATTGACGCTCGATGCCCGCGCCAAACAAATCCCCAACCTGGTCAGCCCGCACCTGGGCAGCCGCGTGCCGGTAAGCTACGAGCGGCAGAATGCCTCTGCCCCGCCGCCCTCCAAGCGTGCCGGCCAGATTTCTCCCCTCCCGCTGGGCTCGCGCGTCAAACTCGATCCCTGGAGTGACCGCATCCAGATGCTCAAGACCAAAGCGGCTGGGTCGCTATCCGAGCGGGAGCAGAAAATGCCGTTTGAGCTGACGCCCTTTATGCTCTATCTGACGCGGCAGACCGGCGCGAGCACCACGCCTGCCGAGAGGTTCGCCTCAGCCAAACGGCGCAACAATAAGCCCTGAGCCGTAACTCCGACGTGCGGGAGAGTGTCTCGAAAACTGTTAGGCGAGCGGCGGGCTGCCTCGTTCTGCGCCAGGTGCTGTAACTGCCCTGCCCGTTCCGGGACATCCTCAGGCGAGTCGTCGGATAGTTTGGGCTCAACTCGATTGCTCGACAAGCGCCAGGAGCGCAGCCAGCGCCGGCTGCCTGCTCCACTAGTGCGGCTTGCTTAGTGGCAACTCTCAGTGCGCCGACAGGCTGCCTCCGCGGGGCCGCGTGTCTCTTCAGAATGAAGACGAACGGGATGATCGCGAGGAGGCGCCTGCCGGTGCCGCGCGTGCCCAGACCTCTTCTCCTGGAATGCCAAGGCGTTCAGCCGAGGGAAAACGAGTCCCGCCGCAAGTAATCCCATCCGGTGCAGAGAGTTGCGGCGGTTATTGTGTCTTGCCATCTACGCCTCCATTCCAGCAAACGCAACTGGTGCAGCTAGATTATAGCCGCCGACCATGTCCAGGTGCTCTTAAGCAGAGAACACGCCCAATTCGCACGGAGACGCCGTGCTGCTCGACCTGGATCTCCGCATCGTCGAGAAGCCGCAGCTTGCAGCCCTTTTGGGCGGCATCGAGGGTTGCAGCGTGAACTTCGCCATTATCAACAGAGCGGTGGCAAGCCGCACCCCGATATCGTAAACTTTGGCCGCCATGAAGGCGTTCCATGCGCATTGTGTGCCCGGCCAAACTTCACCTATCATTTGCTTTGTGTCTACCATGCTGAGAAACCGTGTCTCACCATCTGCTCTTGCTTGTCTCCTGCTCCTCCTAATCGCCTCTCCGGCGCGGGGGCGGTACACGCTGGAACAGGTCATGAGCTCGCCTTTTCCTTCGCAACTTGTGGCTGCCAAAAATGGCGGGCGACTGGCGTGGGTCTTCAACAAGAGAGGCGTGCGCAATGTCTGGGTGGCGGACGCGCCCGAGTTCAGAGCGCGGCAGGTGACACAATACACGGATGACGACGGCGTAGAGATGTCCAGCCTGCGAATCACCCCTGACGGCCAAACAGTGATCTTCGCCCGGGGCAGCGAGACGAACAGTGCGGGCGACGTGGCCGACCCGACTAGCAGCGTGCAGCAGCCGCGCCAGGAGGTTTGGGCGGTGGACGTGGAGACCAGCCGCAGCCGGCTGCTGGGCGAGATGGGGTGTGGCCACGAAGGCTGCGAAGACATCCAGATTTCGCCGGAAGGGCTGTTTGCGGTATGGTCGGCGCGTCAACAGCTCTGGATCGCGCCAATCTCCGGCGCCACACCTGCCCACCGGCTAACGTATGCGCGCGGCGACAATGCGCAACCGAAGTGGTCGCCGGACGGAAAACAAATCGCCTTCGTCAGCGACCGCGGCGACCACAGCTTTATTGGTATCTATAGCTTTGGGCGGGACACGGTGCGCTTTCTTGCGCCGAGCGTTGACCGCGATTCTTTCCCGCGCTGGTCACTGGACGGGAGGCAGATCGTTTTCATCCGCGCGCCGGGGTTGAAGCTGAAGCAGCCGCTCATCCCGATAACGCCGGTCCCGTGGGCATTATGGGTGGCGGATGTGACTGCGGGCAATGCGCGCAAAATCTGGCAGAGCACGACGGATGAAAACGGGTCATTGCCGCGATTGACTGCGGACGCGTCTCTGCGTTTTGTCGTCGGGAACCGGATTGTGTTTGCCTCCGAGCAGAACGGCTGGAACCACCTATATTCGATTGCGGTGACAGGGGGCGCGGCCGTGGCGCTCACCCCAGGGAACTTCGACGTCAAAGATGTGACCCTGAGCGCTGACAAAACTTCCATCGTCTATTCTTCGAACCAGGACGACACGGACCGCCGGCACATCTGGCGCGTCCCGGTGACCGGCGGCAAACCGCAGCCACTGACAATGGGCGAAGGCATCGAGTGGGAACCGCTCGAGAGTGGAGACGGAACGTACGTGTTTTGTCTCGCCTCCGGCGCAACGATACCGGCCATGCCGTACCGCATCACGAACAAGGGACTGGAGATCATCGCCCGTGAGACGCTGCCCAGCGATTTTCCTTCGGCGGAGCTTGTACCGCCGAAGCAAGTCATCTTCGATAGCGCTGACGGAATCAGTATTCACGGCCAGCTGTTTGTGCCTCGCGGGCGCCCAGCGGCTGCGCCAGCGGTCATCTTCCTGCATGGTGGACCGATCCGGCAGATGATGCTGGGTTTCCACCCGCGGGGTTACTACCACTATGCTTATGCAGAAAATCAGTACCTGGCGAGCCTGGGATTCGTGGTGCTCTCCGTAAATTACCGGAGGGGGATTATGTACGGGCGGGCCTTCCGTGAGGCAGCCAATGCGGGCTGGCGGGGCGCGTCGGAATACAAGGACGTTGTTGCCGCAGCGAAGTATCTACAATCGCTTCCGATTGTGGATCCCCACAAGATCGGACTGTGGGGCGGCTCCTATGGCGGGTTTCTGACGGCGCTGGCCCTGGCGCGCAACTCGGACCTTTTCGCCGCGGGTGTGGACCTGCACGGCGTGCACGACTGGCCAGCGTTCCTGCGGCGGCCCGAGCTCCAGGCCGCGCCCGACGCTGCGGAAGCCGCCAAGCTAGCGTTTGAGTCTTCTCCTGACGCTTCCATCGTGACCTGGAGATCTCCGGTGCTCCTGATTCATGGGGATGATGACCGCAACGTCGCGTTCAACCAGACGGTGGACCTGGTGCAGCGGCTGCGCGAGCAGCACGTGCCGTTCGAGCAACTCATCTTTCCGGATGAGATCCACTCGTTCCTGCTTTGGCGGAGCTGGATCAAGGCCTACAGTGCCACAGCGGACTTCTTCGAGCGCACGCTTAAGCGCGGAGAAAAGATCGCCACCGGTGAACAAGTGGATTCAACACGGAGCCCCGACATTAAGTAACGAAGGACCTTGATCGACCACCGCATCCTCCAGCCGCCACAGATCCCGCACGAGCAAGTTCTCCCACCGCGGCAGCCTTGGTTGCGACGCCAGAGCGGGGTCCGAACTTGGGCCGCGCGCTCTCATTGCCAGCTTCAGTGCCGGATCGGCGCGCAGCCAGCCGGCGTCGTTGCAGTAGCGATTCATCGAGCCTCCCGGGTGCAAAGTCACGATCTCATCAACCGCTTCTCTAGCACCCAGGAGGCTCTTCGTTTATCTCAAACCTAAATTTCTATGAACCATCCGGCTTAGTCGTCATCGACTTCTGCGTCTGGCGTCTGAGAGCCAGGCTTTTGGCCGACTGTTGTCAGCACAATCGAGGTTCTCCGCGTCAGATTTTGGGAATAGCCGCTGATCGTTAAACCGTACTTCCCCCCCCGAATACTCTTCCCAAGGCTAACGGTCAGCGTCGAAGACCCTGCGTTCTGCATCGACGTTGGATCGAAGCTAGCCTTTGCCCCATGGGGCAATCCGTGGACGCGCAGTTTTATCGTCCCGGTGTAACCAGCCGCGCCGGTCACCGTCACCATATACTTGACCGTGGTGCCAGGCTTCCCCGTCTGATTGGGAGGTGTGGCGGAGAGAGAAAAATCAACAGGAGTGGCGCCCGCGGCTGTCGTTGTGACCGTCTGAGTCGCAGTGCCGGTCTGGTTGCTACTGTCGGTTGCCGTGACACGAACCGTGTAAGAGCCCGCATTGGCATAAGTATGCGTGCCGCTGCTCCCGTTCATCGGACCCGAGCCGTCACCCCAGTTAATGAGCGTGCTGGCGATGGTGTTCTTCGCGGTGCAAGTCGCGGTGGCGGTTACCGAGAGCGGCGCCGGGCCACTGCTGGGCGAAACCGAAAGCGAACAGCTTGGTGGCGCATTGGGAGCCGAAGTGGTCGCGGTCACGGTCTGGCTCGCGGTGCCAGTCTGGTTGCTACTGTCGGTTGCCGTGACACGAACCATGTAAGAGCCCGCATTGGCATAAGTATGCGTGCCGCTGCTCCCGTTCGTTGGACTCGATTGGTCACCCCAGTCAATGACCGTGCTCCTGATGGTGTTCTTCGCGGTGCAAGTCGCGGTGGCGGTTACGGGGAGCGGCGCCGGGCCACTGCTGGGCGAAACCGAAAGCGAGCAGCTTGGCGGCGCATTGGGAGCCGGAGTGGTCGCGGTCACGGTCTGGGTCGCGGTGCCGGTCTGGTTGCTACTGTCGGTTGCCGTGACACGAGCCGTGTAAGAGCCCGCATTGGCATAAGTATGTGTGCCGCTGCTCCCGTTCGTTGGACTCGATTGGTCACCCCAGTCAATGACCGTGCTGGCGATGGTGTTCTTCGCAGTGCAAGTGGCGGTGGCGGTTACCGAGAGGGGCGCCGGCCCACTGCTGGGCGAAACCGAAAGCGAGCAGCTTGGCGGCGCATTCGGGGGGGCATTAACCACGACCGTTTTAGGAGCAGCGGAGGCGGTGAGCCCGATGTTGTCGGTTACGGTCAATTTAACGGCAAATGTTCCGGTAGCGGTGTACGTGTGAGAAGAGTTGGTTGACGTGGAAACCGTCCCATCGCCGAAGTCAATCGTCTGGGAGACGATACTCCCATTTGGAGATGAGCTTCCGGTGGAATCCGCCACTACTGTAAGCGGCGCATTTCCCGATTGTGGGGTCACGGTCAGCACGGCGCTGGGGGGCCGAGGCGCCGGCCCTTGATTCCCGAAGAACTCCGCCATGTCCGGCGCATTGGCCGCGGCCCCTGGAAAACTTGTCAAGCCGAGCGCCTCTGCCATCATCCGCAAAGTGCTTTGGTGCTGATAGACGGTGGTGGATTTAAAGCCGGTTTTCGCTTTAGGGCTGACGACGACCCAGGCTATCTTACCGCCCCCATTGGTGTTATCCGACCCGGCTTCGTCAAACACGATCACCAGGATCCCGTCGTTTTGGAAGAGAGGGCTGGTGACCAGCGGATCGATGTTGTTGCGAAGCCAGGTATCGGCGGTGGAGAGCGGACAATCATGGGCATCATTGCAAAGATTGGGTGAAATGAAAGAATAGTTGGGTAACTGGTTGTTCGCCAGGTCTTGCGCAAATTGAGTGAATGGGACCAGGTTCTTTATTTCGGTGGGGCTATTCACCACATCAGAGAAAAAGGAAAGGGGACAGTGTTTGCGAGCGTACCCGGCAGTATTCGGCGCGATATACCCCGCTGAGGGCAGGTCTTCCTCGTACGCCTTCCAGGTCTTTCCGTGCGCCAATAACTGACGGACAATGTTGTCCACGTTTACCGTGTTACTGTATGAGTCGTTATTGGTGACGATTTGCCCGGCCGTAAGCATGAAATAGTTGCCGATGGAAGGGTGAGTGTTGCCGAAGTAGTTCGTGGCCACGCCGTAGCGATTGGCCAGGCTGTTCAGGTAAGGCATCGCCGGATTGCCAATGGCGTCGGCGTAGTTCGTATTTTCCTCGAGGACTATGAATACGTGGTTGACTTGTGGGACCTGGGCGAAGGAGACCGCCACGAAACTCAGAAATAGGAAACTCGTCAGAACAGAGTACTTTCCTGCCCGCTTGCTCACTACTCACCCCCTGTTGGTGACTGCGGCTGGCGTTCACAAGCTAACTGCAATGTGAGCGGAGAAAAACTGGTCAAAGGAACAGAAAGAGGCCAGACAGTGAGCCTTACTGCTCAAAATGGCCGGGCGACCGGGGGTAGCCGCTCAGTTCCGCTTGCACCGCTGGCGATACTGCGGGGTCGATAGCTCTATACCGCCCGCCCGCGCTGTATCAGTCCGTCTTGTTGCAATGGGCGGCAGCCACCCTCCCACTATCACAAAAGGCCAAGCATGATGACAGGACTGGGTGGGGTACTCGAGTAGACGTCGGGCGTCGCCGAGGTTGACGCGGGCAAGGGGATTATTCGTGTTCAGGTGAATCGGTTGGCGATTTTCTGGAGTGGACCATCGTCCTCCCCGTGTTTTGAGGGGGCTGGAGGCCGAGCTGGAAGTAAGCTGCTGAGTCTTTTTGGGTCAGGTTAAAACCGCTTTGGGGGCTTGGTAGCTTCAGACGAGGCCCGCGTGTCTAGGAATCTTCGCTCAGAAGTGTGACGAGAGCGGTTGAGCTGGTCGCGCTGGCAGGCTCCTCCGTCGAAACCACCGCATCTGAACAGCAGGTCCCGCAGCGGCCGTGTCTGTCTAACTGGACTGTCTTGTCGCAGTCGATGCACCACCACAGTACCGTCATTTCCTGTCTCCCAAACGCTATCGGGTTATTTTCATCGGAAGGTAATTGTGAATGGTCGTTACCGCAGGGTCTATGGTGCTGGGGTTTTCGTTTTTCGGTACGGAAGTACTTCCCGATTCCACCCGCACACCCGGAGTCCGTGTCTACAAATGCCTTAGAGAGTTTTTCGGCACAGGCAAGAGTAACACGACGAGTTGCTAGCCTCTATCGGGCGCAGGCTGCAGCGTCGATAGAAGACGGCTCCAATTCCGGCCCTTCGTAACGAGCGAACCTCGGCGCTCGCCAGCCGAGGCGAAATACGTGCGGTGCATACGGATCCATTGGGATCAGCGACTGAGCGCTTCGGTGGCGAGTGCCTTCTGGGCATTGGCCAGGGCCCGTTGGACTTTCTCGCGTGTCTGGCGAACCTGATCGCTCGTGGGGCCGTTCGGCTCGAGCTTCAGGAACGTGTCCAGATCCCCCAA
>Ga0209055_1002530_pt1 | contig 11518 bp, 9 predicted proteins | sample GraSoiAngelo_110_FD_185875 | JGI IMG/M metagenome (GOLD analysis project Ga0209055, IMG submission 185875) | Grasslands soil microbial communities from the Angelo Coastal Reserve, California, USA - 14_0903_12_30cm (SPAdes) (version 2) | ecosystem: Environmental > Terrestrial > Soil > Grasslands ... | reverse complement strand
CAAGTACGACGAGGCTATTTCGCAATTGCACCAACTTGCCTCGCAAAATGTGAAGCTCCCCGGAGTGTCTCGCGAATTAGGTGCCGCTTACTACAAGAAGGGTGACTACCAGAAGGCCGCGGAGTACCTAAAACCGGCCATACAGGAAGATCCCAAGGACGGCGAAGCCGTGCAGCTCCTTGGTCTCTCGTACTATCTTGGCGGCCATCCCACGGATGCCATTCCCTACCTTGAGCGAGTGGACACCTGGCTCCCTCGCGCAAACGTCGATGCCTCGTACATATTGGGCATCTGTTACATCCAGACCAAAGACTATCCCAAGGCGCGTAAGGCGTTTGCCCGGATGTTTGACGTGCCGCCCGACTCCGCTGCCAGTTACTTGTTCACTGCGCGAATGCTCCTGCGGCAGGAGTTCCAGCCGATTGCAGAGGAATATGCTCAGAAGGCGGTCACGCTGGATCCCAAACTTCCTCTGACGCATTTCCTGCTAGGTGAGCTGTATTTATTCAAGTCAAAAATTCCCGAAGCAATCACGGAGTTCCAGAAAGAACTATCGCTCAACCCCGGACACGCCGCCACTTATTACAAGCTGGCTGACGCTTACTCCCGCGTTCAAAAGTTCGATGATGCCGAACGCCTGTTACAGCGCTCCATCTGGCTGGATGCGACCTCTACCGGACCGTACATCCTGATGGCGAAAGTGTTGGATAAGAAAGGTGAGACGGAATTGGCAGTGCGCGCACTGCAACGCGCGCTGGCTATGGACCCCAATAATCCCGTGACCCATCACCTGCTTGGCCAGGCATATCGTGAACTGGGAAGGAACGAAGACGCAGAACGTGAACTCAAAATTGGGGGTCAGTTGCAACAACGCCAGGACCAGAAGGAATAAGCAAAATAGCTAATGGCTAATGCTTAAATCATTTCCCCAAAGTAGAGCAGCCGGGCATTTCAATTATTTTGACGGGGACGAGCCGCTGTACTCTCTTCATTTGCCAGTCGCTCGACAACCGCCGGCGGCAGACTGTGTAGTAGTTCCAGGAAAACACCGTTCGTCCATCCAAAGCCGACAACATTCGACTTATAACCCGTTGCGACATGGGTTTCGGATGACCGCGTAACCACATTATATTTTTCTCGGATGGTACCATCGCGGCGGAAGTTCTCTAATACCGTGGACAGAAACTTATAAGAGAGCCGGTCTGCATCAGCACTAAACCCGTAGCGCCGCAGTCCTTCTATTCCCAGTAGTTGAATGGGCGCCCAACCATACGGATAATCCCACTGGGCCCCTGTATTTGTATGACTCATAGCTAATCCTCCCGCCTGCTCAAACACAGGCAAGTTCCCCAGCACTGAGCGCGCCTGCTCAGGAGTGGCAAGACCTGCCCAAAGAGGATAGAAAGTGCTCGCATACTCGTAGGAGGATCTCTTCTGAGTATCAAAGTTATAGTCGAAAAATTGTCCGCGTTCGCTGTCCCAGAGATACTTGTTAATTCGCTCCTTCCGTTCATCTGCTCGCTTCTGCCACTTATCCGATTCATTGGCCTTACCCAGCAATCGGCTCATCTGCTCCAAGTCTTTTTCCGTTTTGTAAAGGAGGCTGTTCAAACAAACCGGCGCATAATGGTGCGTTTGGGCGCTATAGGGTCCAAATCGAAACGAGATATCGAAAGCCGACTCTCGCATGCTGCGATCACCTTTGTAGAAATCGCGGGTCAAGGACAAAGTTTTCAGGGGATCACATTTGGACCCTGCTGATGTTGCTTCGCAGAGTTGCAAAGTAAACAAAAAGCCAATTGCATCGGGATTCGTCTCGCCGGTCCGGGTTTCTACAAGGTCGTGATCGGCAACTTCCGGGTGTTCGAAAAAAAACGATGCCACGCTACGGTAATAACCTGCCTCGTCCTGCAATCCTTCCGGTGCCGGCCCCTCGCCGAAATCGTAATAACGCGAGAGTCCCGTGGCGCCGGCACGATGCGGGTCGCGATTCCACATCTCATAATCTTTGCTGGCGTAGCCATACGCCTTCGCCAACCAACCGCTGTCCGCTTTCCCAGCAGCTTTCTCAGCCTGGTAAACGGCCATGATCATCGAGGTGAGAAATGGCGGCTGGGAGCGTGTCAGAAAATATGTTCGATTGGCGTTCAGAATGGTACCGTAGTGCTCAATCTCAAAAAAGAAGTTTTCTACCATGCCGCGGGCCAGGTCTAGCCGGCCGTCGCGCAGGAGTCCCAGAATTTCGAAATAACTATCCCAGCCATACATCTCATTAAATCTGCCTCCCGGTACCACATAACGGTTTTCGAGAAAGAGCAATCCAGGCGGTTGAATCTGATTGACGTCGATTTCACCCGGTCGGTGAATCTCAATGGGAAGATACTTCACTTCGACTTTGCAATCCTTTTCTAAGCGCTGCACTGAAGATGTGGGAGGAAACCCAGCCGGCAAATAGAGAACAGCGGTCGTGGCCAGCTTTGGGTCAGCGATCGAGTCGCATTTGGTCATCGAGCGTGTGAGTACATCCCATGCCGACGATATGTAGCTGCGTATAGGAGTGAGTGCATTTTCGGTAGCAGTGGCAGAATCTAGTGCGCGAGCGGGGATGCCGGCCAGGAGCAAGCAGAAGAACAGGTAAACCGTTTGCCGCTGCACACTGCGTCGTTTGGCCTTCTGGGCGATTGGAAAAGAATAGTTTGTCGTTATCATCCCGGCAAATCATACACCCGGCAAGCATCAACAAAGGACCCTTAGACCCGCCCTTTACTATACGGATTGCATTGGATGGCAGTGCCAGGAGGGCTATGCGATACTGGCACTGGGACCGAAGCGGTATCGCAAAGCAGGCGCACCGAGTGGCAAATCGTCACCTCTTAGGGCGCGTAGCTCAAACGGATAGAGCATCGGATTTCTAATCCGAGGGTTGCAGGTTCAATTCCTGCCGCGCCTACCAAAACATCAATTACATACAGCGATCCTTAGTTCACGATGGGGAACCGTCGGGGAACCAATAGCTGCTCTTCTAGCTTTGCCATTGCCGAAACGACGTCTGCGTTCACCGCCTTAACATAACTGCGCATCGTCACTGCAATTCTGGAGTGGCGCAGAATCAGCTGAATCGATATCGGAGCATATCAGCAGTAGTAGGCGCGCACAAAAATCCCGATAGACGACGGACATGCCCCACCATCGTTCTGCGGCTGTTTTCGCGGCAATTGCAGTCGCTGGCAATGGGGAAATGCAAACCGTGTCCGCGGAGGTGCTATTCCTGATCCTTCATAGACCTAGTGGCTGACCATTTTCGACCACCAGGTTCGGCGCCTATTGGGAATCGCGGCGAGTCTAAGGCGCAACTCCGGGACAATAAGCGCTTGCTCCACAGTTGGCTCGTTTATGGCGGCAATTCTGAACTCTAAAGCGTTGGCCTTGTCGGCGGCGCCCGTATTCCTATAAGCAACTACCAATCGCTGCATGGAAAATGGGTTGTCGATGTCCTCTTCCAGGTGTGGAATTGCATCTGCTTCCTCATGTTCCTGCACCAATACGGAACCGGTCGCTACGTGGTACGCACGCTGAATGTTCGCATTGCGACTTTCATCAGCCAAAGCTGAAAGCTTTTCCAATGCTCTATGTGAGATTTCGATTTTTCCCAGTGCTGCACTCCGAATCGCCCGAAATTCCAGAATCTTGGCGCGTTCTTCCCCAATATCCGACTGTGAGATTTCCTCTCCGTGCGGCAATGCAGTTTCAGCCTTATCGATAAATCGAAGCGCCTCACTATCATCGGTTTGGTACATGGCAGTCAGTCGGTAAGCTTGGGCTTGCAGTTGGCCCAGGTGCACATCACGCGCGTGCTCGGCAACTACCTCAAATGCACCGGTAGCTCTGCTATGCTTTCCTTCACGGACATAAGTCAGAGCCGACTGAAGCTCGTACCTGATCCTTTCGCTGGCATTTGCAGCATCGCGAACCGCGACAGTATATTCTTTGCGGGCGGTCTCTTCGTCTCCCATCAATGCGTAGGTGTCAGCGATACCCACCTGAGCAAGGGCAAAACTGGGGTCCATTTTCAGCGCAGCCCGGTAGTGGTCAAGCGCACCTCGAAAGTTGCCGCCCTTCCGCAGGATTTCTGCATAGGAACTTTGTGGGTTTGGTTCGTTGGGGAGCACAGTCAGGCAACGTTCCATGGCGGCAAATGCATGCTGGAAATCGCCGATAGCAGCGTAGGTATAGGCTAAGTGATTCAGCGCCGGAGGGTAGTTTGGGTCGAGGGTGAGTGCACGCTGCAGCAACTCTCTGGCCCGGTCGTAACTCCCCTGACGCATCAGCCAATCGGAGGCAATGTACAGGAGCCATTTGTCTTTGTACTTTGCCACAAGATCGTTCATAGCAGCTATGCTGGCGACATATTTATCCTCGCGGGCATTGACCATCCACTTAATGAGAAGCCGTTCCCCCGGGGTCACGGAGCCGGCTAATCTCTTGGCCTTGAAACGGGCAGTGCTTTCCTCCCTGGGGTCCTTGCTGGTAAACGAAATGAATGCCTGGATTACTGCACAATTAGGGTCTTTTTCGGCAGCCGAACGCCAACTTTGCAAGGCGGCTTCTGTTTTCTGATTTACAAAGTTGGCTATGCCCTTCTCGAACAAGTTCCTCGCAAGCAAGGAACGCGTGCTAAGGGGAATTGTTGAAGAAGGCATTTTGTTAGAACGTGGAATGCCCTGAGCGCCTGTGGGCTTTGCCCAAGAAAGCACACATATGAACAGGAAAAATACGCTGAGAAAGGAGTCCCGAGTCTGCATCAGGTGTCGCGATGTCCTTCGCAATTATCAGCAGCCTAGCATGAGGGTAGCGCTCATTCAGGTTACCGGGGTCACGTCAGGAATGAATCAGGTTACCGCAGTCACGTCAGGCATGAATCCCAAGGGAGCGACGATCTTGGAACCCCACCCTTCAAAAAAACAAAGGGTGGGTGAGTGTAAGGCCGGTTTACGTCAATTACGTGTGATGTAATACCGCTGAGGTAACAATTATGAGCCGGGTAAATTTCCTCGCTCTTGCAGTCATCGCGGTGATTGCATTTTTCGCAAGTTCGATCTGGTACAGTCCTCTTCTGTTCGGACGGCAGTTTTTGGAACTGAGCGGCACCACCGCCAGTCCTCACCCAAGCGCACTGAAAGCGCTGTGTGAGCTTCTTCGTACGTTCGTCCTTGCCTACGTGATTGCCCGTCTCGTTCCTCGTCTCAACGTCACCGACTGGAAAAGTGCGTTAGGATTGGGCCTTTGGCTGTGGGTTGGCTTTCCTGTCATCCTCCTGACTGGCTCGATGCTCTGGCAGAACGTGCCTTGGCAGCTGGCGGCGATCCATTCCGGTGACTGGCTTATAAAGCTGCTCTTGATACCCGTCGGCCTGGCACTCTGGCCGAAGCGAACCCGCACGCGTAGTGTCTGAAATTTAGGATCTCGTGCCGGTAAGTGTTGAAACATCCCCATAGCACTCGTCGACAGGTCAATGTGCGGTGTGAGCGTGACGGTATCGGGGTCTTGGACAAGAGCGAAGGGCTCCAAGCCCGCCAGCCACACGGGTCCTTTGAGGTCTATCATCGCAAGAGAGTCGGGCATCTGCCCGCGAGGTCAACCATGAAGCTAATCCCCAGTTTGGCCCTTCTTCTGGCTTTGTCTCCCCTTGCGCATGCCGCAAGTCAAACACAGACTTTCCCGACTTCGTCCGGGCCTGTACAGATCACGCCTCTGAATCACGCCAGCACGCTGATCGAGGCGGGAGGAAAGGTCATCTACCTTGATCCCGCCAAACCTGTGAAGTTCGCCGGCCAGCCGAAGGCCGACTTGATTCTGATCACCGACATTCACGGCGACCACATGGATCCGGACGCGGACAGGGAAATCACGAAGAATGGAACAGAGATCCTGGCGCCGCCCGCCGTGGTGCAGACCGTAACCACCGCCAAACCCATCGCCAACGGAGAAACCAAGACCTGGGAGAATTGGACTATTGAGGCGATCCCGGCCTACAACCTGAAGCGCGGTCCTGCCCCCGGGAAGCTTTTCCACGACAAAGGACGCGGCAATGGCTACGTCCTCACTTACGGCGGCAAGCGCTTCTACTTTTCAGGTGACACCGAAGGCGTGGCCGAGATGCGCGGGCTCAAGAATATCGACGTGGCTTTTGTGTGCATGAATCTGCCCTATACCATGCCACCGGACGAGGCGGCTGAAGCGGTGAAAGCATTTCACCCGAAGATAGTTATCCCCTATCACTATCGCGGCTCCGATCTCGGAGTATTTCAAAAAGGACTGGAAGGAACCGGCATTGAAGTCCGGCTGCTGGACTGGTATCCGAACTAGGGCGTGAAGATTTGACGGACGTTTGTCTTGTCGCGCCGTGACGACGTGGGGAAGAACTTCTTCTCGGCACTTTGCGCCCCGGCAGATTTCTGGTGTGCCGCGCGTTGACCAGATACACCTCAAACCCGCGTTCTTCCAAAATCTCGTAGAGCGGAATCCAATAGACCCCGGTGGACTGCATGGCCACGGTCTTGACTCCGCAGCTCTGTAACCAGTCCGCCAGACGGCGCAGGTCCGCCGTAAAACACTCAACCCGGCGCACGGGTTGCGGGTCGCGCTCTGGTCGTACCGCGACGTAATGGGCGCTGTTGCCCACATCGATCCCTGCCGCATGTGGATGGACTACCTCCAGGCCCGGATCCTCCGATTGCAGTCGCCGTGCCCATTCCTTCCTCTCCTTCCGATTTCGCCACAACTTCTTGTCGGCTGTCATCCCTACTCTCCTAGATTGGAAATGGGATCCAGTTCGGCCCGGTGACGATAGGTTTAGAAATCTCTCCAACGGGGTCAAAGCGCCATCCGAGCGACGGCCCTTGCCACCATGCCAGTGATCGCCTGTACCGGAGCCATGCTCTAACGCGGGCACGAAGCACCAGTGTTCTTTCGGCCTTAGCTTGCCGAACCTGATCCTCGGATAGATTCGCAAGCAGCGGGTGCTCGCCACAAGTTTCTGGCGCTAGTGACCGCGGCCGAAGGCCCGGTGCGCTGCTCTAACAAAACCCCGGTCAGCACCGAAAAGCCACTTTCAGCGTGCTGGGAAACAACAAACCAGGGTTACAGCTCACTGCACCTTCGCGTATTCCGTCTTGGCTTCCTTCAGGATGGGGGACGGGGTCGGCGTCCTTCCAGGGGGCGGAACAACTCATTGCGGCAGGTTCATGCGGCGCAGAAGATCTTGGAAACGCGGGTCCGAGCGCAGCGGATCGAATTGTGGATCTACTTTGATCTCTGCAAGATTAGCAATAGAACGATCCTCATAACTCTTTTCCAACCACTCGAATGCCTGATCCTTCTCGCCGAGACCCGCATAGATTTGGGCCCTGAACACCGCTGGAACATACTCTTGCTTCGAGAGCTGGTTCAATTGATCGAGCAGCTTTTGCGCCTCGGCCCTTCTACCCGTTACCGCATTGGCGTATCCGAGCCCCGCTAGTGCATATGCGCTGTGAGGGGAGATCGCCAACTCCTTTTCAAACTCCGCTATGCCCTCCTTGTACAGAGATTTGTGGAGGTAGGCCGCGCCGAGGCCACCGTGCACCGTAATGAAGTTTGGGTCCAACTCTAGTGTCCTCCGGTATTGCTCTATCGCTTGGTCATACTGCCGTGCAAGGTAAAGTGCATCTCCCAAATCCCTGTTAATGACGAGCGAGAATGGATCGAGCTCCACGGCTCGTTTCTCCTCCGCAATGGCTTCTTGAAGGCGTCCCATCTGTATTAAGGCATCGCCATACCATTGGTGGGCGGTCGCATACCTCGGATTGAGCTCAATGGCTCGCTGGGATTCTCTCTCGGCGCCAGCCCAGTCCCAGTCATAGAACGTTTTGACAAATACGAGCGAAGTGTGAGCTTCGGCGAGCGAGTCATCAATTTCCAGTGCCTTCAGCGCGGCCTCCCTCGCTCTCGGATAACCTTCCTTCGAGTCAACAAAACCGTAGTATGCAAGTAGACTGTAGCAATCAGCCAAACCGTCATAAGCCAGAGCGTAGGTGGGATCTTTGGCGACTGCCTGCTGAAGGTATTCGATGCCCTTGTTCAATCCCTCCTTGGTTCTCTTGTTCCACCAGTATCGGCCTTTAAGATAGTCCTGATAGGCTTCGGGATTTGCGGTGTAGCGCTTAGCTAGGCGCTTTTCCGCCTCACCCGTTAGGCGCAGTCGCAGTGTTGCTGTGATTTCTTTGACGATCTCGTCCTGAAGCGCGAAGATATCGGTGAGCTTCCGGTTGTACTGTTGGCCCCAGATATGGGTATCGTTCTGGACGTCAATCAGCTCGGCGCTGATGTCCAGAGTATCGCCCCGCTGCGTAAGCCTAGCTTTGAAGATCGATCGGACGCCTAGTTGTCGACCTACTAGCTTCGCATCCGTTTCTCGTCCTTTGTAGCGGAATACGGAATCCCACGACTTAATCTTCAAATTCGGCAACTGGGAGAGGCTGTTGATGAGGCTCTCGGTTATTCCATCGCTCAAGTATTCCGTGTTGGGATCGCCGCTGGAATTGACGAAGGGCAAAACAGCGACCGAGTTGATGTGACCGCGAGTATTGCCAAAATAAAACTCTCCCACTGCAATCAGTGCTACGACGAACGCGAACACTACGGCGCTAATCACCATCTTACGTCGCGACCAGTGGTGCATCGCGCTACTACCAGGTGCGGTCTTGCCTGATTCCGAGTCCCGCTTCAGCCGTTGCAGGTCGGCTCGCATCTCCGAAGCGTGCTGGTAGCGAAGGTTTCGATCTTTCTCCAGACACTTGTTGATGATCCTTTCAAGTTCGGCTGGCAGGTCAGGATTTAGCCGCACCGCCGACGTTGGGGCCCCATCAAGAATGGCTTTGAAGATCACTCCTGAACTTTCTCCACGAAACGGCAATGCTCCTGTTGCCATCTCGTAGAGAACGGCACCAAAAGAAAACAAGTCCGTTCGTGCGTCCAATTCCTTGGCCCGGACTTGTTCCGGCGACATGTAGGCGATAGTTCCCATCGCCGTTCCCGGACTGGTCAGATGCTCGGCACTCCACTCGACGGTCGCCTGCGACGTTCCTGCCGACGCTCCCATCGCGGTGCCGCTCATGGGAGTAACTTTTGCCAACCCAAAGTCCAGAATTTTTGCGTGTTCGCGCTTGGTGATGAAGATGTTCGCGGGTTTAATGTCGCGGTGAACGATGCCTTCGCTGTGGGCGGCGTCTAGCCCGTCGGCAATTTCGATGCTCAAGGCCAGCAGGATCTCCATTTCCAGTGGCCGTCCTGCGATGCGGTGCTTCAGCGTCATGCCATCCAGAAACTCCATCGCAATAAATGGGTGACCATCTTGCTGTCCGATTTCATAGATCGTGCAGATGTTGGGATGGTTTAGCGCAGAAGCAGCTTGAGCTTCACGGTGAAAGCGGGCCAATGATTGTGCGTCCTTGGCTACTTCATCGGGCAGAAACTTCAGAGCCACAAATCGATGCAGGGTCACGTCCTCGGCCTTGTAAACCACACCCATCCCGCCGCCGCCGAGCTTCTCGACGATGCGGTAATGCGAAATGGTTTGACCGATCATGGGTTCGGGCAATGCTATGGCGGAAGCGTGGGCCAGTCAATGAAAGTCGTGGAGTTGACGCTATCAAGAGGGTTGTTGACGAAATATCCCCATTACACTCACAACCCCCTTGGTGTTGCCCGGAACCGCCATCCCGCAATTGTTCTTTCTTTCGGGTTAACTTCTAAACCTTCGATGATCTACGTCCTCGTTCCACAGCTCGGAGCCTCCCCGGAACGCGTTCTCGTTATTTCCGAGGCGGGTGCCGGGCGGAAGCTTCTTGAGCTTTTTAACGTTGCCCCCTCCCAGCACAACCTCTTCCGGTTGCAGTGCTGCGCGCATTAACGAGACCACCTTCGCCACCTGTCGCGCCCATTTCTTCCGACCCAACCGCTTCAGGCCGCGAATCCCGAGATAATCCTCATAGGTCTTTCCGCGCTTGTAAGGCAAGTGGGCTAGCTCCATCGGTTCTACTACTCCGTCAGCGATCATGGCAGAGCCCAATCCGGTGCCTAAGCCGAGGAAGAGTAGCCTACCTTTCTTGTAGCTACCGAGCGCCTGCATGGCCGCATCATTAATGATCTTTACGGGTCGTCCCAGCGCCCTACGAAAATCGAAGCCCACCCATCCTTGTCCGAGATTATGTGGTTCCCGCAATGGCCTTCCGTGTACCACAGGTCCTGGGTAGCCAATCGACACGACATCATACGGACAGCTTTTCACGGCGTCCTTGACCTGCCGGATCATCACCGCTGGAGTCAAAGTTCGCCCGGAAGGAATGAGAATGGGCTGCTTCATACCGGTGACGAGCAGCTTTACGTGTGTGCCACCAACATCTATTACTAGAATTCGCCGGTTCGTCTTCATGTCATCATTCCCTCTTATGCAGGGCGGTCAACCTTCACATGAGCGGAATTGATCCATCAGCCTGGCAGTGTGCCGTTCACATCTGGTTCTACCAACCAAGAGTCTAAGCTACCGCCCCTGGCTACGTGAGGCGTTTGCTGTCGCACTCAACGATAATTCAGAACGAACCAGGTCGCCACGGATTGTTGGCGTAAAATCGCGATTGCACTCAAAATCCCTCAATGAGCGCTATCGCCTGTCTTCGACAGCAATTACGCAAACGAATATTGAAACGCGCCTTACAATGATCTAGTCGTAGCGTCTGCTGCCTAGCGAAGTGAATTCTGATGCGTACCGCTCCAGTGCGTACCCAATCGGTTTGCCCGAATTGCGGTGAACCGCTATGCTTTCGCAATCCCCGCGAACCGTTGTGCATGGCCTGTAACGAGCCTGTTCGCATTTCTTGGTCATACCGTCGCCAAACCTCGTATATGGCACTGCTGGTTGTCATACTAATTGCTCTCGCCACATATAATCGCGCATCTGGTGGGCCTTGGATCATCGGGTTGGTTCTCTTCTGGCCGCTAATTACTCTTGTGCTGACCGCGATTATGCCGCCAACATATGAGCGCGGATACGCTCAACCACAGGTCACATTTGTGACGACGTTTCTCAGCGTCTTTCTCAGTGTATTTACGATCGAATTTGTGGTCTTCCTATTTGCAGATATAGTTCTTGCGGCTAAGCCTTCTGAGATTCAAGAGCAACTTGAGATGCTATCGGAACCGATGCGCTGGTTCAGCCAACAGTTCCTCCTCACCCCTAAAAAGGGCTTCATGGATGCGTGCGGCGTGATGCTTGGGAACAGCTTTCTGATCGCAATACCTGTTTTCGTTTGTGTCAAAACGGTTCAGTACCTATTGCGGCGGAATCGCGTAACACAAATTGGCATTAGTAGTTCTCCCAATCAGACTGACGATTGACTGCATTGCTCACAGTGGTTTGGTTTGATCCGGGCGAGTCCGTAGCGAGATGCAATCAGCATCCAAGGCTGGTGAAATATCGCCA
>Ga0209055_1002529_pt1 | contig 11520 bp, 14 predicted proteins | sample GraSoiAngelo_110_FD_185875 | JGI IMG/M metagenome (GOLD analysis project Ga0209055, IMG submission 185875) | Grasslands soil microbial communities from the Angelo Coastal Reserve, California, USA - 14_0903_12_30cm (SPAdes) (version 2) | ecosystem: Environmental > Terrestrial > Soil > Grasslands ... | reverse complement strand
CCGTTGATCACCGCGATCGTCGCCTGCTCGAGGTTCTCGAGCAGGGTATTGGCCCGCTCGAAGAGCCGGCGGAACTGACTCTTGCGCTGGCCGAACGCCTGCCGCCGCTCCTCGGCCGACATCGTCGACTTGAGCCCCGCGTCCGCCCCCGCCGAGAAGACCGGCGGCGCGCCCGTGACGATGACGACGCGCGTGGTGGTGTCGTCGCGCAGCTCCACGAAGGCCGCGCCCAGATCGGTCAGCATCGCGTCGCTCAGCGAGTTGCGGCGGTCGGGACGATTCAGGGTGACGGTTGCGATCGCACCGTCGCGGACGAGCGTGACGTTCTCCATGCGCGCGGAGCGTACCACAGGGGAGGCGGCTGAAAAGGGTCCTTTGAGCCGCGTAGAGACCGATGGCTTCGGTCGGGTCTCAGGCGAGGATTCCGAGCGGCGGCTGTGTCGACCGGAAGCCGGGGAAGATCGGGGCGGAGGGGACGCCGAGGTGGCGCGTGGCGATCTCGGAGAAGAGAGTTCGGAAGTCGGTTGTCACCGCGAGGTCGCGGCCCTCGAAGAGCTGGTGGTGAGCAAGCCCGGGCCAGCGGCCGTAGACACGTCCGCCGCGCACGCCGCCGCCGAGAACGAGCATCGCCGTCGCGTGACCGTGATCGGTGCCGCGGTTTCCGTTCTCGGCGACGGTCCGGCCGAACTCCGACATCGTGAGGACGACGACGTCCGACATCTTGTCGCCGAGGTCCTGGGCGAAGGCGGCGAGCGCGGCGCCGAAGTCGCGGAGGCGCAGCGCGAGCTGGCCGCGCTCGGCGCCCTGGCCAACGTGCGTGTCCCAGCCCTGCATGTCGGCGAAGGCGACCTCGAGGCCGACGTTGGCCTTGATGAGCTGGGCGATCTGGCGCAGCGCCTCGCCGAGCGGCACGCGCGGATACTCGGCGCCGTTCGCCGGCGCGATGCGCGAGGCCCGGGCGCTCTTGAGTATCTTCACCGCGTCGAACGTCTCGCGCCCCGTTCCGTGCAGGAGATCGCGAACGCCCTGCTCGTAGAGCGACTCGAAACCCTGTCGCGCGGTGCCGTCGTCGCCGTTCCGAACGTCGAATCGGTCGAGAGACTGCATCGAGATCGCGCCGACGTCCCCCTGGAGGGTGCGCGGAAGCGCCAGGCCGATCGCCACCGCGCGGAACGGCGTCGACTTCGCGGACCGCGTGGCGACCGCGCGGGCGAGCCAGCCGTCGGTCGTGCTCTTCACGCCGGGCGTCCCGCTCTCCATGTAGTCCTGCGCGTCGAAGTGCGAGCGCGTCGTGTCGGGCGAGCCGCAGGCGTGCACGACCGCGAGCGCGCGGCTCTCCCAGAGCGACACGAGCGGTGCGAGGGCAGGGTGAAACGCGAAGAAGCCGTCGAGATCCGTCGCGCGCTCGCTCTCGCCGCGTCTGGGCGGCTGCAGGCCGATCGACGGACGCACCGCGGCGTAGCCGGAATCCCCGTAGGGCATCACCATGCTGAGCCCGTCGACGGCTCCGCGCTGGAAGATCGCCACGAGCACCTTGCCGCTCGCCTCCGCCGCGTGGGCGGCCCGCAGCAGGAATCGCGGCGCGCCCGCGTAGGCGACCAGCGCGCATCCACCGGCCTTCAGGAGCGTTCGACGCGTGATCATCGGCGCTCAGCCCTCATCGCCGCTGGAACTCGGGCGAGCCGATCACGAGCGCGGCGAGCTTGGCCACGTCCGTGTTCGCCGGACCCCGATCGTCCGGTGACAGTCGCGTGATCTGCGGCTCTCTCAGCTGGGCGGTCAGCACGGCGCGCGTCTCCGGCCCGGCCTGGTCGGCCACGATCGCGACGAGGAGCCGGTCGAGGACGGCGGCGGGAGAGCCCGGATCGGCGCCCGCGACCAGCGCGGGAAGCTCGACGCTCACGTGAGGATAGCGGCCCGAGGCGAGGCCCAGCGCGAAGTTCATGCGGGCCAGCAGGGCGCCGGCGTTCACCCAGACCTCGCCGCGATCGGCGAACCCCGTCGGCGGCTGAGCCTGATAGAGCGGCTCGCCGATCTCGGCGCTCGCCCGGGCCAGCGCCATGCCGCCCTGCGCGTCCGTACTGCCGCCGAGCGCACGGACGGCGCTCGCCACGAACTCGAACGGCTTCTTGATCTTGGCCCGGTACACGTCCTCGCTGGAGAACTCGGGCGACTCGAAGATCGTGCGGAGCATCGCGGGAATATCGCCGCCCGTGCTCATGTAGGACCCGGCGACCCGGGCGACCAGCACGGGGGGCGGCGTGTCGGAGACGAAGCGCCGGACGAGCTTGGTGGCGACGAAGCGCGCCGTGGCCGGGTGCTGCGTGAGGAGCTCGATCACGCGCTCGCCATCCCCCGGCCCGCCCCCGGCGGCGATCCGGTGGCCGAGCACGATCTTCTCGCCGGTGTCGTGCATCATCGGACGGAAGATGAAGTGCGCGTCGGTCTGCGGCCGATCGATCGTCCAGCCGGTGAACGCGCGCGCGACCTCGGTGACGTCCTTCTGCGTGTAGCCGCCGTCCACACCGAGCGTGTGCAGCTCCATCAGCTCGCGCGCGTAGTTCTCGTTGAGCCCCGCCCGACGGCCGCGATTGGGCCCCACGGGCACTCTGAAGTCCGGTTTGGCGCTGAGCCAGTTGTCGAGATAGAAGAGCATCGCGGGGTGATGCGCGGTCGCGCGCACGAGGTCGGGGAACCGCCCCATCGCGTACGGCCGGATCGCCTCACGCTCGTAGGCCGATACGTACCAGCGCACGTCGCCCTTGCCGGCGAAGACGTTGAAGTGGTTGAACCAGAAGTCGACCATGACTTCTTCGAGCTGACGCTCGCTCGTCACGGCCCGGACGACCTTCGCGGCCCGGAGCTCGTCCGCGATCCGAACCGGGCGCTTCTCCATCGGGTAGCGCTCCATCATTTCCTGGCGCGACATCTCACCGTTCGCGATCTGCGCACGTAGATGGGCATGCGCAGCGTGGTCAGCTCGGCCAGGGTCCGCTCGGTCGCGGAGTCGTCGATCGTGCGCGGTCGCAGCTGCCGGTCGATCCAGGCTGAGAGGCCCATCGCGCGCACGCGCTCGACGTCGCCGGGGCGCGCGCCGTAGGTGAGCCGGCTCAGCGCGTGAATGATCTGGCGGTCACCGCTGGCGCTCGCGGCAGGCGCGACCGCAGCGGGCGCCGCGGCAACGGGCCTGTCGCCGCCGCCGGCTCGTGCGGTCGACGCGCTGCATCCCGCGAGCGCCCCGAGCCCGAGCACGGCCCACGCCACGGCTCTCGCCGCCCTGCCGCGCGCCGGGCGCCTCATTGCGGATCGCGGCGCTGCTGTCGTTGCTGACGCAGCAGCTCGCGCTCCTCGGGGGGCATCTGTCGCCAGCGCTCGCGGAGCCGCTCGCGCTCCTCGAGGGGCATCTGCCGCCAGCGTTCCTGGTTTCGAAGCACGCGCTCGCGCTCCTCCGGCGTCATCGACTCCCACTGGCCCAGGCGCTGCTGGATCCGGTCACGCCGCTCCTGCGGCAGCCGCTGGTAGCGCTCGTAGGCCTGCTGCAACTCCTGCTGGCGCTCCTTGGGCAGCTCGTTCCAGCGCTGGAAGTCCTTGAGGATCTGAGCCCGCTGATCGGGCGTGAGCTGGCGGAAGCGCCGGTAGTTCTGACGCGCCGACTCGCGCTCCTCGGGGGTCATCGATTGCCACCGGCGGTAATTCTCGAGTGCGCGCGCTCGCTCCTCGGGCGTGAGTCGCTGCCACTTCTCTAGATTGCGCTCCGCGAGGGCCCGCTCCTCGGGCGTGAGCTTGTCCATGCCCTGGATCGCGGGTGGTGTGCCCTGGGTGGTCGGCGGCGGTTTCTGACCCCAGGCGACGTCGAGATCGCCGAGGGCCAGGACGGCGCCCAGCACGAGCAAGGTCGGTAGGCCGCGAAGCGTCATCGGTCCTTTGCCTCGCTCGGGGTTGGCGCCGGCCGCGGTCCGGTCTCCTCCCCAGGCATCGACTCCAGAATGCGCATCCGCTCCAGGATCTGCATGCGTTTGAGCATCTCCCGGTCCCGAGCGAGGTCCGTCCCCCTGAGAAGGTCGAGATCGAGCAACATTTGCGCATCGACCGGCGAATGACCCGCGCCGTCCGCAGCACCAGCCGTGGACGCGATTGTCCCGCCCCCGACCGCTCCGAGCAGTCCCAGCGCGAGCCATACCCGCGTGCGGCGCACCGCTAGCCTTGGCGTTCCGAGGCGAGGCGGTCGAGATTGCTGATGACCTCGAGATCTTCGAGGAGATCGAGTCGCTCGACGGTCCGAAACTCCTGCAGCAGGCCGAGCTCGCGGCCGATGACCACTTCGTCCGGGCCGAGGGAATCCGGACTCTTCGAGAGCTCGCGTCCGCCCCAGACCGCGACGAGCAGGAGCGCGGCGGCGAGACTCGCCGAGACCGCCAACGGCATGGGGCGCCGCCACCATCGGACCTGGGCGCGCCGCGCCTCGAGCTTCTCGCGAAGCTCGGCGCGATAGCGGGCCCAGCTCACCGCGGGCGGCTGCCCGATCGCGTGCGAGAGGTTGCCCAGGAGATCGCGCAGCAGCTCGGTGTCCTGCTTGCAGTCCGGGCATTCCTCGAGATGCCGGGCGACGCGCTCGCGCTCGGCCGGAGGAAGCTCCCCTCGCAGATACGGCACTAGATCGGTGTCGGGATGCCTCGCCATGTCAGTGCTTCTCCACCGTCTTCTTCAGGGTCGCGAGCGCGCGGTGCAGATGGACGCGTACGGTCGCCTCGGAGCACTTGAGCACCTGAGCGATGTCGTACGTGGCCATGTCCTCCTGGACCCGTAGCAGTACTGCGGCTCGCTGGCGCGGGGCCAGTCGATCCACGGCCGACCCCAGCGCCTTCAACGTCTCCTCCCGGCTCAGCTTGTCGACCGGATCGTTGACCGGCGCCGGCTGCCGGTCGAGGATCGTGTCGCTCCGGTCTTCGTCATCGCGAACCAAGAGCTTCCACCACTTGTGCTTTCGCTTGTGGTCCAGGCACAGGTTGACCAGGACCCGATAGAACCATGTCGAGAACTTCGACTTGCCGCGAAAGCTTCCCGCGGTCTCGTACAGCCGGATGAAGGCCTCCTGCGAGATATCGCGCGCATCCTCGGCGTTTCTGAGAATGGACCAGGCCAGACGGTACGCTCGCTCCTGGTAGCGCGACACGAGGAGGTCGAAGGCCGCCTCGTCTCGCCTGCCCACGCGCTCGCAGAGCGCTTCGTCCGATGGCTCCACTCGCCTGGTGCCCCTTCACCCTTCACCATGTCACTCCCGACTGCCGGGCGGCAAGTCTCCCCCATTCCGACCGCTTAAACCACTGATTGATTGGACGCAGGGGGTATCGGTTCGTTTACGGTGGCCGGCCTTCCTGGGGCCCGCCTTCCGGAGCCCCCAGGCGTCGCGTCAGATCGCCAGGAGGGTACCGGTGATATGGGCGGATGCTTCGCGCGCGAGGACGGCGATCGTGTCGGCGACAGCCTCGACCGGGACCCAGTCCTTCCGGTCGCTGTCCGGCATCGCCGCGCGGTTCGCCGGGGTATCCATGGTGCTCGGCAGGACCGCGTTCACCGTGACCCCGTTCGGCCGCGTCTCCTGGGCGAGCGCCTGGGTCAAGGCGATCACCCCGGCCTTGGCGACGGTGTAGGCGATGAAGCCGCCCGCCGGCGGCACGACCGCACGCGAGGCGACCATGACCACCCGGCCATACCGGGCCCGCACCATGGCGGGCACCACGGCCTTCGCGACGCTGAACGCGCTGGTCAGGTTCAGGTCGAGCATGCGCCTCCAGGTCTCGACGTCGGTCTCGAGGAGCGAGCCCCCGGCAAAGCCGCCGACGCCGGCCACGACGATGTCGATCTTGCCGCGGCCCGCGACGACACCCTCGGCGAAGGCGGTCATCGCCTTCACGTCGATCACGTCGACCGTTTGCAAGATCAGGCGCTGCCGGTCGGCGGCGGCGACCCGCTGAGTCAGTCGCTCACGCTCTTCTTCGACCGCGTACGGCACCGCGACGATCGCCCCGTCGGCGAGCAGGCGCATCGTGACGGCTTGCCCAAGCGCGCCGGTCCCGCCGGTGACGACCGCGACGCGACCGGCCAGGGGGGTCATGACTACTCGGAGGACGACGAGGACATGATCGCGGAGCGCTGGATCTCGTCGTAGCGGACCCTGCTCACGTCGAACTCGTCGAGGTTGTCCTTCAGCTTCTTGAAGGTCTGCTCGAACGACGGGAGCGTCTTGCGCGCGCGTGTGAGCGGGGTCGTGCGCGCGAGGAGATAGTTCTTCACGTAGGGATGGTTGATTCCGCGCTTCTTGATCTTCGCGACGGCGACGCCGAGTGCCTGGTCGGCGGCACGGACCAGGTCGGCACGCTCCGTCCGCGCGTCGAGCCCCTTGGGCAAGGTCTGCTTGAGGAACTTGTCGACCCGGCGCAGGATCGGCGCGAACGCGCCTCCCGCGAAGCGCCTGTTCTCCTCGTAGAGGAGGCCGAGCGTGATGAAGTGCGGCGACTCGAACTGCGAGGCCCACTTCTCCTCCGTGGTGTCCGGCTCCTCCGTGACGAGCGCCCGGTACATCCGGATCACCTCGAGCGACTTTTCCTTGAGGTTGTGCGCCTTCTCGACGTTGAGCGGGAGCACCTCGAAGAGCATCTCCGGCTCGACGACCAGGATGACCGGAATGACGTCGGCCTTCAGCTTGTCGAGCACGGCGCGCCGATGGTTGCCGTTCGGCGTCCAGTAAACCCCGGGCCGGGGCGAGATCGCGACGATCGGATCCACGAAGCGGTCGAGCCGCTTGATCGATTCGGTGAGGCGCTTCACGTGAGTCGGCGAGAGATCGCGCTGATAGGGGCTCGCCTCGCACTTCGTGCGCGGGAGAAGGCAGAAGATTTGCCAGTGGTCGCCGACGGGCTCCTGGTAGAGCGCCAGGACCTGGCCGCCATCTCGCTCGATCTGCGAGGCGAGCTCCTGCGCCGGCTTGGAAGGCTCTTTGTCAGCCATGGTCTTCTCGCCTGTGTCGCCGGTACGGTAGCACAGGCGCCCCGGTCGTTCTCACGCGGGCGCGTTGACCCGGCGCAGGAGCACCATCCACTCCTGACCCTGCCGGGCCCTGACCGAGTGCGGCGGATAGGCGCGCTCGATCCGGAACGCCGGCGCGAACAATCGGCGTACTTCGCGCTCGGACACCGGAAAGGGCGGGCCGGCGGCGCGACGCCGCAGCGGAAAGAAGCAGGCCAGCAGCCAGCCGCCCGGCCTGAGGATCGCGCCCATCGTCCGCACGTACTCCGCGCGCCGTCGGGGATCGATGGCGCAGAAGCACGTGTACTCCCAGATGCCGTCGAACGCGCGCGCGTAGTCGCCGGCGAGCGTGAAGATGTCGCGCTCGACGAACTCGGTGGAAACGTTGTCGGTCGTCGCGAGCTCGCGGGCCGCCGTGACCGCCGCGGCCGAGAAGTCGAAGCCGACCGCCGAGTAGCCGCGACGGGCCAGGAAGCGCACGTCGTGGCCGCGGCCGCAGCCCGGCACGGCCACGCGTCCGGGGGCGGGCGGGGTGAGATCCATGAACTCGACGAGCGGCGGCGCCGGCTGACGGATCTCCCATCCGTCGCCGCCGCGTACGTAGAGATCGGTCCAGAAGTCCGGCGCGCTCACACTGGCCATGACAGGCCCTCGAAGTCCTCGACCGCACGTTCCGCGCCGGCCGCGCGAAGCTCGGTCTCCGTATGAGCCGTGCTCACGCCGATGGCCCGCATCCCGGCGCTTCGCGCCGCGTGCACGCCCACCACCGCGTCCTCGAAGACGAGACAGCGCTCGGGCGCGACGCCGAGACGGTGCGCGGCGAGCAGGTAAACCTCGGGATCGGGCTTGCCCCGGTGCACGTCCTCGGCGGCGACGACGACCTCGAATCGATCGCGCAGCCCGGACAGGGTCAGGAGCACCTCGACGTCGTGGCGCGACGCCGACGTGGCGACCGCCCGCGGCACCCTTTGCGCGGCGAGGCCGGCGACGAATTCCGCGACGCCGCGAACCAGAGCGGGACCTTCGCTGGCGAGGCGGCGATAATGCTCCTGCTTGCGCGCGGCCAGACGCTGCGCCTCCGCCCACGAAGTCTCGCGGCCGAGGAGCAGCGGAACGGCCTCGATGCTCGGCCGGCCGATCGTCAGGCGCCAGTAATCCGGCTCGGCGGGCACCGCGCCGAGCTCATCGAGCAGCGCGCGCCAGGCCGCTCGATGGTGCGCCCCGGAGTCGACTAGCACGCCATCCATGTCGAAGATGACGGCGTAGGTCTCCACGCCTACCGGAGCCGGTAGAGGGGAGCCAGCGCGCGGAAGGTCTCGAGCGCGGCGGAGCGGTACTGCGCCTCCGTCCAGCGCGCCGCCTCGTCGGCCGGCACGGCGCGTCCGACGACGAACTGACCGTCGCGCGTCCGGGTCAGCTCGTCGGCGAGCTCGCCGAGCTTCTCGGGCGTGAGGTCGGCGAGGGGCGCTGCCGGCTCTTCGTCGTGCTCGTTCTTGAACCACGCCAGGTGCTTCACCCTCCGGAGGACCGGGCCCACCTTGGGCGCGTTCTTCTTCCAGGCCGTCGCCCAGCGCGGCTTGTCGGCGTGCTCGGGGCCGATCTCGAAGAGAAAGCGTACGGCGCTCCTCGAGACGGCGATCTTGAAGTGGCTGTGCTTCTTGTATCCGCGAGCGTCGGGCCCGAACGCGACCCACGTATCGTCGGGCGGGTTCACGGTGCGGCGGACGTGCTTGGCGACGTGCGCGAAGACGTCGCCGCCGACCGAGCGGCCCACCGAGGGCGTCAGGCTCTCCCCGAACGCGTCCAGCTTCGGGCGGACGCGGGCGCGGATCTCGGTCATGCGCGGCTTGAATCCCTTCACGTCGAAAATCTTGAAGTCGCCTGCCACGAACGCTGGGGACGCCATCGGTACTCTCCTCGGGCTCAGAGGACGACGGATCCGTCGAGAGGGAAGTCGATCGAGCTCATCGCGATTGAGGGATGATCGACCGTCGGCGCGCGGACGTCAACACCTTATAGGCGCGCCTCGACCGACGGGGCCCCAGCCCCGCGACGGCCTGCGGCGCGCACCACCACGGTGTGCGTCCCGCGAAGGTTACTATGTGGCCGTGATTCGCGTCCTGCAGCTCCTCACCGCGACGGCGCTCGGTGGCGGCCCACGCCAGGTCTTTGATCTCGTTCGTCGTCTCCCGGCTGACGAGTTCAAGGTTGCGGTCGCGGGTCCCCGGGACGAGCGGTTCGCCGCGGACCTCCGTACGCTCGGTATCGAGCTCGCCGAAGTGGCCGTCGACACGCTCCGGGCGTTCCCGCTGACGGCTCGAGCCGTGGAGCGGCTCGTTCGCGGCACGCGCGCGGATGTGGTGCACACGCACGGCAAAGGCGCCGGCCTCTACGGTCGGCTGGCGGCGTGGCTGGTCGGCGTGCCGGCGGTCCACACGTTTCATGGCATCCATTACGAAAGCTACTCCCGCGCGGTTCAGTATCTCTATCTCACAATCGAGCGATGGCTGGCGAGCATCACGCACACGGTGATCAATGTCTCCAGAACGCAGGAGAACGAAGCGCTGAGACTGGGGGTGGCCCGATCCGGCCGGAGCGTCGTCGTCGTGAATGGTATCGACGTCGACGAGCTGGCCGCACGTCCGGTTCGCGGCAAGGCGGCGTTCGGCCTGAATGCCGACGATCAGGTCCTCGGCTGTGTGGCGCGCTTCGATCCCGTCAAGCGACACGACGTGCTGCTGAAGGCGCTCGCTCGCGTCGCGCAGCGAAACCCCAACGTGGTGCTCTTGCTGGCCGGTGAGGGACCGGAGAAAGCCCGGATCGATCAGCGCGCGGGCGAGCTGAAGGTCCGCGTCGTCAATCCCGGCGCGATCGGCTGGCAGACGAATCCGTACTCGAGCTGCGACCTCTACGTCACCGCGTCGTCCAAGGAGGGGCTCCCGCTGGCCCCGCTGGAGGCGATGGCGTCTGGGCTTGCCGTGATCGCCACAGAGGTTCCTGGCCACCAGGATGTCGTCGAGCCCGGCGCGACCGGATTGCTCGTGCCTCCCGAGGACGACGCGGCAATGTCCGTCGCGATCGAGTCGCTCCTGAACGATCCCGAGCGCCGCCGCCGGATGGGGCAGGCGGGCCGCGAACGCGTGCGGAGAGAGTTCACGGTCCAGTCGATGGTCGCGAAGACCGCCGCGGTGTACCGGGTTGCGGCCGCGTCTCGACGGAGCTAGCCGTCGAGCGTGAGACCAGACACGGGGGCGGCGCCGAAACCGGCCCACCGTACCGTGCCGATTTCCGCGGTGTCCAGGCGCTGGCGACGGAGGTCGCGCGAGCCTGCGATGATACAATCGCCGAGTGAATGATCTGGCGCTCGTGACGGGAGGAGCCGGCTTCATCGGCTCGCACCTCGTCGAGCGGCTTCTGACCGACGGGGCTCGCGTCCGCGTCCTCGACAACTTCTCGACCGGCGCCCGCGTCAACCTCGGCTTCGCGCCCAAGTTCCGCCGCCAGCTCGAGGTGATCCGCGGAGACGTCCGGAATCTCTCGGTGCTCCTCCGCGCGGCGCGCGGCGCCCGCGTGATCTACCACCAGGCGGCGATGCGCTCGGTGCCCCGCTCGGTGAAGGATCCGTTGGGCGCGAACGACAACAACGTCACCGGCACGCTCCACGTGCTCGAAGCTGCGCGGCGCTGCAAGGTCCCGCGCGTGGTCTATGCCTCGTCGTCGTCGGTCTACGGCGACCGGCCGGATCTGCCCAAGCGCGAGGATCAGCCGCCGGCCCCGCTCTCACCCTACGCGGTGTCGAAGGCGGCCGGCGAACAGTACGCCGCGATCTGGACTCGCCTCTACAACGTCGAGACGGTCGGCCTGCGCTACTTCAACGTGTTCGGGCCGCGTCAGGATCCGAAGTCGCAGTATGCGGCGGTCATCGCGCGCTTCATCCAGTGGGGGCTGCGCGGCCAGCCGCTCGAGGTGCACGGCGACGGCACGCAGTCGCGCGACTTCACCTACATCGACAACGTCGTGGAGGCCAACCGGCTCGCCGGCAACGCGCCGGCCGCGGCGGGCGAGGTCTTCAACGTCGGCTGCGGTGATCGCGTGAGCCTCCTGGACATCATCGCGAGGCTCGAGGGCCTCCTGGGTCGCAAGCTCGAGCGGCGTCATACGCCCTCCCGTGCCGGCGACGTGCCCCACACGCTCGCCGACGTGTCGAAGGCGAAACGGCTCATGGGGTACTCGCCGCTGGTCGACTTCGACGAGGGGTTTCGGCGGACGGTCGAGTACTTCACGTCGTCGTCCAAGCGCTAGGAGGATCGTCCGATGCGGCACCTCGGAACGCTACTGCTCGTCGCGCTCGCGCTGCTTCCGCTCGCGTCCCCCGCCGTGGCCGCGGAGAACCTGGTCGTGCAGGTGGCGACGGAGCCGCCGGGCCTGGACCTCACGGCGACGCCGGCCTCCGCCACCGCGGCGGTGGTCTTCTACAACGTGCAGGAGGCGCTC
>Ga0209055_1002527_pt1 | contig 11525 bp, 11 predicted proteins | sample GraSoiAngelo_110_FD_185875 | JGI IMG/M metagenome (GOLD analysis project Ga0209055, IMG submission 185875) | Grasslands soil microbial communities from the Angelo Coastal Reserve, California, USA - 14_0903_12_30cm (SPAdes) (version 2) | ecosystem: Environmental > Terrestrial > Soil > Grasslands ... | reverse complement strand
CGTGCTGCTTGACGATGCCGTACACGGTCGCGAGCCCGAGCCCGGTGCCCTTGCCGACGCCCTTGGTCGTGAAGAACGGCTCGAAGAGATGGGCCTGAACCTCCGAGCTCATGCCGATTCCGGTATCTCGCACACTGAGCATCGCGTGGGGCCCCGCGCTGGCGCCCGGATGCGTCTCGACGAAGGCGTTGTCGAGCTCCACGTTCGTGGTCGCGATGGTGAGCCGACCACCTTGTGGCATCGCGTCCCGGGCATTGACGGCGAGGTTCATGACGATCTGCTCGATCTGCGCCGGGTCGGCCTTGACGCGGCCCAGGATCGGATCGAGCGAGGTCACCAGCTCGATCGTCTCGCCGATCAGCGGCTTGAGCATCTGCGCCATGCCGGCCACGACCCCGTTGAGGTCGAGCACGCGTGGCTGGAGCATCTGCTTGCGGCTGAACGCGAGGAGTTGCTGAGTCAGTGACGCCGCGCGATCCGCCGTTTTCCTGACCAGCTCGACGTCGCGCCGGTGAGGATCGTCGGCGGCCAGACGCAGCAGCAGGAGCTCGGTCCGGCCGGTGATGACCGTCAGGAGATTGTTGAAGTCGTGCGCGACGCCGCCGGCGAGCTGGCCGACGGCCTCCATCTTCTGGACCTGTCGCAGCTGCGACTCGCTCTGCCGCAGAGCCTGCTCCGCGCGCTTGCGCTCGGAAATATCGAGCACGGTCGACTGGACGGCCGGCTCGCCCTCCCAGAGGATCTCGGCGACCTGGATGTCGACCCAGATGAGCGAGCCGTCGCGTCGGATGGCCTGGAGCTCGTACTGCGAGGACACTGGCTCGCCGCGCAGGCGCGCCGCGCGGTCGCTTTCGAGGCGCGACAAGTCTTGCGGCTCGATCCAGCGGCGAGCGTCGAGGCCGACGAGCTCGCCGGCGCTGTCGTAGCCGAGCATCCGCGCGAACGCCGGGTTGACGAACAGCGTGAGCCAGTCTCTCTGGATGTGGATGCCCTGGATCGAGCTCTCCACCAGGGTGCGATAGCGCCGCTCGCTCTCGCGCTCGCTCGCGAAGAGCTGCGCGTTGCGGATGGCGACGCCGGCTTCGTCGGCGAGCCGTAGCAGGGTGGCCTCGTCGCGGTCGCTGAACGGACGGCGCGCCCGGTTGGCGACGTAGAGGAGCCCGACCACGCGCTCCTCGTTCTTGATCGGCACCACCATGGCGCTGACGCTCTCGTCCTTCACGACGGCGCTGAGGTAGTCTTTGCCGAAGTTGGGATCGTTCGTGTAGTCGTCGGTCCGGAGCGCGCGGCCGCTCAGGAGCGCCTGGCCGCCGAACCCCTTGCCCGGCTCGATCCTGAACGTGCGGTCCGACGTGTACCGCGAGCCGACGCGATGGCGGACCGTGACGGCCTCGGTCTCGCCCTCGCGGAAGCCGATCATCGCCAGGTCGCTTCGGACCAGCTCCTTGGCGCTGTCCGTGATCCGGCGCAGGACCGTGTCGATGTCGAGCGACGAGGTGATCGCCTGCGCCACGCCGGCGAACACCTCGGACTCCCGACGCCGGCGCTCGCTCTCCTCGTACAGGCGCGAATTCTCCAGCGCGAGCGCCGCCTGGTGGGCGAACGCCTGCATGAGCTCGACTTGCCGGTCGGAGAACGGGCCGACGTCGTCGCGATACGTGACGAGAGCGCCGAGCACCCGGTCGCCGACGAGGAGCGGCACGGACAGCACGGCCCGATAGCCCTCGGCCTCGACGGCGGCGCGCGTCGACGGCGTGAGGTTGAACGCCGGGTCGTTCAGCAGATCGGCCGACCAGACCGGGCGGCGCTCCGCGATCGCCGTGGGCGTCGTGCCGTCGCGCGGGTGCAGCGGGCGCATGGCCTGAAACGCGCGACTCATTCCGCGGCTCGCCACGAAGAGCATGGCGGTCTCGGGCCGATCCCCGCTCACGAGCGCGACCGCGGATCGCTGGGTGCCGAGCAATGCGCACGCGCGGTCGACGACCAGCGACAGGATCTTCTCGAGCTCCAAAGACGACGCGATCGCGCCGCCGAGCTCGGTGAGCGCCTCGGCCTCGCGACGACGAGCCGCGTTGTCGGTGAAGAGCCGCGCGTTGTGGATCGCGACCGCTGCGTGGTCGGCGAGCTGGAGCAAGATGTGCTCGTCGCGGTCGGTGAGGAGACGGTCGTCGCGGTTGGCGACGGAGAGGAAGCCCTCGACGCGATCCTCGATCGTGATCGGCACCGCCATGTAGGCGTGCAGGTCTTCGATGCGGGCCACCGTCTGGAACTCGGGCCCGAACCGGGTGTCCTCGAGATAACGATCCGTGCGGAAGGGGCGGCCGGTCGCCAGCACCATGCCGCTGGCGCCCTGGCCGGGCGCGACCCGGACCGAGCGATAGTCCTCGTAATGCGCGCCAGGCCACTGACGGAAGGAGAGGGTGTCCCGGCCCGGATCGCGCAGCGCGATGAATGCCATGTCGCTGCGGCAGACCTCTCGCGCCCCCTCGGCGATCCGCTGGAGCACGGTCGCGAGATCGAGCGAGGCGTTGACGCTCCGGACCACGTCTGCCAGCAGCTCGGCCTCCCGCTGGCGCCGGCCCGCGTCCTCGTAGAGGCGCGCGTTCTCGATGGCGATCGCGGCCTGGTCGGCGAGGAGGCCCGCGAGGTTTTTCTCCTCGGGGGTGAAGTCGCCCCGGCGGCCGAACCCGACGATCAGCGCGCCGACCGCGCGCTCGTGATGGATCAGCGGCAGCGCGATACACGCGTGGATGTCGCTCGTCTCGGCGAGCGCGCGATGCCGCCAGCGCGGATCTCGTTGCACGTCTTCGAGATACTCGGGCCGGCACGAGGTGAGCACGGCGCCGGCGATGCTCTGGTCGCGCGGCACGGGCACGGTAGGCACGATGTGGCCCACCAGCGTCGGTCCGGCCCAGAAGCTACCGCCCTCGCGCAGGGTTTCGGCGCCGTGATCCACCCAGACGTAGGCCATCTTCGCCTTCAGGAGGTTGGTGGCGGCCTCCGCGATGCCGTGAAACGCCGCGGCACTGTCGGTGGCCGACGTGATCAGGCGCGTGAGCCGGCTGAGGGTGGTCAGCCGCTCGGCGCGCTCGTCCGCCTGTCGAAGCGACCGGCCGTGAGTCTCGGGGGCGATCCGCGCCCGCCGCGCGGGCTTGGGGCGCTCGCGCTTACTCAATGTCGAAGCGTAGTCGTGCGTGCGCCCGGCGGAGCGCCTGCTCGACGGCCGCCGGTGTCTGGGCGCGGGCGAAGATGAAGCCGAGATACTGCCAACCTTCGGGGAGCGGAACCACGTCCTGGCCCGGATGCATCGTGATCGCGACGTCCTCCACGCCGTCGACCGCCGCGGCGTCGTCCACGCCGTGGACCGCCGCGAGCCGGCCCGCCCGCGGAATCGGAATCATCATGACGCCGGCGGCGCGTCGCTCGCGCTCGAGCGAGTGCAGGGGGCGCCCGAGCGCGTGGCCGAGGATGAGCTCCTCGAGGCTCAGGCCCGTGCCGAAGGTCAACGTGCGTGAGCAGAGCCCGCCGATCGAGCGCGCGGCGACCTCGAGGACGAACGGGCCGCGCTCGTTCAGGCGAAGCTCGGCGTGGATGGGCCCTTCGGTGAGCCCGAGAGCCGAGCAGGCGTCGCGGGTCACCGAGGCGATGCGAGCCTGCGTGGCCTCGGGCAAGCGCGACGGCGTGACGTAGATCGTCTCCTCGAAGAATGGGCCGTCGAGCGGGTCCGGCTTGTCGAAGAGCGCCAGCACGTGCAGGGTGCCGCCGACCAGCATTCCTTCGAGCGCGACCTCGCGTCCTGGCAGGAATTCCTCGACGAGCAACGCCCGGCGCGCCTCGTCATGCCGCGTCGTCTCCGCGGTCTCGAGGATCGCGACGATCCGGTGAAAGGCCGCCACGAACTCGCGCGCGTCGTTCGCGCGGATCACGCCACGGCTGGCCGAGAGCGAGAGCGGCTTGAGAACGCACGGGTACCCGACGGCCTCGGCGCCGGCGGCGGGATCGTCCGACAGCCGCACGAGCCGGAAGCGAGGCACCGGCACGCCCGCCTCGGCGAGGCAGCGGCGCATCGCGTGCTTGTCGCGCGCGGTGCTGACGGCGGGCAGGGAGTTGGCCTTGAGGCCGAGGCGCTGGCTGATGGCGGCGGCGACGACCGTGGTCTGATCGTCCACGGGCACGACGGCGTCGATCGGCAGGCGTCGCGTGAACCGCGCGATGGTCTCGGCGCTCGCCTGAGGATCCGCGAAATCGAGGGTGACGAGCGAATCGGGCGACAGCTCTTCGAGCGTGCTCGGGCGTTCGGACGCGCACACGAGCTCGACGCCGAGCTTGGTCGCGGCGTCGACGAAGGCCTCGGTACGATACGTCGTCGTGGGCAGGAGAAGCAGTAACCGGCTCGCCGACGGCACTGGCGTCAGCCCCCCACGCTGCGGCGTGGGGCTACGCTTTGCCCGGCGTGTAGTAGGGGTTCTGACCGGAGCCGTGGTCGGTCGTGTCGAGGACCTCGGTGACTTCGGGGATCTCTTCCTTGATCAGCCGCTCGATGCCCGACTTCAGTGTAATGTCCGCGGCGCCGCAGCCCTGGCAGCCGCCGCCCATCTGGAGATAGACGCGGTTATCCTGCACGTCGATCAGCTCGACGAAGCCGCCGTGGCCGGCGACCGCCGGATTGATCATGGAATCGATCAGCTCCTGGACTCGGGTCTTGAGCTCAGCACTCATAAGGCACCTCTAAATCGATACTTTACCCGAGTTTCCGCCCAGGGCCAACTGGCCCTCAGTGGGCTCCGCTCAGCAGAACCACGGCTCGGTCAGCCTCGGCGCCCGTCTCCGATCGGCGTCCGGTGCCGCAAGCGGCCGCGGCGCCAAGCCGGCCGTGCGATCCGCGAGCTCGCGCACGCGCTGGAAGGTGAAGGCGGCGTCCTCACGCCGGTCGGCGGCCGCGGCGACCACGGACGATACCTCCGCGTGAAGCGCCTCCATGCGTGGATCGGGGTGGGTCCAGCGGTAATGGAACTGATCCGCGACCAGCTCGCCAAGAAATGGGCCTAGCGCGGCGCTCTCGAGCAGGAGCGAGCCGGGCGGCACCAGGAGCCGGATCGAATACTGAACGGGGTCGATCGCGTGGACGAGCCCGTGAGCCTCGACGAAGTCCAGGAGCTCCCGGTAGTCCTCGAGTGTCGTCCACGGCGTGAACGCGACCCACGTCGGGCGCAGCGCGATGCCGGCTTCCGCGGTGAGCCCTACCACCGTTTCGATGTCGGCGCGCGTGTGACCCTTGTCGAGGTGAGCCAGGATCGTGTCGTTCAACGATTCGGCGGCCGAGACGACAAACGCGCAGCCTCGCCTCGCGAGCTCCGGCAGCCGGTCACGGTGGCGTAGCAGGTGCTCGATCTTCGCCGTGAAGTCGAACGTCAGCCCCGGAAACGCCTCGTGGAGGGCGCGTGCGACGGCCAGGGCGTGGCCCGGGCCGTTGAGAAAATCCGGGTCGCCGAACGTGATATGGGTGGCGCCCGCCTCCACCTGCTGGCGGATGTCCGCGAGCAGCACCTCGACCGGGACGACGAAGAACCGGCCGCCGTATACCGGAGGGATCGGACAGTGGCGGCACAGGTGCTTGCAGCCGCGGCTCGCCTCGACATAGCCGACGAGCTCGAACCGGCCGTCGCGCTCGAGATGCGCGTACTTCTTCAACGACGGGAGATCCGACCGGCTCGGCGCGGGGAATTCGAGCTTCGCGAGGACGCGGAGGGGCTGGGCCGGAGCCGTCGGTCGGCTCTCGCCCTCGAGCTTGCGCACCAGATCCACCAGGGCCGCTTCGATCTCGCCGCTCATCACCGAATCGGCGATGCCGGCCAGCAGGTGGCTCGCGTTGAGCGTCGCGTAGAGCCCGTAGAATGCGATGTGACAGCCGGGGTTGGCGGCCCTCACGCGCCGAGCGACCGTGACGCCCAGGCGAAGGGCCGTATGCATTGGCACTGAGATCGCGACCAGCTTTGCCCGCTGCACGCGCTCGGCATCGAACGGCTCGACCGACACGTCCATCACCGCCGGTGCATAGCCCTCGCGCTCGAGAAAGGCCGCCGGCCACGCGACGGCCAGCGGCTGGTGGCCGAGCTCGTAGCAAGCGACGAGCAGGATCGCGCCGGGCTCCTTCACGTCGAAGAGTGTACCGCGGCCCTGCGCTGCAGGCCTTCGCGGAGCTGGGGGCCCCGCCGGCCGAGGCGTGGTGGTATCTTGGTGGGCGCTGCTCCATTTCCTAAGGAGGACTCACACGATGGCCGTCAAGATCACGACCCGGCCGAACGGTCCGTACCTGATCGAGGGCGAGTGCGAGCTGGTCGATCCGACCGGGGCTCAGATCAACACGGCGGGCCAGACGAGAATCGCGCTCTGCCGCTGCGGCCAATCCAGCAACAAGCCGATGTGCGACGGCACCCACAACAAGGTCGGCTTCCAGGCCTCTGAGGCCGCGAAGAAGTAGGCTTACTCCGGTTTGATATCGGGCTCGACGTCGGTCAGCAGGACCCAGTCGTCCGGCGGGTCGGGATCGGGTCGCGTCTTGGGCGCGCAGGTGACGGTGCGGCCGCGGCTCGGTGAGAACCACTCCCACATGCCGCTGGGGGCGCCGGCGTCCTGGGCCTCGCCCACTTCGGGCCCGGTGGCGCCGGACTCCGCGCGCTCGGTCTTGCGCTGTCGCTTCGCTTCCTGCTTCGCCTTCTGGATGTCGGCCCGGCGTCGCCGCTCGAAGCCGTAGTGCCCCCCGCGACTCACCGGACTCTCACGCGTAGGCTCATTGGCGAAATTCTAGCACGTGTCGCTCGGCCTGGTTTTGGCGAGGGCGCCGGGCACGGTCCGCCTTTCGCGAGAGGCAGGCTCACGGGCGTCATTGGATGGTGGTCCAGTCCCTCCACAAGGTCAGGAGCAGCGCGATGGCGACCGGTCCCACGAAGAGCCCGATCGGGCCAAATGCCAGGAGGCCGCCGAGAACGCCGAAGAAGCCGAGGAGGAATGGGATACGCGCGGCGCCGCTCAGAAACCACGACTTGATCACGTTGTCGACCATGCTGACGACCAGGATGCCCCATCCCAGCAGCACGAGGCCGGCGACGAACCGTCCTTGCAGAAGGAGCCAGGCGGCCGCGGGTACATAGACGAGGGGTGGCCCGATCGGCGTGAGCGCCAGAAGTCCGGTGACCGCACCGAGCAGCACCGGCGAGCCGAGCCCGACGATCCACGCGCCGAGCGTCAGGAGCAGCGCCTGGGTGAGCGCAGTCGAGAGCGTTCCGTACATCACCGCTCGAACGGTCTCGCCGAGCGTGTAGACCACGGTGTCTACGCCCCCGCCGGCCAGACGCCTGGCGGCGCCGTGGATCTGCGGCACCAGCTCGCGACCGTGCCGGTAGAGGAAGAACAACGTCAGAAGGGCCAGGATCGCGTCGAGCGCCAGACGCCCGAGGTCGCCCGCCGTGCTCGCGACGAGCCCGACGACGAGGCCGGTGCGGGCCAGCACCCATTGCTGCATCTGGGCCGGGTCGGCCACGAGGCTCTCGATCCACTCGGCCGCCCGCGGGCCGATCCGGGGGATGTCACGAAGCGTCGCCGCGAGCGACGCGGGACCGGAGGGCAGCCAGGCCCTGAACGCCTCGACCAGCACGGCCGGCACCATCACGACGAGGACCATGAGGATGGTCATCAGGAAGGCGCTGCATCCAGTTCGGCCTCGCAGGAGACGTTCGATCCGAGCGTGCAGCGGCCAGCTGGCATAGGCGAGGATCGCCGCCCACGCGATCGGGGTAATGAACGGGCGCAGGACCACGAATGAGGTCACGACGATGAGCGCGATCCCCGCGATCTGCGCCCATCGTCGCTCGAGGGGGCCGGCCATTCGGAGCACTCTAGACCGGCCCGACGCGATGCGCCACCACGCTCGACTGCGCAACTGGACCGGGGCTGATCAAGTCTGGTGGTTTCGGGGCGGTAAGAATCGAGCCACCTGTGGCTACGGGGCGTCCGGAAATTCGAAAAATGAATATGAAGACGGATAGTTGCGGCCGCGGGCCGGTCTGGTATCGGCTTTGCGTTAGTACCCGTGCAGGAGGACAAAAGGCGATGATCAGCACGATGGTTCGAACGCTTTCGAGAGTCCCGATCTCGCTCCGTAGCCTGGCCGTCTGCGTGGCGTGCGAGGAATGCTTCGAGCTGGGCGACCCGACCTGCCCCACTTGCGGCAGCGACGAGTACGTCCCGCTTCTTCATCAGCTAGAGGGCCGCATCCTCAACATGACGAGCAACAATTAGATGCTGGTTCGGCACGCTGGGTCGAGGCCGCTCGCCGGTCGAGCCGACGCTTCAACGGCTCTGACATCGGGACGGCCTGGAGCCACCGCCAAACATCCGGCTACTCGTTTCACCGTCTGAGTTTCGCCGCGATCCCTCCTAGATCGACACGCCGAATCGCCAACGAAGCTCATACCCGCGTCCCCCGCGGGTCAACGTCCCTGCCAGTCGGGCTTCCGCTTTTCGAGGAACGCGCGAACGCCTTCGTGGAAATCCCGGCTCAGATAGCAGGACACGATCAGGTCGTCGAGGTCGTGCGGCGTCAGCACCGCCAGCATCCGCCGCGTGGCCTCTTTCGTCGCGGCGATCGTGAGCGGGGCCAGCTCGGCGAGGCTCGCGGCGAGCTCGCGCGCGCGTGACTCGAGCTCCGCCGCCGGATGGATGCGATCGATCAGGCCGCTCGCCTTGGCCTCCTCGGCGTCGAGCAAGCGGGCCGTGAGCACGAGCTCGCGGGCGCGGCCGGGGCCGAGCGCGGCCACCAGCAAGCAGAGACTCACCGGCGCCAGGAAGTTGCCGAGCGTGCGGGCCACCGGCACGCCGAAGCGCGCGTGGGGCGCGGCGAGCCTCAGGTCGCAGGCCAGCGCGATGAAGAGCCCGCCGCCGATCGCGTCGCCTTGCAGCATCGCGATGGTCGGCTTGCTCATGCCGGCCAGGCGCGAGAGCACCCGGGTCAGTCGCGCTTAGTAGGCGAGCGCGTCCTCGCGCGTCTCGAACTCGAGGAACTGACGGATGTCGGTGCCGCTCGCGAAGGCCCGATCGCCCGCGCCGCGCAGCACGAGCACGCGCACCGCCGGGTCGGCGTCGAGCGCGGCGCACGCGTCGTGGAGCGCCTCGTACATCTCGAACGTCATCGAGTTGCGGGCGTCGGGGCGATTGAAGGTGAGCAGCGCGGTGGATCCGTCGCGCTCGACGAGGAAGTGCTCGGTCATCCGACCCGTCGCGGGGCCACCCCGAAGCCCCAGTCGCGGATGTCCTGGTCCAGCTGCTCACGGCGGCGCTCGGCGCGCCGGCGCTCCTCCGTCAGCTCCTCGAGCCGGTGGCGCTGTTCGCCGCGCCGCCGATCGAAGAGCACCCGGATCCTCTCGGCTCCCGACAGCTCCTGAGCCAAGAAGTCGTACAGGTCGGGATGCGAGCGCGCCACGATGAAGAGGTGACCGAGCTCGGTCACCTCCTTTTCGGCCTGCTCTCGTCCGGAGCGCATGTCGAGCTCGTCGAAGATTCGCTGGGCCTGTGCGCTGGCGCATGGCGTCCTCGCCGTCACCCAGCCGCGCGCCGCGAGGGCGCCGAGGCTCAGCACGCAGGACGCGACGAGCGGGCGAAGCCCCAGCGTTTCGGCGAGGCGCAGCGCCTCTTCGTAACGTGCGCGCGCCTCCGGAGGGTTCGGGGCGCCGCCGCGCGCAGCGATGTCGCCGAGCACCTGGAGCGCCTGCGCCTCGTGGCCGCGCTCACCGTGCTCCCGCGCCATGTCGAGGGCCTCGCGCGCGGTCTCGAGCGCCCGCGCATGCTGACCGTCCGCCAGGTAGCCTTCAGCGAGATTGACGAGCCAGGCGGCGAGGTACGCGCGAATGCCCAGCTCGCGGCTCACCGCGACGCCGTCCTCGAGCAAGCGGAGCCCCTCGTGCACGTGGTCCATGCGAACGAACGCGAGGCCGAGCAGCGACAGCGGGATGGGCAGCCACACCGTCAGGTGTTTGCGACGACACGCTTCCAGACCGCGCTCGAGCGGCAACACGGCGCGCGCCAGCCGCCCACGGCGCATCCAGACGAGCCCGATCAAGGTCCAGGCGATGAGCCGACTGTAGGCGTGCTGGGTGGTCTCGGCGGCGCGCTGCGCCTCGGCCAGATACGAGTTGGCCGCGTCGAACGCGCCGCGGTCAGCGAGGCCGAACGCGAGCCAGCCGCACGAGGCGACGTACGAGATGTGGCCTGGTCGCCCGCGGTCGCCTCGATGTTCTCTCGGAGCGCGCGCTCGGCGCGCGCGTAATCGCCCTGCGCGTGATAGCTCTGACCCATGTACTGGCGTGCCAGTCCCTGGAGCGCCGGATCGCCGATGGCGCGTCCGACGTCGAGGCAGCGCTGTCCGTACTCGATCGCGTGGGTCGTCTCGCCCTTGAGGTAGTGATAGTTGATCAGATACGTGTAGACGCGCGCCAGGCGCGGCTCGTCGCCGAGGTCGGCGGCCAGCTTCTCGGCCTCGCGCGAGACCGCCAGCACGTCGTCGAGCCGGCCGAGCTGGAGCAGCGGCGGACGCAGGTCCAGGCGCAGGTCGATCGCCTGCTCGAGCGTCTCGCGAGTCTCCGGCAGCCGCTTGAGCGCGGCGAGCGCGTCCTGGAAGGCCTGCACCGCCTCGCCGTTCGCCGCGTGCAGCACCGCGCGGGCGCCGACCTGGCGGTTGTAGTCGAGGGCCTTCGCCCACACCTCGCCCCGCGAGGCATGGAACGCGAGCTGGTCGACGTGGCTCGTGCGGCGGTCGTGATCGAGCCGCTCGATCGCCTCCACGATCCGCCCGTGCAGCACTCGGCGCTGCTCGCGCAGGAGGCTCGCGTAGGCGACGTCGCGGGTGAGCGCGCTCTTGAAGCGGTAGACGACGTCGGGGAACAGGCTCGCCTCGTAGAGAAACCCCGCGGTTTGCAGGCTTGCCAGCGCCCGCCCGACGCTGTCGACCTCGCCGGAGTTGAGCCCGACGCGAATCCTGACCGAGATCCCCTCGGTCTTCTGGATCAGCTCGGCGTAGCGCCCAACGGTCTCCTGCATGCGGAGCGCCGCGTAGCAGGCGCGCACCGCATGGTCCTCGTGCGCGAGGGGCGCGCCGAACAGCGCCATGATGCCGTCGCCCATCACCTGGTTCACGGTGCCTTCGTAGCGGTGAACCGCCTCCATCATCCGCTCCAGGACGGCGTCGAGCAGCCGGCGGGCTTCCTCGGGATCGCGGTCGCCGAGGAGCTCCATCGAGCCCTTGAGATCGGCGAAGAGCACGGTGACTTGCTTGCGCTCGCCGACCATGGCGGCGCGCGAGGTGCGGATCTTGTCGGCGATGTGTGCCGGCGTATAGGTCTGCGGCTCGACCGCCGTGGCCGCCGCGGTGAGCCGGGTGCCGCAACCGTTGCAGAAGCGCGCGCTGTCGGGGTTGTCCTGGTGACAACCCGGACACCTCATCCCTTCACGCTCCCGGCGGTGAGACCTTCCAC
>Ga0209055_1002523_pt1 | contig 11529 bp, 12 predicted proteins | sample GraSoiAngelo_110_FD_185875 | JGI IMG/M metagenome (GOLD analysis project Ga0209055, IMG submission 185875) | Grasslands soil microbial communities from the Angelo Coastal Reserve, California, USA - 14_0903_12_30cm (SPAdes) (version 2) | ecosystem: Environmental > Terrestrial > Soil > Grasslands ... | reverse complement strand
GGATCATCGACGAGCGCGGCGGGCGCCACGAGGCCGATCTGATCCTGATCCTTCTGGCGCGCGACCTGCTCACGCGCCATCCGGGCGCCAAGGTCGTGTTCGACGTGAAGTCCTCGCAGGCGCTGGTCGACGACATCCGCCAACATGGCGGCGTGCCCGTCATGTGGAAGACGGGCCACTCGCATCTCAAGCGGAAGATGCGCGACGACCACATCCTGCTCGGAGGCGAGGTCAGCGGCCACATGTTCTTCGCCGAGAACTACTACGGCGTCGATGACGGCATCCTCGCCTCGTGCAAGATCATCGAGATGGCCGCGCGGGCGACCGAGCCACTCTCCCGGCTCTTCGAGTCGGTCCCCCACCTGCGGGCCACGCCGGAGCTCAAGGCGCCGTGCCCCGACGGTGAGAAGTTCAGGGTGGTCGACGAAGTGACGCGCGAGCTCAAGCGGCGCTACGAGACGATCGACACGGACGGCGCGCGTGTGATCTTTCCGGGCCGCGGCTGGGGGCTCGTGCGCGCCTCGAACACGAATCCGTATCTCACGCTGAGGTTCGAGGCCCACACCGAGCGTGAGATCGACGAGATGAAGCGCGAGATCTACGCGGTGCTGAGCCGCTACCCGTTCCTGACCCTCCCCGACTAGCGCGCGCCACTCACCTATTTGAAGCTGAGCGCTAGACGGACCGCCGAGAGCAGGTCGGGCGCCATCGCGCAATCGCGGGCGCCCCAGAAGCCGCCGGGATCGAGCAGCACCGCTCTCAGGCCCGCGGCCGTCGCGCCCTTGACGTCGATCGAATAGAAATCGCCGATGTAGACGGCCTCCGCGGGTGCGACGCCGGCTCGCGCCAGCGCCAGCTCGAAGATCCGTGGGTCTGGCTTCTCGACACCGACTTCGCCCGAGTCGACGACGAAGTCGAGATAGGGTCCGAGCCCGACCGCCGCCAGAACCGACCCGGCGGAGCCGTTCGAGTTCGAGATCGCCGCCGCCCGAGCGCCGGATCGGCGCACGAGCGCGAGCGATTCCAGGGCCTGCGGATCGTGGGAGGTAAACACGCCGATCGGCGGATTGTACGTGCGCCGCCACTCGGCGACCCGCTCGACGGTGCTCCCGTCGGCGACGCCGAGCCCCTCCAGGAGGAAGCGCAGGTAGCGGGTCGCGGATTCCTGGGTCTCGGTGGACGCGCCGGCCGTGCGCGCGAAGACCTGGTCGTCCAGGTGAACGCGCGCTTGCCACTCGGCGCGCTGCACCGCGTCCGGGGCGACGCGCACCCCGTGGCGAGCCAGCTCGGCGGCGATGACGGCGTAGTCCATGCGGAGCAGCGTGTTGCCGGCATCGAAGAAGACGACTCGGATGCTCAAGTCACTCAGTATACTCGTGCACCGCGGCGTGAGACGTGTGGCCTTCGTGGCTCTTGGGCGTGGACTCGCCGAGCACGGCCGTGCATCCGAACACGACGACCGCGACGAGCGCCTCCCGGCCGACGAACCGCCAGAGCTTTGCCGTGGCCGCCGCGGGCGTCGGCGCGGCCCCCGACAGCGTCATGCGGCCCAGTCGACGCAACCGCCCGACCGCGCGCGGTTCGCTCGCGTCGAGATCTGGAAGAACCAGATATCGATTGACGGCTCCGAGGAGCGCGAGGGTCGACGCCAGGCAGATCTTGAGGAGCAGCGACACCCCATACGTCGTCGTCCAGAGCGATGCGAAGCTCGGGAGCTGGACCCACGTGTTGTAGATCCCGCTGACGACGACGACGAGCAGACAGTAGCCGGCGAGACGAGAAAACCTTCGCACGACGACGCCGACCAGCTCCGGTGACCACGCGGGCCGCCGCAGCGTCAGGGCGAGGCCGAAGAGGCCTCCGGTCCACGCGGTCGCGGCCACCGCATGCAGCCAGTCGACGATCAGCGCGAGCGACAGGTCACCCCAGTCCGCGGCGTGCCCGGTGAGGCTGCCGGTCAACACGATGCCCAGCGACAAGACCAGTCCCGCGAGGCGACCGGGCAGCGTTCGCGAGAACGATACGACCAGGAGAAGCGCGAGCGCCTCCCCGCGAGAGATCCAGATCGCGCCGAAGTGCGTACGCGTCAGAACGAGTGGCAGCGCCGCCATCGCCTGGGAGAGATCTCCTCCGGTCATGACGCCGGCTCGCGCGATGAGGTCGCCGGCCGAGGTGACGATCAGGATCGCGACGACGGCCGTGATCCAGTGCCGAAGCCGGCGGCGCGCCGATTCGAGCTGCGCGAGGTCGCGAGGGAGCACGACGAGTTCCAGGACCAGATTGCCGACGAGGATCGCCAGAGCGAGAAGCCCGAGCCAGCGGCCGAGCGTCGGCAGGAGGAGCGCGTGGAGTGTCACTTCACCGTGAAGGAAAAGTCACCCTCGGTGCGGTGACCGTCTCGGGCGACGACGCTCCAGAACACGCGATAGCGGCCAGCCGGCAGCGACGGCAAGCCAACCTCCAGGAGCGTGCCGTCGGAGGAGCTGACCCGCGGGTCCCCTTTGTCCACCCGGTGCTTGTCGGCGTCCTCGACGCGAAGCGTGCTGAACACGGGCTCGATCTGGCCGTCGAACCAGATGCGGACTGCCGGCGGCGAGGCCTCCAGCGTGTGACCGACCCGGGGCTCGGAGTGGTCGGGAAACGCGTGAGCCCAGACCCAGCTCGGCGCGAGCAGGATCACCGCCGCCGCCAGCAGTCGTTCCACTATTTCGGCTGCGTCGGTCCGAGGACGCCGTGGAACGGCGTCCACGTGAACACCTGGGGCAGGATGTCGTCCAGGTAGAAGTGGATCTGGGCGAGCGCCCCGATGTTCTTGCTGATGTCGTGGTTGATCGGGACCACGGCTTCGAGCCCGAGCTGGAAGTAACGCCCGAACCAGATGATCCCGGGGTTCACCGACCCGGTCGTGCGGCCGGCGTTGCGCCCGTCGACGGGCGTCTCGAGCGCCAACTCGACGATCGGGATCATCCGGTTGAACGGCGCCGGGATCCCGACATCCTTCACGTAGGACTGTAGATATTGCAAGTTGTACTGGAAGCTGAACCCCCACTGAAAGACGGTAGGGTTCAGCGGTTTCTTCACGTCCACGTTGCCGTCCTCGTCGGTCTCGAACGTCTTGGTGTGGACGCGCGAGGGCACCGCCAGGCCGAGCACACCGGTGATCGCGAACGGCTTCATGAACTCGAGCTGGTCCGGCAGATCGCCGAAGCCCTTGCCGAAGAAGAGCTTCGGTGTCCAGGTGTCGAAGCTCTCGGCGTCGACCTTCTTACTCCCGGTGCCGCCCACGTCCCAGCTGAGGCCGAGCGCCAGCAGGAGCTCGTGCGGGGCGTTCTTGAAGAACACGTACTTCGCGGAGACTTCCAGATTGTCGAAGCCGCTCACGGACGAGCCCTCGTCGGGATCCAGCATGGTGAAGCTTCCGGCGAACGAGATTCCGAGATCGGGGCTGAGCCGCTTCGAAAGCTCGCCGCTCAGGCTGATCTGCTTCGTCGGAGGCGCATCTGCCGTGCCCCGGAGCTTGAGGTAGGAGATCGTCGGCAGCGACAGCTCGTCGGCCACGAACGGATCGTCGGTGGCCAGGGTCGCGGGAAAGAACCGCTTGCCGATCAGGCCGTGAGCCTGGGCCACCTGCACGGACGTAAGTGAGAGCGCCAGCGCGAGGGCGCACGCGAATAGAGCTTTCCCTCTCATGGGATCCCCCTTGAAGATTTGTGAATTGCTCGAGCGGGATCTAGACGAGAGAGATCGGGGGCGCGCGGGGCTGCGACGGATCGATCGAGCGGAGGGACGCGATGCGCGGATCGGACGGTGCGGTGACGGAACCGACCCCATGGATGGGCTCGTCGAGCGCGAGCGCGGCGACCGTCGTGCCGTCCAGGTGTGCCGCGATGGACGCGGTCGGGCACGCGACGGGGTCGTGACCGGGCGCGTGATGGACCGAATGCACCGCCGCCTCGACCGTGAAGATCGCGACGAGGAGAACGAGAGCGGCTACGACGAGTCGGCGCGAGCGCCGCCGCACGAGCCCGGCGGCCGCCAGCAGCGCCACGAGCGCGATCGGCCAGGGCACGTTGACCTGATCGTCCACGCCGAGAACGGCAAGGGGTCCGATCGGTTCCGCAGGGGTCGGGAGCTCCGGGGCCTCGAAGACCGCGCGCTCGACACCGCCGACGTGGGCGTCGGCCGGGGCCGCAGCCAACAGCGAAGCGGCCAGGGCGATGATCGCCAGGACGCGCAGCATGAGCCGCACTCTAGCGAAGAAACGTGCCGGACTCAACGCGGGTTGCCCATCCGGTACACTGACCCGGTGTACGCGCTCGGACTCGCCGCCCGCTGGCTTCATCTGGCCAGCTCGGTCCTCCTCGTCGGCGCCGTGGCGATGATCGTGCTCGCCGGTCGCTCCGACCGCGCGACGGCGCAGCGCTGGGAACGTCGGGTGCTCGCCTCCGCGTGCTGGCTCGCGCTCGTGGCGCTCGCCTCGGGAGTCGTGGTCGTCGGCACGCAGACCGCGCTGTTCGAGGGCCGAGCGGCAGCGGCCTTCGACCCTCGCGCGATTGGACAGGTGCTCGTCCAGACCCAGGCTGGACACGTGTGGCTCGTGCGTGCCGGATTCCTCGCCTTGCTCGCCGCGTTTCTCTCGATCCGAATGTCGGTCGAGCGCCGAGCCGATTGGCGCGCGGCGCGGGGCGAGGCGGTGCTGCTCGGCGTCGCCGCGCTGGTGCCGCTGGCCGCGGCGGGCCATGCCGCCGCCGTGGAGCCGGACACCGCGCGCGCGATCGTCCTCGACGGTCTGCACGTGCTCGGCGCAGGCATCTGGGTCGGCGGCCTCCTCCCGCTGGCGCTTCTCCTGCGGGCCGCCGCCAGCGAAGACGGTGCTGACGCGCGGCCGCACGCGGTCCTGGCGGCGCGGCGGTTCTCGCGCGCCGCGCTCGGGATCGTGCTCGTGCTCGCCGCGACCGGAACCTGGCTCGCGCTCACCCACGTCGGCAACGTCGCCGGGCTCGTGGGCACGACCTACGGGCGCCTGCTGCTCGCCAAGCTCGCGCTCCTGGTCCTGGCGTTGAGCCTCGCCGCGCTCAATCGCTCCGTGCTCCTGGCCCGGCTCGGCGGCGACGGGCCGACCGTCGGACGCCCGGCGATGCTGAGACTCTCCGGATTCGTCGCGGTCGAAGCAGGCCTGGCGCTCGCGATCCTCGTCGTCGTCGTGGCGATGAACGTCACGCCGCCGGCCCGTCACGAGCCGCCGGTGTGGCCGTTCACGATCAGGTTGTCCTTCGCCGCGCTCGAAGGCCGGACGGCCGAGGCGGCGCGCGCGCTCATCGGAAGCCAGATCGTCGTGGTCGGTCTGGTCGCCCTGATCACGGGGCTCGCCATTCGAGCCTGGCGGCTGCCGCTCGCAGCGGTGGCGCTCGCCGCGCTCGGCGCCGGTGTCGGGCTCGCGCTTCCCCCGCTCGCCATCGACGCCTATCCGACGACGTATCTGCGCCCCTCCGTGCCGTACCAGGCCGGCGCGATCACCGCCGGCGCTGCGCTCTACCACGCGAACTGCGCGGGGTGCCACGGCGCGCGAGGTGCCGGCGACGGGCCCGACGGCCGAGCGCTGCCGCGACCGCCCGCCGATCTGCGCGCGCCTCATACCGCTCAGCACACGGCCGGCGACCTCTTCTGGTGGATCAGTCACGGGATCCCCGGATCCGGCATGCCCGGATTCGGCTCGCGCCTCACCGAGGACCAGCGCTGGGAGCTGATCAACTTCCTGCGGGCTCTGTCAGCGGGATTCGGCGCGCGCGGAGTGGGCCCGACGATCGAGCGCGACCGGCGCTGGCTCGTCGCGCCGGACTTCGCGTTCACGGTCGGGCCGACACCTCCGCGCGCGCTCAAGGACTATCGCGGGCGCAACGTGCTGGTGGTGCTCTATGCCCTGCCCGGCTCCCGCCCCCGCATGACTCAGCTGGCGAGACGCGAGGGGACCCTGGCCGTCCTGGGCGTCGAGGTCATCGCGGTGCCGATCGACGCCGATCCCGACGCGATCCGTCGTCTGGGAGACGACCCGCGCGTCCTCTTTCCGGTGGTCACCGAGGGCGCCGAGACGATCGTGGCCGCCTATCGGCTCTTCGCGGTCGCGCCTCACGTCGAGCTCCTCATCGATCGCCAGGGCTACGTCCGCGCCATCACGCGCAGCAGCGGCGAAGCGATGGATTTCGACGCGCTGGTCGCCCAGGTCCAGCAGCTCAACGACGAGAAGACCGCGGCCGACGTGGCGCCGGAGGAGCACGTGCACTGATGCGGGCCTGGAAGGCTGTGCTCCTGATCAACGTGGCGCTCGTCCTCGGCGTGGGTTGGGGCTACGCCTTCTGGGGCCTGCGCGTCGGGCGGCTCGAGCGCCAGCTGGCCGAGGCGAAGGCCGCGGCCGAGAGCGGCATCGAGCGCCAGTGGACGGTGGACGGCGTCGTCCGCGCGATCCTCCCGGAGCTCGGCGTGCTCGTGCTCACGCACGGCGAGATTCCGGGCTTCATGCCCGCGATGACCATGGGTTTTCGCGTCGCGTCGCCGAAGATTCAGGAGGCCGTTTCGGTGGGAGACGCGGTACGATTTACGTTGCGGGGAGTACCACCGAACGTGGCGGTGACCACGATCGAGAAGATCAAGTGAGGATCGCTGTGGTGACATTCTTGAGTCTCTCGCTCCTGACCGCCACGACGCTCTGTATTGCCGCGCCGGCGATGGGGGCCACGCTCTACATCACCAACACCAAGTCCGAGTCGGCCTCGATCATCGACACCGACACCCTCGAGGTCGTGGGCAGCGTTCAGCTCGGTCAGGGCAAGCCCAACCGGATCGTGTTTCATCCGGACGGCAAGACGGCGTGGGTCGTCTACGACAAGAGCCACGACCTCGGCGTGATCGACGCCGAGTCCAGGAAGCTCGTCCGCCGCGTGAAGATCGGGGGCAACCCGTACAACCTCGCATTCACCCCCGACGGACGCTATCTGCTGGTGCTCGACTGGTCCAGCGACACGAGCAACGACGAGGTGATCTTCTACGACCTGAAGGAGCAGAAGGTCGACGGCCGGGTCGAGGTCTCCACCTGGCCGGCCCACGCGATCTTCTCCCGCGACAGCCAGCTGGTCTACGTCTCGGGCGAGACGGCGGGCGACGTCACCGTCATCGACGTGACCCAGAAGAAGGTCGTAGGCCGGATCATCCACGGAGGCGGCGATGCGATGGGCCTGGCGCTGCCCTCCGACGGCAAGACGCTCTACGCCGCCGCCGGCGAGAACAAGGTGATCGTGAAGATCGACACGGCCACGAACAAGACCGTCGGCGAGATCCCGCTGCCCGGGATCGTCCACGAGGCCACGCTCACGCTCGATGGCAAGTACCTCTACACAACCCTTCGGAGGACCAACAAGATCGCCGTGGTGAGCACGGCCGACGACAAGGTCCTCAAGGTGATCCCACAGAAGGGCTATCCCGACCTGGTCACGATGGAGCCGACGGGCCGTTACGCCTTCGTCACCAACCGCTACGCCGACCTGGTCAGCGTGATCGACCTCTCGACGCACGCTCAGGTGCGGACGATCCCGGTCGGCAGGGCGCCCCACGGGATGGCGCTTCGGCCACGCTAAGGTGAGAAGGCGGCTCATCCCGGTCGGGCTGGCGGCCCTGGCGTTCTGGCCCGCCGTCGCTCTCGCCCACGCCATTCTCGTGAAGTCGGTCCCGGCTCAGCGGGCCGTTCTGGTCGAGCCTCCGCCTCGGGTCGAGCTCTGGTTCAACGAGCGCCTCGAGCCGGCGTACTCGACGGCCTCGGTGACGAACGCAGCCGGCGCCCAGGTCGATCTTCGCGACGTTGCGGTGTCGGCCGAGAATCCGCGCCGACTCTCGCTCTCGCTGCCACCCCTCGAGCCCGGCCGCTATACCGTGAGCTTTCGCGTCCTCTCGGTCGACGGCCACGTCGTCGAATCGAGGTTGACGTTCACGGTGAAGGACCGGTGATGACTTGCAATCCAACGCCGATCGTGGTGTTGTAGCCGCCATGTCGAAGCCCCGCGGCTTCCTCCTTCTGCTGGGAGTCGTGGCGTTGCTGTTCGCCGGCGCGAGCATGCCTCACACGCATGCTGGTGCGGGGCCCGGGCTCTGGAACGCCGACCACGATCTGAGCTTGATGGCGGCGTTCGGCACTCACGCCTGCCAGCTCGACGCGATGCCGATCCTCGGGCTCGCGCTCACGCTTGCCGCGACGATCGCGCTGGCCCCGGTGCGGGCCGCCAGCGCTCCGCTCAGCCTCTCCGACTCTCGCGCTCCGCCGCGCTTCTAACGCTCCTCCACTCGTCCGTCTAGCTTCCGTTTCGAGCTTCGAGCTCGAACCACCACATTGGAGGACTGGGATGCGCGTACTGGCCTTGATCTTCATAACGTTGTGCACGGCGCTGACGCCCGCGATTGCAGCGGCGCAGGACGCCGCGGAGCTGCGGAGGCAGATCGAGCAGCTCCAGAAGCAGCTCCAGTCGGTCACCGACCGGCTGCAGCGCCTCGAGGCCCAACCGCCACCGACGCCGACTCCCGCCGCGGCACCAGGCGCCGCGCCGCCGCCGCCCGGCGCCCCGCCACCATCGGCGATCGATCTGGCGCGGCCACGGCAACCGTTCTCCCTGTACCAGCAGCGAGGCTCGGGCCAGCTCCTGTTCGACATGGGCATCGCCGGCGACTTCGTGGGCAACATCACGCAGCGCAACGTCGCGAGAGCAGGAGGCGGAACCTTTGCCGGGCAGGAGAACCGCTTCTTTCCGCGTGAAGTCGAGCTCTCGCTCTTCGGCCAGATCGATCCGTATGCTTCCGCGGTCGTGAGAATCGAAGCGGGAGAAGAAGGACGCGGTCAGGAGACCGGCGTCACCCTGGCCGAAGCCTACCTCACACTTCTCACGCTGCCGTTCGGCACCCAGGCGAGACTCGGCCAGGTGCGCAACCGCTTCGGCTGGTCGAACGAGGTGCACGAGCACGATCTGCCCTGGGTCGATCGGCCGAATGTCATGCGCAATTTCTTGGGCCGCGAAGGGTTGCAGGAAAAGGGCGTCGAGCTGACACTCGTCCCCGACCTGCCCTTCTACATCGAAGCGCTTGCCGGCATCTTCAACGAGACCGCGTTCGGCCGGGGCACTCTGCAGCATCCCCTCGTCACCGGCCGGCTCCGGACGTTCTTCGAGCTCGGCGACGAGCACGCGATCCAGCTGGGCATGTCGGTCGCGAGCGGCCAGACAGACGACCGGAACCGCTCCACGATCCTGGGCTGGGAGTGGCGCTACAAGTATCGTCCCGACGGCTGGCTGCATCCGCTGATTACGCTCACGGGCGAAGCGCTCTATTCGCTGCGCAAGGCTGACGTCGGCGTCGACCTCGACGGGGACGGCACCATTGATCAGGTCGACAAGCGTCAGCGCAATCACTGGGGCTGGTACACCGGCCTCGAGGTGCAGCCCTTCCGCCGTTGGGCCGGCGGGGTCCGCTACGACTGGTCGCAGTACCCGATCAATCCCGGCTGGGAGTGGGCGATCGAGCCGTACGTCTCGTTCTGGCCGTCGGAGTTTCTCCGCTTCCGCCTGGCGTACAAGCACACCGACCGCAGTCCGCAAACCCGCGACGCCTTCAATCTAAACGACTCGAGCGCCCGGAAGGTCGACGAGCTCCTCTTCCAGGCCTCCTTCATCCTCGGCGCCCACCCGGCGCATCCCTTCTAGGAGGCGACGACTCATGCGACGCACACTCCTGGTGCTCACGGCAGTCCTCGCCGCGCTGAGTCTGTCTCTGCCTGGCGCCCACGCAGAGCGGAAGCTCCGCGTCGTCGCGACGATCCCCGACCTCAAGTCGCTCACCGAGGCGGTGGGCGGCGATCTGGTCGAGGTCGACTCGCTCACGCGCGGGACGCAGAACTTCCACGAAGCCGAGGTGCGGCCGAGCATGATGCTCAAGCTCCGCCGCGCCGACGCCCTGATCGAGAACGGGGTCGAGCTCGACACCTGGGCGGACGTGGCGGTCACCGGCGCGAACAATGCCAACATCATCCGCGGCTCCGCGGGACGTATCGAGATCTCGCGGGGCATCCAGCTGCTGGAGGTCCCCACGACACGGGTCGACCGGTCGATGGGAGACGTCCATCCACTGGGGAACCCGCACTTCTCCCTGGACCCGGGGCTCGCGCCTATCATCACGCAGAACATCGTCGATGGGCTCTCGCGCCTGGCTCCGGACAACCGTCCCGCGTTCGAGAAAAACCGCCAGGCGTTCCTGCAGAAGCTCGATGGGGAAATGGATCGCTGGACCAAGCTGATGGAGCCGGTGCGCGGCGGCAAGGTCGTCGTCTACCATCCGGATTTCATCTATCTGCTGACCCGCTTCGGCCTCGTCCAGGTCGGCACGCTCGAGGACCGTCCGGGTATTCCGCCCTCGCCGCAGCACCTCGTCCAGATAATCCGCCAGATGAAGGCCGAGCAGGTTAAGGTGATCCTGGTGGAGCCCTGGAACGACCTGAAGCTCGCCGAGCGTGTGGCCGCCGAGGTCGGCGGCGCCAAGGCGCTCGTCATGGCCAATTCGGTGGGCGCGGTCAAGGGCGCCGACAACTACATCGCGGCGATCGACTACAATCTCAAGACGCTCGCGCAGGTACTCAAATGAGATGATCGCCGAGCTCTTCGCGATTCTGTGGGCGCCGTTCCTCATGTGCCTGGTGCTCACGGGCATCCACGCGTATCTCGGCGTCCACGTGCTCTCGCGCGAGGTCGTCTTCGTGGACATCGCCCTCGCGCAAATCGCGGCGCTCGGCGCGACAGCGGCCTTCCTGCTCGGATACGAGACGCACACATGGGAGTCGTACGCCTTCGGGCTCTCGGCCACCCTGGTCGGTGCCCTCGTCCTCGCGTTGACGCGAAGCCGGCGCCGTCACGTCTCCCAGGAGGCGGTGATCGGCGTCGTCTACGCGGTCTCGTCGGCGGGGGCGGTGCTGCTGGCGGATCGGGCCGCGCACGGGGCCGAACAGGTGCGGACCATGCTCGTCGGTAATCTCCTGGCGGTGCAGAGCCCGGAGGTCGCGAAGGTCGCGATCCTGTATGCGTCGATCGGTGTCTTCCACTGGCTCTGCCGACGCCCGTTTTTCTTGATCTCGACCGATCCGGCGGCCGCATTCCGCGAGGGCTGGCGGGTGCGGCTGTGGGACTTTCTCTTCTATGCGTCGTTCGGTGTCGTCGTCACCAGCTCCGTCCGGATCGCGGGCGTACTGCTTGTGTTCTCGTACCTGATCGTCCCCGCGCTCGCCGGCATCATGCTCGGCCAAACGGTGGCTCAGAAGCTCCTCATCGGCTGGGGATTCGGTACCCTGGTCAGCGTCATCGGCATGGTCGCCTCGGCGAGCCTTGACCTTCCGACCGGAGCGACGGTGGTCTGCGCATTCGGGCTCACGCTGATCGCGCTCTGGATCGCCTTTCAGACGCTGAAGCCACACGCAGGCCGCCTCACGCCGTCCTCGTGATCCGACGACTC
>Ga0209055_1002522_pt1 | contig 11531 bp, 4 predicted proteins | sample GraSoiAngelo_110_FD_185875 | JGI IMG/M metagenome (GOLD analysis project Ga0209055, IMG submission 185875) | Grasslands soil microbial communities from the Angelo Coastal Reserve, California, USA - 14_0903_12_30cm (SPAdes) (version 2) | ecosystem: Environmental > Terrestrial > Soil > Grasslands ... | reverse complement strand
GTCATTGGCCACAAAGATATCGGTGAAACCGTCGCCGTCGTAATCGGCAAAACTCACTCCCAGGCCCTTGCCGTTCGGATTCGCTATACCGGCTTTGGCGGAGACATCGGCGAACGTGCCGTCGCCATTGTTGTGATAGAGGATGTTCGTCATGCCGTCGTAATTGTCGGGATGACAGTAGGCGCGGAAACCGGGTCTCTGCTCTCCGCAATAGCGATTCGTCTTAAAGGTCCAGTCCACATATCGAGTAACCAACAAATCGAGTTTGCCGTCATTGTCGTAATCGAAGAATCCAGCGCTTGCGCTCCATCCTCCCGCGCCCACACCCGCCCTCTGGGTGACATCGGTAAACGTCCCATTGCCATTGTTGTGGTAGAGCGTGTTGCCCCCATAGCCGGTTACGTAAATGTCTTCGAAGCCGTCGTTGTCATAGTCGCCTACCGCGACCCCCATGCCGTAGTGATTTTGCGCCATTCCGGTCAAACCGGCCTTCTCGGTGACGTCGGTGAAGGTGCCATCCGCATTTTGGTGATATAGCCGGTTCCAGAACTTGGGTTCCGACTTGTCGGGGAGCTTACCATCGGACATGGGATCGGCGAGGTATGCCCCGTTAACAAAGAAAATATCCAGCCGGCCGTCGTTGTCGTAGTCGAGAAGAGCCACCCCGCCGCCCATCGTCTCAATCAGGTACTTATTCGATGTGGCTGAGTTCTCTTGCTTAAAATCAATTCTCACCTCCCGGGTGACGTCGGTGAAGCGCACCGCGGGGGCCTGTGCGGAATCCAAGCCCCGTAAGGCCAAAGCACAGAGCGCTAGCCAACAGCCTGCTTTTGCCGCTCTCGTCATGGGTTGGTTTTATCGAGGTTTCCGCGAATCGACGATTCCCCCGGTTTCCTCGACCACCAGGAACTGATTGACCGGCAGATGCTTAAACGTCTCCTTCAGTCCGGATGGCCATGCTATCGCGAGATCGTCGACTTTGTTCGCTTTGCCGAGTCCGAAGTGCAGCCGCAAATCATTTTGCGAGTAGTAGCTCGAACCGCTCATCACCTCGTCGATCTGGCTGCGTCCACCGCTCGTGACTCGCACGCGCGTGCCAATGGCCGAGCGATTAGACCGCGTTCCCACACACTTGACTATCATCCAGTTATTCCGGTTACCACCGTCGTTCCGGAGAAGGGTGGGCGGCCCGTCCAGATTGTTGATTACTACGTCCACGTCACCGTCGTTGTCGAAATCTCCGAACGCGCAACCGCGAGCAAGATTCTCTGCCCGAATCGCTTTCCCGGCCTCGAAGGAAACATCTTGGAAGCGGCCGTTTCCCAGGTTCCGATACACGACCTTCGGCTCCTTATAAGAGATATGTAATTTGCGATTCGCAATTTGCGAGTAAACATGGCCATTAGCAAGAAATAGGTCCTTCCAGCCGTCGTTATTAAAATCCACAAAGCCCACCCCAAACCCCAGGTACTTGCGGTTGACTCCGAGTCCAGCCTTGATGCTTGCGTCTTCAAAGGCACCATTGCCATAATTCCGGTACAGTGTCGTGACTTGTTCGGAGAAGTTCGTGCGCGCGATGTCCAGCCATCCATCGCCGTCATAGTCGGCAACGGCTACCCCCATTCCGGACAAAGCCACGCCATTCTCATCCAACCCGCAGCCTGCCGGAACCGCAATCTCGCGAAATGTTCCGTCGTGGTTATTGCGATAGAGCAGGCTGGGAGCGCTATCGCACGCCACGTAGATATCCGGCCAGCCGTCGTTGTCGAAGTCCGCAGCGGCAGCCCCCATGCCGTAGGACCCCCTGGGGCGCCAATTGGCCCCAACAAAGACCATCACGGAAGGTCCTCGCGGGTTAACGATTCCCGACTGCTCCGAGACGTCCTCGAATGTCCCGTCTCCCCGATTCCGGTAAAGAATATTCGTACCTCCCGCGAAACCCAGAGGACCACAGGGAACGGCAATCTCGTTGTAGCGGCAGTAAACGGAGTCGCCACGCTTCGGCGCTGTTTCCAGATCGAAATTCAAGTAGTTCGCGACAAACAGATCGAGATGACCATCGCGGTCATAGTCCAGGAAACAACAACCCGCGCCCCAACGCCATTCTGTTCCCTCAACTCCGGCCCGCGCGGATACATCGGTGAAGGTCCCGTCGCCATTGTTGTGGTAGAGCACGTTGTGTCCCCAATAAGTGACGAAAAGATCCTCGAAGCCGTCATTGTCATAGTCACCGACACAACAGCCCTGCCCCCAGCCGGAGTGAGAGAGACCTGACCTTGCCGTAACGTCCGTGAACGTACCGTCCCGGTTGTTGCGAAACAGGTAGCTCGTCGGATGAAGGTGACTTATGGCCGGGTCCAGACTTGTTCCATTCACCAGGAAAATATCGAGCCAGCCGTCGTTGTCATAGTCGAATAGAGCTACGCCGCAGCCCATTTCTTCCAGAAGGAATTGCTTATTGTCTCGACTGCCGCAAATATTCGTGGCATGCAATAGCCTCGCGGAGGCAGTAACATCAGTGAACACAACCTGGTTAGCCGACCGAGGCCTGGACAGAGGGTAGTATCCTGAGGTGAAGGATAGCAGCATCCCAGCCCGGCCCAGCATCGTCATAAACTCCCGGCGCGACCAAATGAGGCCGGAGTTACTACTCACGCTGACCTCCGACTGGAGGCGGGCCCGCGGGCTTAGATGAACTTCTCCGCATTTGCTCGAGTTCGCTATTCTCCCGGTTGAGACGAGTGAACGAGCTCAGAGCCTTCTCGCTATCTTCCAACCTCCCCAATCGCCGGTATATGCCGGAGAGCACATAGTAATAGGAAGAGGATCGTTGATTGATTGAGATCGCCCGCTTCAATGAATCGGCTGCTTCCTGTAGCTGGCCCTCATGTTCGTACGCTCTGGCTTTTTGAAACCATGCTTTGTCAGCCTCGGGCTCCAATTCCAGTGCCCTCTGCGCGTATTCCAGGGCTTTCGCGTAATCGCCGGCTCGATTGTAATAGGCGCTGAGATTTACATGTGCGCCCGCGAAATTGCCGTGCGCTTGTTCGTTCAGAGCAATTGCCTTCCGATAGCTGGCAAGAGCAGCCGCGTCGTCCCCAAGAGCTTCCTGGGCGAGCCCTAGCGCATCAAGAGCTTCCACATAGGATGGATCGAGACCGATGGCATCTTCGAACTCCTTGCGCGCGTTCTGCCAATTATCCTGGATTGAAAATAGCTTGCCGAGGTTGTAGTGGATCTCAGCGGAATTGGGATCGCAGAGAATTCCCTGCTCAAATTCGGTCTGGGCCGCTTCGAACCTTCCAATCATGATCAGGTCGCGCCCGAGAATCTTGTGGGCCTCGGCGTTACGTAGATTGAGCTGCAGAGATTTCGCCAAGGACTCAATCGACTCGCCAATCTTTTTCTGCGCGAATTGACTGTACCCGAGCGCATACCAGGCCCAGGACGATCTTGGGTGCTGCGTCACGTATTTTCGAAGCAATGGTTCGACTGACTGGAAGCGGCCCTGCCGAATGTAGTTTTCGAATTCCGAAACCTTGGCAGGATCGTCTCCTTCTTTCTCCAGGCTCGGAATGTTAGCTAACGGGGCGGGATTCTCTGGCAGGGTAAGGTTCTTCAGGCTTTCCTTTGCCGAGGTGTTCCCGGGATTCAGTTCGAGAGCCTTTTGATATGCGCCGGGTGCACCCGCGAAATCCCCTTGCTTCTCCAGAACAACAGCCAAGAAACGCTGAGCTTCAGAAGAGTCAGGTTGCAATTTGAGAGCATGGCGGAACTTCGCCGCCGCCTGTTCTAGTTCTCCTTTTCTAAGGGCGGCACGCCCCTCCGAAATGTCCAGGGCCGCATTCTGATTGCGTTCATCGGCAGCGGAAAGTTCCCGCCCCTTTTGAACTTCACCCCTGGCTTCTTCCGGCTTACCCGCTCTCTCCAGGCCTAGCCCTAGCTGATAATGCGCCTCGCCGCTCTCGGGGTCGAGGCGGGCTGCCTTCTGCAGTTCCGAGATTGCCTCGGTTAGCTGGCCATCGTGCAAGAGCGCCTTGCCCAGTTCTAAGTGAGCGCGCGCGAATGCCGGAGCCATCGATGTTACCTTCCGCAGCAGTTCGATCTGTTTCGCAGTACCTCGGCTCGGGCTTGCGCCGTAGGCTTCGGCAAGATTCAATTGCGCTTTCACCGACTCGGGGTCGAGCGACACAGCTCTTTCTAGCTCGGCGATCGCTTGGTCGACATCGGTAGCCAGGAGAGTCGCACCCAGATTGGCGTGCGCGTCGGCATAGTCCGGGTTAATCCTTACGGCCTCGCGGAATTCGCCGACGGCTTTCTCGTCCTCATCATTCTGAGCCAGCACCAACCCTATGTTGTTGTGCGCCTCCGTATAGTCCGGCCGGAGTCGTATCGCTTCGCGAAACTGTTCGAGAACCTCCGTGCTGTCCGCACCTTTGCGGCCGAGCAAGAGTCCTAACAAGTTGTGGGCGTCAGCTCGTTCCTGGTTCCTTGCCAGAAGATCCCGAAGGCCAGCAATTGCGCTGTCCCAGTCAGGCGCGGGCAGTGAAGAGGGCGCATTCAGTCCAGCCTCAAGCTGTCCTAACGCTCGATCGAGGTTCCCGAGGTGCAGATATACAATGCCAAGGTCAATGTAGGTCGCGGCTGTCGGAGGCAAGAGCGCTATGGCATGTTGCAGATTAAGGCGAGCCCCGGCCCAATCGCCTGTTTCCCTAAGCGCCATGCCTAGAAACGCCTGGCTTGAGCCTGCCGCAGGATCGAGCCGGACACTTCTCTGGAGCTCCGAGATTGCCTTCTCCTTGGAAGAGCTGTACCAGAAGGCGACCCCGAGATTGTAGTGAGCGTCGGCATAGTCCGGCTGGAGCTTCACCGCGCGTTCCAGGTGATTGCGCGCAAACTCCAGATCACCTTCCTGCCCGAGAATATAGCCAAGAAGATTGTGCGCACGGGCATGTCGCTCATCGGTACGCAGTGCTTCCACCAGCAGGTCCTTCGCCCGATTCAGATCGCCGCTCGTGGCCGCCTCCTGGGCCTTGCTATATTTCTCGTCCACCGGACTCGCAGGCGGAGATGGCTTGGGCATCGACGCACTTTGCTGCCTGAGCGCCAAACCTAGTCCGTAATATCCCTCGCGCAGTTCAGGATCAATCTCCAATGTCTTGTCGAAGGCGACAATGGCCCCGCTCAGATCGCCGGCCTGTCTCAAGGTCTGCCCCAGTTGATACTGAACGCTCGCATTGGCCGGCTCTCCTTTGGCGGTTCGCCGAAGATGCAAAAGTGCGGCCTCTAGATCACCCTTCTCTCGCAGAGCCAGTCCCAGATTCAGGTGCGCCGCCAGGTTGTTCGGCTCCAGCTTTAGTGCCTTTTGAAATACCTCAATCGCTTCCGTGAGGTTCCCGCTTTTTGCAAGAGCCGAGCCAAGGTTGGTATAGCCGCGGGCATACTTGGCATCCAGCGACACAGCCTTCCTGAACTCAGCGATGGCGCCCGGCAAGTCAGCTTTTGCCATGATCGCAACGCCGAGCCAGTTATGTGCCTCGGCGAGGCCGGGAGCAATCTTTACGGCCTGTTGAAAGGCTTCAAGAGCATGCGGATAATCATTTCGGTCCCAATAGGCCAGGCCGAGCCGGACGCGAAGCCCGGCATCGAGGGGGTTGCGCTTTATCGCGGTTTCAATGTCCCGAACTGAAGCAACAGGTTCTCGCTTAACCTGCGCCGCCAAGGGCAGAGTAATACCCAGCGCAAGCACCAAAGCCGTACACCTCGCGAGCGTTGGCTGACGGATCTTCATTGGTCAGGATCTAACAATCGAAGCTGCAAACGCGACGTCTTTTCGTCCTCTACCCGCAACGACTTAGCCAGCTCAAGTTGCTTGTCCGCTTCGTCTTTCTTGCCCATGCGGGACAACAGTAGTCCAAGTTGATAATTGGATTTAACTGACTTGGGGTTTAGGCGAACAGCTTTTTCGAGGTTCTTCTCCGCCTCAGGGTACTTATGCGCACTCATTAGCAGTTCGCCCAGAGCCTCGCAGGACGGAGCGTGTTCAGGATATTGCTGCAGTAATTGCTCCAGCTTTTCAATGGCGTCAGCTTCATTCCCTTGATCTCTCGCAATCAAGGCGAGGTAATAGTAGGAGGCAAGCTGCTGTGGTTGCAAGCGAACGCTTTTTTCTAAGTGCGTCTGCGCTTGCGCAAGCAGTCCTTCCAGATAGAAGACTGAACCGAGCGCATATTCGAGCTGGGGGTCTTGTGGCTTCTTCTCGACCAACTTCTCGAGAATTGACCGGGCACCTTCAAATTGCTTCTTACCGACTTTGGCCGAAGCCAGGGTATATTGATAGACTGGGTCAGTTGGTCGAACGTTGGCGGCCTTGGTCAGCGCCGGCTCCGCATCTTCGAGAAGATCCATCCTCAGGCAGACCCGGCCGAAGCCCAATAAAACCTCTGGATCGTCCGGTTGAATCTTCTTCGCCCGCATCCAGTAGGAGAGAGACCGCTCAAGCTCTCCTTGCCGCTCTGCAATGGACGCCGCCTGTTTCAGAGCCGGAACCGAATGCGGGTTCTGATTAAGGGCAATATCATAATTCTCCAGCGCACGCGGGAGATCGTTCTTTAGGAGATACACTCCGGCGAGATTAAAGGCTAATTCGTAGGAACCACCGCCCTGCTTTGCATGTTCCAGAATATCGATTGCCTCCGTAACCACGCCTGCCTTCGCCAGAAGTAACCCGAACTTGATCGACCACTCGAGGGAAACAGCAGAGAGCGCCATCCAATCCTTGGCCAGGCTGGCCGCTGCCGGACGATCCCCAACTTTCAGATAATCTGAGGCAAGAAGATAAATGCCATCCGGCGCCCGCGTCAGAACGCCACTTGTCGGCTTCGCCGTGAGCGACTGCCGGTAGTTACCTTTCTCAGCCTCGTAGCGCGCCAGCGCCAGCCTGGCGGTTGGGTTGGATGGGTCCAGTTCCAGAACTCTGCGGTAGAGCTTGAGCGCTAGATCTGACTTCCCTTGAAGGGAGTAGGCTTCCGCCAGGCTCAGATGGGCCCCGAGAAGGTGGGGCTCAAGACGGAGCGCCTGCTCAAGGAAGTGGACGCTCTCCGGTAATCGTTTTTGCTGGAAACGGATGGTGCCGAGCACCGCACATGCCACGGCTCGGGTTGACGGATCAGCAAGAGCGAGGCGAGCCTCCTTCTCGGCGTCCTCCAACTGTCCCTGTTCGATTAGGCTGGCTGCCTTTTGGAGGGCTTCACGCGAACTAGCGGCAAGAGACGCGCTGGAGAGGAATAGAAGCCAGCAGAGAAAAAAAGAGCCTGCAACTCGCTTCCGCCCGGACCTGTCCCTGGATTTACAGCAAACTGTCACCGATTGCCCCCAAGCCCCGCCTCCGGAGTGCGAGGCCTGGTTCCCATTCTAAACTCAATACGAAAGCCTCAAGCCCAGCTGGAACGAACGCGGCTGGTTGCACTGCGTACTAATCTGCCCGAAACTACCGTCGTTGAGATTCCGATCCGGATCGCAGAAGTTAGTGCGGTTGAAAATATTGCCTCCCTCCACCGTGAAACGCATCTTAAGTTGCTCTCTCAGCGTGAATTCCTTGAATACGCTTAGATCTTCGTTGTAGTTCGGCCAGCCGCGCACCGTGCCATCGCTACGTGGCGCGTTGCCGAAGGTTCCGGCGGGATTTACCCATCCGCTCTTGTTAAGGTACTTATCCACGTTCGGGTTGAAGTGACTGCGCGACACGACCCCACTCACCCCCTTGACGCGATCCGGGCGCAGTTGTCCATTGAACAACAAGCCACCGAGCGTATTATTCATGAAAATATTGAGCGGCCGCCCGCTCTCATACCGGAGCACGCCACTCAGGTTCCAGCCGCCAAGCAGGGCGCCGGCGGCACCTTTCCACCTTCTCGCCCCGGGCAGTTCGTAGCTATAGCCCACCAGAAAGACATTGGGCGTGTCGTCTCGGCTAAGCCCCCACTCGCACGTGTGAGGACAGGCAGGATTTTGCACATTTCCGTTGGCGCCATCGCCACCCTGTCCGGTTTCCGACCCGTCGTTGTTCAGCCTGGAGTACGTGTAACCAAAACGGAATTGGAGGCCGTGGGAGACGCGTTGTTCCAGCACGACTTCCAAAGCGTTGTACATGCTGCTTCCGAGTGGCACATCACGCCAAAGAACATTGTGGTACTGCGGGTAGAGACGCAGGGCCTGAGCCAAGTCGCCAGAGAAGCCGGGGAAAGGAGGTGTTGCCGGAGGCGCTGCCAACTGCGCCTGGGTGTAGGTCGTCAGTATGCTCGGGTTATTCATGTTGGCGCCAATACCCATTTTCTGCCAGTCCGAGGTCAGACGTGTCCCGCGGTTGGCGATGTAGGAGACGTCCAGCCGCATGTTACTGGTAAGCTCCCGCTCAAAGGTCAGCGACCAGTTCTGGTACCGCGGCAGTTTCAGTCCATTCTTCGCCACCGCGATCACATCGTTATTGTTCTCGAACGTGGGATCGATGAACGGCGGCCTTGTAATGCAAAGGTTGCCAGGGTTCTGAGCGCACAGAGTCGCCGACACCTGGGGGAAGCCGGCATCCAGGAAAAACGCTGGAGTCTGTCCGTTATTGATACTAACGACCGAGGGGTTCGACTGGAATCCCTGCGTCGGCTGCCCAATGAATTGATCGAAGGAGATGCCTGAGTAGTAGATCCCGTAGCCGCCGCGGATGGCAGCTTTGTCTCCCACGCGATAGGCGAAACCCAGCCGCGGCCCCCACGCGTCGGCATTAGGTTTCTCAAATGTCCGCGTCCCGGCGCGGCCCGGGCCGCTTCCGGCAAAGATCATAGCTCCGGGAAGGTTCCCAGCTCCGGGATTGGGCGTATTGGGATCGAACGTGGAGTACTGATTGTGCATTTCCGTGCGGGGGAACTCGTAATCGAACCGCAACCCCAGAGTCAACGTCAGCCTGCTTGTCGCCTTGAACTCATCGTTGATCCAGGGCGCCATGTAAGCCTCATAGAACGTGGGGTAGGCAGGTATGGTCTGGGTCGAAAAATGTACCTGCCCCAGGAGGAAGGAAGCAAATGACTCGCCAGTCTGTCCACTTAGGTTCTTTCCCGTGGAATCGTAACCGGCTGTTTCCAGGTTATTAAAATCAAACTGACCACCCGTAGCGCCAGCGGCCCAGCCCTTGAACGGAAATTGATGGTGCCGGTACTCGAATCCAACCTTGAGTGTGTGTCTGCTCTTCACCCACGACAGGTCGTCTGAGAACTGCCAGCGGTTGTTGGTCAGGAAACCAAATCTGGGCCAGCCATAGTCGCCCAGCTCGTTGTAGGGAATGTTGCCGAAGAACCGGATCTCCGGGGGGCCAGCATCCGGAGTGACTAGGCCTCCGCCTGAGAGCACACCTGCTCCGGGCGTGCCCGCCCATAGTCTTTGTGGCCACATGGCGCCAGCCGACATGTGATTTCCACCCATGAACCAGCGATCGAAGGCGATGGTGGTATGGTTCAGCAGATTGTTGCGGACAATCCAGTCGAACTGCGTGTGCGCGTGGTGGGTCGCAATTCGCTGATAGAATCCGTTGCCATAGTAACTGGTGTTCTTTTCCGGATTGTTTTGCCCATTATTCAGCACTTCCGCTGTGCACCGCCCGCTCTGGTTGCATCTCCGCAGGGCTGGACGATGGCCCCAGTAAAAGCTATGGCTCATGCGGAAATTGGGAGTGAAACTGTGATCCACCCGGAATTCAATCACGCGAGCGTTCAGGACCCAAGTCTGGTCACCGGCAGGGTTACCGGCCACGTTGAACGCTGTCCCTGCCCGATCTGGGTGATTCATCAAGGCCGCAATCCTGGCTGCGACAGTACTGAGACTCGGGTCGTTGGCAGGAATGATGTTGCCCGGGTACGGATCACGAACTGGAACGGGGTTGGCGGTCATATTGCAATTTGGACTTGAACTTGTACTTGGTGGAACCGGCCTGGTCCTCGGATTGAAGATTTGACCGGCAAAGATTGGCCGACATAGCGCATCCATTCCGATTTGATTATTCGTGAGCAGCGTACTGAAATCCCCCCCCTTGAACGCATCGACTGGGGTCGTGTTGCCAAAGCCGGGGAGTACCCCCTGGCGCATGCGGGTCCAGTCAAAATTCGTAAAGAAGAAAGTCTTGTTATGGCCGTCATAAACGTGGGGTACGACCACCGGTCCGCCGAGCGTGAATCCGAATGCATTGTTCTTGAGTGGAGACTTCTTACGCGCCGTGCACTTCCCCGTTGCGTTGTTGCAATCCGCGTCGAAAAAACCGCGCGCATTGAGCGCCTCGTTGGCAAGATACTCGTAGGCGGTCCCATGCAGGCTATTAGTGCCAGACTTGGAAACATATTCAATGAATCCGCCGCTGGTGTGGCCATACTGGGCCGAGTAAGTCGTGGTGATGACCTTCATCTCGGCGATGGCGTCTGCAGGAGGCGCGCTCTCATGGCTCTGCTGATGTCCTACGGCGTAGCCGAACGCCGCCCCATCGAAGAAGTTCTCCGTAGCCATGGACTGCCCGCCGTTGATGCGGGAGTTGAACTGGCTGCCGCGGAACATGGGATCCCCGTTCGGCCGCATCGGGAGGTACCCAGGCTGGATCTGCAAGAGAGACTCGGCGAGGCGAACGTCGGAGGCGGTAATGATGGGAAGGTCTTGATAGTACTTTTCGTCTACCGTATGGCTCACGTCGGGCGTAGTGACGTTCAGTTCTTCCGCTTCGGCCTTCACCTCGACAGATTCGGACACCGAGCCGACAGCCAGCGTGACGTCCTGGCGAACGGTTTCGGCGCCCACCGCCTGGACACCGGTGCGAAGCGCGGTCTTGAATCCGGCATGATCGACAGTGATTGAATAGGTACCGAGAACTAGCGGCGGTGTTGTATACGCGCCGGCATCGTTGGTCATGAGAACAGTGTCGACGCCGGTGCCGTCATTGTGCACTTTCACCGCTGCCCCTACTACAGCAGAACCGGTCGGGTCAGTCACAATTCCGGTGATGATGCCGCGGTCAGCCCGCTGTGCCTGAACGGAATTCGCCAGGCAAATCCAAGCGACAAATACAACAAGCCACACAACTCGGTTGGGTGTTCTCATGGCATCCCCCCCAGCGCAGTTTTGTTGGGCACTTTGTTTGAGTAAACGATTACCGCATCGGCGCCGCAGAATATTCCCGCCTTAATTGATTGTCAAGGAAAATCTAGTACTTTTATACTAACGCCTCGCAGGGTGCTTTCCTCGCGTCCCTGCTCGGCATACAACTGGCCTATTTAATTCGTTATCTGAGACTTGGAAGCAGATGGCTGCTGCTACTTCGGAGCGCTCCCCATTGCTGGATCGAGTCAAACAGGTCTTGCTCCCGCAAAGAACCCGTCCGGCGCAGAACAGGCGACAGAGAGTGGGAAACTCGTTTTCTGAATCCAGGCAGCGCCCCTTCCCCGAATCGCTCGATTGGACCTATTTGGCAGAGAAGCTGTAGACGGTAACGCTGTGGAACCTCT
>Ga0209055_1002521_pt1 | contig 11532 bp, 8 predicted proteins | sample GraSoiAngelo_110_FD_185875 | JGI IMG/M metagenome (GOLD analysis project Ga0209055, IMG submission 185875) | Grasslands soil microbial communities from the Angelo Coastal Reserve, California, USA - 14_0903_12_30cm (SPAdes) (version 2) | ecosystem: Environmental > Terrestrial > Soil > Grasslands ... | reverse complement strand
GTCGAGAAGCTCCGCCCGGCGCCGTGGAAGACCAGCGTCGACAACATGCGGCGAGCGCTCTCCGGGTGGAAGCTCGACCGGGATCAGGTCCGTCTGGCGGTCGCGCCGACGATCCCACACCACTGCTCGGACGAGTTCATCCGCGCCTGCGTGGCGCTGGCCGCCGAGCACGGCGTTGGCCTGCACACCCACGTCGCCGAGTCCAAGGTGCAGGCGGTCGTGGGGCTGCAGCGCTACGGCAAGACGCTCACCGCGCACCTCGACGACCTCGGCGTGGTCGGCGAGCGCTTCACCGTTGCCCACGGCGTGTGGCTCGATGAGGACGACATGCGGCGGCTCGGCGATCGTGGCGCGTCCGTAGCCCACAATCCCGGTAGCAACATGCGACTCGGCAACGGTCTGGCGGACATGCGGGCGATGCTCGAGCGTCGCGTGAACGTCGGCATCGGCACCGACGGCGCCAACTGCTCGGACAACCTGAACATGTACGAGTCGATGCGCCTGGCCTCGTTCGTCTCGAAGGCACAGCGCCCGGACGTCGAGCGCTGGGTGACCACGGACGAGGTGGCGCTCGCGGCTACGGAAGGCAGCGCGCGGGCGCTCGGATTCGACGGCCTGATCGGCCGACTGGCGCCGGGCTACAAGGCGGACATCGTGTTTCTCGACCTGGGCCACGTCAACTGGATCCCGCTCAACGATCCGACCAACCAACTCGTCCACACCGAGGACGGCGGTGCGGTGACCCACGTGATGATCAGCGGTCGGATGGTCGTGCGCGATCGGCGGCTGACGACGATCGACGTCGCCGCGCTCGCCCGTGAGGCGGAGGCCGCGCGCGAGCGCCTCGCGCGGCTCAATGCGCCGGGCAAGGAGCTTTACGAGCGGCTCGCGGCGGTCGTCGGCCGATTCTGTCCCGGCCTCGCCCACACGCCGTACCACGTCACGCGTTACGTCGGCCGGTCCTGACGCGGGCGGATCGCCGACGCGGCGAATAGCTCGAGCGAGCGACACACCTGCGCGTGCGAGAGGCCGCCGAAGCTACAGACCAGCAGGAGCGTGTCGACGCCGATCGCCTCCAGCCCCGCGACCTTCTCGGCCACTTCGTCCGGGGATCCGATCAGCATGCCGCCCATCGCGGCGAGCTCGTCGTAGGTTCGCCCTCCCCACACGCGGCCGGTCAGCTCCTTCAGCCGTGCGTCCGAGAACTCGCTCGGAAGCGGCGGCGCCGCCAGGGAGGAGAGATACCAGAAACCCTGGAGGGCCAGCGCGCCCTCGGCGCGCGCCGTCGCCGCCGTCTGGGCGACGTACGTCTCGCGGCAGAGCAAGAGACGCGGTCGATACGGTCCCTCGCCGGCAGCTTCCGTGCGCGCGGCGACCGCCGCGCGATATTCCTCCACGCAGCGCGCAACCACGTCGGTCGGCGTGAAGTGCATCGCGACCGGCCAGCCCCGCGCGCCGACGCGCGCGGCCGAGGCGGGGCGGCTCGCCACCATGTGCAGCGGCGGGTGAGGCCGCTGGAACGCGCGCGGCCGGAGGCTCAGCTCGGGAAAGCGCCAGAAGCGTCCGTCGTGCGCGGCGGCGTCCTCGCGCCAGAGCTTGAGCAGGATCTCGATGGCCTCCTCCGTCATCTCGGGCGCCTCGTCGAAGCGGAGGCCGAGCTTGGTGAACTCGCCCGGGCGCACGCCCTTGCCGATGCCGAAATCGAACCGCCCGCGCGCGAGGTTGTCGAGCGTGGCCGCCTCGGCCGCCAGTCGCAGCGGGTGATGGAAGGGGAGGACATTGACGTAGTTGCCGAAGCGCATCCGCGAGGTGCGCTGGAGCGCGGCCGCGATCATCAAGTTGGGGCTCGGCAGCAGCGAGTAGTCCGTGAAGTGATGCTCGGCGAACCAGCACTCGCCGAAGCCGAGCGTCTCGGCCAGCGCGATCTGGTCCAGCATCTCGGCGTACGCCTGATCGTGCGGCACGCCGCGGCCCTGGCAGTAGTAGAAGAGCCCGAAGTCCATCGTCAGGACGCTCGCCGCGTCACCGGGAGCGGTCGATGCAGGTGAACGTCAGCCGGCGAAGTCATCGCCGGCTCACCTCCTTGTGCGATCCCTGGAGCATCGACTTCTCTTCCTTGAACGCCGTGCGGATCCAGTCGATCAGAAGCCGCACGCGCGGGACGGTCTGGAGGTCGGGGTGAACGAGTAGCCAGTAGCGGTCGGTGAGCTCGGGCAGGGGGGTCGTGAGCCGCACGAGCGTCGGATCGGGGTCGCCGACGAAGCAGGGCAGGATGCCGAGCCCGGCGCCGGCCCGGATCGCTTCGAGCTGCAGCGAGAAACGATTGGCGCGCACCCGCGGGCGCCGATCGCCGAGGTGACCGATCAAGAAGGCCATCGAGCGGAAATACTCGTGCGGCGCGTCGTAGGCCACCCACGCGCACGAGCGCCAGCGGGCCTCGGTCCGCGTCGTCGGCTGCGACTCGACGAGGCTCGCCGCGCCGTAGATGGCCGCCTCGATGGTGCCGAGACTGACGCGAACGAGGTGTCCACGGGCCGGCAGCCCGTGCTGAATCAAGAGATCAGCCTCTCGCCGATCCAGGTCCGGCTCGCTGTGAGTCTCCACCAGCTCGACAGTGAGGTCCCGATGGGTGTTGCTCAAGCTCGCCAGCCGCGGCGCGAGGAAGCGCGCCGGCCATTCTCCCGCGGACACCCGTACGACGCCGCCCCCGTCGTCGCCGAAGGCCATCCGCCGGCGGTCGATCGCGGTCGCCGCGTCGGCCATGCTCTGAGCCATCGGCATGAGGTGCTGGCCACCCTTCGTGAGCCGATGACCATCCGGGGTGCGCTCGAACAATCGGGTGCCCAGGCTCTGCTCGAGCTGGCGCAGGTGGCGGATCACCGTGGGCTGGCCGAAGCCGAGCACACGAGCGGCGCGCCGCAGGCTGCCGGCCTGGGCGATGGCGAGAAAGACTCGGAGATCGTCCCACTGCACCGCGCCAGATTAGCAACTTCGAAGGGGCGGACGCGCTCCGAATGCGGAGCGGGGTGGTCCGCATCTGGCGGCTTCCGCGGCCGAGCCAGGGATGGTGGACTGGAGTTCCAGGAGGGACACGCAAATGTGTGACAACGAGTATCTGGCGCATCAACTGATCAAGGACCGGCTCCGTGAGGCCGAGACGCGCGGCGCGCTCAACTCGATGATCCGGGAGTTCCAGCAGACGCAGGGCACCGATGGTGGTCGCGCGGACTCCCGGCGGACGTGGCTCGCGCTCTGGTGGCAAGCGCCTGCCGCCTGGGTCGCTCATCTCGCGCTTCCCAAGATCTGGAATAGGCTCTAGGCTAGCGGCGTGTACCTGGACCCGAGGCTCTGGGCGCTCACGTCGGGCGTCCGCGGTCGGATCGCCTTCACTGTTCTGGTCGGGCTCGCCGCCGTCGCGGCGGGCATCGCGCGGCTCGCGCTGCTCGGCTGGCTCCTGGGCCGCGTGCTGGCTGGCGAATCCCTCGCCTCGCTCACCCCCGCGATCGCGCTGACAGCCCTGGCCCTGATGGCCCGGAGCGCGCTCGACTACGCGCGCACGATGGTGGCGCACCATACGGCGGCCCGGGTGCAGGAGCGGCTGCGGCGGATCCTCTACGCGCAGGTCGCCGATCTCGGCCCCGCGCACTTCGCGCGCGCCCGCACCGGCGACGTGATGCTCTCGCTCGTGGAAGGCGTCCAGCAGCTCGAAACGTACTTCGGCCAGTATCTGCCGCAGCTCTTCGTGTCCGGCATCACGCCGCTGCTCATCTTCGCGTTCGTCGCATTCGTGGACCTGCCGGTCGCGCTCGTGCTGCTGGTCGCCGCCTTGACCGCGCTGCTGGCGCCCGCCCTCTGGCACGGCCGCGATCGGTCGGCGAGCCTCGCCCGTAATCGCGATTACGCGGCCTTCGGCGCCGACTTCCTCGACGCGGTGCAGGGTCTGGCGACGCTCAAGGCCTTTGGCCAGAGCGGGGCGCGCGCCCGCCAGCTCGAGCTGCGCGCTCGCGAGCTCTTCCGGAGCACGATGTGGGTGCTCGGAAGCAACACGCTCGCGCGCGGCATCACCGACACGGTCATCGCGGTGGGGGCCGCGGGGGCTCTGGCGCTCGGAGCCTGGCGCGTCAGCACCGGCGCCATGTCGGTGCCCGCGCTCCTGGTCATCCTGATGCTCGGCGTCGAGGTCTTCCGGCCGCTGCGCGAGCTTCGGATCTTGCTCCATCAGGGGATGCTTGGTCTCTCCGCGGCCAAGGGGATCTTCGCGCTGCTCGACGCGAAGCCGGCCGTGTCCGACCGCCCGGCCGGCCCCGAGCCGGCCGACGCAGGCGTGGCCTTCGAGGGTGTCACGTTCGCCTATCCGGGCGCGCGGCGTCCGGCGCACGTGGAGCTGGGCTTCCAGGTGCGCCCGGGCGAGCGCGTCGCGATCGTGGGACCGAGCGGTTCCGGCAAGTCGACGATCGCGCGTTTGCTGCTGCGCTTCCATGATCCGGACCGCGGCCGGGTCACGATTGGCGGTCGCGATCTGCGCGAGCTGAGCCTCCAGCAGATCAGAAGCCGCGTCGCGCTGGTCAGCCAGGACACGTGGCTCTTCCACGGCACCGTCGAGGACAACATCCGGATGGGCAAACCCGACGCGAGCACCCACGAGCTCGAGGCGGCCACCCGCGCGGCGAACGCGGAGGAGTTCATCCTGCGCCTGCCGCAGGGCTATGACACCGTCGTCGGCGAGCGCGGGGTGCGGCTCTCGGGCGGTCAGCGTCAGCGCATCGCGATCGCGCGCGCGCTCCTGCGCGACGCGCCCATCCTGGTGCTGGACGAGGCGCTCTCGTCGGTCGACGCGGAGAGTGAGGCGCTGATCCAGTCGGCGCTCGATCGGCTGATGCGGGGCCGCACCACGCTCGTGTTCGCGCACCGGCTCTCGAGCGTCGTGGGCGCCGACCGGATCCTCGTGCTCGACCAGGGGCGCCTGGTGGAGCAGGGCACCCACGCCGAGCTGATCGGGCGCGGCGGCGCCTACACGCGGCTCATGGCCGGCCAGGCGCGAGACGGCGCGGGAGCTGTCGCTGTGGCGGCTCGACCGACCGCGACGACCGCGAACGGTGACGATCCTGAAGCGACCGACGAGATGATGGCGCGCGAGCCGGAGGCCATCGTCGGCGCCGGCGCAGTCGGCTGGAAGGCCGTCATCAACACGCTCGTCGACAAGACGCGCGGCTACCGCGGCCAGCTCACCCTGACGTTCGTGCTCGGGGTGACGCGCGTGACGGCGCTGATCGGCGTGGGCGTTCTGAGCGCGCTCGCGGTCCGCGCCGTGAAGCGCGGGGAGCCCTCCGCCCCGCTGCTCGTGGGTTTGCTCGTGGTGGCGCCGCTCGCCGGGATCCTCCACTGGGCCGAATCGTGGCTGGCGCACGACGTCGCCTACCGGCTGCTCACCGACATGCGCCTGTCCGTCTTCCACAAGCTCGACGCGCTGGCGCCCGCCTATCTCACGCGCCGCCGCTCCGGCGACCTCGTGGGCGCGGCCACCCACGACGTCGAGCTGATCGAGTACTTCTTCGCCCACACGATCACGCCGGCATTCGTCGCGGTGCTGATCCCCGCGGCCGTCCTGGTGGCGCTCGGCGCGTACGGCGAGGCCCTGGTGCTCGTGCTCCTGCCGTTCCTCCTGTACACGGCGCTCGTGCCGATCCTCGGCCGGACCCGTATCGACCGTCTGGGCTCGAGCGCCCGCGAAGCTTCGGGCGATCTGAACGCGCACGTCGTCGACACCGTGCAGGGGCTGGCCGAGATCGTCGCCTACCGGCGCGTGAGTGCCTGGGGCGACGCGCTCGGGGCCAAGGCGCGCCGCTTCTACGACTTGCGGCTGCCGTTTCTTCGCGATCTCGCCCGCCAGACCGCTTTCCAGGAGACGGCCACGGGCCTCGGCGGCCTCGCAGTGATCGCGACCGGCGCGTGGCTCGCGCATCAGGGACGGATGGATGCGGCAAGCCTGCCGTTGCTCACGCTTCTGGCGCTATCCGCGTTCGTTCCGCTGTGGGAGGTCGCTCAAGTCGGCCGGCAGCTCGCCGATACGCTGGGCGCGTCGCGTCGGCTGAGCGCCGTCGAAGCCGAGCCCGTGCCGGTGACCGACGGCCCGGGCGTGCCGGCGGCGCTGGTGCGCGGCAAGCTCGCCATCGAGCTGGCCGACGTTCGATTCACGTACCCCGGGCGCACGCGGCCGGCGCTCGACGGCGTCTCGCTCCGCATCCCCGACGGCAGCACGGTCGCGCTGGTCGGGCCGTCGGGCGCGGGCAAGACGACGGTGGCGAGCCTACTCTTGAGATTCTGGGACCCGCAATCGGGCGTGCTTCGTCTCTTCGGCCACGACCTGCGCGAGTATCAGCTGGACGAGCTTCGTCGCCGCATCGCCCTGGTTGCGCAGGACACCTATCTCTTCAACGACACGCTCCGCGCCAACGTGCTGCTGGCGCGCCCCGACGCGGACGAGGCGTCACTGCGCCTCGCCATCGAGCGCGCGGCCCTCGACGAGCTCCTGGCGGCCTTGCCCGATGGGCTCGACACGATCGTCGGTGAGCGGGGCGCGCAGCTCTCGGGCGGCCAGCGCCAGCGCGTCGCGATCGCCCGCGCGTTCCTCAAGGACGCGCCCGTGCTGATCCTCGACGAGGCCACCTCGCATCTGGACGCCGTCAGCGAGGCCGCCGTACGCGCGGCCCTCGAGCGCCTCGCGCGCGACCGCACCACGCTCGTGATCGCGCATCGGCTCTCGACGGTGCGCGACGCGGACGCGATCGTCGTGCTCGATAACGGGCGGCTGATTGAGGTCGGCCGGCACGCGGAACTTCTCGCGCGAGGCGACCTCTATGCCCACCTGGTCGCCCGCCAGCTCGGCGGCGGAATTGGGGCCGTCGCTGATTAGCCCATTAGGAGGCTTAGAGGCGGGGTTCATCCGAATTCCTGGTGGCTGGACGTCGACCGCGATTACACGAACGCCCGATCAAAGGCTGGCTGAGGCACACCCACGGCGGGCGATACCGGCGTATCCTGGCGGACCTCGCTGGATAAGACCGCGACGGAACGAGGCCGTGTCGCGAACAAGGTTGCAGCGCTTGCGGAGTTCGAGCTCGCCGCGACATTTCCGGTATTGCGTGTCGCTTCGACCAAGCCGAAGCAGCCGACACGACGCAGCTGACCGGCCGCGTCAGCGTGACGACAAAAGACAAGATCAATGAGAAATCGCCACAAATGGCAACCGAGCAAGTATATCCAGCGGAACGGAAAGCTGATTGCATCGAGGGACCCGAAAGAGGTTGGCGTAGGGTCAATATTGATAGTCGACCTGATTGCCGAGATCTACGATAACAACCTCCGACAACATGCTCGAGGCAAGTTGCTGGACTTGGGTTGTGGCAAAGTCCCTCTGTTCAGTGCCTATAAGACTACGTCACGGACAACATTTGTGTGGACTGGAAAAATACACTGCACAAGAACGAGTATCTAGACGCTGAGTGTGACCTAACAAAGGTTCTGCCCTTCAAGGACGGAGAATTCGACACCATCATTCTTTCGGATGTTCTTGAGCATATCCCTGAGCCTGAACACCTCTGGAGCGAGATGTCCAGAATTCTGTCAATAGGTGGCAAGATCATAATAAATGTTCCTTTCTATTATTGGCTCCATGAGCACCCACATGACTACTATCGATATACAGAATTTGCGCTGCGGCGTTTTGTCGAGAAGTCGGGACTGGGATTGCTTCAACTAAATGTCATAGGAGGGGCCCCGGAGATCATGGCCGATATTTTCGCGAAAAATATCCTTCGGGTCCCGAAGATCGGGCGCTCACTCGCAATATGTGCCCAGTGGCTCGCGTTATCGTTCGTCAAAACTAAGTTTGGCGGCAAGGTATCAGAAGCAACCCGGGATAGCTTTCCGTTCGCCTACTTCCTGATCGCAGAGAAACCAGTGAAGGAGCGATTAGGGAGATAGGTGACCCCCGGAGAGGCCCTCTCTCTATCACAGAATCGGCCAGCGCGAGCGGGGGAAGGTGGTGCCGGTCCGCCGCTGGAGCTTCTCGCCGATCTCCTGCACCTGGGCGAAGAGCCGCGGCTCGTCGACGAACGTCTGGCGATAGGCGTCGACCCTCACGCGGCCGTCGACGATGACCGTGTGCACGCTGCGGCCGTCGGCGTTGTAGACGAGGTTGTTGATCGGGTTGAAGAGGGCCTGCCACTCGGGCCGCTGCGTGTCGAAGAGCACCAGGTCGGCCTTCTTGCCGGGCTCGATCGAGCCGATCTCGTCGTCGACGCCGAGCGCTTGAGCGCCGACGAGGGTCGCCATCTCCAGGGCCGCCTCGGCCGGGATCAGCCGGGTGTCCTGGCGCGCGTCCTTGTACTGGATCGCCGCCATGTTCATGGCGCGCACGATGTCGAGGTGGTTCGAGTTGTTGGGCGAGTCGCAGCCGAGCGCGACCTTCACGCCCCTGGCGAGGAGCTCCGGCATCCGCCCGTGCTCGGGGACGCCGCGGCCGCCCTTCGCGGCGGTGACCGGACACATCGCGACCTTCGTGCCGGTGCGCGCCAGGCAGTCGATCTCGGCGTCGTCCACCCCAAGCGAGTGCGCCAGGACCACGTTCGGCCCGAGCACGCCGAGCGACTCGAGGTACTCGGTCGGAGTCCGGCCGTGGCGCGCCTGATAGTCCTTGCGCGCCTGCGGGCCGCTGCCGTGGTGGAGCGTGAGGTACGTGTCGTGCTCGTCGGCGACGCCCTTGAGCGCGCGGAGGAGGTCACCGGTGCACGTCTCGGGCGAGAACGGCATGGCCCACGCCCGGATGCGCCCGTCGAGCTTTCCGTGCCATTTCTCGATGAACGCGCCGGTGCGCTCGACGGCATCGCTCGCGGCGTAGCGGGGCAGGGGGAACGGCGCCTCCTGATCGGTGACGCATTCGCCGAGGATCACGCGGATGCCCGCGTCTTCGTACGCCTGCAGGCACGCGTCCGGGAACTTGGTGCTCCCCGGATCGACGAAGCAGACCGTGCCGCTCTTGAGGAGCTCCACGAGCCCCAGCAAGGTCGTGGCGTGCTCTTCCTCTTCGGTCATCGCCATCTGCAGCTTGAAGACGTAGGCGAGGGGGCTGGCGAGGTTGTCCGGGAAGATGCCCCGCACCGCGTGCGCGTAGCTGATGTGCATGTGGCCGTTGACGAAGCCCGGTGTCACGACCAGATTGCGCGCGTCGATCACGCGATCGGCCCGCGCCGCCGCCAGCGACGCCGCCTTGCCCACGCGGCTCACCTTGCCGTTCTCGATCAGGATCGAGCCGTCTTGAAGTATCCGTCGTTCCTGATCGACGGTGACGACGTAGCGGGCGTTGTCGATCTTGATGCTCTCGGGCGGCATCCGAGTCCCTGAGGCCGTTCGGCTCACCGGCCCTGGAACTGCGGGCGGCGCTTTTCGGAGAAGGCCTTCACACCCTCCTGATAGTCCTGGCTGTTGAAGCAGTCGGCGATGAGCTTCTCGAGCATCGCCAGGTCGCGCTCGCCGTCGGGGCGCACGAGCTGCTCGACGGTGGCCTTGGCCGAGCGCAGGGTGAGCGGCGCGTTCCTGGCCATCGTGAGCGCGTAGTTGCGGGTGAAGGTCTCGAGCTCCGCCTTGGGTACCACCTGGTTCACCAGCCCCATGCGCAGGGCGTCCTGGGCGCTGAAGTCGGTGCGGGCGGTGAAGAAGATCTCCTTCGTGTACGCCGGCCCGACGAGCTTCATCAGCTTTTCCATGCCCTTGTAGTGATAACCGAGCCCCAGCCGCGCCGCCGGGATGCCGAAGCGCGCGTCGTCCGAGGCGATGCGCATGTCGCATCCGATCGCGATGCCGACGCCGCCGCCGACGCAGTAGCCGTGGATCATCGCGAGGAGTGGCTTGGTCAAGGTGCCGAGCGCGTCCTGGCCGCGCGCCGAGATCCGGCCGTATTCTTCCTGGTCGGCCATGTTGCGCCGCCGTTCCTTGAACTGCGAGATGTCGGCGCCGGCCACGAACGCCTGATCGCCCGCGCCACGCAGCACGACGACCCGGATCGCGTCGTCGTTGGCGAGGTCCTGGACGTAGTCGGGCATGAGTTGCCACATCTCCAGGCTCACAGCGTTGCGTTTCTCGGGCTGGTTGAAGATGATCCAGCCGATCGGGCCATCCTTCTGCAGCAGGAGCTTCGGCGTCTCGCTCATGGCGTTCTCCTGGTCGGGGGTTGAGGTCAAACCTACCGTGCGGCGCGCCTGCTTGTCCAGCCAGTGTCTCCTGTTAGACTTCGAGCGGTCGAAATCCTACACCCGCTCACCGAGAGGAGCTCATGGACCGCTGGCCCAACAGCCCCGTGCGATACCCGGATCCAGCCATCCAGGTCCTCGATGCGAGCTTCGCCCCGTACAGGCTGGCGCTCGCGGCCGTCGAGCGTCTCGCGACGGGTTTCCGGTGGGCCGAGGGGCCGGTGTGGTTCGGCGACGGGCGCTTCCTGCTCTGGAGCGATATTCCAAACAATCGCGTCATGAAGTGGGAGGAAGAGACCGGCGCGGTGAGCGTCTTTCGCAAGCCGTCCAACAACACCAACGGCAACACGCGCGACCGCCAGGGGCGCCTGGTGTCCTGCGAGCACGACGCCAGGCGTGTGACACGTACCGAGCACGACGGTACGATCACGGTCCTGGCCGACCGCTACCAGGGCAAGCTCCTCAACTCGCCGAACGACGTAGTCTGCAAGTCGGACGGATCCGTCTGGTTCAGCGATCCGCCCTTCGGTATCCTCGGAAACTACGAGGGTCACGTCGCGACCCAGGAGCTGCCGACCAACGTCTACCGGGTCGACGGCCGGACCGGTGAGGTGACCGCGGTCACGAGCGACATCCCGCGGCCCAACGGTCTCTGCTTCAGCCCCGACGAGTCGAAGCTGTACGTGGTCGTCAGCGGCGCCGTGCCGCGAGAGATCCGCGTGTTCGACGTCGTCGGCGGAGGGACGGCCCTCGCCAACAACCGCGTGTTCGTGAATTGCGGCGACGGATCTCCTGACGGGATGCGCTGCGACGTCGACGGCAACCTCTGGTGCGGCTGGGGTGGCGGCGAGGGATTGGACGGCGTCTCGATCTTCAATCCATCCGCGAAGCTGATCGGCCGCGTTCTGCTCCCGGAGCGCTGCGCCAACCTCTGTTTCGGCGGGCTTCGGCGCAACCGGCTGTTCATGGCAGCCAGCCAGTCGCTGTACGCGCTCTACGTCAACACGCAGGGTGTCCAGGGCGGCTAGGCACACGAGCTGCTTCTGGTCTGAGGAGGCGGGCGAATGCGAAGCCGAAGGCTCGGATCGATCGTCGTCGCGGCGCTGGCGGTGCTCGCCGTCGTCTCACCGGCCGCGGCCCAGAACCGTTACAGCTTCATCGACGCGGCGAGATCGCCGCTCAACTTCTCCCGGGCCACGGTGAAACCGCAGATCGCGTGCCCGGACGTGCGGAGCCTGACCACCGGCAGTGTGTCCATCCTCGCCGTCGAGATCGTCGCGGCCGC
>Ga0209055_1002518_pt1 | contig 11536 bp, 8 predicted proteins | sample GraSoiAngelo_110_FD_185875 | JGI IMG/M metagenome (GOLD analysis project Ga0209055, IMG submission 185875) | Grasslands soil microbial communities from the Angelo Coastal Reserve, California, USA - 14_0903_12_30cm (SPAdes) (version 2) | ecosystem: Environmental > Terrestrial > Soil > Grasslands ... | reverse complement strand
TACGGATTTTGCACGCTGGTGAACTTGCTGCCCATGCCGGACTTCTTCGCTGGACTGCTTCCCACCTGGAAGTCGGGAATCGTGGCTGCGGGATTGTTGGGCACGATTGCGGTTCTGGCCGCGCTGTATCCTGCGCGGCGCGCGGCATCGGTGGATCCGATTGAGGCATTGAGGTACGAAGCGGGTGGATAACCCTGCCATTCTCGGCGACCCGAGAGGCGGGCGTGACGCCCGCCAGACAGCCGGCAAGATGCCGGCGCTACGGTTCAGAAATGTTGACTGAGATCATTCACGAAGCCTGGATTGCCTTGCGGCGCAATTACACGCGCAGCTTGCTTACGATGTTAGGCATTGTGTGGGGCATAGCTACCGTCACGCTGCTGATCGCCTACGGCAGCAGTTTCCGCCAAATTCTGGTGAACGGCTTTGACGCATTCGGCAAGGGTGCTGTTGTCTGCTGGCCACAGCAGACCAGCGAACAACCGGGTGGCCAGCGCGCCGGCAAGAAAGTTGTCCTGGAGCAAGCCGACCTGGAAATGGTCAAAGAGACAGCGCCGATGGTCAAGCATGCCTGCCTGGAAACCGTGGAGTGGCAGCCAATCAGCTACGGTGATCGCTATGCCAATACGGCTATTCGCGGAGTCTGTCCCGAATACGGCGAGATGCGCAACGAGGTACCTGCCGAGGGCCGCTGGATTAGCGCCGGAGACCTACTCGAACGCCGCCGCGTCGCATTTATCGGCGGCCGCATACGCGAGAAATTGTTCAGCGGGCGTCCGGCCGTCGGTGAGACGGTGCTGATTAAAGGTGTGCGCTTCACTGTGCTCGGAACCATGGATCGCAAGATTCAGTTGAGCAATTACTTTTCCAGTGATGACGAATCGGTTTGGATTCCGTTCACCGCCGCCGGTGATCTGTGGAATACAAAGAAAGCTCAGGTGCTGCTATTTGAGCCGATTGCTCCGCAGTTCGAAAAAAGAGCCATGGATCAGGTGCTGGCCGCGGTTGCCACGCGCCAGCAATTTTCTCCCACAGACAAGAAAGCGATTCAGATGTTCGGACGCGATGAGTTCCGGCCAGTCATCGACGCGCTGACGATCGGTCTGCAAGTGCTGCTCACATTCATTGGCACGCTGACATTGGGAATCGGCGGAGTTGGCGTGATGAATATTATGCTCGTCTCCGTGGATGAACGTATCCGCGAGATCGGCCTGCGACGGGCGTTGGGAGCGCGAAAACGGCACATCAAGCTGCAATTTCTTGCCGAGACTCTTTTGATCATGCTGCTGGGCGGCGCCATCGGCGTGCTGCTTTCGTATGCAATCGCTGCTGCCGTGGGCACGCTGCCATTGATGGGACCGTTATTTGAAGATGAGTCGGGCAAAGCCGACATTCATCTGAAGATTTCCACCGCAACCGTGATGCTTTCCAGCCTGGTGCTGCTCGCCGTGGGTGTGGTAAGCGGATTGGTCCCCGCGCTACGGGCCTCCAGGCTTGATCCGGTGGAAGCGTTGAGGTACGAGTAAGAACTATCTTAGTAAATGGCCTGGTAGGCGTCCGAGAATAGGTGCTGTAATGGCTGTTTACGTCAACTAACTGGGTCCCGCTGTTCCCGAACTTCTTTACCTCACGAACGGCATTGACGACAGCGTCGGGCCCTTCATACCCCTATCCCATGGCCACTATTCTCAACCAATGACTTGCCGTCTCGGGTTGAAAGGCTCCCCAGTTGTGGTTTGCAATCGGTGAATCCAGATGTCCTGAAAGGCTGCTAGTTCTTTATCATCTTTCGGATCACCCACGGCAAAGGGCTTCCCGGCCGTCAGCACGATCAGTGGACGATCCCCAAGACTGCCCGCGGCATGCGCCTGAACCGCGCTCTGCTCCCAAGGGTCACAGCCGGTGCCTGCGACAAAGGATTTTGTCTGAACCGTGAGTCCCTCCAAGATCGCGGCCTGTTCGGGAGCGAACCCGGGAGGTACCCCTCCGGTCGCTACCAATCAGTACAACAGAAGCCGTACTAAGACCGACTCGGGCGGCAGTTGGCACAGCTAAGCAAAGCAGAGTTCGACCCGGCGCGGGCAGGAGATTGTAGCTTGGATCGTGGACCTTTGGCGGCACCTGCTGGCAACCCATGTTTATGTCCAGCGTCGCCCTAGGCGGGGCATTTCCGTGTAATTCGCGTGCCGAGGTTTGTCACTAAGTCTGGATGTAATTGGCAATCTCCCGCATTGTTTTGATCCATCTATGTCGTGATACGATATAAGTCTATTAATGGAGAAACCGCTTGCTCCCGCCGCTTATCAGTCGCTAGCAGAGTTGCGCTACCAAATCCGTCGCTTTTTGTATTTCAGTGAGCAGGCCGCCCGGGATGCAGGACTCGAGCCGCAGCAGCACCAGCTCATGCTGGCTTTGAAGGGTCTTCCTAAGGGTGCCCGGCCCCGGATCGCGGAGTTGGCCGAGCGGATGCAGATTCAGCACCATAGCGCGGTAGAGCTGACAAACCGGCTGGCCGCAAACGGCTACATTCGGCGGAGCCGCAAAGGACAGGACCGTCGTGAGGTGCTGCTCGAACTTACCGCTAAGGGTGAGAGGGTCTTACGTGAGTTGTCGCTGCACCATAGGTCCGAACTGCGCACGCTCGGCCCGGCGCTGGTCACAGCCCTGAAACGAGCCATGCAGTCAAACCAGAATCCGGATCGAGTGGCTGGCAACCGCGGTTCAGCAAGACGAAGGAGATCGAAATAATCGATGTCAGAAGTTAGCGGAGACATTCCCGCAATCAAAGCAGATGCTGCCGGCGATGGCGATCATCCTCCGACACTTGCGGCAACCGGCGCGCCTGTCGGCGACGCTCGTCTGGCCGAACCCGCCCAGTTCCGCATGGTGCTGGTCTCGTTCCTTGCTGCCGCCATTGGGCTGATTGCCGGCTGCGTTGCCTTTCTGCTCTACAAGCTTATTGGCCTGTTCACAAATATTGTTTTCTATCATCGCTTCGTTGCCGAATTCACCAGCGCGCGACATCACCAGCTTGGAGCCTGGGTAATTCTTATGCCGGTAATTGGCGGCGTTATTGTCGGCTTCATGGCCAAATACGGCACAGCCAAAATCAAGGGACACGGCATTCCCGAGGCCATGGAAGCGGTGCTGATCAACCGCAGCCGCATAGAACCGAGGGTTGCAATTTTGAAGCCTATTTCTGCAGCGATCGCTATCGGCACGGGCGGTCCATTCGGTGCCGAGGGACCGATCATTCAAACCGGCGGGGCGGTCGGATCGCTCGTCGGGCAGGTATTTCACACTACCGCAGCAGAACGCAAAGTTTTGCTGGCGTGCGGCGCGGCGGCGGGAATGTCCGCTACGTTTAATACTCCGATTGCCGGAGTCATTCTAGCCATCGAGCTTCTGCTCTTTGAATTCAAGTCACGTTCCTTCATTCCGCTGGTGATCGCGAGCACGCTGGCGACAGCGGTTCACATGCAGTTCCTCGGCGCTGGGCCGATGTTCACCGTCACCTCTATGGATTTCGGAATTCCGAGAGCACTGCCGTTCTATCTGATTCTGGGCGTGATTTGCGGCCTTGCGGCGGTCGGATTCAGCCGGTTGCTGTATTGGACTGAAGATCAATTCGAGAAGCTGCCCGTTGACGAACTCTGGTGGCCAGCGATCGGCGCGCTTGGGCTCGGAATCATTGGTTACTTTGTGCCGCGGGTCCTCGGCGTGGGATACGACACGATCAGCGACATCTTGAACGCGAACCTCGCGCTCAAACTCTTGATCATTGTGATGATCGCAAAGGCGATTGCCCTCGTGATCTCGTTGGGATCGGGGACCTCCGGCGGGTTGCTGGCACCCATGTTCATGTCGAGCGCAGCGCTAGGCGGGGCATTCGCGATTGGCACAAACCATTTGTTCTCGGGCGCGAACTTGTCACCCGGAGCATTTGCCCTGGTCGCCATGGGCGCGGTTTTCGGCGCAGCGTCGCGCGCGACGTTCTCGTTCATCATCTTCGCATTTGAAATCACGCGCGACTACAACTCCGTGCTGCCGCTTATGCTGGTCAGCGTGATAGCTGATGGCATCGCGATGATCTTAATGCCGAGCGCGTCAATCATGACGGAAAAGCTCGCTCGACGTGGTCTACGCATCCACCAGGACTATGAGGCCGACGTACTGCACCAGGTCGTGGTCGCCGAAACAATGGATTGCGACGTGCCAACGCTGCCCGCGAGTATGCGGGTCGGAGAACTAGCCGCACGCATTGCGAAACATGATCCGGTGGTGAGCCGGCATCAGGGTATGGTCATCGTCGATGCTGAAGGACGACTTGCCGGAATAATTACGCGCGCGGATGTACTGCGGGCACTGGACCAAGATCCCCTAGGGGAAATGACTGTAATCGAGGGCGGCAGCCGAAAGCTGGTCGTAACCTATCCTGATGAGAGCCTGCACGAAGCTTCGGCCAAGATACTGCGTAACAACATCGGCCGCCTGCCGGTCGTGGAGCGAAGCGATCCACGAAAAGTTGTCGGTTACTTAGGAAGACCCGGAATCATGGTGGCACGGCTGCGGCGGCTGGAGGAGGAGCATGTGCGAGAGCCCGGATGGATGAAAGGCGTTTCTAGACGCTGATGTGGTCGAAGTCTTGTTCCAACGGATGGTGAGCTGTGAAAGGGTTCGGAAATAACCAGCTATCAGTTGCCAGTTCTCAGTTGTCAGTGCTTAGTGGCTGGGATCAGGATCGACATTGCTGATGTGAGGCTCGGCTTTCTCTGCTGCCGCAATCAGCGGCCGTAAAGCTTGCACAGAAACTCCAAGTGTTCCTCCGGAGAATCCATCGATAAATGCGGCGTTAACTCCAATTACCTGGCCCTGAGCGTTGAACACAGGTCCGCCGCTGGCGCCGTGTGCCGTGGGCGCGTCGTAGATCAGCTTGTCTCCAACCACGTCGCCCAGGTGTCCGCAGGTCGCAGACGGTCTGATAAGCGAAAGCGCCGCTAATTCGTTCGCCGCGCCAATATCGTCGCGGCGGTATGCCAGCCGCTCATAAACTGCTTGCGGCGACTTCGCTACCATTCCCACCACGCCCATGGGGTAACCGACAACTGAGACGAGGTCCCCAGGATTCGGTGGGTCGCCGGCGAGAGGTAACGGTCGAAGCTGCTCGACAGCTTGCGAATCATCCACGCGCAGCACCGCCACATCTCCATAAGCTGACAACGCTGCGGGCGTTACGTTTACAGCGGTAGACGAACCAGGGAAAAAAGCGACCAGTTTTTCCAGTTGCGGAGTTGCGCCTTTATTCATGAGCGCGTTAGATTCCGCATCTCCGTACCAAGGCTCCGCGACGTGCCGATTGGTTGCCAGCAGTCCTCGCGAGACCACAAATCCAGTGCCTGAGATGCGAGCGCGCAGCGCAGGTTTCTGTTGCAGAAAACCCACGCGATAAACGCCAAAGATGTAGCAAATTGAGTTGCGATAACGATTCAGGACCATCGCCGGCATGGCCTGTTCCTGCTTGAGTAGGTCCACTTGCAACGTGAGCTGCTGAACCTGATTTTTGAGATCGTCTGTGCGCAGATCATCCGTGCGCCGCTCATCGGTGCGCGCCGGTTCGTGATAGTGAACGGCTAGAATCGCGCCCGCCAATAGAAAGACGCCAATGACAGCTTGAATAGTTCTCTGCCAAGCGGCGCAAACGGGTTCTTCTTGCGAAAGAGATTGATGTTCGTCCATAGACGCGAAATCTGCCGCTGACGGGCGATTGGGGGAGGGAAGCCGAGGGCCCGGTAGACGGTGTGAGCTACTATCTTGCCGCGTGCAAAGCAAGGCTTCTAGGGTACGGAAGACAATGTACGGGTGGGCAGAAGATTTGTTTTTTCTTAGGCTTGGGACCCTTTAATTCTCTCGGATTGGTCCCGGAAGGCTGAAAAATTGCCCGAGGCAGCTGTCCGCCAGGACAAAAGCCGCCAGCTTTCGCTGGCGGCTCAAAAGTTACCGGGCTTCGCTCGGCTGGACGAGGCATAGCCTCGTCCCCACACGAACTAGTTCTCGTATAGCAGCACGCCTTCGGTCTTCTCCGAATCCACCGGGCGATAGTACAGCTTATCGCCTTCGAGGAAGACCTCGATGAACGCCGGGCGCGTGGTGATCGTGCCCTGGATCAAAGCCTCCGAAAGCGGATCTTCAATGTATTTCTGGAGCGCCCTGCGCAGCGGGCGCGCGCCGTAGCTGCGGTCGGTGAGCGTCTGGTTGAGTATCCACTTCTTAGCTTCGTCGGTTACGGTCACGGTAATCGACTTCTGCGCCAGATTCGTGTTCAACTGCGTGACCATAAGCTCCAGTATCTGGATCAGGTCGACCTCGCTGAGCGCGCTGAAGATGATGACTTCGTCCAGCCGGTTCAGGAACTCAGGATTAAACGTTCGCTTGACTTCGTTCTTCACCAGATCCTCGACCTTTTCGGAGATCATTTCTTCTTTAGTTGATTGGAAGCCGAGACCCTCGCGCTTTTGCAAATGCCGCGCGCCGATGTTCGAGGTCATGATGATGATCGTGTTCTTGAAATCGACGGTATTGCCGAGACCGTCAGTTAGTTGACCATCTTCAAATACCTGCAACAGGATGTTGAAGACATCCGGGTGCGCTTTCTCGATTTCATCGAGCAGTACGACGGAGTAAGGCGCGCGCTTCACACGTTCGGTGAGCTGTCCACCCTCTTCATAGCCAACGTATCCGGGAGGCGAGCCGATCAGCTTCGACACCGAGTGCTTCTCCATGAACTCGGACATGTCGAAGCGGACCAGAGCCTTCTCGGTGCCGAACATGAATTGCGCGAGCGTGCGCGCTACTTCGGTTTTGCCGACGCCGGTCGGACCGAGAAACAGGAAGGAACCGATGGGCCGGTTCGGGCTTTTCAGGCCGGCACGGCTGCGGCGGATGGCGCGGGCAAGCGCGGTGATGGCTTTATCCTGCGAAATGATCCGCTTGTGTAGCTCTTCTTCGATGCGCAGCAGCTTCTGCGATTCTTCTTCTTTGATCGAGGTGATCGGAACACCAGTCCAGCGTGATACCACGTCCTCGATGTCCTCCCGACCGACAACGCCGGTGGAGGATTCATCGAGGTGGTATTTTTCGCGAAGAGCACGCAGGTTCTCGCGCTCTTTGCGTTCTTCGTCCGAATAGAAGCGCGCCTTCTCGAACTCGTGGTTCGCGATGGCGTTCTCCATACGGTGGACGATGAACTTAATGCGCTTCTGGACTTCAGTGATCTCTTCGGGAAGCGACGTCTGGCGCAGCTTTACGCGTGCGCCGGCTTCATCGACCAGATCGATTGCCTTATCCGGCAAAAAGCGATCCGGGATGTAGCGGTTCGAGTGCGCCACGGCAAAGTTGATAGCGTCATCCGTGTAAGTGACGGCGTGAAATTTCTCGTAACGATCCTTGATCCCGAACAGAATCTTGGTGGCATCGCCCTCAGTTGGAGGCGGAACCTTCACCGCTTGGAAACGGCGCTCGAGCGAACGATCTTTCTCGATTGATTTGCGATACTCGCCTGGAGTGGTCGCGCCGATACACTGAATTTCGCCGCGCGACAGAGCCGGCTTCAAAATGTTAGCTGCGTCGAGCGAGCCTTCGGCCGAACCCGCGCCGACCAACGTGTGCAGTTCATCGATGAAGATGACCGCATTCTGCGACTCCATCAATTCCTTCATGATGGTCTTCAGCCGCTCTTCGAATTGTCCGCGGTATTTAGTGCCGGCTACGATCAATGAAAGATCAAGCGCCAGGATGCGTTTGTCAGCGAGAAATGACGGAACCTCGCCGTCGGCAATTCGCTGCGCCAAGCCTTCGACGATGGCGGTCTTTCCGACTCCGGGTTCGCCGATCAAAACCGGGTTGTTCTTGGTACGCCGGCAAAGAATCTGCACGACGCGTTCCAGTTCGCCCTCACGGCCAACCAACGGATCAAGCTGGCTGTCCATGGCGGCCTGGGTCAGATCGCGCGAAAACTCGCTGAGCAGTGAGGATTCACGCTGACGTTGCGGCTGAGCTTTTTCCTGGCTGGACCGGGCCAACTCTTCGCGAATGGTCGAGAGGCGCAATCCGCGCTCGTGCAAAATTTCAGCGGCGAAGCACTTCTCTTCCCGCAGCAAGCCCAAAAGCAGGTGCTCAGTCCCAATATGCTTGTGGGAAAGGCGCTCGGCTTCCTCAGCCGCGTAGGCTAGAACTCGTTTGCATTCATTGCTCAAGGGGAGATCAACAGAAGTCGAGACTTTCTCCCGGATAGTGGTGTGTCCTTCAATCTGTTTGCGTATGGACTCAACCGAGGCATGAGAGCGTAGGAAGCGATTGGTAAGGGCCTTGTCTTCACGTAGAAGTCCCAGCAGTAGGTGCTCTGTTTCAATATAAGGCGAACCGAACTGGCTGGCTTCGTAGCGCGCAAAGAAGATGACGCGCCTGGCTTTCTCCGTATATCGTTCAAACATAAAGCCCTACCCCTCCCGGGTCTCCCAGGGGGAAGCGGTCGGTGCCTACGGCCTCAGCCCTCTGAAATTCTCGGCCCTGTGGTCAATTATGCAATCAAGGTGCCAACGGTGTCCAAGCCTTAAATGGGCTTTGGGTACTCGAACGTAATTACCGAAGGCACCTACTTTCTTTATCGCGCAATTGGTTGCAATAACCTGCAAACCCGAACTGCAGCTACTTTCTTTCGTCCCGTTCCGGCACTCTTCCCCGACTGTCAAATCGCGGCAATGGCTAGCCGGAAAGCGTCTGTGGCTCTACCTCCTCGATGCGCCCTTGCTGCAGCCGGAGAACGCGATCACAACGGCTGGCGAAGGCAAGGTTGTGAGTGGCAATGAGAGAAGTTAGCTGGCACTCGCGATGTAATCTGGCGATCAAGTCAAAAACCGAAGCCGCCGTTCGGCTATCGAGGTCCCCCGTGGGCTCATCCGCCAATAGGATCTTCGGCTGGGTAATAAGCGCCCGAGCTAGAGCCACGCGTTGTTGCTCACCGCCGGAAAGTTCTCCGGAGCGATGATGCGCGCGCTGCTCCAAACCCACCTCGCGCAGCCACCGCGATGCTTCTGCCTCCGCCTTCTGACGGGGAATGTCCCTCAACAGCAGCGGCATGGCCACATTCTCCAGAGCCGTAAATTCCGGCAACAGGTAATGGAACTGCCAAACAAAGCCGAGTTCGCGGTTACGAAACTCGGCAGCGCCATCATCCGATAGCGAACTCAATCGCAAGTGGGCGCAGTATACGTCACCTGCCGAAGCGCTATCAAGAGCGCCCAGGATGTGTAACAGGGTACTCTTCCCTGCTCCCGACTCGCCAACGATGGCGAGCATCTCTCCCTCGGTTACCTGGAACGAAAGATTTTCAAAGAGCACTAGATCTGACTCGCCGGAGCGAAAGACTTTTTTCAGAGCCTCGACCCGCAGAATCGGTTCCTTAAGCTTTAGATGCAAGTGTCTGGCTCCCCGGCTCAACTCCGGCACTGCCGTCAGCTTTTCCCATTAAAGCACGGGAATGGAGGCGAGGGTTTACTTCCATTTCCGGGAGCATCTATGCGGAAAACTGTAGGACAATCTTTGCACATATGTGCTGTGATTGTGGTCACGAGCAAGCGTGCCTGCTGATCGCGCCCACACGGGCCGACGACTGCGCCCCCGCACAAGCGGAAAATACGATACACAAGAGTGGTGGCAGTTGCGGGCAGGCGAATCGTGAATTGATGCGAGGTTGTCCCGTTGAGCGTATCCTGAGCTGGCGCGAACGCCGGAATCATTCCCGACGCGCCGAAATCTAGACAACCCATGAAAGCCATTCAAGTGAAGCAGCCTGGCGGGCCGGAAGCCCTGGAGTTTGTTGATCTTCCGATCCCTCAACCGAAATCCCGTGAAGCTGTAGTCAAAATCGCTGCTTCGGGCGTCAATTTCATAGATGTTAATTTGCGCGAGGGCCGCTACAAAGTACCGCTGCCTTTTGTTGTGGGGCAGGAAGCCGCCGGCGTGGTTTCGAGTGTCGGTTCGGAGGTGAAATTGGTCAAGTCAGGCGACCGCGTAGCCTGGAGCGGGATCCTGGGGTCTTACGCTGAATACGTCGCGGCGCCGGTCGAGGGCCTTGTGCCAATTCCGCAGAACGTGAGCGATCAATATGCTGCGGCCGCTATGTTGCAGGGTATGACAGCCCACTATTTGTGCTACGACACGTATCCGCTGAAGCCCGGTGAGACGGCGCTGATTCACGCGGCCGCTGGCGGAGTAGGGCTTCTGTTGGTTCAGATGGCACATCAACTGGGCGCAAGAGTAATTGGCACGGTTTCGACAGAAGAGAAAGCCCAGTTGGCGCAACAGGCGGGCGCCGATGAGGTGATTCTCTATACTCAGACGGACTTCGAAGCGGAAACCAAACGGCTGACCGGCGGCAAAGGTGTGGACGTGGTCTACGATGGTGTGGGCAAGGCAACCTTCGAAAAAAGTCTGAACGTGCTGCGGCCGCGAGGAATGCTGGTGCTTTTTGGGGCCTCGAGTGGGCCTGTGCCACCAATAGATCCTATGACACTTTCGCAAAAAGGTTCTTTATACATGGCGCGAACCAAGCTGGCGCACTTCACCGCCACCCGCGACGAACTGCTGCTACGGTCTGGCGCCGTGTTTGGCATGATTGCAGCGGGAAAGCTCAAACTACGCATCGCGCATACCTACCCTTTGGCGGAGGCGCAGCAGGCACATCGGGATTTGGAAGGAAGAAAGACCACGGGGAAGTTGCTGCTGATACCGTGAGCAGGCGACTCATCACGGTAAACAAGCCTTGAAGCTGCATGTAATGAGATCTAGATCCGACCGTTCATAAGAGGCGCAGCTTCGGAAAATCCTGCCGGTAACGACTGGCATCCAGGGTCATAAGGCGGTCGGCTCGAAGCAGGGCATGTGCGGCTACGATGAAGTCCACCAGCAGCCGCTTGGGAGAGCCGGCTCGTGACTGACGACGGCGTTGGGCAAAGCCACAAAGGCGTGGGCCGCCCGTTCCCACACCTGCTCATCGAGAAGGAAGTCCAGGAAGATGCCCGTCTCGCGGCAAAACTGCTGAATAAAATGGCGAGTCGCAGACGGATAAGCGAGCAGCTCGCAGTAAACGGGAGCGCAAATGACCAAGCCACCCTCACCTCGAGCCTCAAACAGCGCCGATTCGATCTCCCGCGCGGATGGCTCACCGGATAGAACATTGGTGTCAAGCGCCGTTCTCAATCGCGATTCTTCCTCCGGTCGCGCGTTTCACTGTCACGCATATCGCTGACCCAGGCATTGATCTCTTTGCGACTGCGAAAAGACTTCAAGACCCCCTTGTATTTCTCAAAGGGATTGATTTCGCTGCGCACTGGACGGATAAGGGTTTGGCCGTTTTCAATAACGAATTCCACACGATCGCCGGCAGAGAGGCCGATGCGCTTACGGATTTCCTGAGGTACGGTCACTTGGCCTTTACTACTAATGGTGCTGGAATATTTCATCTTTACTCTGATTCCTT
>Ga0209055_1002517_pt1 | contig 11540 bp, 5 predicted proteins | sample GraSoiAngelo_110_FD_185875 | JGI IMG/M metagenome (GOLD analysis project Ga0209055, IMG submission 185875) | Grasslands soil microbial communities from the Angelo Coastal Reserve, California, USA - 14_0903_12_30cm (SPAdes) (version 2) | ecosystem: Environmental > Terrestrial > Soil > Grasslands ... | reverse complement strand
CCGCGGCCGACGACAGACGCGAGGCGAGGATCACGACCATGCCGACGGCTCCGTAGTCGAAGCGTCCTTCGAAGCCGATGCGGCCCAGCGTCGCGTAACCCGTCGCGATGCCGACGCCGAACCCGAGCTCGTATCCCTTCTTCCGCCAGCCGGCCGCGAGCGCGTTGAAGCGGTCGCGCATCGCGATCGCCATCTGCACGGCCTTGAGCTGGTGTCCTTCCACCGGCTGAGGGTCGTTGAACCACACCATGAGGCCATCGCCCGCGAAGTGCTCGAGCGTGCCGGAATGACGCATCACCTCTTCGCCCAAGGCCGCCTGGTAAGCGCGAAGAAGCGAGAGGCTTTCCTCCGGTTCGGCCGTCTCGCTGAACGCCGTGAAGCCTCGAAGGTCGCAGAAGACGACCGTGATCTCCCGGCGATGACCGGCAAGGAGCGCCTCGCCTTCGCGCGACGAGACCAGCTCCGCGATCTGGGGTGACAGGAATCGGGAAAGCTGGAGCTTCTGGCGCTCGATCGTGTCGTGGTACTGCTTGATGCGCAGCAAGGACCGCACTCGAACCGAAAGCTCGTGCTGAGCGATCGGTTTGGGCAGGAAGTCGTCCGCGCCCGACTCGAGCGCTCTCGTCTTGTCCTGATCGACGCTCGCGGTCATCAGCACGATCGGGAGGAACCGCGTCTCCTCGTTCGCGCGGATACGCCGCGTCAGCTCGTAGCCGTCCATGCCCGGCATGACGATGTCGAGGAGCAGCAGGTCCGGCCGGTGTTCGGCGATCATCCGCAGCGCTTCGTCGCCGGAGCTGGCGGTCACGACGGCGTAGCCATCCTTGGCGAGCAGGGCCTCGAGCAGCCGCAGATTCTGCGGCGTGTCGTCGACCGCGAGAATCTTCTCGGCGCTCATCTGACCCGACCCTGGGTGCTGAACCGGCGCACCTCGGACGCGAAGGTGCGGACGTCGACCGGCTTTTGCATGAACCCGTCGAACCCGGCCGCATCGAAGCGTTCGCGATCGGACTTCATGACCGAAGCCGTCAGTGCCACGACCGGGATCGCCGCCGTGCGCTCGTCCTCACGGAGTTTGCGCAGCGCCGCGATGCCGTCCATCCCCGGGAGCTGGATGTCCATGAGAACGATGTTCGGGCGGTCACGCTGCGCGAGGGCGATGCCATCCTCCGCGGTCATGGCCTCGAGCGTCCGGAGCCCCGCGAACTGCAGCAGGTCGCGGGCGAGCTTCAGGTTCTTGTCGTTGTCCTCGACGATCAGGACCAGGGGCGATTCCGTCATACGGTCACCGCCTGTTTGCTGGTCGTCGCGATCGGGAGCGTGAACGTGAACGTGCTTCCTTTGCCGACCTCGCTCTCGACCATCAACCGGCCGCCGTGAAGCTCGACGAAGCGCTTCGCGAGCGCGAGTCCCAGGCCGGTGCCCTCTCGCGAGCGCTCCGATTGCCGGCGCGCCTGCTGGAACTCCTCGAAGATCCGCTCGCGATCCTCGTCCGCGATCCCGATGCCCGTGTCCGTGACACGGACAACGATGTCGCCGTTACCGCGCTCGGCGCGGACTGCGACGCGGCCACCATCGGGGGTGAACTTCACGGCGTTGGACAGAAGGTTGAACACGACCTGCTTGATCTTCCGGGGATCGGCCTCGACCAGGTCGACGTCTGGTGTCACATCGAGCGAGAGCGCGATGTCGTGGCGCGCGGCGCGCTCGCGGACCATCGTGACGCCGTTCTGCAGCGCCTCGACGAGCGAGAACCTGTCGAGGTCGAGCTCCATACGGCCGGCCTCGATCTTCGAGAGATCGAGGATGTCGTTGATGAGCGAAAGGAGATGACGACCGGAGCCCAGGACATCGTTCAGGTACTCGGTCTGTTTCTCATTGATCGATCCGAACATCTCCTGGAGGAGCACCTCGGAGAAGCCGATGATCGCGTTCAGCGGCGTGCGCAGCTCGTGCGACATCGTGGCGAGGAACTCGCTCTTGTGCCGGCTCGCGACCTCGAGCTGGCGGCTCTTGTCTTGGATCTCACTGAAGAGGCGCACGTTCTCGATCGCGATCGCGGCCTGATCGGCGAACGTCTCGACGAGCTGGATCTCGCGGTCGTTGAACGGTCGTACGGACACCCTACTGACGACGAGCCCGCCGAGGACCTCGCCTTTGCGCATCACTGGAACGGCCAGACAGGTGCGGGAGAGCGTGTGCCGGACGACATGGGAATGCTCGTACACGGGGTCGGTCGTCGCGTCCTCGAGATGGATGGTCTTTTGCTCGGCGTAGACCCGGCTCATCAAGCTCCCAGGTCTGGCACTCCAGCGGCCGGTAGGTTGCTGGGTAAGACGCTCGGCTAGCTCGGGTGTCCGGCCATAGTGCCCTCTCATCACCGACCCGCTGGCTTCGCGTCGGATCAGCCAGGCGAGATCTGCGTCGCAGAGCCGTGCGGCGCGCTCCACGACCGTCTTCAGGACCGGTGCAAGGTCGAAGGCTGAACCGCTGATAACTTTCAGGACCTCGCTGATGGCGGTCTGCTGCTCAAGGGCCTCACGCGTCTGGTCGAAGAGACGAACGTTCTCGATTGCGATCGCAGCCTGGTCCGCGAACGTCTGGACGAGCTCCACATCGCGTTCGTTGAACGGCCGGACATCGTATCGGGCGAGCACTATCCCGCCGATGACCCTGCCCTCGCGCAACATCGGCACCCCGAGGACCGCACGTGACTCCGTGAGCCTGACCACGAGCGACGTTCCGAGTACCGGATCGGCTTTGGCGTCTGGGATCTGGACGGTCGTTCGGCGGTCGAGGACCGTGCCCATCACGCCGCCCTCGGACCCCAACGGTCGCCACTCGCCGCCGAGATGCCCCGCCGCACGGTCTTTCGCGAGGGCAGCGCGAACATCCGCCGGGAAGCTGCTGCTGTAGGCGATCGTCTGGAAACGGTCGCCGTCGACGCGCGAGAGCCAGCCGATGTCGGCCCCGGCGAGGCGGACAGCGTTCTCGAGGACGATGTCCAGGACCGGCTGGAGGTCGAAGGCCGATCGGCTGATCGTCTTGAGCACGTCGGCGATCGCGGTCTGCTGATCCAGCGCCTCCTTGGTCTCGTTGAAGAGCCGGACGTTCTCGACCGCGATCGCCGCCTGAGCCGCGAACGCCTGCAGCAGCTCGAGCTGGCGGTCGGTAAAGGGCTGCACCTCCACGCGCCGCAGCGAGATCGAGCCAACGGCCCGATTTCCACGGATCATCGGCGCAACTGCCATGGTCTTGAAGCCAAGCGTTCGCGCGACCTGCGCCCCACCCGGGTACTCGGTCGACGATTGGAGGTCCTCAACCTGGATCGTGCGACCCTCTCGGAGCGCGCGCGAGGTCAGGTGTTCGGAGGTGAGCGGCCGGGGTTCGTGATCGATCGGGAGGCTCCCAGCGCTCGCCACCATCTCCCACATATCGCCGGTTACCAGCGAGACTGAGGCGTTCGCCGCGGCGCAGTAGCGCGCCGCGCTCTGTGCGATCACCTCGAGAACGGGCCTGATGTCGGTAGGCGAGGACGAGATGACCTGGAGAATTTCGCCGATCGCGGTCTGCCGCTCGAGCGCCTCTCTTGTCTGATTGAAGAGACGGACGTTCTCGATCGCGATGACCGCCTGCGCGGCGAACGCTTCGAGCAACTGAACCTGACGATCGGTAAACGGCTGAGCCTCACGGCGCCTGAGCGAGATCGTCCCGATCGCGCGCCCGTCGCGAACGAGCGGCGCAATGAGGAAGGAGTGGACGCCCACCTCTCGAGCAATGGCCGCACCGTCCGGATAGTCGTCCGACGCCACCATGTCGGGTACCTGCAGCGTTCGACATTCCCGGATCACTCGGGCGCTGAGCGTCCGCGCGGACAAGGGCAGGCTGGTTGTCGGCGTTGTTTGCGGCAGCAATCCCGCGTGCGCGACCGTCCGATACCGATCGCTTTCGACGAGCTGGACGACCGCGTCCTCCGCGGCGCAGTACCGCACGGCGTCTCGCGCAATCGCCTCGAACACCGGCTGCGTGTCGGTCGGAGATTGGGAGATCACCTGGAGGATCTCGCCCAGGGCGGTCTGGCGCTCCAGTCCCTCCCTGGTCTCGTTGAACAGACGGACGTTCTCGATCGCGATCGCGGCCTGATCGGCGAAGGTCTCGACGAGACGGATCTCCTCGGCGGTGAAGGGGCTGACCTGCATACGGGCAACGCCGATTAGCCCAATAACGTCGTCCTCGCGCATGATCGGCACGCCCAGGATCGTGTGGACGCCGTGCTCGGTGTTCGGCGGCCAGTCGTATTCGGGGTCTTTGAAGAGGTCCGGGATATGGACCGGGCGCTTCTCGATCGCCGTTCGTCCAACAAGCGTCGAGCGCGAGATGCTCGTGGGGTGTGCGTACTCGTATTCGACCAGCTCGGGCACGCCTCCGCTCGTCGCAACGAGACGGAATACGTCACCGTCGCGACGGAACACGTACGCCCAGTCCCCGTGGCAAAGGCGATTCGCGTTCTCGACCGCGACGTCGAACACCGATTGCAGATTGAACGCCGAGCGGCTGATCGTCTTGAGGACATTCGCGGTCGCCGTCTGCTGCTCGAGGGCTTCCTTCGTCTCGTTAAAGAGACGGACGTTCTCTATCGCGATGACGGCCTGATCAGCAAAGTTGCGGACGATTTCGATTTCGCGGTCGCTAAAGGCACGGATGTCCTCGCGCGTCAGCGAAAGCACGCCGACGATTTGGTCGTCTCGCACGAGGGGAACGCCAAGGGCGGTGTGGTAGTTCCCGAGCTCGGCGCTGAACCTCGCATCCTGGGTATCGGCCTCTGCGACGGCGTCGAGGGTGTGGAATATAGCCCGGGATCTGACGACATTTCTGACGATGAAGCCTTCATCCAGAGGAGTCGGCCAACCTCGGTAGCGCTCGATCCACGCCGGATTCATCGCGCTTGCAGCCGCGAGCTCGAACACCTCGCCCTGGACCCGCCAGATCACTGCGACTGAAGCGCCGGTCAAACGCTTTGCGTTGTCAGTGACCGCCTTCAGCATCGGCTCAAGCTCAAAGGCCGACCGGCTCAGAACGCTGAGGACCTCGCCGATCGCTGTCTGCCGCTCGAGGGCCTCCTTGGTCTCGTTGAAGAGGCGCACGTTCTCGATCGCGATCGCGGCTTGGTCGGCGAAGGTCTCCACGAGCTCGATCTGGCGCGGCTCGAACGGTCGGACCGTCCCGCGAAGGAGCGCGATCACGCCGATAGCCTCGCCGCCACGCATGAGCGGGACTGCGAGCGTCGTGTGCCAGGGTCGCGCCGGATCTTGAATAGTCGCGTCGTACTCGGGGTCAGCGAGCACATCCAGGTTGTGGATCGTCGCTCGTTCGAGGATCGCGCGCCCCCCCATGTTCGACCGATCGACCGGCATGGAGCGAACGCGAAGGAGGTCTGCCCGCGTCTCCGGATCGACGCCTTGACTGGCGAGCTCGAGCCGATCGCCGCTACGGAGCCACAGATGCACGAGGTCGGCCTCGCAGAGGACGCGGGCCTGTTCGCTGATCGACTGGAACACTGGCCGAAGGTCGCTCGGCGACTCGCTGATGACTTTCAGGACCTCGGCGGTCGCGGTCTGGCGCTCGAGCGCCTCCTTGGTCTCGTTGAACAATCGGATGTTCTCGATCGCGATCACCGCCTGGTCGGCGAAGGCTTCCACGAGGCGGATTTGGTTCGCGGTGAACGGCACCGGCTCGCTCTTCCGGAGCGCGATCGTTCCGATCGCGGAGCCTTCGCGCAGGAGCGGTGCGACCAGCAGCGCTCGCTGTCCCATCGTACGGAACCGATCGCGCGTGGCCGGAAACTCGTTGCCAGCCTCGGATAGGAGGTCCGGTATGTGGATCGTGCGACGTTCGAGCATCGCCACGCCGCTGGCAGAGTCCGCTCCCGCGGACAGGGGCAGACCAGAAAGCGGGAGATCGCCGTAGTGAGCTTCGGCGTTCAGCTCATCACCGCGCTTGATCCAGACGGTGGCATCGCTCGCCCCGCAGAAGCGCACGGCGCTCGTGGCGATCGCATCGAGCACGGGCGCCAGGTCGCTCGGCGACCCAGCGATGGCGCGAAGAATGCCGGCAGTCGCGGTTTGGCGCTCGAGCGCTTCCTTGGTCTCGTTGAACAGTCGAACGTTCTCGATCGCGATCACGGCTTGGTCGGCAAAGGTCGACAACAACTCAAGCTGGCGAGCATCGAAGGGTCGTACCTCGGTACGGCGGAGGAGAATCGCGCCGATCGCGGCGCCATCGCGGAGGAGCGGTGTCGCCGCAACGGTCCGGTAGCCCCATTCGCGTGCCTGGACGCTCCCCAGCGGGTATTCGTCGGCAGCCGCGAGTAGGTCGCGAACATGGATCGTCCGCCCATCCACGATGGAACGGCCGGTCGCGGTCGTCCGGTCGATGCGATAGTGGAGACCGAGCGGCGCGGAGACGATGTCTCCGTGATGCGCGGCCAACCTGACGTCCTCCCCGTCGACCAGAAGGACTGCGCCATCCTCCGCTCCACAGAACGTCTCGGCGTTCTTCGCGATCGCGTCGAGCACTGGCTGCACGTCGGTTGGCGAGGCGGCGATCGCGCGCAAGATCTCCGAGATCGCCGTCTGGCGTTCGAGAGACTCCTTCGTCTCGTTGAAGAGGCGAACGTTTTCGATCGCGATCGCGGCCTGGTGGGCGAACGTCTCGACGAGACGGATCTCGCGTTCGGCGAACGGGCGGGCATCGCGGCGGCGCACGATCAAAACTCCGATGACATCGTCGTCGCGTAGCAACGGCACGCCGAGCAAGGCCCGCCAGCCCTGGAAGTCGTACTCCGCATCCGCAGAGGCGTCTGGTATTTGAGTCGTCCGGCGCGCTTGCGCGACTCGCCCGATCAGAGTCGATCTGTCGCCGGCCCGTACGCCTTCCTCTAGACGCTTGAGGTATCCGGCACGTTGTGCAATTTCGGCTTCGGAGTAGCCGATCGTAAGGTGGGACCGAAAGACCTCGCCGTCGCGTAGCGTCAGGCCCGCGCCATCCGCACCCGTCAGCGCGACCGCGCTCTCCAAGACCGCTGTGAAGACGGGCGTGAGATCCTGCGTCGTTCGGCTAATGACCTCGAGAATTTTCGCGGTCGCGGTCTGTTGATCGAGAGCCTCTTTCGTCTCCCGGAAGAGACGCGCGTTCTCAACCGCGATGCCGGCTTGATCCGCGAAGGCGCGCACCAGCGCGATCTCGGCGTCGGCGAACGGACGGACCTCGTTGCGCGTCAGCACGAACACCCCCGTGACGATCTCGGCCTTCCGCATGGGGACGCCGAGCATCGTCCGGTATCCGCCGAGCTTCTGAAGGTCGTGCGCCGAGTACTCGCGGTCCTCGAGCACGTCGGGGATATGCACGATCGAACAATCGAGCGCGACCCGGCCGATAAGCGTGTCGCGGCCTGGTGTGCGAACCGTGTCGTACGCGAGCCGCTTGTACTCCTCGCTTGTCGGTCCCCAGAACGCAGCGGTGTGATAGCCATCGGCTTCCAAGAGGTGGATCGACGCCCGCTCGGCGTCGCACATGTTCGCGGCGCGGTCGAGGACGGTCTCGAGCACCGCCACGAGATCCGTCGGAGCCCGGCTCATCACCGCAAGCGCGTCGGCGAGCGCGGTCGCGCGACCGCGCGCCTCAGCGAGTCGTCGCTCGAGGTCTCTGGCTCCGCCCACTCCCTCGCCTCCCGAAGTGGGCCAATGCTAGTGACCGCCCAGACAACACGGAAGTGATAATCCGCGGGTGAGCGTCCAGGTCGCCCGGAGCATCGACGCGGTACTGGATCACCTTTCCAGCGTCAGCGAGGCGACACTTCTCGCTGGCGGCACCGACCTCATGGTCGAGATCAACTTCGGGCGGGCAAGACCGCCTGACGTCGTCGCGATCGACCGCCTCGACGAGCTCAAAAGCCTCCAGCGCAACGGCCGGGTCCGCATGGGAGCGCTTGTGACCTACACGCGGATGCTCGACGAGGACCCTGGCTCGCTTGCTCTGCGCGAGGCCGCGCGGACCGTCGGCTCGCCGCAGATCCGCAACGCAGGCACGATCGGCGGGAATCTGGGCACCTGCTCGCCGGCGGGCGACACGCTGCCGGTCCTGGCGGCGCTCGACGCGACGGTGGTGCTGCGCTCGCGGGCAGGCGAGCGTCGCGTCCGATTCATAGAGTTCATGACCGGGCCGAAGCGGAGCGTTCGCCGCGCCGACGAGCTCGTGACCGCCGCGGAGTGGGATGAAGCCGGTCCGGCGCAGACCTTTATGAAGGTCGGGACGCGGAACGCGATGGTGATCGCTGTCGCCGGGCTTGCGCTCGTGGTCGATCGCGTACGCCATCGCGTCGGGATCGGCATCGGCTCGTGCGGGCCGACGATCCTTGGGGCGCCCGACGCCGAGCGCTTCGCTACCGGGATGTTCGACGAGGCGGGCTGGGAGCGGCCGTCATGGCCGAGCGAGGCTGCTCGCACCGAATTCGGTCGTCTCGTCGCCTCCGCCGCGCGGCCGATCGACGACGTCCGCGGTACCGCGGCATATCGACGCCAGGTGCTCTCGGTGATGGGAGCCCGGGCGATCGCCCGCGTCGCCGAGCTCACGTGAAGCTCACCGTCAACGGGGAGGAGCGCTCCGCCGATGTTGCCGACCACGAGAGCCTGCTCACGGTGTTGCGCGAGCGGCTCGGTCTCCCCGGGAGCAAGAACGCGTGCGAGCAAGGCGAGTGCGGATCGTGCTCGGTCTTCCTCGACGGCGAGCTCGTCTGCGCATGCCTCGTCCTCGGCGCCGCTGCCGAGGGCCGCACGGTAGAGACCGTCGAAGGGCTCTCGCATGACGACGAGCTTTCGCCCGTGCAGCGCGCGTTCGTCGAGGCCGGCGCCGTGCAGTGCGGCTTCTGCACGCCAGGGCTCATCGTCGCTGCGCACGCGCTCTTGCGCGAGAACCCCGAGCCTTCGGACTACGAGGTACGCGAAGCGCTATCGGGCAACATCTGCCGCTGCACCGGCTACGGAAAGATCCTCGAGGCCGTGCAGCGCTCCTCGGCCGCGATGTACCGACGATGAGCATCGCTCCAGTCCGTCGGCGCGTTCGGGGCGGCGTCGGCGAGTCGTTCGAGCGACCCGACGCCGTGCCGAAGGTGAAAGGCGAGTTCCGCTACGGAAGCGACCTCAATCGCGAGGGAATGCTCTTCGGCGCGACGCTGCGCAGTCCCCATCCGCACGCACGGATCGCCAGCATCGACGTTGCGGCCGCGAAGCGTCTGCCCGGGGTCAAAGCTGTGATCACGGCCGCCGAGCTGCCCACTCGCCAGCGCTTCGGACTCATGAAACTCGACCAGCCGGTGCTCGCGAGCGGGCGCGTGCGTTACGTCGGCGAGCCGGTCGCGATCGTGGCCGCCGACACGGCCGAAGCCGCTCGCGTCGCGGCGAAGGCCATCGACGTTCGATATGAGCTGCTGCCGGCCATTACCGATCCCATCGCCGCGCTGCAACCGGGAGCCACGCCGCTACACGAGCCTGGCAACGTCATCGAGGAAGTGCGCGTCGTCCACGGCGATCCCGACGCTCGCGCGGATATTGTCATCGAAGGCGAGTACGCGCTCGGGATGCAAGATCAGGCGGCGCTCGGGCCAGAGGCCGGACTGGCGTACCCGCGTGCCGATGGCGGCGTCGAGCTGCACGTCGCGACGCAGTGGCTGCACGAAGACCTGCGGCAGATCGCTCCCTGCCTTGGCTTGCCGGAATCGAAGGTGCGATTGGTCCTCGCGGGGGTCGGTGGAGCCTTCGGAGCTCGCGAGGACGTGACGTTACAGATCCACGCGTGCCTCCTCGCGCTCGCGACCAAGCGTCCGGTGCGAATGACGTACGGGCGCGAGGAGTCCTTCTACGGGCACGTCCACCGTCATCCGGCGGCGCTCTTCTATGCGCACGGAGCGACGAAGCAAGGTCGGCTCGTCTTCGTCCGAGCGACGATCGTGCTCGACGGCGGCGCGTACGCGTCCTCGAGCCCGGCCGTCGTGGCGAACGCGGCGTGCTTTGGCGCGGGACCGTACCGGGTGCCCAACGCCCGCATCCACGCGGTCGGCGCGTACACCAACAATCCACCTACCGGCGCGATGCGCGGCTTCGGGGCGGTCCAGTCGTGCTTCGCCTACGAGGCGCAGATGGACAAGCTCGCCACCAAGCTCGGGATCGATCCGGTCGAGCTTCGCGAACGCAACGCCGTGCGGAACGGCGACGCCATCGTGACGAATCAAGCGGTCGAGGGCAGTGCGCCGGTGGCCGAGATCGTGCGGCGGTGTGCCGACCTCCCGATGCCCGAAAGCGACATCCCGAGCGATCCGATCGCCTTGCCCGGAGGCGCGGGGAACCTCACGGTCGGCGAAGGGGTCCGCCGGGGTGTCGGCTTTGCGGCGGGATTCAAGAACGTGTGCTACTCGCACGGCTTCGACGACTTCGCGACCGCACGAGTCCGGCTGCTGCGCGACGAGCGCGGCCCGATGGTCCGCGTGCACACCGCCGCGGCCGAGGTCGGTCAGGGTGTCGTCGCCGTCTGCGCGCAGATCGCGCGCACCGAGCTCGGGGTCGAACGCGTGGAGATCGATCCGCCCGACACGACCATCGGATCGGCGGGATCTTCATCGGCATCGCGGCAAACCTGGATGACTGGAGGCGCGGTACTCGCGGCTTGTCGCGAGGTCAAGGCGGAGCTGCTTTCACGCGCGCGCGTCGCGGGTCGCTCGCCCGACGATCTGCCGGGGCTGCTCGGCGAACCGATCGATCGGACGGTGACGCATCGCCATCGCGACACCCAACCGCGTAACGAGGACACGCAGAACAACGGACACGTCGCGTTCCTCTTCGCTGCGCATCGCGCGGTCGTGGACGTCGACGTCGAGACTGGTCTCGTCAAGGTCGTGCAGATCGCGACAGCGCAGGATGTCGGGAAGGCGATCAACCCGCTTGCGGTGATCGGTCAGATCGAGGGAGGCATCGCACAGGGTCTCGGCCTCGCGGTGATGGAGGAAGTGCAGCTTCAGGACGGCCACGTACGCAACGCGTCGTTCACCGACTATCTCCTGCCGACTACGCTCGACATGCCGCCAGTGGTCGTCGACCTCATCGAGCATCCGCATCCCGACGCGCCGTACGGCGCCAAAGGGGTCGGCGAGCCACCGACGATCTCGAGCACCCCCGCCATCGTCGCCGCGATACGTGATGCGACCGGACGCGAGCTGAACAGGGTGCCGGTGCGGCCGGACGACATCGTCTTCGACGTTCCCTACCGCTCAGGGTGGCGGATCTCGCCAGGCGACGATCCGCGGCGGGCCAGCCGGACGCAAAAGGAGGGAGATGCCCGCCGCTGACGCTCCCCGGATCTTCTCGGGGATTGGCGAGACCTACGAGCGCGTCGGGGCGCTCCTCTCGTTCGGACAGGATCCCAGATGGCGGACGGCTCTCGTCAGCTCCGTTGACGCCTCGGCCGAGGATCGGGTGCTGGACGTTGCGACC
>Ga0209055_1002515_pt1 | contig 11545 bp, 10 predicted proteins | sample GraSoiAngelo_110_FD_185875 | JGI IMG/M metagenome (GOLD analysis project Ga0209055, IMG submission 185875) | Grasslands soil microbial communities from the Angelo Coastal Reserve, California, USA - 14_0903_12_30cm (SPAdes) (version 2) | ecosystem: Environmental > Terrestrial > Soil > Grasslands ... | reverse complement strand
TGGAGCCCTGACCGTCGGGACAGCAGCGGCGCCGCCTGTCAGGACAACCTGCTGTCCAGCCGGGTGAGCGCGCCGGGGGCAACGTGGCGCCGCCCGCCTTCGGCTTGCGGCTCGAACGGGTCGCGTCCCGGCAGCTCCCATTCCCGCCAGCGGGGCAGGCGGCCGTGCTCGGCGTGGGAACGTCCGGACGGCGGCGAGGGCGTGGTCACGGGAGGCGGGGTGCATGATGCCGAAGGAGCGTCACGACCGGCCTCCAACCCCGAGGCGCAGAGGGCCTGGCGGTCCTCCTCCTCATCTCTGTGGCAAGTGCCGGTGCGCGTGGCGCGCCACGCACGGCGCTTCAGCAGGCTGCGTGGGGCCCGCCAGGTCTGCGCCGTGCGAGGAGCGCGACGACGTTGAGGCCGACGACCAGTACCAGGACGCCGGTAAGGAAGCTGACACCGCCGATAGCGAGCCACGGCGCCCCAACGGAGGGTGGGCAGGAATAGGTGTTACCCGAGGGTCTGGAGGCGACCTGAATGCACAGCGGGTTCGTGAACACGTCGTGGAGCCCGACGCCGCCGAACGCGGCACCTGCAGCGATCAGCACGGCGCCCACCACTCCCACCGCCCAATAGGCCCTGCGCATTCCCGAGGCGGGACTGTACCCCGGTCTCGACGCCGTCGTCAACGACTACGGCACACCTGTGGGCGGCCCAGCACCCGATCGCCGGCCACCCGATGCCGCTCTCCGGCGCGATCGCGGCGGTTCCTGTCGCCGCCGCTCGACCCGCCGTCTGCGCGCGCCGCGCCGCGAGCACGATGGCTGCGATGGCGTCCATGGTCGCGGCAGCCGTGGCGGGTGTCCCTGGCCGCCTACGAAATCATCAATTTGAAGGATGGTGAGCTGTAGCTATCCCTGATAGCCTCACGCTCAGATCAACAGTGAGACCGGCTCTGCTCTCCCATATGTAGTAGCCCACTTTCCCCCCCGGGTCGGCGGTGGTACAAGGTGTCCCGCCGCCGACCCATTAGTTATGTCGGACGCGCGGGGCTCCGCTCACTTTCGCGATTGCTGCGGGAGGCGGAGGTGGGACGCCATGTACGCGCCAACTGGCGATCACGCAGGCCACCTGGAGCCGGCGGAGGTCGCAGCGGCCCCAGTCCCCGTCCCAGCGTCCCTCGTTGTCCTCCAGCGCGTGGATCGGCGCGGTGTGGAGCAGCGTCCGCAATCGTCGAGAGGACGCCGCGGCGCGGCCGCCCTCGCCATGCGTACGTGACACGCTGGACGGAGGCTACTCACGGGCGCTCCCCTGTATCCTCCCGTCCATGGTCCAGGAGATCTCCGAGCTGCAGGCTGGCCTGCCGCTCAATGGCTCGCGGCCCGATGCCGACCTGGAGTCGGCGCTGGCCCTGCTCGACGGCGAGCTGGCCGCGGCGCAGAAGGCGCTGGCGGCCGCACAGCGCGCGCTCAAGCAGGCGACCGAGGCCTCGCGCCAGGGCAACGTGCGCGACCTGCCCAGGCTCCTCGCCGGGGCCACGGAGGCGGCCGGCGCGTTTGCGCAGACCGCGTCCGAGGCCCAGCGCTCGTGGGCGTTCGACGGCCCGCGCCACCTGGAGGGCGGCGCGTACATGGCCGAGCTGCTCGCCAGCGCCGAGGCCGGTGAGCTGCCCGGCGTGCGGGAAGTGGACGGCCACCTGTACAGCTTCCCGGTCGTCGTCAAGGTGGAGGCGCGCGACCTGTCGCTCAAGGTGGGTCGGAGGACGCAGCGCGGACTGCGACCGTCGGCGGTCGTCGCGCTGCTCCGCCGGCTGCGCAGCCAGCCCGCCAGGGACAACTTGCGGCCGCTGCTGACGGCCTTCGAGAAGGCGTACCTGGCCGCCTCCGGCGGCGAGGACGGCATCGCCATCCCGCTCAAGCGCGTCTACGAGCTGCTCGTGCTGCGCCCCGGCCAGGGCCGCGAGTACACCGAGGTGGACTTCCTGCTCGACGTGTACCGGCTGGACCGGGCCGGCGCGCAGGTGACGCCGGCCGGCCGTGAGCTGACTCTGCCCGCCAGCACGGGCACCCGGGCCGGCAAGGGCCTCCGGTTCGTCACCGAGACGGGGGAGGAGCGCTGGTACTCGAGCATCAGGTTCGACGCGATCGGGACGTGACCGACCTCGCGCTCCCGGCCGACGCCTGGCTCGACTGGCTGTGCGCGGAGTACCTGGACGGCTTCGTGCGGGAGGGTGGCGCGGCGATCAAGGTGGCGGTCGTGCCGTCGCCGGAGACGTCGGCCGCGCTCGCCGAGCGTTTGCTGACGGAGGCCGGCGGACGCGGGTTCGCCGTCGCTCGCGTGGACGCCGCGACGTGCAAGGCACACCTTCTCCACAACCTCTTCCACGAGGTTGCCCGGCAGCTCGACTGGGAGGGGCTCACTCGCGACTTCGTCCGCCGCCTCCTGCTCGATGCCGGGTGGGCGCTGCCCGGCGACGGCGCGCTGGAGGTCGCCGCGGTCGCTCGAGCGAACGAGCAGGACGCCACGATCGTCCGGCAGGACGTGCGGCTGGCGCTGACCAGGCACCTCATGCACGACCGCGGATTGAGCCGGCAGTTCCGTCTCGGCGCGCTGTCGATGTGCCGCGCGCTGACGGAGCCGGACGAGCTGCGGGTCGAGCTCGCGGCTCACGTGCGGATGTGGCTGCGCGGCGAGCTGCCGCGCGTCAGCTCGCTCCGCGACGCGTTCATCCACCAGAAGGTCGACCGGCACACGGCGCGGACGATGATCCTGTCGACGGCGGCGTTCGTTCGCCATGCGGGCCGTGAGGGCCTGGTGACGACCGTCGACGTCTCCCGCTACGCGCTCGCCCGGCCGGTGGACGACGGCCGCAACCGCTACTCCAAGGCGGCGGCGCTGGACATGTGGGAGACGCTGCGCCAGTTCATCGACGGCGCCGACGACCTGGGCGGCGGCCTGTTCGTCTTCCTCGTCGGGGCCGAGTTCGTGGCGGATGACGCGCGTGGCATGCGCGGGTACAACGCGCTGAACTTCCGGCTGACGGACGACGTGCGCGATCGCCGGCGCCCCAACCCGCTTGCCCCGATGGTGCGGATCGCGGCATGCTGACGACCTCGCTGGCGGACCGGCGATCGGTCGAGGCGCTTCGGGCCGGCGTGCCGAACCGGTCCGCGGTGCGCGAGCTGGGCACCGACCAGAAGGCGATCGAGGCGAAGTTCCTGGACGCGCTGAGCCAGGTGGCCGCCGAACGGTCGGCTGGGCGGCAGCTGCAGGGCCTGCTGATCGAGGGCGAGTTCGGGACCGGCAAGTCACACCTCCTGGAGTGGCTGCAGCACGTGTCCCTCGAGGCCGGCTTCGCGTGCAGCAAAGTCGTGATCGGCAAGGAGACGCCGCTCGGCGACCTCCACAAGCTGTACCGGGCGGCGTCGGAGAGCCTGACGCTGCCCGACCGCCTCGGCGGCCTGCCCGAGGTCGTGGAGCGGCTGCGCCTCGACAGCAACGCGTTCACCGACCTGTACGGCCTGGTTCGGGACCCGGACTCCCGTTTCGACCCCCTGTTCCAGGCCACGCTGCTGCTCTACGAGAAGCTGCAACACGACACGGAGCTGATCGATCGCATCGTGGCGTTCTGGTCCGGCGACCGCCCGGCCGTGAACGAGCTGAAGAAGCAGCTGCGGCTGATCGGCCACCCGCGTCCCGACCTGCGCTCGCGCCGGATCGCGGAGCTGGCGCTGCCGCGCTTCCGCTTCGTGGCGCAGCTGGTCGCGGCCGCCGGCTACACGGGCTGGGTGCTGCGGCTGGACGAGGTCGAGCTCGTCGCCAACCTGTCGCTGACCGCCCGGGAGAAGTCCTATGCGACGCTGGCGGCACTGGCCGGCCGCCTCCGCCCGCGGACCATCCCGGGCCTGTTCGTGGTCGGCGCGATGACGGCCGAGTTCACGGGCGTGGTCTTCGAGCAGCGGCACGACAGGGAGAAGGCGCTGCAGCGATGGGGCGAGCGCGACCCGGACTTCCTGGCCGAGGTCGAGGCCGGCATGGAATTCCTCGGCAGCCGGCGCCGGGTGCAGATCCAGAAGCGCAGCCCCGAGGCGGTGCGCGCGACGTTCGACCGCGTCAGGTCCCTCTACGAGCGCGCGTACGGCTGGACGCCGCCACTCCCGGAACCGAGCGTCGACGGGGCCGGGCCGCCGCGGAGCATGCGCCAACACGTGCGGGACTGGATCACACGCTGGGACCTGGTGCGCCTGGACCCCGCGTACGTCGCCGACATCGAGACGCAGCAGGTGGCGCCCGACCTGGCGGAGCGGCCAGACCTGGAGCTGAGCGACGAGCCAGCCGAGTCGGATTCCGAGGAGCCGGGGCCGCCGGTGGCGTGAGCGTTCCCTTCAAGGACGCGGCCGAGCTCGACGCCGGCGGCACGGCGGCGTTCCTGCGGATCCTCCGCGGCGACCCGTCCCGCGGCGCGCTGTTCCAGGTGAACGCCCGCGGCGCGCCGGTGGAGTTCACATACAACCGGGTGGACCTCCCGTCCGCCGCGCTGTGGCGCCCCGAGCAGCTCGAGCGCGAGGCCGCGAAGGCGCTGGCGGCGAGCTTGTTCGAGGCGGCCCGGCGGACGCCGCTGGTGCTGCTGTGCCTAGCGGCGGAGGTGGACGCCGCGCTGTTCAGCGAGGACCTGGAGGTGCAGATCCCCGTCTGCCGGGTGGCGGTCGGCGAGGACGCTCTGCCCAATGCGGCATCGTCCGAACGCGCCGACTCGGACGACGTGACCGCGCACCTGTTCTGGCGTCCGGCGCTGCCGTCGGCGGAGTCGCCGCCTCGCCGCCTGGTCACCGCGCTGACGAGCCGGGGGCTGCTGCTGGAGCCGTTCGAGCGCGCGCTGGCCGGCCTCGACGAGGCGCTGGGCGGCGCCTGATGCCGGCGATCCCGTGGCTCGGCACGGCGGCCCGCGCGTCGGAGCCGGCCGGCTTCGTCGCGGCGGAGCGGCCCGTGGCGGCCGGGGCGGTGGCGGTGCCGGTTCGACTGCGTGCCTCCGCGGGCTCCCGCCCGGCCGGCCTTCGGCTGTTGCCGGCCGCGTCGGTGTGGCTGTGGGAGGGAGCACGCGAGCGGCCCGAGCATCTCGCGGAGGCCGACGCGGAGCGCGCCGCGGGCTCCGAAGGCTCGCCCGACGGCGGCCTCGACCTCCGCGCCCGGCTCCGGTTCGTGCTCCAGCCGCCGCTCGGCCTGTGCCTGTCGTCCGGGGGCGCGCTGGAGTGGCCGCACGAGCTGATGCCGTACCAGGTCCAGGGCGTCCGCCTGCTGTTCGAGCGCGAACGCCTGCTGCTGGCCGACGAGATGGGCCTGGGCAAGAGCGTGCAGGCCCTTGCCGCCCTGCGCCTGCTCGCGCTGCGACACGAGGTGGCGTCCTGCCTCATCGTGACGCCCGCCTCGCTCCTGTCCCAGTGGCGCGTCCGCTTCGCCGAGTGGGCGCCGGAGCTGCGCCTGGCCGTGGTCCGCGGCACGCCAGCCGAACGCGACGGCTGGTGGCGAACTCCGGCTCACGCCCACCTGGTCGGCTACGAGACGCTGCGCGCCGATGCCGCGCTGGCCCGAGGTCGAACGTGGGACGTGATCGTCGCGGACGAGGCCCAGCGGATCAAGTCCGCGGACGCGGCAGTGGCGATGGCGCTCAAGTCGCTACCCCACGGTCGCGTGTGGGCCCTGACCGGCACCCCGCTGGAGAACCGGCCAGCCGACGTGGCCTCGATCCTGGAGCTCGTCATCCCGGACGACCCCGAGCCCGGCAGGGCACTGCGGGAGCGGCTCGCGGCGGTGCAGCTGCGCCGCCGGAAGGCCGAAGTCCTCCCCGAGCTTCCGCCGAAGATCGAGACGGAGCTGGTCCTTCCGATGTCCGCCGAGCAGCGCACGGCGTACGACCGCGCCGAGCGCCAGGGCCTGGTCCAGCTGCGGGCGGAAGGCGGGGCGGTCCGGATCACCAGCGTGTTGGAGCTGATCGTTCGCCTGAAGCAGCTGTGCAACTTCGACCCGACGACCGGCGCCTCGGCGAAGCTGGCCGACCTGCAGGACCGCCTGACCATCCTGCGGGAGACAGGCGAGCGGTCCCTGGTGTTCACCCAGTTCACCGACGACACGTACGGCGCGCACGCCATCGCCCGCGGCCTGTCCGCCCACCGCCCGCTCGTGCTCACGGGCGCGATGACGCTGGATGAGCGAGCTCGCGTCGTCGATCGCTTCCGCTCTGACGCGCGGCATGCGGTGCTGGTCCTCTCGCTGAGGGCCGCCGGCGTCGGCCTGGACCTGCAGGACGCTTCATACGTGTTCCATTTCGACCGGTGGTGGAACCCGGCGGTCGAGGACCAGGCCACGGACCGCAGCCACCGCATCGGCCAGTCCCGCCCGGTGCACGCGTACACGTATGCCCTGGATGACACGGTGGAGGAGCGGACAGCGGAGATCCTCCGGGAGAAGCGGCTGCTGTTCGACCAGGTGGTCGAGGGCGCGGGACTGCGTCCAGAGGGAACGTTCAGCCGGGAGGAACTGCTTCGGGTGGCGGGGCTGCGGGTATGACTCGACCCGGCAGCGAGGACGCGTTCAACCCGTCTGCATTCGTTCCCCGGCCGACGGACCCTCCTGAAGGGGTAGAGATGGGCAGATCTCGAGCTCCTGCAGCCGGCGCAGGCTGGTGAGCAGCTCCGAGCGGTACGGTCCGACAGGCGCCGCGATGAGCATGTCAGCCAGCGTGTCGAGCTGTGGTTGGGAGACTCGGTCCGGCAGGGCCAGCGCCTCGCCGGTCGACCGCACCATGACCCACCCGTCGCGCATGGTCCACGGCTCGGTCGGGCCTCCGCCCGCCCGCCGAAGCTCGAGGGCGATGCGGATGTGCTGGTACTTCGAAGCCGGGTAGAAGCGACCGTCCGGCGCGATCCATCCGCCGATGCCGGCATGGCCTGCCTCCGCCGCCGGGATCGAGCGCGGTAGCCCCTCCGTCACCGCCCGGCGGGACCGTCTCCCGTCGTCGGCTCGCCGCTCCCGGTCGCCCACAGGTACCCCCCTTTGCTCATGCTGTCGCTCCGTGCCGATCGTGCCGGCCTCGACAGCCGAACGCGATGATCAAGCCGGGCCGGCGCCGAGCGTCGACCGTGCAACCCTCGCAACGTAGCCCCCTCGCGCCCGGAGGCACCATCAGCCGAACGGTTGAGGGCCGCTGCACTGGGGTACGCTGCGTCCGAGGGCACCAGGTGGCAGTGGGAGGTGCGGTGTGGACCACGACGACGAGTTAGCGGGCCGCCTCCGCCGACGTGACGGTGTAGGAGACGCAGCGTGAGCGGGTCACCGCGCGCCGGGGCGGACGACGCCGGCGCGACCGCTGACCAGGTGCTGAACGGCAAGCTGCGCCTGTCCGGGCGGGCGGATGGCGTCGTCCTCCGACCCCGGCTGTTGAGCCTCATGGACGACGCGCTTGGCTGCGGCGTCGTGCTCGTCCAGGGCCCCGCCGGGACCGGCAAGAGCACGCTGGTGACGCAGTGGCTCGCGGCCACCGACCGGCGCGCCGCTGTGGTCCGGCTCGACCGCTGGGACGACGACCCCGTGCGCTTCTGGACGCACGTGGCGGCGGCGACGCGGGCCGGGCTCGGTGGAGTGGGCGGTACCGCCCAGGCGGTCCTGCAGGCCGGCGGCCGGGGTACTGAGCGGGCGGTCGTGACCGCGCTGCTGAACGAGCTGGACACGCTGGCGGTGCCGGCCGTGCTCGTGCTCGAGGACGCCCACCTGGTCGAGAGCCCGGAGGTGTGGGACAGCCTCGGCGTCCTCCTTCGCTACCGGCCGGCCGCCCTGGCGGTACTGATCACCGCCCGCTGGGATCCGCCCTGGCCCGCGGCCGCGATGCGGACCGAGGGCCGTCTGCGGGAACTTCGCGAGCCCGACCTGCGCTTCACGCTGGACGAGGCGAGGACCTTCTTCGCCGACTGCGCCAGGGTGTCGCTGGACGAGGCCGTGGTGCACCGGGTGTACTCGGCCGTCGAGGGCTGGGCGATGTCGATGCGCGGCGTGGCCCTGGCGGTGAGCGCGGGACGCCCGGTCGAGGAGGTGCTGGCCGGCGGCGTCCTGACCGCCGACCTGACGGAGTACCTGCTGACGGAGGTGCTGGCCGTCCAGAGCGGCGACGATCGGGAGTTCCTGCTCCGCACCGCGCCGCTCCGCAGCCTCGACCCCGCGCTCTGCCAGGAGGTGACCGGGCGGGCGGACGGCGGACGGACGCTGGCCCGGCTGGCCCGGCGCGGCGTGTTCCTGGCTCGGGAGGCGCCGGCGGGTCCGTACCGGTACCACGCGCTCTTCCGCGGAGCTCTGCTGGGGCTCCTGGAGCGGAACCATCCCGAGTGGGCGGACGCGGCCAGGCGGGCGTCGGCCCGGTGGCACCTGGAACGCGGCGACGTGCCCGACGCCGTGGAGCAGCTCCTCGCGACCGGCGACCAGGAGGCAGCGGTGGAGGCCCTGTTGTCGGCATGGGAGACGCTGCTCGAGCGCGGCCAGTCGGCGACCGTGCTGCGCTGCGTGGCAGCCTTTCCTCCCGAGCGGATCCGCGCCGACCTGCGCCTGAGCGTCATCAAGGGCGAGGCGCTCGCCGTCAACCTCGACTCCCCACACGAGCTTGCCGCCACCATCGCCGACGGGGGGAACTGGGAGTCGCCGGCAGTTGGCCGCGAGCGTTGGCTGGGCCGGTGGGAGGCCCTGGCCGTGGTCTCGCTCAAACAGAACTGGGACCACGTCGGCGTGATGGAGCGGGCGCAGCGGGCGCTGGCCCAGGTCGCGGTCGAGGACTGGCGTTCGCGAAGGCAGCTGGCCCTGGCGATCGGCTCGTCGCTCGTGTACTGCCTGGAGCCGGCCGCCGCGCTGAAGCCGGTGGAGGACGTGGCGGCGGAGCTCCGGGCGGCCGGCCGCATGCGCGAGCTGGTCGGGGTGCTGACGGTGCTGGGAATCGCCCGGCGAAGGCTCGGCGACCTGGACGATGCCGCACGGACCCTGGACAGCGCCCTGGAGGCGAGCCCGATGGTGGGCGGAGAACCGGCTCCCGTGGAAGGGGTGCTCGGGCTCCTGGTCCACCGCGGACACATCGCGGTGGAGCGCGAGGAGATGGACCTGGCCGAACGCAAGCTGGAGCAGGTGGAGCGGCTGGCCCGTCTCTACGAGCTGTGGCCGTGGCTGTCGGATGCCGTCCGCGGCCTGGCCCAGGTGGCCCGGCTGCGTGGCGACCGGGTTCGCGCCCGCCAACTGCTCGACGAGGCCGAGCGGCTGCCCGTCCGCCTGTCGTACGGGTCGGTGGCGCTGGCGATGGGGGAGGCCCTCGTGCCATTTGCGGTGGCGACGGGCAGTCCAGAGGCGCTGGCGCCCTGGATGGCCGAGCTCCCCCTGGACAGACCTGAGCCGGCCCACCGGCACCGGCTGCGTCAAACCATCCACGCCGCCTGGCACCTGGTGGCCGGCGACGCCCGTACCGCACGGGAGCTGGCCCGCGGCGTGGTCGAGTCGGGCGTCGAGCGGGACGCCGTCTACTGGATCAGGGCGGCGACGATCCAGGCCGCCGCCGCATCCGCCATCGGGTCGGGCGCCGAGGCGGCCGACGTCATGGTCGGCATGCTGGAGGTGGCGCGCAGGGGCGGCTTCGTTCGCTCGGTGCTCGATTGGGCGCCCTCGGTCGACCGCCTGCTGGAGGCGTGTCTGCGCCGGTGGGCCCGCCACGCCGCCCGCCCGGCGCCTCCGACGATCGAGTACGCACGCTGGCTGCTGGTCCGGGCGCGGCCTTCAGTCGACGATGAGGTCGGAGCGCCTGCCCACCCAACGCTGAGCGCCCGGGAGCTGGCGGTCCTCCAGCTCCTGGGGGCTGGTATGGCCAACAAGGACATCGGAGCCCGCCTGGACATCGGACTGCCGACTGTGAAGACCCACGTGGACGGCGTGTACCGGAAGCTGGGGGTGCGGACCCGCACGCAGGCGGTGGCCGCCGCGGTCAGGCAGGGACTGATCCGGTTGTGAACCTGGCCGGTGTCGTCGCCACCGACCCGTGGTCGCTCACCCGGCCAGCCTGAGACGCGTGAGCGAGGCCCGGCTGATTCTCACCTGCGGGCTGCCCGGGGCGGGTAAGACCGCACTCGCGAGGCGGCTGGCTGCGGACCGCAGCGCCGTGCGCCTCACGAAGGATGAATGGCTCTGGGCTCTGGGCTCGACCCCGTGGGACGAGCCGACCCGGGAGAAGGTTGAACAGGAACTCTGGCGCCTCGCGCGGGAGATCCTGCGCCTCGGCCTGAGCGTCGTCCTCGATTTCGGGCTCTGGGCGCGCATCGAACGCGACCAGATGCGATCCGCGGCTCGCCGCCTTGGCGCCGGCGTCGAACTGCACTTCCTCGACGTGCCTCTCGACGAACTCTGGCGGCGCATCGAGGCCCGAAACTCGGAGCCACCCTGGGATGGCTACCCGATCCGGCGCGCGGACCTCGACGGGTGGCTGACCATTTTCCAGGCGCCCGACGCTGCCGAGCTGGCCCTGTTCGACCTCCCGCCAGAGTCCAGCTGAGGTTGTTGTCGGAGGGCCACCGCGGTGGCGGCCCCGCGGACCGGCCTGGCCCGGAGGACCCGGTGCTCACACGGCCATTCCGACAGTGACTTCCGCCACGACGGCCTCGAAGGCGCGCTCCTCCTCGCCGGTGAGCTGACGCAGCGGGCCCCGGACGTCGCCGGTCATCGCGACGCCGCGCCGGACGAGCAGGCGCTTCAGCGCGGCGTGGAACGGGAACCGCTGGAGCATGTCGCGGGCGGCGCCGCACCGCTCCGACGCGTCGGGCCGCGCGTCGCGGACGGCATCTCGCACCAGCTCGGGCAGCGCGGTCGCCAGCGCCGACACCGCGCCAACCGCGCCGTGGGCCATGCCCTGCTGAATCAGCGTCTCGGGGCCGACGAAGATGGACAGGCCCTCGATCAGGTACGGCGCAAACCGCTCCCAGGGGGCGTCCGATACCTTGAGTCCGGCCAGGTTCGGCAGCCGGTCGCGCAGCTCCTCGATGACTCGCACCGGCACCGCGTAGCCGCTGCGGGCCGCGAACTCATAGATGTAGAACGGCAGGGGGGCGCACGCCCGGCCCGCGGCGGTGAAGTGCTCCAGGATCGCGGTGTCGTCGAGCGGAAAGTACGGCGGGCCGATGACCGCGACCCCGTCGGCCCCGGCCCGCGCGGCGTGCTCGGCCAGCGCCGCCGTGTCGCGGGTGGTCTGCGCTCCGCAGTGAGCGACGACCCGGAGCCGGCCGCCCGCCGCATCGACGAAACGCTCCGTGACACGCGTCCGCTCGGCCGTCGTCAACAGGACCCCCTCGCCCGTGGTCCCCATGGCGAGCAGCCCGTCCATGCCGGCACCGGCGAGGAAGTCCGTGAGGGGCTGGAAGGCGCCCTCGTCGAGGCGATCCCCGCCGTCCGTGAGCGGGGTGACGGCGGCGGCGAGGCAGCCGGAGATGGGATGCGTCATGTCTCTATCGTGTCGCGTATGCGGCCGCCGCGTACCGGCCGCTGGCTGACGCAGAAGT
>Ga0209055_1002512_pt1 | contig 11557 bp, 20 predicted proteins | sample GraSoiAngelo_110_FD_185875 | JGI IMG/M metagenome (GOLD analysis project Ga0209055, IMG submission 185875) | Grasslands soil microbial communities from the Angelo Coastal Reserve, California, USA - 14_0903_12_30cm (SPAdes) (version 2) | ecosystem: Environmental > Terrestrial > Soil > Grasslands ... | reverse complement strand
TACAAGGCTGATGATCCTCGTGGCCGGCCCATATCGATCGGGTACGGGAGATGACCCGGCCAAGTTGGCAGCGAACGTGGCCGCGATGGAGGCGTTCGCGATGCCGCTCTTCCGGGCTGGGCACGTTCCGCTCGTGGGTGAGTGGCTCGGCCTGCCGCTCGCGACGCTGGCGGGCTCCGTCCGGACGGGCGACGTCGCGTTCGAGGAAGTGTTCCACCCCATTGCCGAGCGGCTCTTGGAACGGTGTGATGCCCTGCTGCGCGTCGGTGGTCCATCGGAGGGGGCGGATCGGCTGGTCGCGGTGGCGCGGGCTCGGGGTTTGGCGATCTATCACGCTTTACGGGAGGTGCCCGGGTGCGAAGCCACCGCGGATTGAACTGTGCGCTGCCTCACCAGCGCTTGAAGCCGCCGGCCCGCGGCGGCCGCGTGATAGGGAAGGGTTCCGTCTTGATTGCGGCCGCCGCAGGCCGCAGCTTAAGCGCGAGCCGTTAGGCGGCATCACCATGCAAACCAAGACACTGACGCACCTCCGAACCTGCGGCATCGTGCTCGGCTTGCTCATCTGGGCAGCGCACTCTGGCGCCGCTCAGAACCGTGCCGCCGCCGACCCCGATCTCACACGAACTTCCGGTCATTGGACCGCCTCGGGCGTGACGTTCCAGTCCGGCGGCGCGGCGCACCCGTTCGCGGTTGAGCTCAAACGCGTAGGCGACCAGCTCCAGGCTACGCTTCCGGCGGAACTCAGGCTCGCGGGAGGGCAGGCGTACCTCTTGGGGCGGGCGGGCCCGGGCGTCTTTCGCCACGTCGATGACGCCGGGCGCATCGTAGAGTTCACGCTGACGGGGCAGGATCGCGCATCGTTGCTCGTCACCGGCAGCGGGGGCGACGGCCGAGTAACGTGGCAGTTGAGCCGCGCCCCGTGATGCCGCCTAACACGCGCTTGAAGCTGGCGGCGCTGCTCTTAAAGGACGCGGTATGTTTGTGAACGTCAGCATGTCCGGCGCGGCTTAATCGCGATCCGTTAGCTCGCTACACCGGTGAAGGTGACGAACTCTGACGCGTAGGCCGGGCTGTCTCAAATGCATCCGCCGGCTGGCCGAGTGGGCAACGTCATCCCAGCGAGACGGAGCTGTCATGACGCATCGCGAGGTAAACGCAGGATGCGACGCTTTCCGAATCGACTCGCGGTTGTCGTTCTGGTGTCGATCTTTGGTTCGTGCAGTTCTCTCCGACCCATCGAAGGGCAGAATGCCCGAGGTTCGGATCCCGTTGACCCAGCGTGCGTGCTGCCCAGAGCTCCCGCAGTCGTCCTCGAGGATAGAGGGGTCGTGCTGTGGGTTTGGAGGGTTCCGTGGAAGGATGCGTACGCGCGTCCAGCGCTTCCGAACGACGCGGGGCTTTTGGCCTATCGAGCGGCGATCCGCGAGGTGGGGGCGGAAGAACGATACCCCGCGCTCGCGGTCCCGACCGGAACAAGCGGACCCAACGCTGATGTTTGGCGCGACGAGAGTTTCAACAACGACCTGGCCTATCGAGGCGTTGTGGGCGCGATCGGCCCGATCACCTGTCTCGATGCTCTCCTGTTTGCCCAGCAAAACGCTCGGGTACCACAGCTAGAGCGCCCCACCGAGTTTCTGGCCTCCGTTCTCAGGAAAGGCAGCGATGAGCGTGAGGAGATCGTGGTCGTGTTCGGGGCCGGGACCGAGTTGTTCCCTCCCAAGACGGTCTACGGCTTCGACATCGTCGACGACTACCTGGCGCAGGGCTGGAGTTACTGGTATGTGTTGCACAACCATACGCGGCAAAGCAATGGCGCGCTGGGTATCCCGGTACCCAGTACGTCCGACGTCCAGTTTGTCCGAGGCTTCGCGGCGAAACGCGGACTGAAACGGGTCCGTGTGACGAACGGATTCTATTCGTTCGATGCTGGTATCGACGAAATGCGAGCGCTTCGTGCCAGGTAACCGGATGCCTGGCACGAACCCTGCAATGTGACGACGGCTACGCAAGCCTGCGGCCTAACAAGCGCTTGAAGCTGCCGGGTGCTCACCAGTAAGGAAGAATTGTGTTGCCTCGCCGGCCAGCTTTTTTGTCTGCCGGTCCACCACCTTGCGCCCCCCGCCGTTGCGCCCGCAGCTTACGCGCGATCCGTTAGGCAGCGGCGGTAACGACAAGGTCGAGCTCATGGCGCATCACAACGATCGGATCGACTACATCGAGTTCTCTGCCACCGACATTCCGGCGACGAAGGCCTTCTACTCTAGTGTGTTCGGCTGGAAGTTCACTGACTATGGTCCTGACTACGTCAGTTTTGAGGACGGTCAGATGGGTGGCGGTTTCGCTAGGGTCCCGTCGAATTCAACGGGTGGCCCACTCGTCATTCTGTACTCGTCAGCTCTTGAGAAGACGCAAGCTGCCGTGGTAGGGAAGGGCGGGAGGATATCGAAGCCGATATTCTCCTTTCCTGGCGGACGACGGTTTCACTTTCTTGATCCAAACGGCAATGAGCTCGCGGTTTGGTCCGACAAGTAATCCGGGCCTCGCGCGTCGCAGCGCAGAACAACAGTCAGCCTCATACCTCCGCCTGTAACGAGGGTCACATGGATCCCGACGTCGCAATGGGCCTCCTCATTCCACTCGCTGGCGTTGCCATTATCTGCGTGACCGTGGTTAAGCTCGCTCGGCTACGCGCAAACAGGGGCAATCAGCCTGTATCGACAGACGCCGCCGCGCGGTTCGAAGCCCTGGAACACGACGTCCACTCTCTGCGCCAAGAGCTGAGTGAGACCCACGAGCGCCTCGACTTCACCGAACGTCTACTCACTAAGGCTCGCGAGGAGAAGCGCGTCGGTGGGTAACCACTGCTCGAATTCTCTGCGCTGCCTAACAAGCGCTTGAAGCCGACGGGCGGTGTTGTGCGCTGGCGCGCACGAACTATCGTTTAGCTACACAGCGCGCGGTGGGCGATTCGCCCGCAGCTTATGCGTGATCCGTTAGGCGAACGATCAAGCTTCCTTCATATTCCTGACCTATGACCAAGATCGAGAAGCTTGAACGGGAGATCCGTGGCCTGAGGGCCAAGGAGCTGGCAACCTTCCGCGAGTGGTTCGCGGCCTTCGACGCGGCTGCGTGGGACCAGCAGTTGGAGGAGGACGTGAAGGCCGGTAAGCTTGACGCCCTGGCGGATGCTGCCTTGGCGGATCATCGCGCTGGTCGCTCTCGGAAGCTTTGAATCACTACCCCGGCGTGGCAAGCGTGGCTCCAGGATCGCTTTCCGATGCCGACGGAGCTGAGCAAGAGCGAACGAGAAAGCTCAAAATCATCGAACACATCTCGCTGGACGGCGTGATCCAGCACTCCGCCGATGACGGCGACTTCCACTACAGCGACTGGACCGCGCCCTATCGGACCCCCGCCGGCCGGGACGCGGTCATGGCCGCGCATGGCGAGCGCTTTGATCTGCTGCTTGGCCGCCGCACCTACGATATCTGGTCGGGCTTCTGGCCAAAGGCGCCCAGCAGTCCGTTAGCGGACCGCCTCAATGCGGCAACGAAGTACGTCGCTACCCACCGTCCGGAGAGTCTTGCATGGGGCCCATTCGAGGGCGTTGGACCGGACCTCGTCGAAGGCGTTCGCCGCATCAAGTCGCAGGACGGCCCGAACCTTATCCTCTCGGGTAGCTCCACGCTGACATCGACGCTGCTCGAACATGGGCTTGCGGATGAAGCTGTGCTGATCGTCTCTCCGGTTCTGTTGGGGACGGGGAAGCGCTTCTTTGCGGAGGGAACCCCGGCACGCTCATTCGAGCTCGTCAGCACGACAGCGACGCCGTCTGGCGTCATCCTCAGTGCGTACAAGGTCGCCGGGCCTTTGAAGACTGGATAGACCCTACATCCTGGAGTGCTGCATGCAAGTTCGTTCGTTCTGTCTTCTGACGTTCGCCCTGCCGTCGCTCGCAGGCAGCGCGGCGACACTGTTGGAGGGCGGTTGCAAGCGCGTCAGAGGACGCGTTGCGCGGATGTCGTCGGCCCTGACGATAATATAGATGCGGTGCTCGAGAGCCACGGTGGTTCTTACCGTGTCACATTCATACAACTTGGGCCGCCCATTTGTTGAGCGTGCGGTCTAACCAGCGCTTGCAGCTGACAGGCGCGACTCCCAAGTAGGGAATACATTCCATTTGTGCGCCTGCTCGTGAGCGGAACCCCAACCAGCTGCCGCGACGCCTGCCGGCGTCGCGCCCGCAGCTGAAGCGCGAGCCGTTAGGCCGCTGGCGTGACAGGAGACTCACGTATTCCTTCGGATACTCCAGCTCAAATTGCTCTCTTGGTCGTCGCGGCGGCCGTGCCGTTCAGTCCTCCTCCATGTTACCATCTCGACGTCAATCCGGAACGACTGTCAGCCGACGACGCAGCGGCGCGCTTGGCCAAACTCCCGAAGCCCCTCAGCATTCGCGCGGCTGGCAACGTAGACGGCCTTTACATCACGACCCGTCGCATCGAACACCGGGACGAACTTCGGCGGCTCGCTACGCGGGCTACCGTCACCAAGTTCATCAGCAAACGCTACCTTCCTCCCTTTGCGCACCTCGAGCTGATTTGCGAGGGAGGAGGGAGGACCATCCGCGCCACAGTCCAAGAAGTGGAACAATTCGAGCGTGACTACCTCTTGGAGTTTCCCTACGGGATGGGGCGCGACTTCACGGATAAGGACGGAGCGGTTGCGGTCATTGAGTTCTTCGCGCCGCCCGAGGGAAGCCTTGAGCAGCAGCCGCCAGCTGCCTAACCTGCGCTTGAAGCTGTCGGGCCTACTTTTTAACGGAATCTGCCGTTGACTGGCCCGGCGCGTCGCCGGGGGGCGGGCAGGTCCCTTGCGCCGCCGCGCACGCCGCTCGCAGCTTAAGCGCATCCCGTTCGAAGCGCCGGGTTTGGAAGCCCAACGTACATCGGGACCGGATTAGGCACCCACGACTCGCCAGATCGTCTTCACTTGTGACGTCCCTCGCTCCCGACGGGTATAGGGTTATGACAGAGACCCCATGAAACGCCGCTATTTTGCAGTTCTCGCGCTGCCCCTCGCCTGCGCCAACCCGACTGGCCCCATCGGGGGGCGCCTCACGGTGCGCGCGACCCCGCCCGTCCTAGAGCTTACCAATCAAGGCGCAGCCCCCATCTACTTCTTCAGCATTGAACGGGGAGCAGCTGCGTTCACCGACTGGGCGCCGTGTACAGACACGGGTCGCTGCGCCGGTATCACCATGGGCCAAACGGCCTCGGTGCCGTACACCCAAATCGCTGGCTACGCGCCGGGTGCGCGTGAGGCGATCGTTTATTGGTGGCATCTAATTGCCCGCGACCAGAGCACGTTGCGCCCAGACAGCATTCGGGCGGTTGTCGTGGCGCTCTGAGACGCGGGCGCCTAACAAGCGCTTGAAGCTGCCGGGCGCTCACAACTAGGAAGAGTTGTGTTGCCTCGCCCGCTAGGTCGATTTGCCGCCTCCTTGCGCCTAGTGGCATTGCGCCCGCAGCTTGAGCGCGGTCCGTTAAGCGGCACGCCTCTACAGGAGCGCGACATGGCCCGCTATGAACGCGTATCAGGCACACTCTTCGCTCTCATCGCCGTCGCACAATTGGCCCGCGCGGTTCTTGGACTCCCCGCCCAAGTCGGCACACTAGCTATTCCTGTTTGGTTCTCGTTTGTCGCGTTCGTCGCTACAGCCGGGTTGGCGGTGTGGGGATTGCGCTCCACGCGGGGCGCCGCCTAACAAGCGCTTGAAGCTGGCGGGCGGTGATCGCTCTAAGGGAACCAGAGTGTTTGCGCCCTATCGGGCGCGGACGGCCGCCACTTCTCTTGCGCCGGCGGGCGAGTTGACCGCAGCTTAGGCGCGATCCGTTAGGCGGCACACCCACGATCGAGCGCCTGCAGATCCCATGGGCGAATACTCTATCGGCATCGAAGACCATTACGCTTGGGCCAACCTGGTGAGCGTCACGACGTCTGGCCCCAACGAAATTCTCCTGGATAAGCGACGTGTCGAATTGCTTGATCAGCAACTTACGGCTTCCCCTTATCACCATGAAACACTCCAAATGCCGCTCTCAGGAGCCGAGAAGCTCGTTCGAGCTGTGAAGACATCTGCCAACAAGCGCGCCAAATCGGCGCTCTCGTCCCTGATCAGAGAACTCGCACCGGCAAAGTGTCGCGGCATCGCGATCCGAGTACCTCCGCTTCCCGCCTTGCCTGCTACTGTTGCAAAGGTTCACGCGAATACTTGGATCATGAATCGCGCTGACGGCATGATCTATCATCAAGCTCTCACGCAGGCTGCGGCACAACTCAACCTGAGGGTTTTCTATTTCGAGCAGGACACTGTGCTTGAACTCGCAGCGCAGGCCCGCCGGAAGACCGCCCGCGATCTTGAGCGTCAATTGAAAGCGTTCGGAACAACCCTAGAACCACCCTGGCGCAAAGGTCAAGTTGTTGCCTGCGCAGGTGCGATCTTCGCGCACGTATCCGCCGCGCCATTGAAGCCCAAGAAACCACGGCAAAAGGGCCCGTGAGATCACCAAGGTGGTCACCTTGATCCGAGATATCGCGCTGCCATGATGGAACGCCTGTCGTTCGTGCTGCTGGTGCTGCTCGCGGGCTGCGCCCTCCAGAGCCGGCCGGAGACTGGTTACCGGCCCGTCGTGGTCGGCACCATCACGGAACAGCAGAGCCACACGGCGGCGCTCCTGCAGGCAGTGAGCGCAGTCGACGACAGCGTGGTGTGGGTCTCGGGGCACCAGGCAACTTGGGTCCGGACCGTTGACGGCGGCCGCACCTGGGTGCCGGGTGCGATGACGGGCCCGGATTCCGCGCTCCAGTTCCGTGACGTAGAGGCGGTGAGCACCACCACGGCGTACCTGCTGGCGGCCGGCCCCGGCGAGCAGTCGCGCATCTACAAGACCACCGACGCCGGGCGGAATTGGCGATTGCAGTTCATGCACCGCGACTCGGCCGCCTTCTACGACTGCTTCGCCTTCTGGGACGAGACGCACGGTATCGCGGTGAGCGACGCTGTGCGTGGCAAGATGATCGTGATCCGCACCGACGACGGCGAGCACTGGAGCGCGGTCGCCGAGGACGGGATGCCGCCGGCCTTGCCGGGAGAAGGGTCGCCAGCGGCCGGCGGCACCTGCCTCACCGTGCGGGGCCCTGCGCGGGCATGGTTCGGAACGGAGCCGGAGTCCCGAGTCTATCGCTCCGACGATCAGGGCCGTCGCTGGGCCGTGGTGACAACGCCGATCGTGAGCGGCGAAAACGCCGGCGTCGCCACACTGGCCTTCCGCGACGAGCAACACGGCATGGCGTTGGGTGGCCGCCTCCTCAAGGCTGACGACCGTAGCGACAGCGTGGCGGCGGTGACCAGCGATGGCGGCGAAACGTGGACGCTCGTGAACCGTCCGACGTTCAGCGGCGCGGTCTATGGCGCCACCGTGATCCCCGGCATGCCGGGCTACGTCGTGGTGGCGGGGCCGAAAGGACTGGACTGGACAGGGAACGACGGTCGCTCTTGGACCAACCTCAGCGACTCGGCCTATTGGGCCGTCGACTGTACCTCCCTCCATGCCTGCTGGGCGGTGGGGCCGCACGGGCGCATTACCAGTGTCACATTCGAGCCGCCTGTGCGCTCACGCCACCCACCCAAGGAACGCTGAGGTTGAATTAGCATTCCGTTTGTGAACTTTCACAGTCTGCGCCGCAGCTTAAGCGCCATCCGTTAGGCCGCGCATGAGAAGCGTGGCCGCCCTTTCAGCACCGGAGAACTCATGAAGCGAGTCACAGGTATCGGTGGCATCTTCTTCAAGGCCAAAGACCCAAAGGCTTTGGGCGCCTGGTACAAGACCCACTTGGGAATCGATGTCCAGCCATGGGGCGGCGCTGCCTTCGATTGGAATGGTCCGGACAATCCAAATGCTGTTGGGACGACCGCATGGAGCCTGTTTCCTGCCGACTCGAAGAAGTTCGCTCCGAGCGCGGCAGCGTTCATGGTCAACTACCGCGTCGCCGACCTGCATGCGCTGCTCGCCGCGCTTCGATCGGAAGGCGTGCATGTCGAAGAGAAGGTCGACGAATCTGAGTACGGGAAGTTCGGCTGGGTGATTGACCCAGAGGGCAACAGAGTCGAGCTGTGGCAACCACCCGATGGGCAGTGAACTCGCGCCGGCCACCCGCGCTGGAGTGCCCTCACATGCGACCCCTTCGGTATTCAATCAACGTCACATTGGACGGGTGCTGCGATCATCGTGCAATGCTCGCGGACGAAGACTTGCATCGTCACGCGGTCGAGAACCTCGACCAGGCCGATGCCCTCCTCTTTGGCCGTGTGACTTACGAAATGATGGAGGCAGCGTGGCGGCCGCCGGCGCGGATGGGAGCGAGGCCCAATTGGATGGAACCCTTCGCCCGGACGATCGACGCGGCAAAGAAGTACGTCGTGTCGAGCACCCTGGACCGGGTCGATTGGAACGCGGAGCTCGTGCGCGGAGATCTGGGGAAGGCCGTTCAGCAGCTCAAGCGGGAGGCGGGTAAGGGACTGTTCCTGGGAGGCGTGAAGCTCCCGCTGGCGTTGGCGGAGCTGGGATTGATCGATGAGTACGAGTTCGTGGTGCAGCCCAGGCTAGCGGGCCATGGGCCGACGTTGTTCGCGGGGCTATCGAAGCGTGTCGACTTGAAGCTCGTGAGCCGGCTGGAGTTCAGCTCGGGGGCGGTGGCGATGCGGTATGAGCCGAGAAGGTAGCCATCGGGACTGAAGTCTACGCTCTCCCAGGTCGCCCTTCCTTGACCAACCAGCCTCTGCTGATCCTCTCAGAGGAACGCCGTCAGCACGAAGTACAGCGCGCTCTAGCTGCGGCGACGGCCAGCCACTACCAGCTGGTGCGCAACCGGTGGCTCATCGCGGCTTGCCTCCTCGAGTTCGTGGGGGGACTCACCCTCATGGGCCTCGGCTTCCATGTCACTGGCGAGGACTTCGGGCAAGCCTTGTTTCTTGGCGGCATTATCGTCGGGTATCTTGGCCCAGTCTGGACATGGATTCTGGCCAATTGGCATGGGGGCGAGTGATCGGGACGTGGCTGCCTAACATGCGCTTGAAGCCGCCGGGCGCTCTCGTTCTAAGGGAAGCCGTTGGGTCGTGCCCTGGCGGGTACGGGACTTCGTCCACTTCACTTGCGCCCGCGGGCATGTCGCCCGCAGCTTAAGCGCGATCCGTTAGGCGGCACCTTGATCAACACTGGAGGAGGAGGAAACCATGGCGGGCGCGAAACTCGTTGTTCTCTACCCCTCTCCGCGAGACGTGAAGGCCTTCGAGCGAGCATACACGCAGGATCATGCGCCCATGGTCACTCCACAAACTTTCAAGGGCATCAAGAGATTTGTCGCATCCAAAGTCGTAGGCACGCCTGACGGCAGCGCACCTCCCTTCTATAGGATCGCCGAGCTTCATTTCCCCTCGATGGAAGCTCTGCAAGCAGCTGCAGCGTCCGCCCCGGCGCAAAAGGCAGTAGCACACGCTGTATCTATTTCGACCGGCGGCAAACCCGTGTTTCTGGTGGCGGAAGAGGAAGCTAAGACGTTTTAGGGAACCGTACGCTTGTGCGCCAACGAGCTCGTACCGGAGGGCGAGGGCGCTTGCGCCCACCGGGGCTCGCCGCAGCTTGAGCGCGATCCGTTAGGCGGCGTTCGATACGATATGCGCGCGTCTCGTGCCAGAAGGTGTGCGACTCCGCTCGCTGCAGCGGTCTGCGCATTAGCGCTGATACCCATTCGGGGATCAGGGCAGGCTCCGCCGTCTGCGCGGGCGCAAGTCGTCTGGCATTGGTTCGGCGGCTGTGCGGGGACTGATTCTCTGGTTCTCGAGTTTCATGTCGATGGCACAATGGTCTACAGCGCGACGTTCCCCCTCTGCCAGATGCGTCGCGCCGACATCCGTCCGGAGCCCCAGCAGCGCGTACTGACGTTCCACTTCGACGCGGCGCCCCATCGCTTCGGTCGTCAGTATCGAGCGCTTGAGCCCGAGCCGATCACCGGCAATGTCTGGGAGGCGGGTCGGCGGCAGACGGCAGTGGTGTTGGGCGTGTCGTTTGCCACCGCAGAACGCGTGCTGTTGAACACGCGTCATGCGGCCCGTCCCGATCGCCCGGCTCGGTCGGAGTGGATTCGGGGGCTTGAGTTGATCACACGACCCGTCCGCCGGAACTGAGCGGACGCCGCCTACCATGCGCTTGAAGCTGCCGGGCGCTCTTGTGGGAAGAATTGCGTTGCCTCCTCTTTGATGACCCACCCGACCAGGCCCATCCACGTCACGCTGGCTGATCACTTCGCTGACGCTGGCGTGTCTAGGCATCCACTGCGCTTGCGGCTCGCGTCCGGAGAGGAATTTGATTGTCATTCTCCCTACTTCGATGTCGACGAGCTGGTTCTCGTGGTAACCACCTACGACGGTGTCGCTAGGACGATTCGGCCGGGGGAAATCCAGGCCCTCTACGAACGTCGCGCGCGCTGGCCCGCTTACGCAGGCCTCACCATCGCCACGGTGGCGATCGGGGCGGGGATCAGCGCCCTTCTGGTTCCTTTGCTGACCCCACTCGGGGCGGTTTACGGTGCCCTGTTCGGAGCTCTGGGCGGCGCTGTGGCCGCGGCCGTTGTGCCGTCGATCTTGCCAAGCGTCATTCCGTTCGAGTACGCACGGCTACTCGACCGCTTGGGCCCGCTGGCGTATTGGCGCGTTGTCTTGCCCAAGGCCGACGCCTAACCAGGGCTGGAAGCTGGCGGGCGGTGATCGCTCTAAAGGAACCGGAGTGTTGTGTCCTGGCGGTCACCAACTATCGTTCAACCACGTGGAGTCGCTGCCTAACATGCGCCTGGAGGCGCTCTACATTTCCAACTACTCCAGTGAGATCGCGGTCCCGCTGGTGAACGTCGCACAGGTGTCGGAGAATCGGTGGGTCAACATTCATCCGATCACAATCGAGTTTCATGCGGATACAGAGTTCGGCTCCCGCGTGGTCTTCATGCCGAAGGTTCGCTGGTTCGCATTCTGGTCGCCTCACCCGGTGGTCGAGGAGATTCGCGGCGCCGTCGACAGAGCCACGGGAAGAGCCCGTTGACGGGTTCCGGCCGAACAAGCGCTTAAAGCTGCTGGCCGGAACGCGAACTCGTACGTCGACTATGGAAAGGAGTCCGCCATGCGTAACGCGAGCTTTACTCGCCGATTCGCCCTCACAGCGGTATCGACCATCGCACTTGGCCTCCTGTATGTGAGCGCGTCGGCGCAGACGCCAGCGGAGCATCCGCAATTCCCGCCCCCGAGGCCCGAGGCTCAGGCGCCCGCCGTTGAAGCCAACCTCAAGACATTCGACGTGCTCGATTTCGACGTCTTCAGCAACCAGAAATGGGACCGGCTCGGCGAAAGTCACGCCCAGGACATCATCGTCACCTGGCCGGACGGCCACGAGACCAGAGGAATCGGCAGACACATCGAGGATCTTAAGGCGCTCTTCGTGTACGCCCCGGA
>Ga0209055_1002505_pt1 | contig 11576 bp, 8 predicted proteins | sample GraSoiAngelo_110_FD_185875 | JGI IMG/M metagenome (GOLD analysis project Ga0209055, IMG submission 185875) | Grasslands soil microbial communities from the Angelo Coastal Reserve, California, USA - 14_0903_12_30cm (SPAdes) (version 2) | ecosystem: Environmental > Terrestrial > Soil > Grasslands ... | reverse complement strand
ATCCCGCCTGCCACGACCAACGCGCCGACACCGATCCCCACCTTATGCCACGTCTTCATGGTAAGATTCCTTTTTTCGTGAGGTTCCGCGGACCCACCCTTGGCCGCTCTATTTGTTATACGCTCCAGGCGATAAAAAGTTTCCGTCAGGTCCGAATGATCGGTGGCCAACCGGGCGGGTGACACAGGCGCATCCGCCGGAGTGCCGCCAGCGATCCGCCGAAACAACTACCCGACCCGCCCCTATTGTAGTTTTTTCCTTCGCAGAAGGGAAGCCACCCGGAATCCCAAATCGTCCGAGGGACCTAATTTCCGAGGCAACCCATTCCCCGGCTTACCATTCTCAAGTCTTAACTACTAGACCGGTGCTGGGGGGAGATGTCCCATGTGGATTCTTAGATTGACGTGCTACCGGCCAGAGGATACAATTCCGTCGTCTTTGGGGCGTTGAGGTGTCTTTATGGAACGCTGGGGTCGTGTCCTTGTTTTCAGTGTCCTGGCGAGTGTCTGGGTCTTGCCAGTTTCCGCCCGGGCGCAAGACACACCAGGGAAACAGGATACTCATGCCAGGCAGGAGACCGATAAAGAGCGCAAGCAGCGCGAAAAGCGCCTGCTGAAGGAACTCGATTCCCAATACAAAAAGTGGCTGAACGAAGAAGTCGGTTACATCCTCACCGACGAAGAGCGCAGCGCCTTTCTGCGCCTGTCCAATAATGAAGAGCGCGAGCAGTTCATCGAGCAATTCTGGCTGCGCCGCGATCCCACCCCGGACACGGTTGAAAACGAATTCAAGGAAGAGCACTACCGCCGCATCGCCTACGCCAACGAGCGCTTCGCCTCCGGCATTCCCGGTTGGAAGACCGACCGCGGCCGCATCTACATTATCTGGGGCCCAGCGGACGAAATTGAATCGCACCCCAGCGGCGGCAGCTACGACCGGCCGCCCGAAGAGGGTGGCGGCTCGACCTCGACCTATCCGTTTGAGAAGTGGCGTTACCGCTATCTGGAAGGCATCGGGAACGACGTCATTCTGGAATTCGTGGACCCCTCGGGCTCAGGCGAGTACCGCCTAACCATGGACCCCTCGGAGAAGGACGCGCTGCTGCATGTTCCCGGCGCTGGCCTCAGCCAACTGGAGGCCATGGGAATGGCCAGCAAAACCGACCGCTTCTCGCGCACCGACGGCACCCACCTTCCTCGCGGGCTCGGCGGAACGCCGGCCAGAATGAACGAGTTCGACCGGCTGGAACTCTACGCCAAGATTCAGAAGCCGCCGCCGGTCAAGTTCAAGGATCTCGAGGAGCTAGTCAGCTCGCGCATCGTTCGCAACCAAGTCCATTTTGACTACCACTTCGACTTCCTGCGCGTAACCAGCGACACGGTCCTGGTGCCCATTACCGTGCAGGTGCCTAATCGCCAGTTGACCTTCCAGAATCGCGAGGGCGTGCACTCGGCGGTGTTGAACCTGTTTGGCCGCATCAGCACGTTGAGCGGTCGCATCGTGCAGACCTTCGAGGACGTGATCACGCGCGATTTTCCGGAGTCGCTGCTGCAAGCGTCGCTGCAAGCCTCTTCTATCTATCAGAAGGCCGTGCCGCTGCGGCCGGGCCTCTACCGGCTGGACATTGTGCTCAAAGACGTGCAAAGCGGAAATGTGGGCGTTATCAATACTGGCCTGCGTGTACCACGCTTTGAGGATGACAAGCTGGAGGCCAGCACGCTGATCCTGGCCGATCTGATCGAGCGCGTCCCCGCCAAGCAGGTCGGCCTCGGCCAATTCGTGCTCGGTTCCACGAAAGTTCGACCCAAATTGAACCAGGAATTTTTCCCCAATGAGAAAATGGGCATCTTCCTGCAGTTGTACAATCTGAAAGTGGACGACAAGTCGCACAGGGCCAACGCTTCGGTGGAGTTCCGCGTGCGCAAAGACCAGCAGGAAGTCTGGAAGACGGCGGAAACTTCTGAGCAGCTTCGCCAGACCGGTGAGCAGATCACCATCGAGCGCCTGCTGCCGCTCAACAGCCTGCAACCGGGCCGCTACAAGCTCGAGATCCTGGCCACTGATCAGCTCACCAACCAGACCATTTTGCGCACCGCCGATTTCACGGTGAAGCCCGCGGTCGCGGAAAAGATCGCGGAGAAGAAAGCGCCGGGGAGGTAACACGTCAGATGGCTCGACGAAATGGAAGCCTGGGCTGGGCGATTCTATTCACACTGATTGTCACCGCGACGGCCCACGCGGCACCGGGCTACGGCAAGCTGTCCGGGGTCGTGGTGGACCCCTCCGGCACGCCGCAGATGGGCGCGACAGTGTGGGTGCTGGCCGAAGATGCGGCCAGTTCGATCACTAACCAGTTGCTCACCAACCAGCGCGGTGTCTTCTCCACCGAGCGCCTAGCGTCGGGATTTTATTCAGTGCGGGTCACCCTGGCTGGGTTTCTGCCCAGCATCGAGCGTCACGTGCGTGTCAACCCCAATCTGACCACGCTGCTGAAGATCGAGCTCGATTCTGTCTTCACGTCTTTCGATCGTCTGCGCCGGCGCCCTGAACACAAGACCGACGCTGACGAGTGGAAGTGGGTGTTGCGCACCTCGGCCGCCACGCGGTCCGTGCTGCAATGGCTTGACGGTGAAGCGGATCCGGAGCAGCAACCGCAGGCCAGTGAAGGCGCCCGCAAGCACCGGCCACGTGGCCGAGTTGAACTCACCAGCGGCGCGCGCCGCCCTGGTTCAGTCGCCAATCTGGCGGACTCACCCGCCACTGCTTTCTCCTACGATCAGCGCATCGGTCAAGCTGGAAGCCTAGTGCTGGCTGGCCAGATGAGTTATGAGCGCTCGGCCGCGGGGAGCCTCGCCGCGCTTTGGCTGCCATCGCGCGAGGGCCGTGGCCCGGAGATCTCTGTGTTGATGCGGCAGGCCAAGCTGGGGCCGGCAGGCCCTACCTTCCGCGCTCTACGCGTGCAGCACGCCGACCAACTCGCCCTAGGGGATCGCTTCAAGCTGCACTATGGCGCCGAATACGTTCTGGTAGGTCTCGGTCCCGCAACCTCATCGTTGCGCCCGCGCAGTGAGTTGGACATCCGCATTTCTCCCGACTGGCGAGTCTCGGCGATTATCTCGGCGTGTCCCAGCTCGCCCACCTACGACGACCTAATACTTCCCAGTGCCTTGCAGACTGCTCTAGTTGAGCTCGACGCCCTTCCCACCGTGCTCTGGCGCAACGGCCATCCGTTGCTGGAAGACAGTTGGCACGAGGAGCTCGCCTTGGAGCGGCGTGTGGGCCCACACGGTGCTGTCCAGGGCGCCGCTTTTCACGACAGCGCCCGCCATCTGGCCGTCTTTGGTCGCGGCACCACCTCGAATCCGGATTTCTTCCAGGACTTCTTCTCCGAGGCATTTCTCTACGACGGCGGCGCTTCGAACTCCTGGGGTACGCGCGTGGCGTACCGGCAAAAGTTCTCTGATGACCTCGAAATGGCTGCGGTATACGCCTGGGCAGGAGCCCTGGCGCTGGAAGAGGTGGCTGCCAGCGTGGACTTGCGCGACGCTTTGCAAACACGCTATCGCCACAGTCTTGCCGCACACATTTCCGGCCGCATGCCCAAAGTCGGCACCTGGGTGGCCGCCAGCTATAAGTGGGTGAGCGGGCCAGTGGTCTCCCGACTGGACAGTTTTGGCGAAGCGGCCTACCAGTTGGATCCCCATCTTAGCCTCAGCGTTCGCCAGCCTCTGCCAAAAGCGTTAATGAGGGGCAAGTGGGAGGCGCTAGCCGACTTCCACAATTTGCTGGCTCAGGGCTATGTACCTGCGAACGGAAGGGATGGTCGGGTTCTGCTGGTTCCGGCATTCCGGTCATTTCGAGGTGGAGTGAGTTTCCAGTTTTAGGTGTGACTCCGCAGGTCTACCAAAAGTGGAAGATTGCCTTCAAAAAGCAGGATGGAGCTACATCAGCCATTTTCGGAGGCAAGTAACCATTCTACAATCATTGGCTTAGAGACGCACGAGCCCAATACTCTGTGGCAGCAGACGTGCTGATTGTAACAATGTCGGTCTCCCGCATGGGTTTGCCCCGATGAACGATAGTCTACGCATCCGGCTGGGCGCGGTGCTGCTGGCGTTGTTCACGCTAGCAGCCGTGATTTTCGGTCTCCTGAACTTGCAGCAGCGTTCCCGTTTCGATAGCCCGGACGATGGAGTTTCCTGGCTGGACACCCCCGAGGGCGTTCAGGCCTGGCACATTTCCTCCAATTCTCCTGCCGCTAAGGCCGGAATTAAACCAGGCGACATTTTGACGGGCGTCAACGGTACCGAAATTCGTCGGGCTGTGCAGGTGACTCAGAAGCTGTGGAAGGCCGGCCTGTGGTCGCAGGTGCGGTATCGCATGGTGCGAGCGGGGCGTGAGTTTGAGGCCCCGTTGATTACGGTTCCGGCGCAGAAACCCTTCTCCATTGAGAACTATTTGCGTGTAGTAGGATTGCTATATCTGTTCATCGGATTGTTTATCTTCGCGCGGCGCTGGAACGCCTCCCGCGCGGTGCATTTCTACATCTTCTGTCTGGTGTCGTTTGTCCTTTACTCGTTCCACTACACCGGCAAGCTGAATTCATTCGATTGGATTATCTATTGGTCCAACGTCGTGGCGCTTTTGCTCCAGCCAGCCTTGCTGGTGCACCTCGCGCTGGTGTTCCCGGAACGCCGCACCTCGGGCGCTGGCCACGCCTTGAAGCTGGTGCTGCTCTACAGCCTGCCGGCGGTTTTGCTGCTGGTCCATGTGGCCGTGGCCACCCAGGCGCTCGGCTTTGTGCCCTGGCTGGGCGCCCGCGTCGAGCTCGACCAGATGGAGCTGGGCTACTTGGGCGTATATTTCGTGTGCGCGGCGCGAATCTTTTTTACCAGCTACCGCCGGGCACCGAGCGGCGTGCTGCGTCAGCAGTTGAAGTGGGTCACAGGTGGCACGTTGGCGGGCATCGTCCCCTTCCTACTGCTGTACATCACTCCCTACATCACTCCGTTCTTCTTTCCGTTCTTGGGCGTGGTGTTGCGACCGTGGATGAAGTTTTCGGTTCTTTCGCTGGCGCTGATTCCGTTGTGCTTCGCTTACGCCATCATCCGCTACCGGCTGATGGACGTTGACATTATTTTCAAGCGCGGCCTGGCTTACACGGTGGCGACGGCCGGAGTGGTGGCGTTCTACTTCGGTCTGGCTGCGCTGATTGGCGAGCTGTTCCAGTCCGCTTGGCCCACCGGCCCTGCTGGCAATATCATCGCCGTCGTTCTCGCCGCGTTCGTCTTTCAGCCCTTCCGCGATTGGGTCCAAGCGCGTCTGGATCGCTTCTTCTATCGCGACCGGTTTGATTACCGGCGCACGCTGATCGAGTTCGGCCGCACGCTCACGAACGAAGTGCACCTCGAACCGATGCTGGGCTCTGCGATGGATCGGCTCTCGCAGACGCTGCTGGTGGACCGGTTGGCTATTTTCTTGGAAGATCCGGCCCAAGCCGGCCACCTGCGCCTGGCCCGGTCGATGGGGGTGCGCTTCACGGAACCGCTCGAAACCAGTTTCCTCAGCCCGGACCACCCGGCATTCGCCCGGGGCTATCTGTTCTTTGAATCGCCGCGCGCGGCGACGGACCCCTCGGAGTCGGTCCGCCGCGCGGTCGCGGAGTTGGACCTGAATTACTACATCCCCTGCCGCGTGCGCGATCGTACCGTGGCGGTGCTTGGTCTGGGGAAAACCGTAGATGGTGATTTTCTGTCCAGCGACGACGTAGAGTTGCTCTTCACCATCGCCGGTTATGTTGCCATCGCCATTGACAACGCCCAACTTTACCGCTCGCTCGAACAAAAAGCGGAGCAGATCGAGCGGCTGAAGGATTTCAGCGAAAACATCGTCGAATCGCTCAACATGGGCGTGCTGGCAGTGGACCTGGAGGGCCGGGTCGAATCCTGGAACACGCAGCTCGAGCAATTGATCGGTGTCCCGCGGCACGAGGCGGTGGGGCGCAAGCTCGAAGAGGTTTTGCCGGAGGACCTGGTGGCGGAGGTGGACGCGCGCGCCGCCCACGAACACGTCTCCAGTATTTACAAATTTCATCTGCGGAATCGCGCTGGGCGAGCCCTAGTGGTCAACATCTCGATTGCGCCGCTGCTCGGCAAATCCAGCGAGCGCATCGGGCGGCTGGTCCTGGTCGAGGACATCAGCCAGCGCGTCCGCCTGGAACAGCAGTTGATCCAGAATGAAAAGCTCACTTCACTGGGTCTGCTGGCGGCCGGTGTGGCGCACGAGGTCAATACGCCGCTGGCGGTGATCTCCAACTATATCCAAATGCTGGCCAAGGAGTTCCCGGGGGACGACCCGCGCCACAAGCTGATCGACAAAATCATCAACCAGACCTTCCGGGCGAGTGAAATCGTCAACAACCTGCTGAATTTTTCGCGCACCGGCGCGGCCGAGTTCACCAAGGTGGACCTCAATGCGGTGGTCGAGGAGACCCTGTCACTGGTCTCCCACCCCTTCAGGAGCGCGCACGTCCAGGTCATCAAGACCCTGCAGAAGGGGCTGCCCCCTGTGCTGGGCTCCAACAACCGCCTCCAACAGGTCTTCCTGAACCTGTTCATGAACGCGCGCGATGCCATGCCCTCAGGCGGCATGCTCGAGGTACGCACCGCCGCGCACAATGGTTATGTCGAAATCGAGATCACTGATACGGGCATCGGAATCCCCCGCGATAACTTGATCCGCATCTTTGATCCGTTCTTCACCACCAAGTCCTCCGGCCGCGGCACCGGACTTGGGCTTTCTGTCAGCTACGGCATCATCAAGGAACACGCTGGGAAGATCGACGTGCGCTCCACTCCCGGCAAGGGCACCTGCTTCCGCGTGGAGTTTCCGGTGGCGGTGGCGGGGAAGGCGGTCCATGCCTAATACCAAGGGCGCCATTCTCGTAGTCGACGACGAGGCCGAAATCCGTGAGGGGCTCGAGCTGCTGCTGCGTTCGGAGGGCTACGGCGTGGCAAGCGCCGAAACCGGCGATGCCGGCCTGGCCCGGCTCGACGAGCAACCCTTCGATCTGCTGTTGCTAGACGTCAGCCTGCCGGACCGCAACGGCTTGGAGCTGTTGCGCGAGATTCGCCGCCGCGACCCGCATCTTTCGGTAGTGCTGATTACCGCCTACGCCTCGATCGATACGGCTCGCGCCGCATTCAAGAGCGGTGCGCAAGACTACATTACCAAGCCGTGGTCCAACGACGAGCTGCTGGCCCAGGTGGCCCAGGCGGTCGAGGGTCGCCGCCTGCGCGAGGAAAATCTCCAACTGAAGCGCGCGCTCAAGCAGCGCTACAACTTTCCAAACATTATTGGCAAGAGCGAGAACATGCTGGCCGTCCTCGATCTGGTCACCCAGGTGGCCCCATCGCGCTCCACGGTTTTGATCACCGGAGAGAGCGGCACCGGAAAGGAGCTGATCGCCAAGGCCATCCACTCCGCCTCGACGCGAGCCGACAAGCCCTTCGTGCCGGTCAATACCGGCTCGATGCCTGTGGACCTGCTCGAATCCCAACTGTTCGGCCACCTCAGGGGCGCATTTACGGGTGCCGTGGCTTCGAAGAAAGGCCTGTTCGAGGTGGCAGACCAGGGCACCATTTTCTTCGACGAAATCAGCACCATCGGCCCGGAAACCCAGGCCAAGCTGCTGCGCGTGATTCAGGAGCGTGAGTACATGCGCCTGGGCGGTACCGAAACCATCAAGGTGGACGTCCGCATCCTGGCCGCCACCAATGCGGATCTGGTGACTCTGGTGCGCGAGGGCCGCTTTCGCGAAGACCTCTTCCACCGGCTCAATGTCATTGCCATCAACCTGCCGGCGCTGCGCGACCGCAAGGAAGATATTCCCCTGCTGATCGACCACTTTCTCCGGCGTTACTGCGAGGAAAATGCAAAGCCGCTACGGCGCTTCACCACTCCCGCTATGAAACTCCTGATGGACTACGACTGGCCGGGCAACATCCGTGAACTCGAAAATGTCGTCGAGCGCGCCGTCGTGCTCTCCACCCAGGAGCAGATGGATAGCGACCTGCTGCCGGAAAACAGCCGCACCAAAGAGATCGTCAAGGGAGTCCGGCTGCAACTGGCGGAGTTCATGCCCCCGCTACCGGGCGAACCCGGCGCGCGCACCGGCGCGGACAGCTCCGCTCCTTCGCTGTTTCAGATCATGGAGGAGGTCGAACGGCGCGTCATCGTGGACATGCTCGAACGCACCGCCTGGAACCAGACTGAGGCCGCCGAACGTTTCCAGATCCCGCTCTCCACCCTTAACCAAAAGATTAAACGCTTGGGCATCGAAACCCGCCGACGCAATCCCGGGCGCGGCCACGGCCCCGACGAACCTGTCCAGCATGTGGCTGGCAAGTAGCCCGGACCCCATCCGAGCCGGCAGGCGGAATCAGTCGGCTTCTATCATTCTCCGCGATGCTGCTCAGCTAGCTGCAGCTAAACAGATTTGGTTTCAAGTGATCCTCAAATTCTGCCCGCTGGGCTCGGCGCTGTCGGGAATGCCCCGCACAGGCCTACTAGCTATTGGAGGTACGGTTGAGGGCCTACCATACCTTGGATAGCGCTTGACAGCCCCTTTAGGATGTGCTATGCGGCAGGCAGGGCAGCTTCGGCTAGTCCTAACCAAAGGAGGAAGGCGATGGCGGAACCAACTGAAACCAGTTTTGGTAAGGCCGTTAAGGTTCTGAACTTCAATGAAATCAACGAGCCCGGCAGCTATGTGATGCTAAGCACAGGTGATCTGGTGCGCATCCCTCCTGAAGCGGTCTCACCAGGGCATAGCCCGTTGATCACCATCCACAGTCGCGGAATCACCCGCGTGGCACAGCTCAGCACCAACGATGGCGAACTCATCACCACACTGCGCCACATTGCAGCGGACAATGATATCCGGACCAACTTCTAGACTAGGAGGTGCTGCAGGTTCTCAGTGGTTGGGGAGGTACTCGAGCCGCGAGTGGTCGTGAATCAAAAAATGACAAGAGCAGTGGGGCGAGCCGCACATCACGGAATGCTCACCCCGATACTGAGGTTCTGTAATCAGTCCCAGAGTCCCACACTGAGGGCAAGCTAGAACCGCCCAGAAGCCATGGGGCCCGTGCTCGGCGCGAAGTTCAGAGCGATTGCGAAGCAGGAACACGGAACCGGGCTCCATGGACTGGGGAACCCAGGCGGGCATCTCAAGCAGTTCCGTCTGTAGCTTAGTCGGTGGTGTCCCCCTACTTCCGTTCCGACCGTTACTCTTGCCGTTTTTTTTCTCCGGTGTTTTCATGCCCGTACTCATCTTTAGAGCAGATCGCATACCAATCTGGGAATGCTATAAGTGATTTGTTATCAGGCTAGAAGACCGTAGGTTAGATCACTCGCGCGTCGGCTTGTCCAGGCCAATACCTAACTTGTGCAGAATTCCCACATCTCATTTCATTTCTTGATGTAGATACAGATCTCCGAGTTCTTCCTGTCTTGCGCAAAGACCTACCCAGGAGCGCGCTCAAGCGCTCTGAAGAGTCACTATTATCCACGACTTCGTCTGCGCAGCCGCTTCGCTCTTGGCGCCCAAGCGGGCTAACTGAGCTGGGATGCGAATCGCGACACAAGAAATTGAGCGCGTCCCGATCTCAGTCGCTCCCTGGGGCCTTGGTCCGAAGATTCGCGGTCAGAATGTTCTGCCCATGTGCAGGGCCAGCGCGACGGAGTGGGTGGCTCTCCCGGCTGGGGGTTTCTGCCAGCGCATGGGCATGTCCAGTTCCACAAACCAGTGATTGTTCTTGTGCTCCCGGATCGAAAAGCTCCGCGCGATGAGTGGCGTAAGTCCCCAAGAGGATTGCCCGACGTCAAAGGCCACGCGCATGCCAGCGACAAAGTTGTGGCGAAGGGGCTTCAGGATCCCTGGATGGACGGTGAGATTGACCTGTCGCGGTGCTGACTGAATCGCAGGAACCAGTTCGAGGTCGAACAGCAGCGGAGCTCCCTCCTTGCTCGGCTTGAGCGTGATCCCCATGGGAAAAGCGACAACGAACTTGTCCCCGAGGCTTGTGGTCCTCCCTTGGGCCCGAGTAAACAGTGGAAAGGCAACGCCGAAGTGTCCTCCGACATTGTCCTGTGCGCTCGCTTGCCCTGGTAGAGCCAGGGCCAAAAGAACCGCCACCAAAACTACACCGCTCCAACGCTTCAATAATGAGGCCGAAATGTTTCTCATTGCTTTCTCCTTTCCTATTTTTCGTTTTGCCGATCATGGCCAGCAGGCACGGCTAAGCACAAAGGCCTAGAGTGTCAGCGTGGTGAGAGCACGCGGCTGAGGCGATCCCGATTTGGCAACAACGAACGAACTAGTGGCCTTCGATCACTGCCCAACAATGGGAACTGTGCCGATGAAAAGGAGCGTAGCGTCTTGGCTCTCGGTTTTTCTCGGTGACCTACACAGATTCCTAGGGCTGGGGGTAGAGATCTGCGTTGCTTACCTCTTGAGGTAGAGTTTTACTTCGCGGGGGACAGGCGACAGAATGGTACAACTCGTTCCAAAGTGCAAGTCACAAAATCAAATCGGTACTGTAGTACCGGGCCGATGCGCCTGTCTCGTGGAGCGCTCAACACGCAGTCGCATCCCTGGTAGGGATTGAACCCGGCCCGCATGCGCAAAGGCATAGAGGCTGGCGACATATCCACGCCGGCCTCGCAACGGTCTGCATAAACTATGCGGTTTCTAACCTGACAGCGCTGGGGCCGATGGAGACCGAGAGAGGCGAATTATAGGTTGCAATTTGCACGCTGGACGACAAACGATTTTGTCTGGTGGGCAATACCGAGCCAGAATTGCTGTGGCTCGATTGGCTCGATCCGCTCTATCCGGCGCGTTGACTTGCCAGCGAATGCGGCCTAAGATTGCCAACCAAGGGCGGATTCCCTCCCCTAGATCGGCCCGCTATTGCGGGCAAGAACAACGGCTGACTGATTCAGGACGAATCTCTGTTCGCACACAGTAAGGAGAAGTGGAAGGAGAAGCGAGATGAGAATGGCGCTCAAAGGCACGCTACCTACTGCGCTGTTGCTGCTTTCGATGTTCACTTCATTCGCCCAGATACGGCAGGGCGAAGATGAATTCCATGCTCTCATAGCCCGTTACTATGCCGCTTGGAACACGCTGAATCCCGATATCGCCGCGCAGCTCTATGCGAAAGATCCGGGACTCGTTTTCTATAACATCGCGCCACTGAAATACAACGGATGGGAAGAGTACAAGGAAGGCACCCGCAAGACGTTCAGCGAGTTTATTAGCTTTGACGTGGACATGAACAATAGTTTGAGAACGGTTCTTAAGCTCAAACTCACCCCGTACAATGATCTCAAGGTCAGCCGCCGAGGCGCGATTGTGTGGACCACGGAAACCTTCCACCTGTCGGGGCAGCGCAAAACGGGCGAAACAATGGAACTCGATGGCCGACACACGGCGATTTGGGAGGAGCGCGGCGGAAAGTGGCTGATCGTTCATGAGCATTTCTCCGCTCCCCTGTCCTAAGCCGGGCCGA
>Ga0209055_1002504_pt1 | contig 11576 bp, 8 predicted proteins | sample GraSoiAngelo_110_FD_185875 | JGI IMG/M metagenome (GOLD analysis project Ga0209055, IMG submission 185875) | Grasslands soil microbial communities from the Angelo Coastal Reserve, California, USA - 14_0903_12_30cm (SPAdes) (version 2) | ecosystem: Environmental > Terrestrial > Soil > Grasslands ... | reverse complement strand
AACGGTGAACCAGTTTCGTCGCGCGTTGCGATTCGCTTTGCAATTGCTGGGTCTCGCATTTGCACTCATCGCCCTGGCGCAGCCGCGCTGGGGTTACACGTTCCAGGATGTCAAGCGCAAGGGCTTGGATCTGCTCATCGCCGTGGACACGTCGCGTAGCATGCTTTCCAACGACGTGCAGCCGAATCGGTTGGAGCGCGTTAAACTTGCGGCGCAGGATCTGATTAACGAGCTCCAGGGCGATCGCGTGGGCTTGATTGCTTTTGCGGGGCGCGCCTTTTTGCAAGCGCCGCTCACAATCGATTATGGCGCAGTCGTGGAGTCGATCAACGATCTCGACACAAAAACCGTTCCCGAAGGCGGCACGAACATTTCCGAAGCGATCGCGCTGGCCTCGCGCACGTTCGGCAAGAGCGCGATGGGAAATCGCGCGCTGATCATTTTCACCGATGGCGAAGAGTTGAGCGGAGACGCAGTGAAGAGCGCAAAGGCTGCGGCCGACGCCGGTGTACGGATTTTCACAGTCGGCGTGGGGACGCCGCAAGGCTCGCTCATTCCGATCAGCGGCGAAAATGGCGAAACGGCCTTCGTGAAAGACTCGGCTGGACAAGTGGTGAAATCGAAATTGGATGAAAAGCGTTTGCGCGAAGTCGCGCAGGCAAGCGGAGGATTTTATCTGCAACTGGAAAACGGGCCGCGCACCATGCAGCAGATTTACAGCGAAGGTCTCGCCCAGATGCAAGCCGCTGAGTTCGACGTACGTTTGTCCCGCCGGCCGATCGAGCGCTATGAATGGCCGCTCGGCGCGGCTTTGATCGCGCTCGCATTGTCGATCTTGATTGGCGAGCGCAAACGCGTGCGTGCGCCTGTGCGTTGGCGTGCGCTACTGAAGCTCGCACCAACAGCTGCGGCCCTGCTGTTGTTGTCTTTTCAAAATGCTTCAGCTTCCGCGGGACTCCAACTCTATCGCGACGGCAAGTATGCCGAAGCGTATCGCAGTTTTCAGGAAGATCTGAAAAACCATCCCGACTCTGCGGTTAAGGACAAGATGCAATTCGATTCAGGAACCGCCGCTTACAAGATGGGCGATTACGACAAAGCGGTAGAAGCTTTCAGTGAGGCATTGCTATCGAGAGAGAAAGGCCTGCAAGAAAACAGTCATTTCAATACGGGGCGGACGTTGGAAGAGCGCGCCGACATGGACAAAAGCGACGAGGACGCGCTGACCGATTTGAAGAACGCGCAAACTCATTATGAGGATGCCCTCAAGCTCAATCCGAATAACCAGGCAGCGAAGGCCAATTTGGAGGCGGTGAAAAAGAAGATCGAGCGGCTTAAGAAACATCCCAAGGAAAAACGTCCGCCACCGCCGCAGCAACAGAAGGACAAGAAAAAGGAAGATTCAAATCAGGAGCAGAACGGAAGTAATCAGCAACAACAAAACCAGCAGCAACCACAGAAAGATCAACAGCAACAACAGAGTCAGAGCCAGGATCAGCAACAACAAAAGGATCAGCAGCAGCAATCGCAAGATCGACAATCACAAAACCAATCGAGCAGCGGTCAAGAGCAACAAAACAAGAACGATCAATCTCAAGCGAAGAACCAACCTCAGCAATCGAAGCAACAAAACAAACCTTCGCCGTCACCTTCCGCAGGAGAACGAAAACAAAATCAGGACCGGGCTCGTGGAGGTGCCCAACAATCTCCAACGCCTGGTGAAAACGGCAATGAAACACCTTCGCCCTCGCCAGGAAACGGCGAGGAAACAAGCGGAAATGCGACGCCTTCTGTCACTCCATCGGGGTCGCCGCAGAAAAAATTCGCGGGCGACGTGAAGGGGGCAGACAAAGACAAATCACAAAAACCTCCGGAGAAAACCGCCCCGGTCGCCGAGGCCGAACCGGAGAAGGAAGGTCAAATGAGCGAACGCCAGGCTGAGGCGCTCGTCCAATCGATGAAAGATGAAGAGGCGCGCGTCCGACTTGATGAACACAAGGCCACGCGCCGTGTCTATAACGACTGGTAGGAACGGAGAAGGTTGATGGCTGATTTCACATGTCGATCTTGAGAGCACAAGCTTGCATGAACGGAACGCGTCGGGGGCGTACGGTTTGGCGTGCACTCTTGGTTGGTACGCTGGGACTTTTTGTCGTTGTATGCGCGTTCGCCGATTCACCGAGCGTGACGGCGGTGCTGAGCAACTCCGAAGCGGCCGTCGGGGAGACAGTGCAGTTGCAAATTAGAGTCACGGGAGGTCGCAGCGCCGACGCGCCGGAAAAAATCGCGGTGGACGGCCTCCAGATTTATCGAACGGGCACATCGCAGCATTTCGAGATGAATAATTTCAACGTCACTTCAAGCGTGATCTACGACTATGCGATCCTGCCAATGAAGGCAGGCACGTTCAAAATTCCGCCGCAAACGATTCGCCTCGGCAGCAATGCACTGCATACGCCGGCATTGACGTTAAACGTCACCGATTCACCTGGCCGTTCGTCCTCCTCCCGTTCAAATCGAGAGGCGCAACCGGAAAACGCGAACCATCTTGTATTCGCCGAATTGGTCGTGCCAAAGAAGGTTGCTTTTGTCGGTGAGATGGTCCCGGCCGAAATCCGGCTCGGCTTCGACCCGCATGCTCGTCCGGAGCTGACCGATGCCCCCGAGATAGCCGGGCAGGGGTTTACAACGCAAAAGCTACAGCAATCCCAACACAACCTGGAGACGATTAACGGCAAATCTTACGACGTGGTCACGTTCAAGACCGCGATCGCCGCCACGCGCACGGGAAAATTTGAAATCGGTCCGGTTAAAGCGAAAGCGCGCGTGTCGGTTCCACGAAGGCAAGCCACACCGCGCTCCCGCTCGCCTTTCGATCTGTTCAATTTGGACGACCCGCTCTCTGATCCGTTCTTTGCGGATCCACTTGGCCGGTTGGCTGAGCGGCGCGAGGTAGAGATGGAAAGCGAACCGGCCACCTTCGAGGTGAAACCGTTGCCACCAAATGCGCCGCCGAACTTCTCCGGCGGGGTCGGAACTTTCGCGATGACGACGGAGGCGAAACCGAAACGTGTGCAAGTGGGCGATCCGATTACAGTAACATCCACAGTCTCCGGTCGCGGCAATTTCGATCGCGTGAATGCGCCGGCACTCGAAGACGACCACGGCTGGCATAAATATCCTTCCTCTTCCAAGTTCAAGCAGGACGACGAGGTCGGCATCAGCGGTGCAAAAACTTTTGAGACTGTAATTTCACCGAATGAAAAGAAGCAGGCTCTCCCGCCTTTGGTCTTTTCGTATTTCGATCCGGTAAAGGAAAATTACGTCACCCTGCGGAGCGATGCGATGCCGATCACTGTCGAGGGTGGCGCCGCGCCGGCGCCGGCGGTGATTGCATCGCAACCGGGGCCGGCGGCGACAGTGGCCGCAAGCGCGAAACCGTCGCCGAAGCCGCAGGACATTTTATATCAACTCACCGAGCGGCCGAAAGTGGCGCAATCGTTCACGCCCCTCTATTCGCGGCCGCTTTTCTGGACCGCGCAGCTCGTTCCGCTGCTTGCGCTCCTCGGGTTAATTGGCTGGAAAGCGACACAAGCGCGCCGCGAGAATCGCGAGGCGCAGCGCATCGCGGCGTTGCGGCACGAGGCGGCGGAATTGATGCAGAAGCTGCGCCGCAACGATTCCTCGCCGCAGGAATATTTCTCGCAGGCATCGCGCGCCGTCCGAGTGAAAACGGCCCTCGCGCGCAATATCGATCCAAACGCAGTGGATGCGGAAACCGCGGCGACGGCGTTCGATCTCGATGAGAACGAAAGGACGCAACTGCGCCGCTTGTTCGAGCGTAGTGACGAGCTTCGTTATAGCGGCGCACCCAACGGCGCCGAGACCATTTCGCCGGAAAGTCGACGTGAAGTATTAGACCTGCTCGAAAACTTGCGCACATGAAACCGCGAAAATTGATTGTTAATCTTTGTTGCGCGATCACCTACGCGTTTCTTATTCCACCAGTGTTCGCGCAATCTGACGCGCAATTTGCGAAAGCGAACCAGGAATATTCCGATCGCAATTTCAAGGAAGCGATCGACGGTTACGACCAGCTTGTTCGCTCAGGCCAATGGAGCGCAAATTTGTTTTATGATCTTGGCAACGCTTACTTCCGCGCGGGGGATTTCGGTCACGCGATCTTGAATTATGAGCGTGCGCTCGCGCTGGATCGACATCATCCGGAGGCGGACGCGAATTTGCGGATCGTGCGCGACGAAGCTCGCGCGCTCGAACTCACACCAACCTTGGCAGAGCGCTACTTGAAATTCGCAAACGTGAATCAATTCACGATTGCATCCGCAATTGCTCTCTGGGTCGCAACCTTCTGTATCGTCGCATTGATTTTTGCGCGAAGGCGGTCCGGCGCTGTAATCGCATTGTCGATTGTTTCATTGTCGATTTTCGCGGGGGCAGTTTTTGCGATCTACGAGCTCGACAACGGCAGCAACGGTCGCGCGCTGGCGATTGTGACAGGAATGAATGTGCAAGCTCGCGTCGCGACCGCGGATAATGCGAACAGCGTTCTGGCGTTGCCGCCCGGCAGCGAGATTCGCGTTCTGAGCAATCGCGGCGATTGGATTTACGCGGCGCTGCCAAATAATTTGCGCGGGTGGGTTTCAGCGAAGAGCGCAGAGGCAGTACGATTGTAATCGCGATTGGCGTCTAAGACAGACGTCCTCCAAGCGTCCAATATTGAACGTTTAGCGTCCAACGCCCGACGTGCAGCGCCCAATCAAGGGGCGATGAAATTGCGCAGCAATTGCTCGGTTGAGAAGAAGGCAAATGCTTACATCTTGAATGGCGTATGAACGCCGAGATGGACGTCGAGACCGACAAGAAGGCACTCCAGATTAATCTGGACGCGAAGAAGTACGGAACGTTTGTCGAGATCGGCGCCGGCCAGGAAGTGGCGCGCCGGTTCTTCCGCGTGGGCGGCGCGGCCGGCACGATCGCCAAGACGATGTCGGCTTACGATATGACCTTTAGCGATGCGATTTACGGACCGACGGATCGATATGTGAGTCGCGTTCGGCTCCAAACGATGCTCGATCGCGAGTACGATCTTTTGCTGGAACGCCTGAACGAGAAGCTCGGAAGCGAGCGCACGTTTTTTGTTTTTGCCGACACCGTGGCAGCGCGGAGCTTCAAGCAGCACAATGAATCGCACGGCTGGCTCGGCGTGCGCTTTCAGGCCGAGAAGCGGGGCGACCCGAGCCAGATCATCATTCACGTGCGCATGCTCGATGAGATGAATGTCGATCAACAGGAAGCGCTCGGGGTCATCGGTGTGAATTTGCTCTACGGCGCGTTTTACTATCACGAGCCGGAAAAATTAATCTCCTCGCTCCAGGAGAACCTTGCATGGGGCAAGATTGAGGTGGACATGATCAAGTTTTCCGGTTCGGCTTTCTGCAACATCGACAATCGTCTTATGAGCCTGCAGCTGGTCAGCCAGGGCTTAACCAACGCGGTGATGTTCACGGCCGATGGCGAGACAGTGCAGCCGGCGGAAGTTTTTCACAAAAAGGCGATCCTGGTTGAGCGCGGCAGCTTTCGCCCCGTCACTTACGCGACCAACGATATGCTAGATGGCGCGCGCCGCGTCATTCTCGCGCAATCAGGTTGCTCGGAGCAAGACTTGATCGTGCTCATGGAGATGACGCTTCAGAATCTGCTCGCGGAGGGGCAGCTCAATCACGCCGATTTTCTCGCCCGCGTTGACATTCTCGGCGCGCTTGGACGAACGGTTTTGGTCTCCAAATTTGGCGAATACTACCGGCTGGCCGGTTACCTCTCGCGCTACACGAACCGCATGATCGGTCTCGTGATGGGGGTGCCGAGCTTGATGGAGATCTTTGACGAAAAATACTATCTGAATCTGGAAGGTGGAATTCTGGAAGCGCTTGGTCGCATGTTTAAGGGCGAACTGAAGCTTTATGTTTATCCGATGATCGACGAAGGGACGGGGAAAATCGTCACCGCAAAGCAGCTCGAAGTCGCGCCGAACCTGCGCTCGCTGTTTCAATATTTGATCGACAACCAGTTCATCGAAGAGATCGCCCATTATCATGCCGAGTACTTGCGGATTTATCCAGCAGATGCACTGGCCAAATTGCAGCGTGGGGACAGCGGATGGGAGCGAATGGTTCCGCCGGAAGTGGTTCAGATCATCAAGGAACGCGAATTTTTCGGCTACCAGAGACCGGTGGCGGCGTAAGCGTTGGCTATCAAGGCGTTCTGATTAATTTACGCGTATAGCGTGAAATAGAAAATAGAAAGAAGCCGTGTCGGCACAATTCCCGCTACATGGAGCGCTAGCACCATGGCCAGACGCGGAGATTCTGTTATCGGGATAGATTTAGGCAAGCATGTCTTCAAGGGTGTATCGCTGCGGCGCAAGAGTGATTCCCGTCTTGTCCTGACCAGCTTCGCTTCGCGCGAAGTGCCGGAAGAATTTGAGACTAGCGATGCGTTGGCGTGGCACCTCAAGCTCTTACTCCGCGACCTCGGCGGCAATCCCAAAAGTTGCGCGCTCGCCGTTTCCGATCCTGCTGCGCTCTTGCGTATCATCGAGCAACCGGAGACGCCCCTCAACCTTCTCCGCAATGCATTGCGCTTGCATGGCATGGCTGTGCTCAATCAGGAGTGCAAAGATTTCGTGCTCGATATTGCGCCAGTGCGCGCAATGAGCGCGAACCACCCCGATGCCGATGGAGCCAGCTCGGGCACGGAATCAAACGTGGTGGCGGTCCAACACGGCGTGGTAACAAAAACCAAATACCTCGTTGGTGGAATGTTGCGCCAGACTGTCAAGCAAATCTCCGAAGCGATGGCCAAAACGCGGGTCCCGGTAGATATGATGCAGCTCGCTCCCATATGCTCGTTCAACGCCTTCGAATTCGCTTACCCGGAAATTTTCCATAACGAGGCTTTCCTGCTTCTCGATATGGGATACTTGCAGAGTACCGTGCTCATCGGAAACAAAAGAGAACTGGTGCTGGTGCGTAGCATCGATTACGGGGGAAAAGCGCTCATGCAAGCGCTGACGGCCGATGGAGCGCTCGAGGCGGAAGCCGCCTGGGTGATGATTCAGCAAAAGGATGCCGGGATGGCGGAGATTTGCCAGGTCTCGCTGGCACGCCTGGCCACCGAAGTGCGCAACTCCATCGGCTTTTTCGAAGGGCAAAGGGAAGAAGGCATTCATCGAGTTTTTGTTTCCGGGGGATTGGCTCGTGCCGAGACCGTGCTCCACACCCTCAGTGACGAGCTCGGACTGCCGTGCGAAATTTGGGACCCGCTGGAGACTTGTGAAGTGGCACTGCCGGCCGCGAAGCGCGAGCGCTTGGCCTTGGACTTTGTCTCGCTCAATGTCGCCTGCGGGGCCGCATTCGAATACTTCAAAAAATAACCGGCGATGGCACTTCATCTCAACCTCCTCCACGAGGAGATTCTGGAACACAGACAACGCCAGCGCGATCCGCTCAAGATCGGCATGATGGTGCTGGCCGGCTTTGGCGCGTTCCTTCTCCTCTACTACATGTTTAACGCCTACCGAACGCTCGAAATCAAGAGTCGATTGCGTGCGGTTGAGCGCAATTGGACCAAAATCGAACCGGAAGTGACCGCCGCGCATAACCGCGTGGCCGAACTCGAAGGCGTCATCAAAACCACGCGCGCGCTCGACAATTACATCGAGAATCGATTCTTCTGGGCGCCGTTTCTGCAAAAGGTTTCCCACTGCGTCCCGCCCAACGCGCAACTGACCAGTCTCGAAGCTAGCGTTCTCGACGAGAACAAAGGGGTCAGCGTTTCCCTTGAAGGCGTGGCGGCCGGCCGCGAACCGCGCTCCGTCGCGGAAGACCTGCGCCAGATGTTGATCGAACAGCTCGGCCAAGGCTACAGCGGCGTGAAGGTGGAATTCAAGACGCTTGAGGACCTCGACGCAATCGTGAATGTCGGCGGCACAAATATGCCGATGGCGCATTACCTCCTCGCCGTAAATTTCAATCCAGGTCCGATGGCGAAATCTGCCGCTTCCCCCAGTCCCGACCGCACTCGGAAACGATGAGCCCGCCGAAATTAACCAAAGATCAGGTCCAGAAGCTCGCCTTCAGTGCGATCGGCTTCGTCTTTCTACTTTACGTTTACTTTACTTTCTTTCTCGGTCCTCTGAATCGCAGTCGCGCTGCCATGCTGGTGACGATTCGAGACCTGCAGAGCAAACTGGATGAGTCAAAAGACGAAATGAAGAAAGCGGTCAGCCTCGAAAAACAAGCCATAACCGCGACCAGTCGCTTTGCCGCTTTAAAGGCCCTAAGTCCGGAAGGTGCGCCCATCGCCTGGTTCCCTCCGCGCCTAAAAACCTTCTTCGCACAGCAGCAGATCGATAAAGCTGTGGCACATCTCGAGAACAGCACTGCCTTCAAGGAAGCTGAGCTTTCCGGATGGACGAAATACAACTGGTTGATCGACTTACCCCAGGCCGACTTTGCCTCAGTTGGGACGGCCATCGCCGAGCTGGAAAATACCGAGCCGTTGCTTTCGATTACGAGGCTGCATATCCAGACCCTGGCAAACCAGCCGCAATTTCAGCACGTCGAACTCGCTGCTGCCAGCATCATAGAAAAACGATGAAAGCTTTCGCGTCCATCTTAATTCCAATCTTGCTGGCTCTCGGGAGGCTGCATGCCGCCGCCAGTGCCCCTGCCATCGAGACTAAAAACAAGTCTTTCTTCGAATTCGAGGTCACCAGCCGCAATCCGTTTTGGCCCATCAGTTGGGTCCCAACCGCCCGGGTCACGGGCACAAGAGCCGAGCACGACGCCGGCGGCACGGATATTCCGGTCACGGCCTTTACGGTTACCTCCATCACCCTCGATGGCGGAACGCGCTTCGCCATCATCAACGGCCGGATCATGGAAGAAGGCCAGCAATTCGGTTTGCAGTTGGGCACTCATACTTACCAGATTACGCTCAAGTCGATCCAGGATGGCCGCGTCGTCCTGGAGCGGCGGCGCAGCCAGGAAATCGTCGTCCCATTGCGGCGCAAATAATTCGCGCTCCAGAATCCTGACGCTCCGTTTCGGCGCACCGTTCAAATTCGTGCTCAGGCTCCGATTACGGGAGCGCTTTCCAGTTGAGCCAGCGGCACGAACTCGCTTTCGTGAAGCTCGATGCGCCTAGTTCCATGCATTAACTGCCACCAGTGTTTTGCTGAGCCGAGCACGATCAAAAGCACGAGCACGAGAAAACCGAACGCCACCAGAGCGTCGAATCGCCACACCGCAGCTTGCCGCGTCAGTTGCGCCGCTTTGTCTGCGCTTACTGCACCGGCATTTTGGAACAGCGCTGCTGCGCCGCTCAAGAAACCAATTTTTGGATCGACAGAAAAGATCTTCAGATAGCCGGCTGAAAAGGTCACCGCGCACATGAAACAGAGCGGCACTAGAGTAATGAAGAGGTATTTCGCCTTCTCCATCTTGATCAAAATCGTCGTTCCCAGACAAAGCGCGACTACGGACAAAAGTTGATTGGCCAGACCGAAGAGCGGCCAAAGACTGTTGATGCCGCCCAGTGGGTCGACCACGCCCTGATACAGAAACCAGCCCCACGCCGCGACCAGCAGCACACTCGAGAAAAGATTCGCGCTCCACGAGCGCGTATTGCCAAGCGGTCGCCATAAATTTCCCAAGAGATCCTGAAGGAGAAATCGTCCTACGCGCGTGCCGGCATCGAGCGTCGTCAAAATAAACAGCGCCTCGAACATGATGGCGAAGTGGTACCATAGTGCCATCGCGGTCGGGCGGGCTGAGACCCGCGCGAACATGTGCGCCATACCCACCGCAAATGTCGGCGCGCCACCGGCGCGATTGAACATGGTGCTCTCGCCGAGGTCAGTGGCGAGCGCGTTCATTTGTTGCTCCGTCACCGGAAAACCGGACGCGCTCACTTTCGCCACCACTTCGCTCGGCGCTCCCTTGGCGTTGATCGCGAAATATTCGCCCGGTTCCAGCACGCAGGCCGCGATCATCGCCATGAGTGCTACCATCATTTCGGTCACCATGGCCCCGTAGCCGATCTGGCGAATGCGCGACTCGCGCCCGAGCATTTTGGGAGTCGTTCCCGAGGCGACGAGCGAATGGAAACCGGAAACCGCGCCGCAAGCAATGGTGATGAAAACAAAGGGAAACACGGGACCCGCGAACACCAGACCGGTGCCATCGACAAAGCGCGAGATCGAAGGCATCAACAGTGTCGGATGCAGCACGATCACAGCCAGAGCCAACGCCGCCACCGTTCCGAGTTTTAAAAATGTGCTCAAATAATCGCGCGGCGTGAGCAGCAGCCAAACGGGCAGGATCGACGCCGCCAAACCATAAAGAATAATCGCCCAAGCCAGCCATTTCTGGTCGTGCCGAAACCAGGCTTCCATTGTCGGAAAATGCGCGAGAAATTGTCCGCCCCAAACTGCGAAGACGAGCCCAAGCAAACCAAAGGCGGTGACCAATCCCACATTCACCCTCCCCGTCCGCAAACCGAATCCCATGATCAACGCCACCGGAATGGTCATGGCAATTGTAAAAACGCCCCACGGACTGCTGGCCAGCGCTTGCACCACTACGAGCGCAAGCACGGCCAGCAGAATGATCATGATCGCCAACACGCTGATGAGCGCCAGCACGCCAACGCCGCGCCCGATCTCTTCTTTCACCATTTGACCAAGCGTTTTGCCCCGTCGTCGCACGGAGGCGAACAGAACGATCATGTCGTGCACCCCGCCGCCCAGCGTCGCCCCGATCAAAATCCAGAGCGTGCCTGGCAAAAAACCAAACTGCGCCGCCAGCACCGGACCAACCAGCGGCCCCGGCCCGGCGATGGCGGCAAAATGATGACCAAAAACCATCCAGCGGTTGGTCGGCACAAAATCTTTGCCGTCGTTTTGCACCACGGCCGGTGTCGCGCGCTCGTCGTTTAGCACCAGCACTTTCGTCGCCAGCCATTTGCTATAAAAGCGGTAACTAATCGAAGTCGCGCAAAGACCCGCTACGATGATCCAAAGCGCGCTAATCTGTTCGCCGCGAGACAAAGCAAGAACCGCGATGGCGCCCGTGCCGAGCGCGGCCACTGCGAACCAGATCACCTTTTTCCAAATCGTCATCTCTCCGGCGCCTGCCGGACAACTGTAAATGAAATTGCGGCCACGTGCCACCGCGTGCGATCTATCTCCGGTGCAATTTCGTCACAAAATCAAAAAACTGCTCAACGGTCAGGGCTTGGCCAGCGCGAGACGTCACCTGCAAAGATTGTTCCACCCACCGCGCTTTCCATTAACCACCGAACGCATCATCCAAACAATTGATCGCGCACAGTTCGAGCGGATTCATCGCCGATACGCGGTCGAACACCCCGGCGAAGATTGGCCCAAGTATCTCGATCTTGAGCGTTGGATCGACATCAACATTCGCCGCGTCCGGGAGATCGAGCTCGATTTGTCGCGCAGGAAGCGGATTCTCGATCTTGGCTGCGGCGCC
>Ga0209055_1002502_pt1 | contig 11581 bp, 9 predicted proteins | sample GraSoiAngelo_110_FD_185875 | JGI IMG/M metagenome (GOLD analysis project Ga0209055, IMG submission 185875) | Grasslands soil microbial communities from the Angelo Coastal Reserve, California, USA - 14_0903_12_30cm (SPAdes) (version 2) | ecosystem: Environmental > Terrestrial > Soil > Grasslands ... | reverse complement strand
AGAAATAATCCGAACTTCTGCAGGAGGGCAATTTCAATGGCCAGGTAGCCAAGCCCGGTGCCCGCGAAGTAGAGAGCATATCGCGGTGCGTGATTCACGCGGAGCCCGTGCGAGGCAAAGTATCGCAGTGGCACGTAGATACAAAGGACACAGGCGAGACTAATGACCAGCATCAACACAATCACGCTGTATTCCATAACCGGAATGATAGCGCCCCAGAGTATCGCCTCGCTGGGAAACAAGTGCCACCAGTAGGAATACCTGAAAAAAAAGGGCCGGGTGTCATCAACCGGGGAGACATCGAACGGGTAATTGGCGACGAAGTCGGCCTCCTGCTGTGGATCACTCAGCGAAAGGAAGACTTGATACATATTTGCGCCCTGAGCGTTCAGTTGCGGACTGGCAGCGACCCTGAGGAATCTGCTAGTCAACGTCCAGCCTTCCAGGCGCTGCTGCTCGGAGGCAGTAAAAGGGGTTCTTTTGACTAAGAGGGCAGTAAAGCGGCCATCAGGTTGAGTCACCATCATGATATGATCTGCGGGTCTCTTGACTCCAGCACGGCGAAGAGCATCCACAGCCGTCGTGAGAGCCCGCAACATTTCGCGCGGCCGCGCGTACTCAAGCCGCATCATGTTGAGAATTCCATCGTTCCTTAAATGCGACAGGTAACGGCTAAAGGCCTCAGTGGTGTACAGGTAGTTCTCGGAGAAGACGTGAGCAGCTCCGGGAGTTCCGCTGTACGAGTCCACCCCCGAGAGCTGGATGATGTCAAAGCGCCGATCCGTCGTCTCAAGAAAATGCCGACCCTCGCCTTGGATAAGGTGCAGCCTCGGGTCCTCTACCCACTTTCGAAAGTAGTCTCGGTAAGTACTGGTAAGTATGTTCACGGTAGCGCCGTTGACTTCTACCGCAGTGACATCTGCGGGGTCGAACGCAAGAGCGGTAAGGATATCGAAACCGCCGCCGACGCCTATAACCAAGACTTGAGGCAGAGACACAGAAGTCGCATGGTATGCAGCAGAGTAAATGGTCTCCTCGATTCCCCGCAGGGACTCCTTCGTCCCGTCGTAGTCAACGGCATAGGCGAAGGCATAGTTGTTCTGGGTAAGCATGCGCTTGAACCTTGTCAGAAATATTCGGTTTTCGCCAAGAAGCGAGGGAAAGGGGCTTGCTTCAGGGTTGAGCGGAGGCGGGATACGGGTGACCTCGATGCGTGCCACGGGGTCCCACGCCACATGCTCGATCGCCATGTGCTGCTGAGCGGCTGCCAGTAGGGATCCTTTGGGGTAGGTCATCTCAAAGAGCCGATCTGAGAAGGCCGTGGAAAGGAGAAGAACGAGAGTGGCTCCTGCGGTCAGCACGCGACAAAGGCGGCCTGCTGGGAGCGTAAGAAGAAATGCGCCCGCAAGTAACAGCGCGCAGGCAGCCACCACGCTTCGTTCAACACCTAGATGTGTGATGGCTGGGATGACAGTGAAGGCACCGAGAGCCGAGCCTAATAGATCGAAGCAGTAGATGCGGCGGGTGGGAAGATCCGGAGATGAAAGCAGCACGCCCAAAATCAACCCGCAAAATGCAAACGGGATCGCGAACAGCAAGGAGAGGGGAATCCAATGCATGAGGTCAATGATAAATTGGGGGCGAGTGAATGCTATTTGGGCGCCGGCATCGGCGTGGTAGAAAATGGCCGCGGCGCCAACAGTGGAAAGGACGAAGAGCGCGGCGGAGCTGGTGATGGCGTCTTCCAGATTATCAAGAAACCAAGGTAGCCTCCAGCTGAGGATGACTCCCGAGAAGGCGAAGCCGAGCATGGTGAGGGAGATCACCAGGAAGGCGTAATTGTTCAAAAGCTTCGCTGACACCATCCGGGAGACCAAGAGCTGCACAAACAACGTAACGAAGGCGGTGAGGAATGCAAGGGCTTCGGCACGAGACTTTTGGCTCAAGCGCATACATCACTCACGTGCTAGGGAAGGCCTTTGCCTTGCCCCCTATAGCTGGAACTGGGCTTCGTAGAGGGTGCGGTAGAGGCCGCTCCGGGCCAGCAGGGCCTCGTGAGTGCCCTCTTCGACCAGGCGGCCCTGGTCCAGGACGAAGATCCGGTCCACGTGTCGCAGCGTCGACAGCCGGTGCGCGATGATGAACGTGGTACGGTTGCGCGTGAGCTCCGCCAGGGCTTCCCGAATCTTCACCTCGGTCTCCGTGTCGATGTTGGATGTCGCCTCGTCGAAGATGATGATCGGCGGGTCCTTCAGCAACGCCCGCGCGATCGAGATCCGCTGCTTCTGACCGACCGAGAGCTTCACCCCGCGCTCCCCGACCCACGTGTCGTACTTCTCCGGCAGCTCGATGATGAACTCGTGCGCGCGGGCCGCCGCGGCGACCTCCTCGATCCGCGCCTGGCTCGCCGCGAGGTCCCCATAGGCGATGTTCTCCCGCACCGTGCCGTTGAAGAGGAACGGCTCCTGCTGCACCAGCGCGATCTGGCTGCGCACATAGGCCAGCGGCAGGTCGCGCAGATCGTGTCCGTCTATCCGCACTTCCCCGTCCGTCACGTCGTAGAAGCGCATCAGCAGCTTGATCAGCGTGCTCTTGCCGGCCCCGGAAGGCCCCACGAGCGCGATCCGCTCGCCGGCCCTCACCTCGAAGCTCACGTGCTTGAGCACCGGGATCTCCAGCCGGTAGTGGAACGACACGTCCCGCGCCACGACCTCGCCGCGCAGCCGGCCCGCCGGCTCAACGGCTCCTGGCCGGTCCGCCACCTCGGGCTGGGTGTCTATGATCTCGAACACCCGCTCGCCCGCCGCCAGCGCGTGCTGGAGCATGTGGTTCACCGAGTGGATCTGGTTGACCGGCACGTAGAACAGCGCGAGGTAGGAGAGGAACGCGACCAACTCCCCGACCGTGAGTGTCCCGGTCATCACCTCGCCGGTCCCGTACCACAGGATGATCACGCTGCCCAGGCTGCCGACGAAGATCATGCTGGGGGAGTACACCGACCACAGCGTCATGACCTTGAGGTTGCTGTTGCAGTAGTCGCGGCTGCGCGCATTGAACCGTTCTTGCTCGTAGGCCTGGCGGTTGAACCCCATCGTCTCCCGGATGCCGGAGAGGGCGTCCTGAAGGTACGCGTTCAGCTCGGCGGAGCTCCGGCGGACGATGTGATAGAACTGGTGGACCTTGTTGGTGAAGTACGCGGCCGCGTAGACCAGCACCGGGATCGGGAGCAGCGACAGGAAGGCCAGCTTCCAGTCGAGAGAGAACAGGATGACCGAGATCCCGATGAGCGTCAGCGAGGACATCAGCAGCGACTCGATCCCGTCGATGAAGATGCGTTCCACGTGCTCGACGTCGTTGTTGACCCGGTTCATGATCTCGCCGGTGGAGCGGTTTTCGTAGTAGCTGATGGAGAGGCGCTGGAGGGCCGCGAACACCTGGTCGCGCAGGTCGAAGATAACGCTCTGCTCCAGAGTGTTGTTAAAGCGGATCCGGAGCGAGGAAGCGATGTTCTTGCCGGCGTACGCGAGGAGCAGCGTGGCGATCGCCCAGGGCAGCAGCGCATGGTTCCGTCCGACGATGACGTCGTCGATGATGAGCTTCCCGAGGAGCCAGGGAGGGAGAAGCTCGATGGCGGCGGCCGCGGCCGCGCACGCGAAGGTCAGGACGGCCAGCCGCCGGTACGGCTTGATGAAACGAAGGACGCGAAGCAGGGACTTCAAGGCAAGCGTGTCATTCTGAGTGAAGCGAAGAATCTGGACTGCGGGTTCAATTGAGGCCCTTCACTCCGTTCAGGGTGACAGGTCGTGATTAAATAACTTCGGCGTGTTCCGTCCGCCAGTACTTCTCGAATTCTTCGAGTTGGGTGAGTGTGCTGAAATCGGTCATGCGGTCGAGGAAGAGCTTGCCCTGCAAGTGGTCCATCTCATGCTGGATGCACACGGCATAGAGGCCCGAAGCGTCCGCTTCGACAGTCTTGCCGTCCCGATCGAGGTATTTGACCCGCACCCCGACCGGCCGCCGGACCTTGCCGCGCAACCCGTGAACGCTGAGACATCCCTCCCAGCCTTCGGCAGTCACCGGGGAGTAGCCGAGGATTTCCGGGTTGATCATGATGGTTCGCGGGAAGCCGCGCTCGCCCTGGCACTCCATGACCACAACCTGCTCCGAGCGGAACACCTGCGGCGCCGCCAGGCCGATGCCCTCGGCTTGGACCATCGATTCGAGCATGTCGTCAATGAATTCCTGGAAGACGCGCTTGCCGACCTGCTCCAGGGGAACTGGCTCGGCGATCTGCCGCAGCACCGGTGCGCCGAGCTTCGCAATCTTGAGGACCGCCATCGTTCAACTCCTTGACGTTGTTCGAGAATAAGACTCTCGCAGGTCTTATGCTAACACAGACCGAAGAAAACCGACAATCGGGTTAGTCAATATTGCGACGGAGGCATCGGAAAGCCGCCAGGAGGCATCATGACCGGGGAGACCCTGCGGACCGGTCCGGCGCAAACTGGAACATGTCTCGATTCGCCGCCCACCACCGCGCCCAGTCCTTGGCCCACTCTACCCGTTCCTCTTTCGTGGATTGGACGAAGTCCTGGCGCTCGACCATCCGGCCGGTGAAGCTCCAGAGCGTGCGAAACGCGCCGTCGGCCACGCTGCGGGAGTCGTCGGCCAGCAGGGTGATGAGCAGGTCGATCACGCCCTTGTCCTTCACGAACCGGCTCTCGGAGACCACGGCATTCCTCATCGTCTCGCTCGGGTCCTTGGCCATGGCCTGCAGCGCAGGGAGCGCGTTGGCCGGATCCAACCGGACGGCGACCCGCAGGGCCTTCTCGCGCACCGCCGGAATTTCCTGTTCATTGGCCGCCACCGAATTCAGGATCGGCACTGCCGCCTTGTCCTTGATCATAAACATCGTTTCGATGGCGTTGATCCGGATTCGCCGGCTGGGGTGCTGGAGGGCTTTGGCGAGGACCGGAAGGGCCTGCGGCCCGATGTGGACGAACTCTCCGATAGCCCAGAACTCCTGCTCGCCGTCGAGCAACGGGATCAGAGCCTCCGCCCGCTTCGTCTCTTCCTCGGTCAGGGAGAGTGCAGCCGGGGCCAGCCCGAATGCCAGGGCCAACGCGAGCGCGACTATTAAAAAGGGGACAGGCAACTTTTCGCTTGAAATGACGCCGCGTCTCATGGATACCTCAGAATGACCTCGAAAAGTAGCCTGTCCCCCTTCTTCGTCATTTGATGATTGTGGTTTCCGTGCCACCTAAGGGCGTGCTGCCTGTTCCGCCATCCATCGGCGTAAAACGAACATTGTCAAAATAGATACTGCCGGTCCCTCGCGCCCAGAGACCCACCCTGCCCTTCTTGTACCGTCCAAACTCCCAGGCCTCTTCGCGCGCCGAGAGGGACTTCTTGTTGAGGAACGCTTCGAGGATCGGTCCTCGGATGGACAACCGCAGGCTCTGCCACGCGCCCGGCTTGCTTTCGACCTGGAGTTCCTGGAGCGTCTTCGTCTCGCCGTTGACCACTTTGTCCAGGCGGATCAGATTCTCCTTCGGGCTCAGCCAGATCACATAGTAATTGCGGTCATCCTGCGCCCGGAAGACCACGCCGCTTCCCTGGCCCTCACCGTCCTGGGCCGTCTTGATCCGCACTGACAGTTCCAGGTTCGCCGCCTCTACTTTCTCCAGAAACAGCACCTGCGGGGATAGGCCTGCCTGGTCCGAGGAGATGTGAGCCAGCACGTTCGGCGGGGACGACGATAGCGAGTCCGCCCTGACTTCCCACCGCCCAGAATCCACGCTGGCTGAGCCTGGAGCGAACCCGAAGGGAAGCTGACCAGGTTGGTCGCGATCAAACGACCAATCCTGGAACTGGAAGTCGGCGCGCGCGACACCACCCGCCACCAGCACCGCCAACAAGGCCCAGACTATGCGTATCAACACAGGCAATTCGCTGTCCTTTTTTGAAGAATTCTGGCGAAGTCCCGTCATTGCGAGCATAGCGAAGCAATCTAGTTTTCTTCAAGTGAGTTTGAGATTGCTTCGTCGCACAAATTGCGCCTCGCAATGACAACCTGGAGTATACCGTAGCGCATTCGAATTAAGCGAGGTGTACTATTTGACCTTGAGCTCAGTCCAGGCGCGGTCATAGAGTTTGATCGCGTCGCCGACGTCCTTGATCCACTCGAGCCGCGCGACGACCGATGCAGGGGGGTAGACGGCCGGATTCTGCGCGATTTCCTTCGGTACGAAGAGGCGCGCCTCCTCGCTGGCGCTGGCATACTTCACCTTGGATGTGATGAGGGCGGCGGTCTTCGGCTCCAGCATAAAATTGATGAGCGCCATCGCCTCGTCCTTGTGCTTCGACGACGTGAGGACGCACAAGTTGTCCTGCCAGATCGTCCCGCCTTCCTTAGGAATGACATACTTGATGGACGGCCGCTCGGCCGCGGCCCGCAAGATCGTCCCGCTCCATCCGTGGGCAAGCGCAACCTCACCGGAGACCAGGAGCTGGTCGTAGTTCTCGCTCGTGTAGGTCTTCACGAGTGGCTTCTGCGCCATCAGCCGAGCCTTGGCCGCCTCCAGCTTCGCGGGCTCCGTCGCGTTCAAGGACTCGCCGGCCGCGCGCAGGGCCATGCCAAAAACCTCACGCTCATCGTTCAGCAGGCTGATCTTGCCCTTGTAGCGCTGGTCCCATAGGACCTGCCAACTCGCAGGCGGCGGTGTGACTAGATCGGCGTTATAGCCGATGCCGGTCGTGCCCCAGAGGTAGGGGACCGAATAGGTGTTCTGAGGATCGTAGTAGAGGCCCTTGAGGTGCTTGTAGACATGGGCGAGGTTGGGGATCTTCGCCGGATCGACCTCGGCCAACAGGCCCTGCTTGATGAGGATCGAGACCATGTAGTCCGAGGGGACTACCACGTCATAGCCGGACGCACCGCCCTGGAGCTTCGCCAGGAGCTCTTCGTTCGAGCCGAAGGTGTCGGTCAGCACCTTGACGCCGAACCGCTCTTCGAACTGCTTAACCGCCGTCTCTTCTGTATAGTCCGACCACGTGAACAGATGCAGCGTCACCGGCTTCGCCTTCCCCTGCTCATTTCCCCCCGGCGAACACGCTACGAGCAAGGCCATTAGCACTAACGAAAAGCGAAGCCGCAACATAGCCTTGTTACCGCCTAGCCTTTGAGGCCATCAGGGCGACCAACCCTTCCTGCTCGAAGTGCCGGTCTGTAGTCAATACTTCGGAGAGCCGATGATCGCGCATGGCAGTCATCGAGAGGCAGTCGGTTAAACTGTAGCCCTTGTCAGCGGGGGCTTTGTAGAAGGCGAAACCTTTGATGAAGGAACTTCGGTTTTGGGGAAGAACCGTGACCCGGGGATTGCTCAGAATTGCCTCCACAGCGCGTATTGCGGCCCCGCGGATGTGAGGGTCTTTTTCGGCCAGCGCATTCAGGAACTCGATAAGGACCGCATCGGTGGTCAGAATCCGAGGGCTTGCAAGCGCATCAGAGCACTGGAGGGCAGCCTCATGGTGTCGATGGAATGGATTAGTGAGAGCGATCCAGTAAGCCGTGTCGGCGAAGACCTGCCTCAAGAACGGCTTCCGTACAGGTAATGGTCATGGTTCGCAGCAAGGTCGGTGGGAAGCTTATGCAGATCGCTCTGTGGAATGCCTTGAGCGATCTTAAGAATCTCCTCCCAGATCGGCGCCTGTGCTCGTGCCTTCCGCGCGCGAGACGATGAGCCAGGCCGTGTCCCGGCAGGTCTGCGAGACTTCTTTCCGTTCGTCTTCATAGGCCGATTATAACGAGGGCTTCAGGCCGAGGCAAGGAGAGCCCTACGCCCTATGCTCCATCCCCATTATTGACGCCTCCAAGCCGCAAAGGTGACTGGTACTATTGCTTCCGCTCGAAAAGTCCAAAGAACCACCAGGCTAAGGCACCAACAGCCGAGTACAAAAACACATTGAGCCCGATCGAGATCGTCAAAATGATTAGAATTGAACTGAGTGGTGGATCCTCAAAAGCATCAATGGCCCCAGCCATAATCCAGCTTGGCCAGAGGGCTACTGCTAAATATGGCCATTCGAAAACTCCGCCTTGCAACCGACCAACCATCATAATAGCCACTGGAACCAAAAGGCCGGCCAGAGCCCAATACTTAACAAAAGGCTTCATAGGGAAGCGAAGAAAAGGGATCGATGGTTTTTCACTTGCGGCCATGTTTGCCCTCCCAGTCCCTCACCGCCATTCTCCTCACAAGCGGTGGCGAGGATTTTTCTTGCGGGTGGCGCCGACTGGAGGCCCCCTCACCCTCCCCTCTCCCCCAATAGCAGGGGCGAGGGCTTTTTTCAGGCGGGTGGCGCCGAATGGGACCCGGGCGGAGCGGAAGAACCTACAGGCGAGTCTGCGGGGCTGCGACGGCGAAAGGGTCTGAGCACGTCAGGGTGGCTCGACGACAGGACCCGCTCCTTCTGTTCCCCCTCACCCTGCCCTCTCCCTCCAGGGGAGAGGGAATCTTAGCGTCGCTGTACCCAGGTCGCCGCGGCGACCAGCGCCATCGACACCAGCACCAGGATCGCCGACAGCGCGTTCACCTCCGGCGTCACCGCCGACTTGAGCATCCCATACACCCTGATCGGCAGCGTCGTCGAGCCGACCCCCGCCGTGAAGAAGCTGATGATGAAGTCGTCCAGCGAGAGCGTGAACGCCATCAGCAGCGCGCCGATGATGCCCGGCATCAGCAGCGGCAACGTCACGCGTTTGAAGGCCACCCAGGGCGTCGCGCCGAGGTCCAGCGCCGCCTCCTCCAGCCGCGGGTCCAGCTTGCGCAGGCGTGCGCGCACGATCAAGGCCACCACCGGGAAATTGAAGATCGTGTGCGCGATGATCATCGTGACCAACGAGAGCGGTAGCTTGATCATCACGAAAAATAGTAGCATCGCCACCCCCATCATGATCTCGGGAATGACGATGGGCATGAGCAGGAACCCTTCGAACGCGCCCTGCCAGCGGAACGGCTGCCGCTCCAGCGCCACGGCGGTCATCACTCCCAGCACGGCGGCCACCACCGTCGAGACCGTCGCGACGATGAGGCTGTTCACCGTAGCCGCCAGTAGCGCCTGGTCCGTGAACAGCGTGGCGTACCACTGCAAGGTGAAGCCCTGCCAGCGGGCAGAGAGTTTCGAGGCGTTGAACGAGAAGACGATCAGGATCGCGATCGGCAGGTAGAGGAACAGCAGATCGGCGACGCTAGCCGCGACCAGCCAGGACCGCGTCTTCATCACAGGCTCCTCGCGCCGCCCGCGCGCAGGTAGTACAGCAACGCCGCGAGCACCCCGGCCATCAGCACGAACGACAGCGCCGAGCCGAACGGCCAGTCGCGGACTACGAGGTACTGGTGCTGGATCAGGTTGCCGATCATCATGGACCGCGCCCCGCCGAGCAGGTCCGGAGTCACGTAGGCCCCGAGCGAGGGGATGAAGACCAGCACGCAGCCGGCGATGACGCCCGGCTTGGAGAGCGGCAGCACGACGCGGACGAACACTTGATGGGGCCTCGCATAGAGGTCCCACGCCGCTTCGATCAGCGAGGGGTCAAGCCGTTCCAGAGCCGCGTAGAGCGGCAACACCATGAACGGCAGGTATCCGTACACCAGCCCGATCAGAACGGCCGTGTCGGTGAACAAGAGAGTGAGCGGTTCACGGGTCAAACCCAGCGCCGAGAGCACGGTGCTCAGCAGCCCCTCGGAGCGCAGGATGAACATCCAGGCGTAGGTGCGGACCAGGAAGTTGGTCCAGAAGGGGATGATGACGAGAAACAACAGGATGCCCTGCCAGCGCTTGGGCGCGCGCGCAATCACGTAGGCCAGCGGAAAGCCCATGAGCAGGCAGATGACCGTCGTGAGGACGGCCAGCCAGAGAGAGCGCCAGAAGATGCGGAGGTAAAGGGGATCCGCGATGCTGATGTAGTTCGCCAGTGTGAAGGTCCACTCGATCCCCCCGTAGGTCCCCCGCGTGGCGAAGCTGACGGCGAAGACGAGCAGCAGGGGCACGCCAAACAGAAAGATCAGCGCCGCCGCCGGCGGCACCACAAGCCAAGGGAAGGATTTGGCTGGAATGGACTTTTTCATTCAGGGAGCAGCACGGCGTCGGTCGTCCGCCACTTCAGGTAGGCGGACTCGCCGGCGTCGAACCGCTTGGCCGTGCCGTCGGCGTTGGGCACCCGCGCTTTCCAGGTCAGGTTGTTGGGGAGCGTCACGAGGTAGTGCATCTCGCTCCCGGAGTAGATGGCCTTGGCGATCCGCACCCTGATCTGGTTCTGAGAGCCGTCCGTCGCCGGATCTCGGGAGAGGTGCAGGCGCTCGGGGCGGATCGTCACCAGGACCGGCGCCCCAGCACGCAAACCGGCGCACACCGGGGCATGGACCAGACCGATCCCCTCGACAGCCACCGTGGCCCGCTGCCCGTCGATCGTCTGCACTCGGCCGGGCAGGCTGTTGGACACGCCGATGAAGCTGGCCACAAAGGCTGACGCGGGCGCGGTGTAGATCTCTTCCGGCGTGCCGACCTGCAAGAGACGGCCGTGATGCATGACGGCCAGCCGGTCCGACATGGTCAGCGCCTCTTCCTGGTCATGGGTCACGCAGACGAAGGTGATGCCCACACGCTCCTGCAATGCCTTCAACTCGACTTCCATCTCCAACCGGAGCTGCTTGTCCAGGGCACCGAGCGGCTCATCCAATAGGAGGACGGCAGGACGGTTGACCAGGGCGCGGGCCAGGGCCACCCGCTGCTGCTCCCCGCCCGAGAGCTGCGAGGGCAGGCGGTCCTGCTTGCCGACCAGCCGCACCATCTCGAGCGCCTCGGCCACGCGCGGGCCGATCTCGGTGCTCGGCAGGCCCTTCATTTCCAGCCCGAAAGCGACGTTCTGGGCCACGGTCATGTGGGGGAACAGGGCGTAGTTCTGAAACACGAGGTTGACCGGGCGGTGATTGGGGGGGACGCCCTGCATGGGCTGTCCTTCGATGATGATCTCGCCGGCGTCCGGCTGCTCGAACCCGGCCAGAAGGCGCAGCGTCGTCGTCTTGCCGGACCCGCTGGGGCCGAGGATCGCGAAGAACTCGCCTTTGCGGATGGACAGGGAGAGATGGTCCACGGCCACAGTGGTCCCGTGGCGCTTGGTCACCTCTCGCATCACGACGCTGGCGTCGGCACTGACCCCGTCCACGCCTTGTGTCTGCCCTCCGCTGCTGCGAATTCTAGGGTCGCGATCGAAAGGATGTCAATGAGTGGTCATAGTTGTCCTTTGCCATCTCCCGCCGGTCCTGCTACAATCGGTGCCCCGTGAAAAACCTCTTGACCATGATCCTGTCCGGCGGGCGAGGCGAGCGCCTCCACCCGTTGACGGCGGATCGCGCCAAGCCCGCCGTCCCCTTCGGCGGCAAATACCGGATTATCGACTTCACCCTCAGCAACTGCATCAACTCCGGGTTGCGCAGCATCATCGTCCTGATCCAGTACAAATCCCACTCCCTGGACCGCCACATCCGGCGCGGCTGGAACGTCTTCAACCCCGAAGTCG
>Ga0209055_1002492_pt1 | contig 11621 bp, 11 predicted proteins | sample GraSoiAngelo_110_FD_185875 | JGI IMG/M metagenome (GOLD analysis project Ga0209055, IMG submission 185875) | Grasslands soil microbial communities from the Angelo Coastal Reserve, California, USA - 14_0903_12_30cm (SPAdes) (version 2) | ecosystem: Environmental > Terrestrial > Soil > Grasslands ... | reverse complement strand
CCGTGGCCCGTGTGGCACAATCCGACGCGTTGCGTTTTCACGCCGCGCGAGGAGTCTCGCGCGTATCCTCGGTCGCGACCACTAGGCTTTGCGACTGTACCCCTCCACTCGCTGTGAGTGCTTGACGAGCAACTCGGAAGTTTAACGACGCACAATCAAGGGGCCAGAAGTCGGCTTCTCGGAGATGTGGCCGGATTAGGATTCGATAAACGGGCATGGGACAATGAATTTGGTTGTCGTCTGGAATCTTGGCGACATGCCGACTTGGCGTTACCGATTCACGTGCCGGGCAGCCCAAATCTCGGCACGGCATGGAGGTGAGGAACAGGCCAAACGGGGCGAATGGGTAAAACGCTACGGTTGCTGCAGGTAGGCAAGGAGTGCAACACCGCTACTCGAACCTAAGAACCTAAAATTCCTCCTGGACAACTTGTCGAAGTCCGGTTCCGCCGTTCGTCGTAGTAGTTACGGGCGGGGCAACTAGCCCGGCTGACGCAGCGACACAAACCTGTAGAGGAGATTCAGCATGCGCAAACTCAAAATCATGGAACATATTTCGCTGGACGGCGTTATCCAGGTTTCCGACGGTCCGGGCGACGGCGACTTCCCATACGGCGACTGGACCGCGCCGTATCGCACGCCTGCTGGGCTAGAGAAAGTCCTTGCGATGTACGGCGAGACCTGCGATCTGTTGCTTGGCCGCCGAACCTACGATCTGTGGTCGGGTTTCTGGCCGAAGGCGCCGAAGAGTCCACTGGCGGACCGCCTGAATGCGGCGACGAAGTATGTCGCAACCCACAGGCCAGAGAGCCTAGTATGGGGCCCTTTCGAGGGCGTTGGACCGGACCTCGTGGGGGGCGTTCGCAAAATTAAGGCAAAGGACGGCAAGGATCTGATCCTCTCGGGCAGCTCGACGCTGACTTCGGCGCTGCTCGAGCATGGGCTGGCGGATGAGGTGGTTTTGCTGGTCAATCCTGTCCTGCTGGGCAAAGGAAAGCGCCTTTTTGCGGAAGGAACTCCGCCACGCGCATTTGCACTGGAAAGCACGCAAGCTTTGCCGTCGGGCATCGTCATCAATACCTTCAGGGCCGCTGGACCTTTGCAGAACCTGAGATAAGGAGTGTTTCAGATGCCTTTCATGATGTGATACCCAAAGTGTGAATCAGCCGCCCCGGATGCCAACTCCCACCGCGGGAGCGATGGTGAAGATGCGCCCCGTCATCTTAGGTGCGGTTCAGTCCTGTGAAACGCGATTGCAGCCACAGACGCGATCACGTTCCCAGTGCTGTCCGAATGGTCGGCCAACCGGAAGCTATTCGTCTTCCCCGGCGGGATTGGTCCTGTGAAGTCGGCCAACGGATAGGATTCCTTCGGCAACACCGTTCACGACGGCGCGTCCGGCTCCAGGCCGATGTGATCGTTAACCGCGTTCCGGAAACGCTGCTTGCACCCGCGGTATCGTTCCGTCGTCTGAATTGAAACGTGACCCAGCCGGAACTGAATTTGCTCCAACTCGCCTCCTGCCTGATGGCACAGCCGGGCACAGGTCCGTCGCAAGTCGTGCGGTGCGACTGCCAACACCCAGGCGAAAGGGAGGGCCACCCACCCTACTTCGCGTCGAGAAACTCCTCGATCATCGGCACCAGCCATGACGTTCGCGCGGTTACCTTCATGTGGTCGGTTCCGGGGAGCACGGCCAGTTGCGTGTGCGGGAGAAGACGGAACTGCTCCACCGCGTGCTCAGGACGCATAACATCGGAGTCACCGCACACGACGAGCGTGGGCGCGGTTATGGTTCGCACCGTGTCCGCCGGGACGTCCTTGAAGTTGCGCATGCGTTCAACCGCCTTGTCGAAGAAACTCTGGAGGTTCTCCGGATGGGGAGCGACCTCCAAGTAAGCGTCGCGCAGCTCCTTCGGCATGACGTCGAGGGTCGCCCTGGCAAAACCATTCCAGAACGCCGGATCAGCTCCGTCGTGGCTGAAAAAGCCCGAGGCCACCACCAGCTTGCGCACGACTTGCGGGTGCCGGATCGCGACTTGCAGGACGATCGTGCCGCCATTGCTGAAACCGAAGAGATCGGCCTGGCGGATGTCCAGGTACTGGAGGAGACCTGCGGTGTCGTCCGCCGATTGCTCAAAGCTGAAGGGACGGTCGGCAATGTCGGCGGTATGGCCGTAGCCCTGCTGCTCGAAGGCTATCACCTGGCGGTTGCGCGCCAGTTCGGGCAGTACGTGGCCGAAGGAGGTCTTGATCGTATCGCCTCCGCCGTGCAGCAGCACCAGCGGAGGGCGCGCCGGGTTCGCGGCGCCGTGGATCTCATAATAGAGTTTGAGGCCGTTTACGGGAGCGTAGCCAGATTTCATTTCCATTTTCGTCTTCTCATCGGGCCGCGCCGGTCGCGGGTCTTGTGCGAGGGCTGGGAAGAGGAGGAACGCCGGCAGGACGAACGCAGTGACGGTTCTCATCACTTTCGACTTTACCAGCAAAGTTTAGTTCGTGTCTCGGGGCGCGGAAGCGTGGGAGCAGATATGTGTCGCGCACACGTTGAGAGTTGTCCTGCTGGGCCATACTGTCGCTCGGGACTTGTTCGGTTGGGGCAGTGCTCGATTTTACGTGCGGTAACGAACTTTCATTCGGCATTGGATGCAGCCATACGGGAGGGGAACGAGTGGTCGGCCAACCCGCACTCTTCGCTATCTCTGGCATGAACAACGTGGATTCTGCACGCTGTGCAATACAAAAATCACCCGGATCACAGGCTGGCGCCTTCACTACTGCGTCTCCCGTGTGATGGGTGGTTCGGCAGGTGCTACCAACCGCGTTCTACTTCATCCCGAGTGGCATGACCGGGTTCATCGTCAACGTCTTTCCGTTTCGAAACCGCGTCTCCTATAAAGAGGCGTTCGAAGGGCTTGAGCTGGGTGAAGGCAAACCTTCACGCCCAGTTCTGAGAGGGCCGGGCGGCCGCAAGGCCGCCTGGCTACTCGGTAGCACACCTGCTGCGAATTGCTTGTGATAATTTGAGAGTATGGTGAAGCAATCTCAAAGCTACATGATCACTCTCGGGCCAATCACGCTGCAGAACGCATTGATCTTCAAGGCTGTGCGTCTTCGCGCGCTTCGAGATACTCCGAATGCTTTCGGCTCGACTTATGCAGACGAGTCTCAGCTTACCGATGCTGATTGGATCAAGCGTGCAGCCCAGTGGAGCGGTGAGAGATCGGCTGGCTTCCTCGCGATGGACGGGGACACTGCGTGCGGCATCGCTGGTTCATTTCTCGATCAGGATGATGCAACACGAGCACATCTGGTGTCCATGTGGACGGCTCCGACCCATCGTCGGCGGGGCATAGGTCGCCTTCTAGTGAATGAGGTTCTCGAATGGGCTCGCCTGCGCAGAGCCCGCACTTTGCAGCTGATGGTGACGTCCAACAATGAACCCGCCATCTTGTTCTACCAACGCTTGGGATTCACTCTAACCGGACGGACCGAATCCTATCCAAACGATCCAGCTCTGATCGAATATGAAATGTCCCGGCCGATTCCCTAAGCGATGGCTTCTCAAAATGGCACACTGCCCCGCCTTTATGCGATGACTCCCGAATCGGCGGCGATCCGGAACCAATCTGATCACAGTTCCCGAGAGATTTGTCCTGATAAGTCGGCTTTGCTCCAGTCAACTTCCGGTTTGTCCGTCAGAACGAAGCCGGTCGCGCGGAGCGGACGCTTCCGCGAACTTCGATTTAAGGGTTGTCCCGGGAAATATCCTTTCTGCTAACCACTTCCAGACCAAAGTCGATTGAAATCCCGTAGCGTCCGCCGCACCCACGAGCGACTTCCTTCTGACGGCTTTATCCAACGCGCACTCCCGATCTTTCCAGAGTAGATGATCGGCGCGGCTCAGGCAAAGGGGTCTCCCCTTTCCATGAGAGAAAATCGCCCTTGCACAATTCCTGGAGGCACTCTGCGCATTTCGAGTCGCGCAAAATGTCTAATACAACCAGCTCTTTGATTTCCGAACTTTGGTTTCCGATGACGATTGCTGATTGCTTTCCTGGAGCCTCATATTCTCAGTGGCCTTCAGTCGGTGAGAAACTTTCCCTTTTGCCGCGTCATTGGGGGCCAGCAGCTCCGTTCCGCACCTGTACATAGAATAAAACCAAGAGCAGCACCATAGGGAGTGTAGCTGTCGAAATCACGGGGTTCGCAGCTCCGAACGAACGCGCTGGGACCACGCGGGGCGCACATGTTTCTGCTCCGACTGGGGCCGATTCCCGCTTCTCAGCGATTTAAGGAGCGTGACGACATCGCTCTACATGGTTCACTGTATTGAAACATACTTAAACGTCATCCAGAGTAGCTCCTGCGCCGGACGTTGGAGCGCTGGGGCGCCGGAGCCGGGGCGGTAGATGTGAAGGCCCCTCCCGATCCCTTTGCGCCTTCTGACGGCCCGCTTCCTTCCGCACCCAAAGACGGCTACCGAATGATACACAGGTTCCTCAGCCCGAGGTCTGCTGTACGTGCAATGCGGAGGCGGAACCGACGAAGCGATTGCGGTCGTAATGCTGATTGGCTCAGTTGAATGCTGGATTCTGAACCTGCCGGCGGAATCAACATTGCTATTTGGTGCCAGCCTCCAATCGCGTAAATTAGATTGTGTATGTGGCCGGGTTTCTGTCCCTGGCGCTGAGCCTGGCGAAGGCTTGGAAGAACTAAAACTCGCTTACCTCCCCCTATTGCTTACCTCCCCCTATTGCTTACCTCCCCTATTGCTTACCTCCCCTATTGCTTACCTCCCCCTATTTTTACTTGGAGGTAAAACTGTATGGACGCGCTTTTCACGCTTCACGACGTCATGATGCGAAAGCAGGCGGAAATCATTCGTGTACAGCGGGAGATTGAGCAGCTCAAGGATTACGTGCATCGCCAGGAAGTGCGGACAGTCGGAGCCTTCCGCTCCTTTGCCATCTTCTTGTGTGGGCTTTTAATCGGGGCCATGATCCTTCTGACCACGGTTAGCCACAGTCCGAACTGGTCTTTCGGTCAGGACGCAGAAGGCCACAGCGTAGGAGCCTCAGAACAATAGGCCGGCTAGTTATTTCTGGAAGTAACTCGCCGAATCGTGCGGTCCCACTTCAATATCAAGATCCGTCCTGACCGCGCTGACAATTCGCTGTGCAATCTTGTCCGCGACGGGGCGGAGTGCGTCTTTCACGGCTTCCTTTCATCCTCTGAATTTTGTTATTAAGCTCGCGGCGTTCGGTTTCGGTCAAGGCCGGTGTTGGCACGGTGATAGTTTGCCGAGAGTCGTCGGCACCGTAGCTTACTGCTCAGGAACAGAAAGGCTGGGCTTCAATTGTGCGCGGCTTCACGCTCCAAAGCTGTCGGGACTGCGTTGTGGTTCTTGCAGATATTGTTGCAACGCTGAGTCACGCACGTGGCCCGCATCTGCGTCGCCTTGTTCGCAGGCGGACGTTTCTGCTGCCTCGCCTTCGGTCACGTTCCGTGCCTCAAAGTTATGAAAAGTGACAAATAGTCCGTCCCCCAATCAGGTATCGACGAGTAGCACAGAAGGTTGCCTTGTTCGCTGCTGTTCTCAGGTACGCATTGTAAGAATGACGCAATGCTGGCACTGCCCTTTTGTCCTCTATTTAATAATAGCTCGAGCGCTTGGAAGTAATTGGCGCATCCCGAACGAGGGTGTCGAACCATGTCTAATAGAGAATTGGAAACGGCTTCGCTGTTCGAATGCCGAATCAGAGCTAATGCTATTGAGGACCAAATGGACTCGTTCCCCGCTCGCAGCTCGCGGCGGCAGCTCCCCCCACCCAGCGCTCGGCGACGCCATTCTGCCAGGGACTTTCGAACGAGGTTCGCACGGCGTTTATTTTCCCGGATCGAATGGCTGCCGGGACCTCCGTCCCGTATTTTGCGTCCCGGTCATGGACTAGAAATCTGGGAGCCGCCACCCAACGGAAACGCATAATCCAACATAGCGCAACGGAACAACACCTATATAGCACACGCCGCGACTGAGGAGCCTCGTAAGCTGTTGATTCCAATGCAGGATAGAGTTTTGGCGAGACACAGCGTAGAGCAGCGTAGATGGCAGCTTGCAGCGGCTTAAGTTCAGCGGTGACAGAGGCGCCGCTGTCCTCCCCTAATTAATGTACTTCCGACATCTTCTCCAGCCTCGTCTCCCACTGGCAGACTGGATTCAAACCCTTTGCTGGACACAGAAAACTAGTGACTCTGCCTAAGCGGAACTCCGGACGTTGAGCCGTAGGGGCAACTTCTACTCTTAACTAAATCTTAAAAGAAGGTGACGATATGCGTTGGTATTCCTTGTTTGTGTTTTTAGCGATTGGAGTGCTTCTTGCAGTTTCAAACGGATGTGCCGGAGGAGCAGCCAAGACGACGGGCACTCCCCCGGGGACGTTCTCGATCAGTGTCTCGCCAGCGCAGCAGTCAGTGACTGCTGGCAGTACCGTAACATATGTGGTGACCGTGACGGCGTCGAACAACTTCACCGGGGCTGTTGGTCTCGGTGTAACCGGCATGCCATCCGGGGCCACCGGGACGTTCAATCCGAGTTCGCTTCAGGGTGGGGGAACTTCAACACTGACAATCGCGACTAGTTCTTCTACACCAGCCGGTACGGTGGCGCCCAAGCTCTCTGCCACAAGTGGGTCGCTGTCGCAAAGCGCTTCGGTCTCGTTGACGGTTATGTCCTCAGCGAACTCCAATTTCAGTCTCAGTGCGACGCCCGCGTCCCAAACTGTGCCGGCGGGTGGCGTCACCACCTACACCATTCGGATAACGGGAACCAACGGCTTTAACGGCCCGGTCTCGTTAAAGGTGAGCGGTTTGCCCTCGGGGGGCGCCGGGAGTTTCTCCGCCGTCAACGGGGGTTCGTCGACGCTGTCGGTGACTACTACGAGTGCCACCCCCACCGGGAACTCAACTCTGACGGTGACGGGAACCAGCGCCAATCTCAGCCACACAACGTCTGTCACTCTGGTCGTCTCCGCGTCTCCGCCTTCGCCCGATTTCAGTCTGGCGGCCACTCCTTCCACGCAAACCGCCACGGCCGGGGCTAGCGTAAGTTACACTCTCACGGCCCAAGCCCTGTCCGGCTTTAATGGGTCCATCGTGTTCACCCACGGCGCCCTACCCGCTGGGGTCACGATTACTCCACGGTGACGATAGCGACCACCTCCAGTACTCCGGCGGGAATCTACCCCATCACCCTGACCGGAAGCAGCGTCACCACCGTCAACCTCACGCATTCGGCCTCGGTAAACCTCACGGTGAATGCCGCAGGCTCCTCCGCTTTCTCGTTATCCGCCTCGCCTGTGCAGGAAACCGTCACAGCCGGAGCCAGCACGCAATACAGCATTACCGTGACGCCCAGCAACGGGTTTAACCAGGCCGTCACGCTCAGTGTCAGCGGTTTGCCGACAGCTGCGACCGCAAGCTTCACCCCTGATCCCGTGTCCGGCGGCACCGGGTCTTCCACCCTGCTCGTCAATACCGCTTCCACCACGCCGGTGGGCAACTCGACCCTGACCGTTAGCGGCAGTGGCGGCGGTCAGACCCAGATGCTCTCCCTGCCGTTGACCGTAACCGCCACGGGTGGTCAGCCGATCAAGACGGTGTTCCTGATTCTGATGGAAAACCACAATTGGTCAACGATCACGCCCAGTGCTGCACCCTACATCAACAATACGTTGCTGGCCGTGGGCTCGCATGCCGAGCAGTACTTCAATGCCCCCGGAATTCACCCCAGCCTGCCCAATTATCTCTGGCTGGAGGCTGGCACCAATTTCGGGATCTCCGATGACAACGCCCCTTCTTCCAACCACCAGGGCACGACCAGTCATCTGGTGACCTTGCTGAAGAACGCCAACATCACCTGGAAATCCTATGATGAGGATATCAGCGGCACCTCGTGCCCGCTGACCAATGTCAGCAAGTATGCGGTTAAGCACAATCCGTTTGTTTACTTTGACGATGTGACCAATGCGCTGAGTACGACTTCCGCGTACTGCATCGCGCACGTCAGGCCTTACACCGAACTCGCCACGGACCTCAACAACAACACCGTGGCCAGCTACAATTTCATTACCCCGAATCTCTGTAACGACATGCATGATTGCAGCGTCACTATGGGAGACACCTGGCTAGCCACCAATGTAGCCATGATTATGAATTCCACCGCTTATCAACAGGGTGGCGTGATCTTTATCACGTGGGACGAGGGCGAGTCGTCCCAGGGAGGCGCCGACGGGCCGATCGGCCTGATTGTCCTCTCTCCCAAGGCCAAGGGTGCTGGCTATAAGAACACCATCCACTACACCCACGGCTCGACCCTGCGGACGATCGAGGAGATCTTCCACCTAACTCCGTTGCTGGGGGATGCTGCGAACGCAACTGATCTTAGCGATCTGTTTGCTTCGTTCCCATGACCCGAGCCCTCTAAGTCGTCTATGCCGGCAGGGCGCCTGACAGCGATTTTTCGGCGCCCAGCCGTCAGCTATCGTCCTTACAATAACAGTCCGGGCGTTCTTCCCACTCCGATGTCAGAGACTTACCCGATTGTGAGCTTGCGACGCGGCCCGCTAAATTAAATTAGGGGCAGACGTTAGATTACCAGAGAGAGTGGTGACGGGCTGAAGCATCGCTTCGGCAACCCCCCAATCGAAGCGCGGAATTCAGTGACTCCACATTGAAAATTTCGCAGGTTCATCCGACGCATCCTGGATAGGCAAAGGGATTCGAGGGTAGGGTGGTCGGAGAAGCGGCAGACGCAAAGGAGGTTGTGCGTCTCGCGGAGGGGCTCAAACCAGATGTGGTAGTGATGGACCTGGATCTGCAGAACGGCAGCAGCTTCGATGCAATCGGGGAGATCAAAGCTCGGCTGCCCGGAAAGCGGATTATTGCCCTTTCGGTGTTGAAGGAGGAAGCCTACCGGCAAGGAGCCAGAAAATACCAAGCCGACGCTTTTGTGCCCAAGGATACACCAATCTCGGCGATCCTCACGGCCATTCGGCACGACAAGCACGACAAGCCGACCGAGGCTGCCGGAGGAGGAAAAAATCGAATGGCTCGGTTCACCCTAACTGTTTCTGGAGAACTGTTGCGGTCTCCCCGCGTACGGGACGAATCACCGCCGGTTGGAAGTCATGGGCGCGTGACGAGCATCGCAGGCGCCTTCCTGCGCCGCAGCAGTCGAGTCCTACGTAGTTTGCTCAACCCCAAGATTTTTGTCTTTGCGCCAAGCTTCGCGATCTCCGCCATTATCTCCCACCGCCTTATCTGCCGGGCGATGTAGGCACGATGATCGCCTTCTGTGTGGTCTGTGCGGCTGTCATAAAGCTTGTCCAAGGCGGCCATATTCGCCAACTCTTTGTTTAGGCGCAGCAACTTCTTGCGTTGCCACATAATACTCACCTTTCAATTGGCGCCCGTTTGAGCGTTCGCACGGGCCTCTACAGCGCTACAAGATCTACCCGGCTAACAAAGGCGCCGGCTCTATTCAATCGGGTCAACTTGGTGCCAAATCGAACAATTACAGCGGATTTTCGCAGCTGCTGCCACAATGGCCTTAGCGCCAAGAAGCTGCGCCCTGGACAGACAAGCAAGAGCCGAAGGTCTATAAGGCAAGGCCCGCGTGAACCTGGCTCGGGGGGAGAGCGGTTCACGCGGGCCAAGGGGGCCGTCCTTAACGGCACCACTTTTGATAGGAGACGTGGCGATGCGAGCTGCGACTAGATCAGCTCCACCCCTGGGAATCTGAGATCACTGCGATTGCGGCGATTGTGGGTTCCAAGCAGCGGAAGGCGCAACAATATCCCCCAGTCGATAGTGTGGGTGAGGCGAAACCGCGATATCTCCAACAGGTACGGCCTCGACTTTTCTCTCCGCCAGTACTGCCGGTCGCCCGATGCTGTAATAGGTGAATCCGGCTGCCGACATCGCCGCCGGATCATACAGGTTTCGGCCGTCAACCACGATGGGATACGCCATCACCTTCCGCAGCCGCTCCAACTCCATGGTCGCGAATTCTTTCCAATCGTTCAGGATCAACAAGGCGTCCGCACCGGTGGCGGCCTCATAGGGATTGGCGGCGTAGCCGACCTGCGCCGGCAGTAATCGTCGCGCGTGTTCCATGGCGGCGGGATCATAAGCCCGGATCTCGCATCCTTCATAAAGCAGCAGCTCCACCACGCCCAGCGCCGGAGACTCGCGCATATCATCTGTGCCGCCTTTGAAGGACAGCCCCAGTACTGCCAGCTTCTTTCCCCGCAGTGTCCATAACGCCCCTTTTACCCTTCGCACGAAGCGTCGCAACTGCTCTCGGTTTACTCGACTGACCTCTTCCAGCAAAGGGAAATCGTAGCCGCATTCCCGGGCGACGGCGTGGAACGCCACCAGGTCTTTCGGGAAGCAGGAACCGCCATAGCCAATGCCGGGATTTAGGAACTTCCTTCCGATGCGCGAGTCCGTGCCCATCCCCTCGCATACCTGCTGGATGTCCGCTCCGACCGCCTCGCAGACGTTCGCCACCGCGTTGATGAATGACACTTTGGTCGCCAGGAAGGCGTTCGAAGCATGCTTGATCAGTTCCGCGCTCTTGGGGCTGGTCACGATGATGGGAGGAATGCGTGGCTCGGCCGGTCCCGGAACGCGCGATGCGTCCTGGTAATACCGGCCGCTGGCCAGCGGTTCGTAGATCTGGTGTAGAACCTCCGAACTCCGCTCGTTGCCCACTCCCAGCACAATGCGGTCGGGATAGAGGAAGTCCCGTACCGCCGAGCCCTCACGCAGGAACTCCGGGTTGGAGGCGACGTCGAACGACCCCGGCGGCGCTCCGTTCATCAGCATCACCTTGCGGACCCAATCGTGCGTTAACACCGGTACTGTACTCTTCTCCACTACTACCTTGTACCCGTCGAGGGAGCGCGCAATCGCTCGCGACACTTCCTCCACGCAGGACATGTCCGCTTCGCCCTGCTCGGTGGCTGGCGTCCCCACAGCGATGAATACCGCCGCGCAGTTCGCCAGCGCTTCGGTCAACTCGGTCGTGAAGCGCAGCCGTCGTCCACGGTGTTTCGCCAGCAGCTCCGGGAGAAATTCCTCGTAGATCGGTACCTCACCCGCCCGGAGCAGCTCGATCTTTTGCTGGTCGTTGTCCACGCAGATGATCTGATGCCCAAGCTCGGCAAAGCAAGCTGCCGCCACTAGCCCTACGTAACCGGAGCCAATGATCGTTAAACGCATAGATTTGTCACCTCTTTGATGATTTAAGTTGCCTACCGCTGCTTCTTTGTAACGAATTCCCCGAATCCGAAATTTCCTGACCGTCGGTTTGCGGATGCCGCCCCGCCCGAACGAAGCCAACGGCAGGTTCACCTTCGGGCGTGCCTACCGGGACCGCCTGTGTCGCCATCTTGCCATGAGGTCCAGCATCGCGTGCCATTCCCCTTTTCCGCTCGCCACCGGGTTGCCCTGCCCTGTGATAAGTGCAGTAAGGCACCGCGCACCTCTGCAGCTGGGCGTCACCGCTTATTACCAGTGAGCGAAGTGAGGTTCCCAGGTGAACGAACCCCCTTCAT
>Ga0209055_1002491_pt1 | contig 11634 bp, 7 predicted proteins | sample GraSoiAngelo_110_FD_185875 | JGI IMG/M metagenome (GOLD analysis project Ga0209055, IMG submission 185875) | Grasslands soil microbial communities from the Angelo Coastal Reserve, California, USA - 14_0903_12_30cm (SPAdes) (version 2) | ecosystem: Environmental > Terrestrial > Soil > Grasslands ... | reverse complement strand
AAGCCGCCTTAATACAGCTTTTTCTCGAATGGCTTCCACATACGAAAAGAGATTGCCCTGCGCATACCCCGCGGCGCGCGCTGCACTTGGTTCGCTTTGTCCCGAAAGTCTTGCAAAGATCTTGCCGAATAAGAACAGCGGAAAGGTCCCCAGATTTGTCTCCGTGAATGCCGCGCCCACCAGCCGGACGGCGCCTTCGATTGCCGCGAAGGCGATGACCCATGTCAGAGGTTGCGTCGCCCAAATCACCAGCGCGGTGAAACCGATCTCCTGCTCTGTCACTCGCGCTCCCATTTTTCCAGCGAGCGCCGAATCCAGGCCACGATCCACAAGGAGTGCCATGTAGTACGAATACCAGTACATCAGTGCAATGACTGCGACTGTCGCCTCGCCAAATCCGCTGAGAACCGTGGCTCTCCGCCAATCCACGGATGCGCCGCCGGGCAGCGATTTGCGCCACCTTCGCGGCAACAACGCAAGGAATGGGCCAACAATATAAGTCAGCACGGAAAATCAACCTCTGCCTATCTTAAAGGAGGTGTTCGAGACTTTGTTCGTTCCCGGAGCGATTAGACCGAATGAGTAATCGGAAATGAAAGCCGTGGCGGTCTCCGACTCTCGGGTAATTCTGGCCAACCCCAAAAGTTGAACAGCTCTGTGTCGCCCAGCGGGGGCGTCCCGCCTGCTTACCCGCGTATCCCTGTGTAGCGAAAGAGCGAGTAATCAGTAGGGTTCAAAGCCTTTCGCGGGCCTTGGGGCTCTGGTAGCTTGGGAACAGAGTCGCCCGGTATAGGTATGGGCAGGGGTGTAATTTCAAGGGGGCAGCGGGAGTTCGTGTGCGAATTGCAAGCGGCGGCGTGACCGATGTAGGTCGGGTCCGTTCCAACAACGAAGATTGCTTCAAGATCGTTGAGCCGCTGCACCTCTTTGTGCTTTCCGACGGTATGGGAGGCGAAGCCCACGGCGAAATTGCCAGTGCGATGGCTGTTGAAACCGTCGTGAAACATTGCCTGGACTTCGAGGCGAATCCTGCGGCCAAGGTCGTCGGAGCCGTAGAGCCCAAGTGGAGCGCCCGCACAAAGCGTCTTTCGACCGCGGTCCATTTGGCTAATCGGAATATTTTCAAGTCGGCGGAAGCGAACCCTGAGCAGCACGGTATGGGCGCGACTCTCACGGCCGTGTGGATCGATGGCGCAAGTCTCAGCGTCGCTCACGTGGGCGACAGCCGCGCTTATTTGCTTCGCGGTGGCGGCCTGCTGCAGCTTACACGGGATCACTCTCTGGTTGCCGAACAGGTGCGGCGTGGAATATTGACCGCCGCCGAGGCCGAAGAAAGCGACATGCAAAGCGTTTTGCTGCGCGCGCTTGGCGCGCAGGCGGAAATCGAAGTGGATGCAGAGGAGCACACGCTCTTTCCTCGCGATGTTCTGCTGCTCTGTTCCGATGGATTGACGCGCGTGGTCACGGAACCGGAAATTGCAGGAACGCTGCAGGCCGAGACCGACCCTGGGCGAGCGGCGGAAAAACTTGTTGCCCTCGCGAACGAACGCGGCGGCCCGGACAACATTACTGTTGTGATCGCGCGGCTCGACAAGGATTCCAGGGGATGGTTTTGGTGGTTGCGCGGCACACCGCGCAAAAATCCAGGTTCGAATGGCAATCTTGGAGGAAATTGAGATGCCGAAGCTTAGCCTCATGTTTGAAAACAAAATCGTCAAAGAGGTTTCTGTTGGCACGCGGCCGGTGACCATCGGCCGCTCCCCGGACAACGACTTGCCGGTGGACAACCTCGCCGTGTCCAATCACCACGCCAAGGTTTATTTCGAGGCTGGCCGCATGGTCGTTGAAGATCTCGACAGCCTCAACGGCACTTTTGTAAATGACCTCCGCGTCGAGCGCGCCACATTGCACGATGGCGACAACATCCACATCGGCAAGCACAAAATCAAGGTCGATGCCAGCGGCGACGCGCCGGTTCCCTGGGACTCCGGCCGCAAAGCCGCCGCGCCGCGCATCGACGAAACCATGGTGCTGGACACCAAGGAGCGCCGCAAGATGCTCCAGCAGGCCGCCGCTATGGGCGAATCCATGCAGTTTGCCGGAACGCGCATGAAGGTCCCCACACTGGTGGTTCTCAGCGGAAACACTAACCAAAGGGAATATGTTTTGACCAACAAGCTCACGGTCATCGGAAAATCCGCCATGGCCACGGTTCGCCTTCAGGGCTGGTTCAAACCACAGATGGCTGCGCAGATCAATCAACTCGATGACGGCTACTATCTCGGCGCCGGCGACAAAGTGCCCAGCATCAATGGCAGGCCCATCTCCGGTCCAGTGCGTCTCAGCGATGGGGACCTCGTCGAAGTCTCCGGCGTGCGGCTGAATTTTATTTTCCGCGAGTAGAGCCGGGCGCGCAAAAAATCTTTCCAGATCGTTCTGGACAAACGGCCCGATGATGGCCCCTCTCGCGCTGCTATGACCCACAAATAGCGCGCTATTGCGCTGGGCGGTCTTCCTCACTCACGCAATCCGATAGTCACAGATCGCCGTCCAATTTGGATGAGGGCGTCCGTGTACCTTGTGTCAGAATGTCGGCATCGAATGGAGTTGCAAACAAGGGAGAGCCGACCCACGGGTCTAACTGATACGAAGCGTGGGACTTAATTGAGGCAGTGTTTGAGTCGAATGTGCACCTTGGAATTGGGGCGGATGGTTGCGGAGTTGGTAGATGTGCCGCCGGATGGACAAGCGATTCGGGACGTACCCAAACAAAGGCCCCCAGGAATCTAAGTTGAATCAGTGGTGGGTAGGCGGCCCGTAGCAACAACGGGACGCCGCCAGTGCAAGAGAGCGAACTAAGACATTATGTGGATTGTTCGACTAGCGCTGCGGAGGCCATACACATTCGTGGTGATGGCGCTTGCCATCATCTTGCTTACCCCTGTTGTGCTGCTGCGCACGCCGGTCGACATTTTCCCGGACATCAACATCCCGGTCATCTCTTTGGTGTGGACCTACAACGGCCTGCAACCTCAGGAGATGGAGCAACGCATCACCTCCAACGTCGAACGCGGCGTAACCACGCTGGTGAGCGACGTCGAGCACATCGAATCACAATCGCTCAACGGAATTGCCGTCATCAAAGTTTTCTTTCAACCCGGCGCCAACATTCAGACGTCGTTGGCGCAAACCGCCGCCATCTCGCAAACCTTTTTGCGCTTTCTGCCACCGGGAACCACACCGCCCCTGGTCATTATTTATTCGGCATCGACCGTGCCGGTCATCCAGATCGGCTTGACCAGCGACACGCTCAGCGAGCAGCAGCTTTTCGATTTCGGCAACTATTTTATCCGCACGCAACTTGCGACTGTGCCGGGCGCTGCCACGCCATTTCCTTACGGCGGCAAGCAGCGCGTCGTTAGTGTCGATATCAATCCCACCGCGCTTCAGGCCAAGGGCCTTTCTGCGGTCGATATCGTGAACGCCGTCAACGCGCAAAATCTGATTCTCCCGACGGGCACGGCAAAGCTGGGCACTCTCGAGTACAACGTAGAGATGAACGGCAGCCCGCAATCCGTCGAGGAGCTGAACGATCTGCCGGTCAAGACCGTGAACGGCGCGACGATTTACATGAAAGACGTCGCTCACGTGCGCGACGGCTTTTCTCCACAGACCAACATCGTTCTGTCCAACGGGCAGCGCGGCGTGCTCATGAGCATCTACAAGACCGGCACGGCATCGACCATTGACATCGTCGACCGCGTCAAGAAGATGCTGGACTTTAACAAAGGCTCGATCCCCGAAGGCCTGCGGATCTCCACCTTTTTCGACCAGTCGCTCTACGTGCGCGCTTCCATCCAGGGTGTTATTCGCGAAGCGATCATCGCGGCCTGCCTGACTGCCGTGATGATTCTGCTCTTCCTCGGAAACTGGAAAAGCACGCTGATCATTGCCATCTCGATTCCCTTGTCGATTCTGGTCAGCATCCTCTGCCTCAGCGCTCTTGGCCAGACCATCAATATCATGACGCTGGGCGGCCTCGCGCTTGCCGTGGGCATCCTCGTCGATGACGCCACCGTCGAAATCGAGAACATCAACCGCAACCTGGCGATGGGCAAGGAAACCGTTCAGGCCATCCTGGACGGCGCGCAGCAGATTGCCGTGCCCGCTTTTGTTTCCACGCTTTGCATTTGCATCGTTTTCATCCCTATGTTTTTTCTATCCGGCGTGGCGAAATTCTTGTTCGTTCCGCTGGCCGAAGCCGTCAGCTTCGCCATGCTGGCTTCTTACATGTGGTCGCGCACGATCGTGCCGACGCTGGCCATGTATCTCCTGAGCTCGGAAGACGAATATCACGCCGAGGAGCACGCAGGCGAAAAGATGGGTTTCTTCCGCCGCTATCAACAGGGCTTTGAGCGTAGTTTTGAAAAATTCCGCGAAGGCTACCGGAGAGCATTGGGTGTGGCGCTGCATTCGCCAAAGCTGTTCGCCGCGTGTTTCCTGGCTTTCTGCGTCCTCTCCGTCCTGCTCGTTGGCGTTCTTGGGCGCGATTTCTTTCCAAAGGTGGACGCGGGGCAGATCCGCCTGCACATGCGCGCGCGCACTGGTCTCCGCATTGAGGAAACCGCGCGTCTGGCCGATCAGGTAAACGGTGTCATCCGCGAAACCATTCCGAAGGACGAGCTGACCACGGTCCTCGACAATATCGGCGTGCCGTACAGCGGCATCAACCTCACCTACAGCAACGCTGGCACCATCGGGACCTCCGACGCGGAAATTCTTGTTCAGTTAAAGGAAGTGCGCGGCAAGCCCACCGGAGCGTACATCAATGACTTACGCGAGAAACTTCCGCAGCGTTTTCCTGGCGTGCAGTTCTTCTTTCAGCCGGCGGACATCGTGACGCAAATCCTGAATTTCGGCACCCCGGCTCCAATCGACGTGGAAGTCACGGGCATGAACCAGCGCGGAAATTATCTGATCGGGGAAAAGCTCGCCAGCGAATTCCGCCATATTCCCGGAGCGGTGGATGTCCACGTTCAACAGGCCTTCGATAATCCCACGCTGTTTATGGAAATCGACCGCGCCCGCGCGCAATCCGTCGGCATGCAGTCACGCGACGTGGCGCAAAACGTCCTTGTCTCGCTCAGCTCCAGCTTCCAGACGGCCCCGGCTTTCTGGTTGGATCCGAAAAATGGCGTGGAGTACAACGTCGCGGTGCAGGAACCGCAGTATCGCGTGGAGAATTACCAGGCGCTGCAAAATACGCCCATCAGCGGTAGCGCTCCGGGCTCGCGGCCGCAAATCCTGGGAAATCTGGTCACTACGTCGACGACTGCGCGGCCCGCGGAAATTTCGCACTACACCACGCAGCCGATGATCAATATCTATGCGGCCGTGGATGGCCGCGACCTCGGCGGCGTTTCCGACGAAGTCGAAAAGCGCGTTCAGGCTATCGAAAAGGATTTGCCGAAGGGCAGCCACATTGCCGTTCGCGGGCAAGTTCAGACCATGAAAAACTCGTTTGCTGGCTTGGGCTTTGGCTTGCTCGGAGCGATTGTGCTGGTTTATCTCCTGATCGTCGTAAATTTCCAGTCTTGGCTAGACCCGTTCATTATCATTACCGCGTTGCCGGGCGCGCTTGCCGGCATCTGCTGGACGCTGCTACTGACCCATACCACGCTTAACGTCCCGTCTCTAACCGGCGCGATCATGAGTGTAGGCGTTGCCACGGCGAACAGCATCCTGATGGTTTCCTTTGCGCGCGAGCAAATGGATGAAGGTAAGAGCGCCCGCGATGCAGCTAGCGAAGCCGGTTTCGTGCGCATCCGGCCGGTATTGATGACGGCGCTCGCGATGATCATTGGAATGGTACCGATGGCCGTGGGCCTCGGTGAAGGCGGCGAGCAAAACGCGCCTCTGGGCCGCGCCGTGATCGGTGGGCTGGTCTTTGCCACTTTCGCCACGCTCTTCTTTGTGCCGTGTGTTTTTTCCATGATCCATGGACGCCGGGCTCGAAGGCCGTCTCAGCCGGAGCCGCTCTCGCCGTAGACGGTTTGAGATTTTCGGACTGGAAGTGAAAGCTGGGATGGGGGCATGATGGAAGGCGGAGTTCAGATGGACGCTATAGACCAAGAGCAACCACGAGGAAAGGGCAGCCGGATCTTCACGATTCTCTTCTTTGTCGTGATTGCGCTAGTGGTCCTGGGAGGATTAACGCTGTTCCAGCGCCGCGCTCAGTATCAAGCGCTCGCCAAGGAAACAGAAACGCTCGCCATCCCCACCGTGGCCATATTTCATGCCTCGGTGGAATCGACGCAGGAAGACCTGGTCCTCCCCGGCGCCATGCAGGCATATGTCGAATCGCCGATCTACGCACGCACCAACGGCTATTTGAAAAAGTGGTATCACGATATCGGCAGCCGCGTCCGGCAAGGCGAATTGCTCGCGGACATCGACACTCCGGAAGTAGATCAGCAGCTGTCCCAAGCGCGCGCCGACTTGAATACCGCCCAAGCCAACGCGAACCTCTCCAGGATCACGGCGACGCGTTACCAGGAACTCATTAAGACCGACGGCGTCTCCAAACAGGAAGTAGACAATGCTGCAGAGGCGAACGTGCGCCGGCTGGAAGAGCTGGAATCCTTCAAGCACATCTATGCGCCCTTCAGTGGCGTTATCACCCGGCGCAATGTGGATACGGGAACGCTGATCAACGCGGGGAACGGAGGAGCTTCACAACAGCTCTTTTCCCTCGCGCAGACGGACCCCATTCGCGTTTACGTCAGCGTGCCGGAAGCGTACGCACCCTCGATTCGCGCGGGTCTAGGCGCATTTCTCGAGCTCACTCAGTACCCCGGCCAGAAATTCGAAGGGAAAGTGGTGCGTACAGCGGAGTCCATCGATCCCGGCACGCGCACCCTGCTCACGGAAGTGGATGTTCCGAACCGCAATGGCGCGCTGCTTCCCGGCGGTTATGCGCAGGCGCATTTGCAGGTGAAAGTGACGGGAGCGCGGCTTGCCGTGCCCGTGAACGCGCTGCTATTTCGTTCGGAAGGACTTCGCGCTGTGGTTGTGGATGGAAATCACAAAACACATCTCAAACCGCTCACCATCGGCCGTGATTATGGAACAAGTCTGGAAGTCCTGCAGGGCCTCGATGCCAGCGACTGGATCGTGCTGAATCCCGCGGATTCCCTGGACGAGGGACAGGAAGTTCGCGTCAAGGAAATTGCTCTGAACGGCGCGCCGAATCAGCCCGGTGCGCAGCCAAACCCGGCGCAAGGAACCAAAAAACAATAATGAAGCGCACCAGGCAATTCCCCGCCCTTATTGGGCTCGCTCTTGCTGTCCTCGTTGGCGGTTGCACGGTTGGGCCGAAGTACCAGCGTGCCACAGCGCCCGTGCCTGCAAAATGGGACGTCTCTGAACCCTGGCGCGAGAGCGCCCCAAAAGATGGCGTTGCCAAAGGCGAATGGTGGAGTGTGTTCGGCGACGACGAATTAAGCGCGCTGGAAAAACAAGCGCTTGATGCGAATCAGACCATCAAAATTTCCGCGGCGCGCCTGGAACAAGCCCGCGCTGCAGCGGGAATCCAAATTGCCACGCAGTTCCCCACGGTCGCAACAGCGCCGAGCGTTCAGCGCCAGCGTCTCTCGGGCAATCGTCCCACGAGCAGTAACTTTCCCACGAACGGTCCGGTGTCGCAGACAAACATTTCTCTGCCGTTCACGGTCGGCTATGAAGTGGATCTCCTTGGCCGGCGGAGGCGCAGCATTGAGGCAGCGCAGGCGTCGTACCAGGCCGCCGCTGCCGATCTCGAGAACGTGCGGTTGGTGATCACTGCGGAACTCGCGGGGGATTACTTCACGCTGCGGCAGCTTGATGCGGAGCTGGGGATTTTGCATCGCACAGTGGAAACGCTGGAGCGCGGATTGCAATTGGTGGACCAGCGGCACAAAGGTGGCGTTGCTTCCGGGCTGGATGTGGCGCAGGAAGAGACGCTGCTGAACACCACGCGGACGCAGGCGATCCTGCTCTTGCAACAGAGGAAACAGTTTGAAGACGCAATCGCCGTCCTGCTTGGGAAACCCGCCCCGGAATTTCACCTGCCCGGCAAAGAACTGAATGCGGAGCCTCCCGCACTCAATGCCGGTCTGCCTTCCGACTTGCTGGAGCGGCGGCCAGACGTCGCCGAAGCCGAACGGCAGATGGCCGTAGCGAATGCGCAAATCGGCATTGCGCGCGCGGCCTATTATCCTTCGCTGAATCTTTTCGGAAATGGCGGCTGGCAGGCCGCAGATATCGCCAAGCTGATGAACGTGCAGAGCACCTTCTGGGCCGTCGGCGCCAACGTCGCGGAAAGCATTTTCACCGGCGGATCGCGGCGCGCGCAGGTGCAATTCGCGAAAGCGGGATATGACGCCAGCGTGGCGGCCTATCGCGACAGTGTCTTGAATGCCTTTCGCGAAGTGCAGGATGATGTAACCGGCTTGACCGTGCTGGACCAGGCAAATCAGTCTCAGCAGCAAGCAGTTGACGCCGCGCGGCGCACGCTAGACATCGCGAACAGCCGCTACGTCGGCGGCCTTGTAAATTATCTGGATGTCGTCAACGCCCAGCAGAACCTGCTGAACAACGAGCAGCAGCTGGCTGTGATTCACGGGCAAAGGCTGGTAACGAGCGTGCTCCTCGTCAAGGCGCTGGGCGGCGGCTGGGATGCTTCGAGCCTTTCCGCTGTTCAAGTAAAGCCAAAGCTGAAAGACGTTGTCGCTCCGTAAGAGAATACCTTCGGCTGGTAGCCGCTCACGGGTTCCCGGTATCGTGCAGCGAAACGACCCTGCCATACTGTGACGAGCGGCTCAGCCGGTCAAACATCTGGTATGCCGCCGTCGCGATGCGAACAATCGCATCCCCTCCGTCTTTTTCCCGCCGCAGATACGTGGTCATCACGCTGATGGCGAACGGCCGACTCCCCGTGAAAACGATGCCGGAATCATTGCGGACTCCTTCGAGCTCTCCGGGCTTGTTGGCGATGCGCAGATCTTCAGGCAGTTCACGCGGTATGTAGCTTTCCTTGTGCACGCTGAGAAGCGTAAAAAAGTCCTCGGTCATCGGCTTGTTCAACACTCTTCCGCGGTACAAAGATTCCAACAGGGTCACCATTTCGCGCGGCGTGGCGATGTTTTCGCGGCCTTCGCCGGCGGCCTTCACATCCATCATCTTTCGCCGTAGCCGGGTCTGCGTCAGGCTGAGTGAATCGAGCAGCGCGTTCACGTTTTCTATGCCGATGCGGTCGATGATGATATTGGTGGCGGAATTGTCGCTTACGGAAATCATGAGCACGGCAACGTCGCGAATCGTTAGCCGCGTGACGCCGGGAGTCAGCGCGCCAGCAATGCCGCTCCCGCCCGCGAGGTCGGAGGATTGCAGCGTGTAGAGGTCGCCGAGCTTGATTTTGCCCTGCTGCGCCTGGCGATAAAGTTCCGCAAGGATCGCGATCTTGATGGAGCTGGCCGTGGGGAGCACTTCATCAGCATGCAGAAAATATTTCTGCCCGGTGGTGAGATCCAGGATGGCCACGCCAAGGACGCCCTCAAGAGTGCGGTCCACGCCATTGATCGTTGCTTCCAACTTTTGCCACAGCACTTGTTCTTTGTCTTGAGGAGCTTTTTCTTGAGGGCGCTGTTGGGCAAAAACAGGCATTGGGGCCCAAATGATGACGGCGAACAAAGCAAGAGAAACGAGTCTTTTCAGCACAGTGACCTCCGGGTCAGCGGGATTATACGGCTGAATGACATTGGACAAGGAAAAAGTCGTGCACATAATTTTCCGCAACAACAAGCCCGTTTGGCCAGAACTGCAGAAAAACGATGCGACGAGACCGTGCCTGATAGGGAACCGGGAGTTTTGCGCAGTGGAAGTGGGAAGCCCAAAAGGACCACAATAGAATGAGGCGTTCATCCGCCTGCAAAAGGCCCAACCGATCAATCAGGATCAGATGGCAAGAGGTCGTTGTTGGCGCAATCCTTGGAGAAACAACGTATGCGAAAAATTCTGGCAGGTATGATTTTCATGGCCTTGGCAGGAACGCTGTCGATCGCCGCGCCGCGTCAAGATCGCGACGATCATCACGACAATGGAAAGCATAAAGGCCGCGACAAGCATGAAGATCGTGACGATGATCGCGACCGCCACGACAATGGCAAACACAAGGGCTGGGACAATCCCCACAACCCCCATGCCAACTGGGATTCCGATCATGACCGCTTCCAGCCTGGTCGCGCTTATCCGCGCGGCCGTTACGAGCACGTGCGCGAGGTATTTGTGGCCCGGCGCATCGATTACCGTACGCGTCGCGTGGTGCTCTACGACAATTCAAATTGGGTGGTTGCCAATTACGACCTTGATCGTTGCCGCGATTGGCAATGGGACCGCGACCGCGTCTACGTTTACGACGACGATCACCATTCCGGCTGGTATTTGCTATTCAATGCCCGGCTCGGGCGCTATGTCCACGTCGAATATTTCGGCGTGCAGTAAATAAATTCGAGCCGCAGAAAAGCGGCACATTCGATAAGCGGTGAACGAGGGGCAAGTCCAATGACTTCGCCCCTCTTCAATTTGCGCTTGTGTCAGCGGAGAAGAGTTCGGAATCACACGGTACGACGGCCAGATCAGAGATTGTCTAGGAAGAATTGCGTGACGCGCTGCATCAGGACACGGCGCGCCGGCGGATCGCTGACGCCGTGGCCGCGGCCAGGAAATGGCAAAATCTCAACGTACTTCCCCGCCTCAATGAGATCGTTAATCACCGCGAGCGTGTTCGCGAAGTGCACGTTGTCGTCACCGGTGCCATGGGCAATCAGCAACTTGCCTTTGAGCTGTGCGGCATATTTCACCGGTGAAGAGTCTTGGTAGCCTTTCCCGTTTTTCTGCGGCAGGCCAAGGTAGCGCTCGGTGTAGATGGAGTCATAGTAGCGCCAGTCGGTAACCGGACCGCCGGCAAAACCCGCCTTGAAATCGTCGCCCGCTTCAAACATGGCGTGCAGCGTCATGTGGCCGCCGTAGCTCCATCCCCAAATCCCGATGCGATTCGCATCGACGTACGGAAGCGACTTGAGATAGCGCACGCCGTTGCGTTGATCGGAAAGCTCTTGCGCGCCCATGCGGAAATGCAGCGGCGTTTCAAAGGCATGGCCGCGCCCCGCCGAGCCGCGATTATCAAGCGAAAAAATAATGTAGCCCTTTTGCGCCATGAGCTGGTGCCACAGGAAATTGGCGCCGCCCCAGCCGTTGCGCACCACTTGAGCGTGCGGCCCTCCATACGTGTAAACCAGCACGGGATATTTCTTCTGCGGACTGAAATCCCGTGGCTTGATGATGCTGGCGTTGAGCGCAACGCCATCGTGAGATTGCACCGTCAGAAATTCCATCGGCGAAAAGTGGTAATCCGCGAGTTCGGCCACTCTGTTCTCGTTGATCGCGGCGATGCGCGAGCCATCAGCGCGATAAAGATCCTGGCGCTGCGGCGCGGCGGTATTCGAATAGGTGTCGTAGAAGGCAGAAGCGTTGGGCGAAAAGATCGCAGCATGTGTTCCGGCCTCCTTAGTGATGGAAGTAAATGCTGTGCCGTCG
>Ga0209055_1002489_pt1 | contig 11644 bp, 9 predicted proteins | sample GraSoiAngelo_110_FD_185875 | JGI IMG/M metagenome (GOLD analysis project Ga0209055, IMG submission 185875) | Grasslands soil microbial communities from the Angelo Coastal Reserve, California, USA - 14_0903_12_30cm (SPAdes) (version 2) | ecosystem: Environmental > Terrestrial > Soil > Grasslands ... | reverse complement strand
CTTTCTCTCCATCTTCGCCGGCTGGGACGGCTGCGATACGGTCTCGGGCACGACCTGCAGCGTGACCATGAGTTCGGCAAGATCGGTCACCGCCAACTTCCTGCCTTAATCGTTGGGGGGATCAGGTCCGGAGATTACTTCAGTAGCTCGGTACTGACCCTGGAACTCCTGCATCGACTCCTCCTTGACCCGTAATGACTCCGCGCTTCGTGTCAGCGAACTGCTTGGGAAGGTGGTAAATGCCTCAGGGCGTTGCTACGGTCGTTTATGGTCTTTTCATCCTGGCGCTCTTCTTGTTGGACCGCGACCGGAAGTCGCGGGTTTCCCCCGCCCTTTGGATTCCCGTAGCGTGGGTGTTGCTCGCAGGGTCCAGGATGGTCTCCGACTGGCTGGAGCCAGCGCGAGTGATTACGTCACCTGACCAGTACCTTGAGGGGAGCCCCCTCGACCGGCTTGTCCTGACCGGGCTTCTGGCGGCAGGTTTGATGGTGCTCCTCGCGAGAGGACGGCGCGCCGGTACGTTCTTGCGAGCGAATGGACCGATCCTCCTGTTCTTCCTTTACGGCGCCGTAAGCGTCCTCTGGTCCGACTATCCCGACGTGGCTCTCAAGCGGTGGACCAAGGCCTTGGGGGACATCGTGATGGTCCTTGTCGTCCTGACTGACCCCGACCCCTCCGCTGCCGTGAAGCGGCTCCTCGCGCGGTCGGGTTTCCTGCTGGTCCCCTTATCCGTCCTGCTCATCAAGTACTACCCCGAGCTGGGGCAGGGCTACAACCCCTGGACCTGGGGAGCATATTCCACCGGCGTCGCGACCGGAAAAAACGGCCTTGGCCTTGTCTGCCTGGTCTTTGGACTGGGATCCCTGTGGCGTTTTCTTGAGGTTCTCCACAGCGGCGAGCGTCCCCTTATAACCGGACCGCTGATCGCCCACGGTGCGGTTCTGGTGATGGTCCTGTGGCTCTTCGGGAAGGCCGATTCCGCCACCTCTCTCGGCTGTTTCCTCATAGGGGGCGGCCTGATCGGAGTCATGAGCCTGCCCGGCCTCGCCCGAGAGCGAACGGCCGTGCACCTGCTCGTAGTGGGGATAGTCTCTCTCTGCTTGTTCGGCCTGTTCCTCGATTCCGACGTTGGCCTCGTCCAGGCGATGGGAAGGGACACGACGCTTACCGGTCGAACTGCACTCTGGGATCAGCTCCTTCGCATGCCCGTCGACTCGTTGTTCGGGGCCGGCTTCGAGACTTTCTGGCTCGGGGGCCGGCTCGAGAAGTTCTGGAGGGCCTACTGGTGGCATCCGAACCAGGCGCACAACGGCTACATCGAGGTCTTCCTGAACTTGGGATGGATAGGGGTGGCCCTGCTCGGCTTCGTCATGGCCTGGGGATACCGGAACGTCGTTGGCTCCTTGCACCGAAGTCCCGAACTCGGCAAGCTCAGGCTGGCATACTTCGTGGTCGCGGTGCTCTACAACCTGACGGAGGCTGCGTTCAAGGTAATGCACCCCGTCTGGACCACCTTCCTGCTGGCCATCATCGCCGAACCGGATGCGACGCGCCGGGAGGACCGGTGAAGCCCTTCGACGGGAGCGGCGTATTCCGGCCCAACGCGGATGGCGGCGGGCTCCGGCGCCTCGCGGTGCGTGGCGCCGGGGTCACGGTGGTTTCCCAGAGCCTGGGGTTCGCCATCCAGATGATCGCCACCGTCGTCCTGGCTCGGCTCCTCACACCTGGGGATTTCGGGCTGGTAACCATGGTCACCACCTTCAGCCTGCTTCTTCTGAATTGCGGACTGAACGGGTTTACGGAGGCCATCCTCCAGCGGGAGGAGATCGATCATTCCTTGGCCAGCAACCTGTTTTGGATCAACGTAGGCCTGGGTCTTCTTCTAATGATTGGGTTCGCCTCCGCGGGGCCTCTCCTAGCGCGCTTCTACGGAGAGCCCCGGGTGGCCGCTGTCGCCGTCGCCATGTCCGTGACGATCTTCTTCACCTGTCTTTCGGTCCAGCACCTGGCCCTCCTCAAGCGGGCCATGCGGTTCTCCGCCGTGTCCGCCAATGACATCCTCGCCCGGTCCATTTCGGTGGCCGTGTCGGTCCTCCTCGCTAGTGCGGGGTGGGGATACTGGGCGCTGGTCGCAGGAGCCGTCGCGCTGGCGCTTTCCACGTCCATAGGGGCCTGGGCCTTGTGTCGATGGGTCCCGGCCCTCCCACGGCGCGGCGTCGGTACGGTCCCGATGGTCTGGTTCGCGATGAACACCTACGGGCGGTTTGTGATGAACTACTTCACCCGGAACCTGGACAACCTCCTGGTTGGATGGCGCTTTGGCCCGCAGCCTCTGGGGTTTTACAAGAAGGCGTACGACCTGTTTGTCCTTCCGGCCAACCAACTCTCAGCCCCTCTCACGACCGTCGCTGTGTCTACCCTGAGCCGTCTGACCGGGGACCCCATCCAGTACCGACGGTATTATCTCAGTGCGCTGTCGCTCTTGGCCTTTGTGGGCATGGGATTGGGTGCGGACCTGACCCTAGTCGGCAAGGATCTGGTTCTCCTGCTGCTGGGACCCCAGTGGGAGGAGTCGGGTCGGATCTTCACGTTCTTCGGGCCCGGGATCGGGATCATGCTTCTCTATTACACCCATGGCTGGATCCACCTTTCTATCGGAAGGGCGGACCGGTGGTTCCGCTGGGGGATCGTAGAGTTCACCGTGACCGGCCTGCTCTTTCTCGCAGGGCTCCGCTGGGGGCCAGCGGGAATTGCTGTGGCCTGGGTTGTTTCCTTCTCGACTCTCACAGTCCCCGCCCTCTGGTACGCCGGGAGACCGATAAGCCTTGGAATCGTCCCCGTAATCGGAGCCGTCTGGAAGTACCTTCTTGCGTCCGCGCTGGCAGGCTGCGGCTCCGCTGTGATCATCCGGGGAATCCCGTCATTGGCACTGGCGTCCGGGTCAATGGGAGCAATCGGGCGGATCGTGGTGTTTTCAGCGTTGTTCGGGGCACTGTACCTGGGCGCGGTCATTCTGTTGCACCGAGGATGCGATCCCATTCGTGACGTTGTGGCGCTTTTGCGGGAGATGGTCCCATGGGGCAGGTTGTCAAGGCCATCCCCGGCTGTCGCTACGACTCCGTGGCACCAGCGCGAGCGCGGTGCTCAACCCAGTCCGAGCAAGGAGAAAGACTTAGTGACGTGAGCAACAGATTCGATGACATGAACGGTCAGGGGCCTGTAACGAAGCCGCGGCGGTAGCAGTACGGAGGCCGTGATGCAAGCTACCAATTCAGGTGACTGCCTTGAGACCTGAGGGCCAAACCCGGTTTGCGGTCCTGGATGGCTGGCGCGGGGTCTGCGCCCTGCTCGTCGCCGCGTATCATTTTCATCCGTACAGTCATATTCACGATTGGACTTTTTTGCGGCACGGCTATATGGTCGTGGACTTCTTTTTTGTCTTGAGCGGGTTCGTTCTCGCTCATGCGTACAGGTCTCGTCTTTCTAGTGTCGAAGACGCATTCGAGTTCATCTTGAGACGACTCGGGCGTCTCTACCCCCTTCACGTCTTCTTCATTCTCGTCTGGCTTTTGTACGAGTCGGCGAGAATGTGGGCATCACAATTCCCCGGCCAGGTGCTTGGCCACCCTGCGTTTGGCCCGTCAATGAGCCTGTACGCGCTCATCACGAATCTGCTGCTCGTGCACTCACTCGGTTTGCACAACTCATTGACGTGGAACTTCCCCAGTTGGAGTATCAGCACAGAATTTTATACGAACGTTCTGTTTGCGTTGTGCTGTGTGGTTGCACTATCACCAAGGAGCTCGCGGATGGCCAAAATTGGGATCGTCGCGGTCTCGCCGTTGGTGATGGCGGCCATCTCTCCTGCGTATATCGATACTACTTACGACTTCGGGATCGTGAGATGCATCTACGGATTTGTGGTGGGAGTCCTCGCTCTCGACATCGTTGAAGCACTAAAACGGCGACCAGTTGCAGCATCTCTCCTGAGCAACAGGACAGTGGTATCCGTATTGGAAGTCGGGGCCCTCATAGCACTGTATGAGTTTGTTTCAACATTCGGCAAGGAGAGCCCTTATTCGACGCTCGCGCCCATGTTATTCGGGGTCGTCGTCTGGGTCTTTTCTTACGAGACAGGGTTGATCTCTCGAGTGCTGAAGTCAAGACCATTCGCCCTGGCCGGGACACTCTCCTATTCGATCTATCTGTCCCACGCGATAGTGCAGGTAGCGTTCTGTTCATTGACAGTAATATCATTGTGGGCGATCTTCTCTATTGCTTGATGCTCGCGGCGGTGTTCGGTGTGTCGTTCGTCACGTACCGGTATATCGAGGAACCGTGCCGTGTAAGAATGAATAAGGTCGCACGGCGCCTGCGGCTACGGGGAACGCTGCAACTGCAGTGGAAACGGGCAGTTAAATCGGATCCCATAATGAGAGACAGGGCGCGGAAGCTCACCACTACTGCCAGTGAGAAGGTACGGCCCGGAGCTGGTGTTGTAGCCTCATGTGTCCGGCATGAGGGGAAGATCATTGAACCCTGAGGTTCGTCGCTGGGGCGGGAGGAGATTGTTTGTAGCACTTGTCCGCGTTGAAGATCAAGATGCCATGGCTGTCCTTGGGAGTGACGTTGTAGCAAACTTGAGCGGGATTCGCGTACACGGCTCCAGATGGATCCTGGCCGCCGGTGACGTCGGGACCGATCGCCGGCCATGGCATCGTGCCCCACCATTTCGGTTTTGAGGAAAGATAGAGGGAGGAAGGCAAAGTGCGATCGGCTGGGACGGCATTGCCGGCAGGTATCTCCGCCGAGTTCCATTGCGCTTGCTTCGTCACGTAATCGAAGTTGCCCCAGCGGAGCAGGGTGCTTGCGACGAGCGGATCGTACGGCATGCCACCCGCGGTCTTTCCCTGGACCCCTGACCATCCCAAGAGATAAATAGACTTGTCGGGAGAGCCCGTGTGGCCAGACGCCTGCGAGTGTTCGTAGAGCGTGTGGTAGCCGGATGTCCCCAGGACATTGCCAACGATGTTGGCGTATCGGCTGTGCGCCATCAGGATAATCGCATTAGTTTGTAGGCGCTTGCCCGGCTCCAACCCCGTGAATTGGTTGCGGAAGACTGTGGCGAAATTGTGGCTACCGTGAATGTTGTCCTCGAGGAATCCGTTCCCCTCGTTGCCTTCGAACAGGTTCATCCCGGTGCCGGCATCGTGCGCATCAATGCTGGTGGTCATCCAGGATGCTACGTCGTAATAGTGGTCTGTGAAAAAGTTGTAGCCCACGACGGTCCCGGAGGAGTTCCCCATAAGAACCGGAGCGGTCACGCGCTGGAAAATGTTGTTCTCGATAAGATTATCAGAACCCATGAAGGACTCGACGCCGTAACTGAGCGCCAAAGCGTTCTGGGTCCCATAGAAGTAGGTGTCTCGGACGACGGTGCGCGCCGTCTGGTAAAGCCATACGTGGTTCCGATTAGCCCTCAGAGACTTGACGTTCTTGACCCAGCACTTGTAGGCGTTGAGGAAGAGAATGCCGGCCGTGGCGCCGCCGGTGGTGTGATCCAGCGTCATATTTTCGACCCCGTCTAGCGTCGCTTTCGTCCTCGCCCACCACGCGCCCGGGTTCTGCGACGATCTCCAGTTCGGCATGTAGAGACCCGGGGAGATGGTAACCCTCGTCCCCTTGATGGCCGCCACCTGCACGAATTGCTGCTGGTTTCGATCGACGCCATTGAGGTTGCGACCAGGAGAGCTGGAGCTGGAGCTTGTGTCTGTCGCACAGGCGGTGTTGGTGTCACAGACATACACCCCGCCGGTGTCTGTCGTATCATTGTCTTGGTCGAGGATGAGGAGGCTCCCCACCGAGAGGCCGGCCGTGCTCCCAAGCGTGATTTGAGTCGTTCCTTTGGCGTAGCCTGCCGTCCAGGTCGTGGAGTGAGCCGGTCCGCCTATCCAATGCAAGTCCGCATTCCTGACGCAAATACTCGCGCTTTGTCCCCAACAGTTCACGTTCCCAGTGAAGACCAACGTCGTCAGATCGGGGCCCGCCCCGCGAAGCGTCACGTTGCTCTTCCCGGCAAAGTCGATCCCCGCCGAGAGGTTGTAGGTGCCGGCGCTGAGAAAGACTACCTGCCCGCTGGGGCAGGCCGCGATCGCGCTGTTGATCTGCGCGGCCGTCGCGCCGGGATTCAGCGTGGCGCAGAAAGCGGTACGATTCGGAATGCTTCCGGGTATACCAGCCTGGCTCCAGTCGATCCTTCGATCGACACCTATAATTTCTCTAGGCGATGGATTGGGCTGTGCATCGGAATCGGTCGAAAGGCAAAGCAAGATGAGGGAAAACAGAAGCAGCGTTTTTCGTCTCATTACCCATATGCTCATTACCCATATGATAGAAGTTGATCGTTGTGTTATCAACGCCCCTCAACTTCCCACCCCTCCGTCACGTGTTCCACGGCCTTCAAATGAGGAAAAGACGGGATTGGCAGGAGGTCTCGTCCATGCTTTAGTGGGACTCCAAGAAAGGGCGTGATGCAGATCGCCACTGAGATCCTGGTGAAGGAGGGGCATCATGATGGACTCAAGCAGAGGACAATCCACTCGATTGAAAATCCAACGGCACCCACTGGGAAATGAGAAGCCAATGAAGCCATACCGTATGAAGCCAACGCTCGCTTTACTGGTCGCTCTACTTGTCGTTGTGGCGGGTGGCCCCATCGTCGCGGTCGGGCCCGCGGCCGCCGCCGAGCATGTGCTGGATTGGCGGGTCATCGGAAGCGGGGACGTGGGCGGCACCTGCCCAACAGAACTTGTTGCGGATTGCACGCTCACTTCAAGCGGATCGGCGGATACGGTGTCGGTGCTCGGTCAGCGCCTCGGCAACAGCACCTACACCTTCAGCGTCGAAGCCGGCTTCACATCCCTAGACAACACGACTGCCGCTGGTGTTCCTCCTGGACATTGTTTCGCCGCCGCTGGCACGGGGACGGTCACTGCAGCCAATGGAGATGTCATCAATTTCAACACCGTGGGCTTGCTCTGCGAGGAGGGCGGGAGCGGCTCGGCCTTACAGTATAACGGCACGTACCGCATCACTGGGGGGACGGGCCGGTTCGCTAGCGCCGTCGGGGGAGGGAGCCTGACGGCCACCTTTACGAGAGATACTGGGGTGGCCTTTATCAAGATCGACGGGGTGATCAACTTCTAGTTCGCTCTGACAACCAGGGCCGCCGCGAGGTGCCCTGTTGCCAAGATCTCAGTTGGCGCTTGGGCGCGCGTGCTAATGCGGTTCCTAAGTTACATGCTTGGTCTTGTCCAGACTCAACCGAAGAGAAACAGGCGGCCCTGGGAACTTCCCAGGGCCGCCCCAAAACAAGCGCCCCGTCTGCTTACAAGGCCTGTGGAGCTGATCCATCCGTCACCACTGCGGCACATAGCAGAGCTTTCCCCACTCCAGATCCCCGCTTTCGATGTGCATGACCTTGAAGCCGGCGCGTTGACTGTCCAGCCGATGCTGGACGTAAACCGGCTGCGCCCGCAACACAATTCCCTCAGCAATGTGGATTACGGCTTCCTTCCGACGGACCTCCTCGGTCCCCGGGATCGAGACGGCGACTCCCATGTAGGACACATCTACGGTCGTCCCTGACACCCGGTGGTCTTGCCAGGCCAGCCGACAAGGGATATAGACATGCCGCCTGGGAAACTCCCGTTTGAACTGCTTTTTGTTTTCGCCCATCTACACTAACCCGCTAGAACGGGCTCGGCCGACCTCCCCATCTTCAGAAACGGCTCGGGCTCCCCACCAACCGAACCTGGGCTCGCCTGGGAATAAACAGGCGGCCCCGGAACTCTCCAAGGCCGCCCCGAAAACAACCGACCTACCTGCTTACAAGGCCTATGGACACGGCTTGTGGAGTTGGATATTCCCGCCCTCTAAAGGTCCACCGGCCGAATAGCCGTTGCTCAAGCTGATCTTCAAGCTATCCGTGTTCTTACCGGGCTCGCCGTTATCCGCCGCGTCAATCGAGTAGGTGAACCCCGGTACTCCGTTGATCTCAGCAATCCCCTCCATGTGGCGGGTTGTCGCGGTGTCCCCTTGACGATAGACGCTGATGCTGGTCGCCTTCATCTGCATCCCGGAGTTGTGGTCGATATAGTTGAAATGGATTTCCGGGGTAGACGAATTGGGCTTGAACCCAGCGTTGAAACCAAAGTTGGCCTTGCCACTGCCGACCTTGATCCAGCCCCCACCGGTCATGAAGTCCGTTGAGCAGGGTGGCTTGGGTGGGCAGCCGGGACACCCCTGCACGTCGCTGTGGGCGCTGGAGACGATCACCTCCGCCGTGACGACACTACCCGCCGTCACCGTCAGGTGGATCGCATTCACCGTGATGTCCTGCGTGCCGCCTCCCGTCGAGGTCTTCTGCTCGTTGATAACGAGCCTGGCGACCCCCGGAACGTCAAACGTCTGGTTCGGAGCGAAGGGATCGACCACAATCGACTGGCCGGCAAAAGTGACGTCCGCGACTTCTGTCGCTCCTCGGACTCCACTACAGGTGGCCTCCGACTCGGCACGAACGAACGAGGCCGTGACCGCTGCCGCACTACCAGGGAGCACGGACAGGTCCGCTAGGGACGCCTCGCTTCTTGCAACCCCATTCGCACCACTCGTCATGGTGGCCATAAGCGTAGCACTCAGAACGCCGGGGATCGAGACAGTCTCCAACTGATTGGTCTGTAAACCGCCGCTGGGAGGCAGTTCCCCGGTATCCGAAAGAGTCTCCGGGCCCACGACCAGGCCGAGAAGGTTAACATTGAGAAAAGCGCCGAAGGCCCGCCCGCTGTACGTGACCCCGGATGTAGCGGTGGAAGTTCCAGAGGTCGTGGTCGCTTGACTGGGGGGACCCCCGTCGGCTTGACCGGGAGGACCTCCACTCGGCTTGCCTGCGTGAGCAGGGGAACCCCAAGCAAATCCGAAGATCAGCAGCAGACAGACGAACGCAAACCGCACACTGTGATTGTGTACCTTCATAGCTTCCCTCCTTTGGTTGTCCGGATCAGCCTGGGTGAGGCCGGCTCTACGGTCTTGCCGATAGGGGGGAGCAAACTCCATACCGATCGCCCGCCCCCGTTCGACCCAGAGACTCAGGTGAACACCGGCATCCTCAGGGGGAAATACCTGAAAGGATGATGGGGAAAACCCTCAGCGACCCGAAGGCAAAAACCCTATGCAGCCGCCACTTACGAAAGTGTGCACAGATGCGACGTGACTCCGCGCGAATTCAAGATAACGCTGTAGTTGCCAGGGGTTCCGATGTCGCAGGGATACGACGCAGAACGCGTCACGGAGACAGGAGATGGTGCTTTCGGATCAGGCGGTAGAGTGTGGAGCGGTGGATGCTGAGCGCCTTGGCCGCAAGGGTCAGATTGCCGCCTTGCTGGTGGATCGATTTCTCGAGAAACTCCTTTTCAAGGCGTTCGAGGATCTTGTCCCTCCAGTCACGGTAGCTGCTGATCTGCCTTTGATGTTCAGTCGCTGTGAGGATCGCCTCAGGAAGGTCTTGCACGGTGATGAAAGGCCCCGTGGCATAGGCCAGGGCCCGCTCCATCGCATTCTTCAACTCCCGCACATTCCCCGGCCAGTTGTGTAGCGTCAAGCGCTCCATCGCCTCGGGCGTGATGCCTTCGATCGCCTTGCCAGAGCCCTTCGAACTGGCTTCCAGAAAATGGGCGACCAAGAGCGGGATGTCTTCCTGTCTCTGCGATAGAGAAGGCACACGAATCTCGATGACACTGATGCGGAAAAAAAGGTCTTGCCGGAACCGTCCAAGTCTGATTTCCTCGTTGACGTCTCGATTCGTGGAAGCCATGAAGCGGACATCAAAGGGGATCGGCTTCCTTCCCCCCAAGCGTCGGGCCGTGCCTTCCTCGAGTGTGCGGAGCAGCTTGGCCTGAAGCGGTGGACTCAACTCGCAGAACTCGTCGAGAAAGAGCGTGCCGCCATTAGCGGCCTCGAGTAAGCCCTCCTTCGCGGCTTGGGCCCCAGTGAAGGCCCCTCGTTCGTAGCCAAACAATTCCGCTTCTAGGAGAGTCTCCGGAATCGCGGCGCAGTTAAGCGGGATGAAAGGCCGCCCCTGACGAGCACTGTTCTCGTGGATGGCCCGAGCGACCAGCTCCTTGCCGACCCCGCTTTCGCCGAGGATCAGGAGATTCGCGCTCACGGAGGCGACCTTCCGGATCTCGTCAAACAATTTCAGCAACCCCCGACTCTGCCCCACGATCCCGTCCACCGTGAATGCACTTCGGAGTTGGCCTTTTAACAGCCCATAGGCCTCCTTCGTCTTCCGCTTCTCTAGCGCCTCCTTGACTGCCGCTCGGAGCTGCTCCACTGAGAATGGTTTGATCAAATAATCGCAGGCGCCAACCTTCATCGCTTCTACCGCGGTGTCCACGGTCGGATAGGCGGTGATGAGGATCACGATGGTCTCCGGATCCGCGTTCTTCGCGATCCTGAGGACCTCGAGACCACTCATTTTCGGCATCTTGAGGTCGGTGATCACGACGTCGAGGGACGAGGTCCTCAGGATTCGTTCCGCGGCCTCGCCAGAATCGGCTGTGAGCACCTCATACCCGCTGGGCTTGAGGACCGCCTCATACGACAAAAGGACATGCGGATCATCTTCAACGATAAGGATGGTTTCCGCCATTGCCGGTCTCTCCCGTCCACCGCCCTCACAAGGCAGGGATGTGGAAGCGGCTGGGTTAGCCCTGTGGTTCGCATGTGCGAACCACAGGGCCCCTCCGCTTACTTGAACACGGTGATCGGCGTGGTGGAACTGGTGATACCGAAGGTATCAGTCGCCACCGCGTACAGAGAGTGAGGACCTGCCGCAAGACCGATGGTGTGCCAGTTCACGGTGCCCGAGCAGGAGTTGCCAATGCAGCTCACCGTGTCAATAAGAATGCCGTCACCATAGACCTGAATAGAGCTCAATCCTTTGCCGTTCGCCGCCTGCACGCTGACTTTTGTCAGGTTCGTAAGCGTTGCGCCATTCAACGGAGCAGTAATAGAAACAATCGGATTGGACACGGTGACACTGACCACTGATGAGGTAGTGACGCTGCCCGCCGCGTCGCGCGCCACAGCGCTGAGGTTATGGGCCCCACTGGTAGTCGTGGTCGTGTTCCACGAGATACTATACGGCGCCGTGGTGAGCTCGGCACCGAGGTTGGCACCGTCCAGTTTGAACTGCACCCCGACGACGCCCACGTTGTCGGAAGCGCTCGCCGAGACCGTGATCGTGCCCGCGACCGTGCCGCCCGCCGCCGGCGCCGTCATCGAGACAGTGGGCTGCATGGCGTCGACCCCGGTCACCGTCAGGCTGGCCGTCGCCGTGTTGCCGGCGGCGTCCTGCGCGGTGACGGTCAGCACGTTCGTCCCAAGCTGGAGGACGATCCCGCTGGCCGTCCAGCTGGTCGTCCCGCTCGCCGTCCCGCTGCCGCCCCGGCTGTTGGCCCATGTCACTTGGGTCACCCCGACGTTGTCCGACGCCGTCCCCCCGAGCGTCAGGGGGGAGCTGCTTGTGCTGTACGTCGACGCGGTGGTCGGTGCCGTGATGGCAATGGTGGGCGCTAGGGCGTCG
>Ga0209055_1002486_pt1 | contig 11647 bp, 7 predicted proteins | sample GraSoiAngelo_110_FD_185875 | JGI IMG/M metagenome (GOLD analysis project Ga0209055, IMG submission 185875) | Grasslands soil microbial communities from the Angelo Coastal Reserve, California, USA - 14_0903_12_30cm (SPAdes) (version 2) | ecosystem: Environmental > Terrestrial > Soil > Grasslands ... | reverse complement strand
CTCACTCCGACACGCCAGACGCTGCTGGTGGATGCGGTGCAGGGGCTCGAGGGAGTCGAGGGCCGCGCTGAGCTGCTCCGCCACGCCGCCGCTGTCACCGCCGAGGACGAGATCGAGGTATTTCTGAGCAGCACGTGCCTGCTGCTGCATTTTCATTCGCGCACGCCCGTGGCTCGGGTCCTGGCGGGCTTGCGGGTGCCGACCGCTCAGCGGGCCGACGGGCACGTGATGGTCTTCGGCGCCTTCGACGACGTGCAGTGGACCGAGGATGTGGCGGCTTACGAGCACGCCATCCGCGAGGCGCTGCCGGGCGATGCGGGGGTGCGCGAGCTCTGGCTCGCGGGGATCGCCTCCCCGCGCGCGCACGACGCACTCGCCCAGCTTGGCTGGGAGATTCACGACGGGGTCGAAGCCTCGTTGGGCTGCGCTTCCAGCGAGGCCCTCGCCGGCACCGCAGTTCCGACGGGTCTCAGGCCGAGCGGTCGAGGGCCCTCAGCGCCTTGAAGCGACCCGTCGCGGAGAGCGCCTCGCGCGCAGCGTGCGCCGTCCACAGGGCGTTGCGGCGTGCCACGAACGGGCCGTGCAACAGCTCATCGAGCGAGCCGGCCCGGGCGAACAGGAAGCCCTGACCAGCGACGCAACCGAGCGCCAGGAGCGCCGCAGCCTGCTCCTCGAGCTCTATGCCCTCCGCCACGGTGTCGAGTCCGAGCGTCTCGCCGAGGGTCACCACCGTGCGCACGAGCTCCGGTCCGCTGTCCGAATTGGTCAGCCGGCTCACGAAGGAACGGTCGATTTTGAGGATGTCGATCGGGAAACGATGCAGGTAGGAGAGCGACGAGTAGCCGGTGCCGAAATCGTCGATCGCGAGCCGGACGCCGAGGGCTTTCAGGCGGCGGAATCGCTCGAGATTCGCGCCGCTGCTGGCCATGATGGTGCTTTCGGTGAGCTCGATGACGAGGTTCTCCGGCTCCAGTCCGGATTCACGCACCGCCTGGGTGACGTCGTGCACCAGATCGCCCTGCTCGAGGTGGCGGGCCGAGATGTTCACCGCGAGCCTCAGCGCCGATCCGCCGGCGATGGACTCGCGCCAGGCGCACATGTCGCGGCAGGCCTGCCTCAGCACCCAGCGGCCGAGCTCGGCGACGTGGCCGCACTCCTCCATCACCTGGATGAAGCGCGCCGGCATCAGTACCCCGGCCTCGGGGTGCCTCCAGCGCACGAGCGCCTCGACGCCGAGGATGCTCCTCGAGCCGAGGTCGACGATCGGCTGATATTCGAGGAAGAGCTCCTGCTGAGCGAGCGCGCGCCCAATATCCGCCTCGAGGCGCAAGCGCTCCTGCAGCAGGTCCTGCATCTGCGGCCGGAAAGTGATGTAACGGCTCTTCCCGGCCGCCTTGGCGTGGTACATCGCGATGTCCGCGTTGCTGAGCAACGCCTCGGGAGCGGACTCGCCGGCGGAGTAGGCGATGCCGATGCTCGCCGTGACCCGCAACGCCTTCCCGTCGAGCGCGAGCGGCGCCTGCAGTTTCTCGATCAGCGCCCCGGCGCTGCCCTCCACCTCCGCGACCGCGGCGACTCCCTCCAGCAGCACGGCGAACTCGTCTCCCCCGAGCCGCGCGACCGTATCGGAGGAGCGGCAGGCCGCGACGATCCGCTGGGCCACGTTGCGCAGAAGACGATCGCCGGCGTCGTGACCGAGGGAATCGTTGATGTTCTTGAAGTTATCGAGGTCGAGGAACATCACCGCAACGCCGCTCTTGTTACGCTGCGCGAGAGTCAGCGCGTGGTGCACGCGATCCCGGAACAGGCTGCGATTGGCGAGCTGGGTGAGGGGGTCCTGAAGCGCCAGTTGCCGCAACTGCGCCTCGAGCGCCTTGCGTTCGCTGATGTCGCGAAAATTGAGGGCCAGCCCCTGCACCGCCGAATCACGGGTGAGATTGGTGCCGACGCACTCCGTGAAGCGATGCTGCGCGCCGCGCCCGATACCGAGCTCCACGGGACCGATCGTTCCGGAATGGCTGGCGGCGACCTCGGTCAGGAACGCCTCGAGTCGTTCGCAGTCCTCTCCTGTCCAGAACTCGGTGAGGTCCCGTCCGATGATCTCGTCGGGCTTCGCGCCCAACATGCGCTCGCACGCGGGCGAGGCGAAACGCAGGATCCCCTCCGGACTGACAATCATGATCACGTCCGAAGCGTTGGCGATGAGCGAGGCGTATCGATTCTCCGCGAGGCGCAATACCACGCCCTGACGTGCCATGAAGAGCAGCATGAGGGCGAACACCATGGTGGTGGCCGAGCTCGCCGGGCGGCCGCTGTCGCCGAAATTCACGTAGACCACCACGACGAACGCGGCGAGCATCGCGGCCGAGGGAAGAACACGGGCGAGAGCGCCGGGTCCTTTCGGCCTTGCACGGGCCGGCGGTGCGGCAAAGTCAGCCAGCTGCTGGCGAGCGGCGGCGGCCACGGGCACGAAACACCAGAGATACAGGACGTCGTGAATTCCTCCCGGCAGGTAGGGGCCGCGCATCTTGGCGAGCGACCAGGTGAGGTCGCCGAGGAACAGGATCGCAAATCCGCTCAGGAGCAGCGCGTGGATGCGCGGCCTGCGCGCATCTTCGGCTCCGGTGAGCAACAGCACGCCGAGCAGCAGCAGCACGATGCAGTCGAGCGCGACGTACGCCTGACTCAAGCCTTCCTTGAGGAGGTTGACTTCGGCATGCAGCACCGGGTGGATCACGAGGAACCAGAAGAACGCGCCGAAACCCGCGACGAAGATCAACGCGTCCATTGACAGCTGCATCCACGACACGCGCAGGGTGGCGGCGCGCATCAGATAGAGCGCCGCGGCCGCGATGGCCGGATAGAACGCACAGAAGAAGAAGTCAGCCGGACCCGGGAACGGTTCGCGGTGCATCAGCCAGGATCCGGCTCCGATAGTGAGGCCGATGAAATACAGCGTGAGCGCAATCGAAAGACAGATCCAGGCGCTGCGGCCGGCACCTGGCGCTGCGCGGCGCGCGGTGGCGACGGTCATGACCAGGCCCGTGAAGGCGGCGGGGAGCATGACGAACATCCCCAGCCAGCGGTTGACCGTCGGTCCGCCGACCCCGCTGAGCAGGCACTCCGTACCCGCGACCGCGTAGATCACGAGCCCGAAGAACAGCCTGTCCACCCAACGCGGAAGGGCTGGGATCCGGATCGATCCGGCAGATGTTGAGGTCGTCATATCCACTAGGGATGACCGGGTGATTCCGTAGTTTCGATCGAGGCGGCGCTGGCGCAATAAGTCAGCAGGCAATTTGACGCGAAACTGCGTGGGGAGCCAGCGCAACCCGCTCGTACGTGACGCAGTTCTCGCCGCCCTGGCGGAAAACTGTGCGGCTGGTACGGATCCGGGACTTGGGTCGACACGGGCGCGGCGGCGGCGCATGATCCGCAGCGCAACGTCGGACGAGATTCCAACAATGAGCACTCTCTTCCGGCCCGGGGAATTCTACGGCGTTCCCCAATTTGGGTCGCATGGCGCCGGCTTCGACGTTCGCGCATCGGCGGCAACCGGATGCGAAGACGACGTTCAGGTCCACACGCATCGGGACGCGCACTTTGTTCTCGTGCTCTCGGGAACGTATCTTTCGAGCGCACGCGGCGCGCCCGAGCGTGCCCGACCGCCCGCACTGATCTTCAATCCTCCCAGCACCACGCACCGCGACCGGTTTGCCGGGGGCGTGGGCACCTTCGTAACGGTGTCCGTTCCCGGCACGAGCTTCCTCGACATCCGCACGACCGGTCGATCCGCTGCCGAGGCGGTGTGCCTGCGAGCCCGGAGCGCGCTCAGCGCGGCATTCCGCCTCGCACGAGAGTTGCGCGAGGCGCGCGATCCGCTGGTCATGGAGTCATCCGTGTGGGAGCTGGTTGCGCTCGTGGCGGCGGCTGGTTCCCAGGTCAGTCATCCTTCCGCCTGGGTGCTCCGGGCATACGAGGCGATCATGGACCGCTCGGCGCAGCCCCGCCTGGGCGTTCGCGACATCGCGGCGGAGTTCAATGTGCACCCCGTTCATCTCGCTCGGGCGTTCCGGGCGGTGTACGGCACTACCCCGGCGGCGTATCGGCGTGAGCGTGTTTCACCGATACAAGCTTCAGCCGATGTGGACCGATTAGAGTGCGGCTCGCCGTGAGATACGCGCCGCCCCGAGGGCTGCTGCTCGCCTGTGTCGGTGCAGGGCTCGGCTGTAGCGCTGAGCTCATGGGCGCGACCAGTCCCAGCCTGGATGACATCACCCCCGCGGTGCGCGCCGGGTCCTATCAGCAGATCACGAGTGTGGTCGTCGCGCGTGGCGATCGCGTGCTTTACGAGCAGTACTTCGACACGCTGGGCGCCGAAGCGCTGCGCAATACGCGCTCCGCAACCAAAACCATTACCGGGATGCTCATCGGTGCCGCGGTGGATCGCGGGCTCCTGCATGGCGAGTCACGCGTGCTGCCCTTCTTCAAGGATCGGCTGCCGCTGGCCAACCCGGACCCGCGCAAGGAGCAGATCACGGTCGAAGACTTTCTGACCATGAGCTCGCTCCTCGAGTGTGACGACGAGAACCAGTTCTCCCGAGGCAATGAAGAGCGCATGTACCTGGTGGAGGATTGGGTGAAGTTCACGCTCGATCTGCCGATTCGGGGCTTTCCCGACTGGCAGCCGAAGCCGGAGCAGTCGCCGCACGGACGCGCCTGGAGCTACTGCACGGCCGGCCCAACGACGCTCGGAGAGCTGTTGCAGAGAGCGACCGGACAACGCGTTCCGGACTTTGCGCAGGCCGTGCTGTTCAAGCCGCTCGGGATCGAGACGGTCAAATGGCAGTACCAGCCGCTCGGCGCCGCCATGACCGGCGGCGGGCTCCAGCTGCGCAGCCGCGACCTGCTGAAGCTCGGCCAGCTCTATCTCAATGGAGGGCGCTGGCAGGGCCGGCAGCTCATCTCGGAGGCCTGGGTACGTCGATCGGTGTCGCCGCACGCGAATGCGCGGGAGGACACCGACTATGGGTACCTCTGGTGGCTCCAGACCTTTCACGTCGGCGGACGAAACATCCCGACGTACGGAATGTACGGGACCGGTGGAAACAAGGTGTACGTCCTACCGGAGCAGGGGGTGGTCGTCGTCGTGACCACCACCAACTTCAGGATCGCGGGCGCCGGAGCACTGACCGATCGGCTGTTTACTTCGCTGATCGTGCCCGCCGTGTCGGGGCCTTGAGCGGGATCATCTCCCGCGGGGACGATCGTCATGATTTTCCGGCAGCTGTTCGATCCCACCTCGTCCACCTACACCTATCTTCTGGGCGACGCCGCCTCGGGCGAGGCGCTGGTGGTCGATCCCGTGCTCGAGCACTGGCAGCGCGATGCGGCCCTGCTGCGCGAGCTGGGACTCACGCCGGTTGCGACGCTCGAGACCCACGTTCACGCCGATCACGTCACCGGCGCCTGGTGGCTCAAGCGCGAGTTCGGTTGCGAGATCGCGGTGTCGGCCGCGAGCGGAGCGGAAGGCGCCGACCGGCTGCTGCGCCACGACGACCGGGTCTCTTTCGGCTCTCGGCACCTTCAGGTGCGCGCCACACCGGGCCATACCCGTGGCTGCCTGACGTATGTTCTCGATGACGCCAGCCTCGCGCTCACGGGCGATTGCCTCATGATCCGCGGCACCGGCCGCACTGACTTCCAGCAGGGCGATGCGCGTGCGATGTTCCGCTCGATCCGCGACCAGATCCTGACGCTGCCGGGAGAGTGCCTGATCTACCCGGCGCATGATTACCGCGGACTCACTGCGAGCAGTGTGGCCGAGGAGCGCCGGCTCAACCCGCGCATCGCGGACCGGGTTGGCGAGGGGGACTTCGTGGGCTTCATGAGCAACCTGAATCTGCCGCATCCGAAGCTGCTCGAGGTCGCCGTGCCGGCGAATCTCCGGGTCGGGCGGTCCGACGCGATCGGGCCTGCCGCGGCCGCCCCGCGCTGGGCGGCGCTGCGCTTCACCGTCGCCGGCATCTGGGAGATCGAGCCCGCCGCGCTCGCCGAGATGTCGGCGCCGGTGCAGTTGGTCGACGTGCGGGATCCCGAGGAATTCACGGGCCCCCTCGGGCACATCCGCGGAGCCAGGCTCATTCCGCTCGACCAGCTCGCGTGCCGGGTCGACGAGCTGTCACGCACGACTCCCGTGGTGACGATATGCCGCAGCGGTGCCCGCTCAGCTCAGGCGGTCGTGCTGCTGCAGCGGGCGGGGCTGGAACAGGTTGCGAACCTGTCCGGCGGAATGCTGCGATGGATCGCGGAGCACCACGCCGTCGAATCGACTCATCGATAGAAGATGTGGTTGCCGATCCTCGCCACGGTTTTTCGCGCGCTCGCCCACCCCGGACGGACGCTCGTTGCGTGATAGAACAAGGCGCCGGGCACGAGCGGCTCGTTGGTATCGTCGTACACCGCGGTCGCGATCGTCATCGCCTGCCTCCAGGCGGCGCCATCCTCGGGGGACAGCGTGCCGGACTCCGTCCATGAGAAGTCCGCAACGTGACGCCGGCGACCCGGATCCCACCGGGTCTCGTGGACCACTTCGCAGACCGTGTGCGGGAAGTGCTGTGCCTGAGTCCGGTTCAGGGTGACTTCCGCAACGGCATACTGACCCGCGATGGGCTCGCCGCGAGCTTCGAAATAGATGTTCTCGGCTAGGCAACGCAGATCGTTTGCGCGCCGCTGCGCACGGGTTGCCTCGCGCCGCACCGCCTCGACCGGGACGGCCTCGATGGGCGCTTCTTGCTCGTAGGCCAAATAGATGATGGCCGCAACCGCGAGGACCATCAGGCCGAGCACGGCGAGGAAGGCGATGTTGCCCTTGTCGCGGAGCAGCCAGGAGCCGGCGAGTCTGCGTCGCCACAGCAGCGGCCAGATACGCACTTCGTCGAGCAGCGATGTGAACATAATGAGACGGCGCTCTCCACGGGCTGTGATCCTTCCCTGTACACGCTAGCGAAGACGAAGCGAAGGTGCGTGAGCGCCATCCTCAAAGTTTCCGCATTATGTTGCGGGGCCCGTCACAAGATCGGGCGCGACCACGCGACTTGGCCGCTTTAGCTGTCATATTCCGAGCCGACAGGGGGAGGATGGGACGGCGAGCTGCCGCGCACTGCGGCGCGCGCACCCGCGGCCGGTCAGCAGAGAGGGCTGCCGTCGGTAATCTTGCGCTCGGGGACTGCGAGAATGATGGCGCCGTCTTCGCGGGCGAAGCCGGTCACGAGAACCTCCGACTTGAAGCCCGCCACGCGTTTCGGCCCCAGGCCGGTCGCACACACCACCTGACGCCCGACGAGCTCATCCGGCTGGTAGAGCGCGGTGAGCTGTGCGCTCGACTGTCTGATCCCGAACGGTCCGAAGTCTATCCAGAGCTTGTAAGCCGGCTTGCGGGCTGCGGGAAACGGTTGCACTCTCCGGACCGTCCCGACACGTATTCCAACACGCTCGAAGTCGCTCCAGGTCGCAACGCCCGTGGGTTCAGTGGTCATGCCGGCCCTTCCTGACTTTCCGCGCCCTTCACTCGGGCTGCGAGTTTGCGGCTTGCCCGCAACGAGCGCGCACGCGAACCGCAGGCTCATGCTAGCCGGACCAGGCTCAGAAGGTAACCGTCACCGTGCCGTACACAAAGCGCCCGAGCGGGGAGAAGGTCGCGACGTCCGCGTTGTTGTCCACGAAGGCGCGCGGCGCCAGCGGCGGCAGGCGGTTCGTGAGATTGTTTACTCCAAGCGCGAACGTGAGGATTCTGGCTTCATTGGCGTGGCTCAGGTGCCAGTCATACGCCTCACGCAGGTCCCACGTCGAGTAGCTGCTCACGGGGATCGGCGGAGTCGACGTTCCGTTCACGCCGGTATCGTCGGTCCCCGAGACGTAGGTGTTGTTCACCGTGATCTCCAGGTCCCGGTACCGCCAGTCCAGACTCGTGAAAAACCGGTAGGTGGGCAGCGTGCCGCCGAATCCGCCGCTCGCGCCGGCGTTGTTCGTCTTGCCGGCGTACTGGAGGAACGGGTGTCCGGGCTGGTCCTGGAAGTTGAAGGATTTGAAGATGGCGCCGCTCGTGGCGAGCGTGAACGTGCCGTAGCGATCCCACGGGAGAATGTAGTCGGCGGCGATGGTGTAGGAGCGCTCCTGCAACACGGCCAGGTTCTGGAACTGGTCGACCACGTACAGCCGGTTCGCCTGCGCGGGACTGCCTTTGCCGGTCGCGGGATCGGTCAGGAAGCGTAGCAGGTCGCCTGGGTTCACAAACGGCTGGCTCGCGCCGGCGGCGCCCGGGAAATTGTCGACCGCGATATTGTTGAAATAGCGCGACGCCGAGCCCAGCTGGTTCACGCTCGCCAGGATGTTGTTGAATCCCAGGCCGCCGGCAAAGCCGTACAGGTTGATGGACGAGAAGTCCACGGTGGCCGAGAGTCCGGGCACGAAGTGCGGCTTGAATACGACGCCGATCGAGCGCGATACCGAAGTGGCGGGCTTCAGGTTCGGGTTGTTGCCGTCCTCGCCGTTGAACGGCAAGCCGGAATAGTTCGGGCGCCCGAAGACACCGGCAATCACGGCCTCACCCACCTGGCGCGTGTCGATGGGGCCGTATTCGGCGTAGAGAGTGGGAGCACTGAACGACTTCGCGTAGGTGCCTCGTAGCGTCACCTGCTTGTCGAAAGGCTGCCAGCGGAAGCCGAGCTTCGGCACGGTGGAGCTGCCCGCGTCGCTGTAGCGTTCGCGGCGCCCGGCCAGGGTGATGTCGAACGACCGCACGCCTGGAACGCTCCACGAGGGAGCCGTGATCGGAATGCGCGTCTCCGCGAACAGCGCGCTGATGTTGCGATGGGCGGCGAACGGGTCGAAATTGAAGCCGAGGACCCACAACTGGGCGTTTCCGCCGGTGAGGTGGGTGACCGGGTCGGTGACTCGGCCATTCGCGTCGGCGTGCCCGGAGAGCGCCTCGCGCCGCCAGGACGCGCCGACCGCGAAGTCGACATCGCCGGCGGGGAGCTCGAACACCCTGCCGACCAGCTTGCCGTCCCAGGACGCGAGCTGACTCGTGGCGTTGATGCGCTCGGTGCCGAAGAGGTTGGCGAGCTGTGCCTGGCTCAGGCCGGCGCGCGCGAAGGGATCGAGCGCGGGCTGCAGGACCAATGAGTTCGAGGTGGAGCAGCACGCGTAGACCTGGCTATAGCCCCCGCCGGCCACCGCATTGCCGCTGGCGTCAAAGCCGCCCGCGATCGCCAGGGGTATGTTCGGCTTGTAGAGCAGATTCCCGACGTTCTGTCGGAAATCGCTCTCGCTGTAGACGACTCCGGTTTCCCACTGCCAGTGGCCCCACACCTTGCCCCGCAGTCCGAGGGTCGCACGCGATGCGTCCGTCGAGTCGTAGATCCCTCTCGGGTCGTTGAGGTCGGTGAACGTCACCCCGGCAAAGCTCGTCGTGAGCGGATTGAACGGCGCTCCCGCGGGGACCGTAGCCTTGAGGTTTGAAGGCAGCCACTGGGTGAAGTTCCGGCTGTGCGAATACAGCACATCACCGAAGAGCTCCACCTTCTTGTCGAACAAGCTCCTCGAGAGGCTGGAAACGAAGGAGTCCTGCTCCTGGGCCAGGAGAAGGGTCTGATAGGGTGACACGTCGAAGGCGCCGGCGACTGCACCCGGGGTGGTTGCGAGATAAGTGCCGTTGGCGATGAGCTGGTTCACCGAGGTGGCGGTCGCCGCGGTTCCTGTCGGGTTGGTCTGACTCGGCGAGCTCAATGCCGGCGCCAGAATGGCTCCGGGGCTCAGGCTGCCTACGTTTACAGTGCCGGGAAGGTTGGAGGTCCGTCCGTACAACGGGCTGGTGAACGAGCGCGTGTCCTGGAACAGGGGGTTGGTCTTCGAGTAGCTCCCGGTCGCGGTGATCCCGAAGCCGGCGATTTCCGTACCTCCGGTCAGGTACGCGGAGCGCTCCCGGTAGTCACCACTGGCCGAGCCGAAACGGCCGCCCGCCTTCACTCCCTGCGTGTCGGATTTCGTGATGAAGTTGACGACGCCTCCGATCGCATCCGAGCCGTAGAGGGAGGAGGCTCCGTCGGTGAGCACCTCGATGTGATCGATGGCGGCGGCGGGGATCTGGTTGACGTCGACGAAATTCTTGCCGTTGGTTCCGGCGACGCCATCGATCGCCACCCGCCGCCCGTTCACGAGGACGAGAGTCGGCAGGTTGCGTAACTGTACCTGCGAGCCGCCGCCGGTCCTCTGATTGTCGTTGTTGGCGTTGCTCGTCCCGGCGTTGCTGCGGCCCGCGAACGCGGGGACCGACTTGCGCAGAATCTCGAGTGCGTTGGTAGTGACGCCACTTTGCTCGAGCGCCTTGGCATCGAGCGTTACGATGGGGACCGCCACCTTGTCCGGAGTCGTCGGCAGCAGCGTGCCCGTCACCACAATCTGGACGAGCTCCGAGGTCTCACCCTGATCCGAGGCCTGAGCTCCGGGCTCTGCTGACCAGGCCAGAGTGGACCCGAGAAGGCCGACGCTAGCGAGCAGGGTGAGCGATTCGAAGATCCCGTGAGACCGGTCCTTCATGGTTTTCCCCCTCCGGGTGGACCTATGGCGTGCTACCGTACACGCCGAAGCTAAACCGAATCTGAAACGCCTCGAGATCTCCGCTCGACCGGACAGCAATCCGCATTTGCACGCACTTGCCCTGAAGTGCCTGCCGGATGGCGTGCACCGGGATTTAGATTGAATTCAGAAACGGATGTTAGCGTTGGCTCCGGATCGGCCCCGCAGGTGGTCCCAGTGAAGACTTGCTCGAGGTATGAGAGCTCGACGGCAGCCAGAGGATTTGTAACGGCCTCGTTGTGCGCCGCGCTCACGTACGGTTGCGTCACCGGCACACCCGCTCAGCCGCCGCGCGACGTGCCAGCGGCTTTTGAGCACGGCGCGACTTCAGGCGGCGGGCAGTGGCCGGCGCAAGACTGGTATCGCGGATTTGGCAGCGACGAGCTGAACAAGCTCGTCGAGCTCGCGGTCGCGAACAACTGGGATCTGAGCGCAGCCCGCGAGCGCGTCGCACAGGCCGATGCGCGCGCCCGCCAGGCGGGGGCGGCGCTCTTGCCGAGCGTCAGCGGCAACGCGAACGCCAACTATCTTGCGGGCAGTACGCCGAAGCCGCTGGGGCAAATGGGTTCCGGACACGAGCTCGATTGGTTCGCGATGCTCTCAGCCAGCTACGAAGTGGATTTCTGGGGCAGGAATCGCGCAACCGCCCGGGCGGCGCGGTTGTCGGCCAGCGCCTCGCGGGGAGAGCGGGATACGGTGGCCCTGACGCTGCTGGGCGGAGTAGCCGACCAGTACTTTCAGGTGCTCGCGCTGCGCGAGCGCATTGCGATTGCGCGCGCGAACTCGGAGGCGGTCAGTAGGGTTCTGGCAGCCGTGCAGGCCCGCTTCGACGCCGGAGTGGCCAACCCGGTGGATCTCGCCTCGCAGAAAGCCGCCTTCGCTGCCACACGCATCGTCGTCTCGGACCTCGAGCAATCGGAAGTCGAGGCGCGCGCCGCGCTGGCGTTGCTGCTCGGTCGGGCGCCTGAGAATTTCGATGTCGCGGGCAAATCACTCGATCCGCTCAAGG
>Ga0209055_1002481_pt1 | contig 11663 bp, 10 predicted proteins | sample GraSoiAngelo_110_FD_185875 | JGI IMG/M metagenome (GOLD analysis project Ga0209055, IMG submission 185875) | Grasslands soil microbial communities from the Angelo Coastal Reserve, California, USA - 14_0903_12_30cm (SPAdes) (version 2) | ecosystem: Environmental > Terrestrial > Soil > Grasslands ... | reverse complement strand
GACCCGCGCGACCACGGGATCGGCGGCCTGGTCCCGCGGCCGGCGGCCGAGCACCGTCACGGTGCCCTCGGTCGGCCGGAGCAGGCCCGCGGCCAGGTGCAGCAGCGTGCTCTTGCCGGCGCCGTTCGCGCCGATCAGCGCCGCCACCCGGCCCGGCTCGATGCGGAACGAGCATCCGTCCAGGGCCCGGGTGCGGTGGTACCGCTTGCCCAGGCCGACGGCCTCCAGGGCGTACGTCATGTCGCGACCTCCCTCGTCGTTTCGTGCAGGACCTGGTCGAACAGCGCGGCCAGCGTCCGCTCGTCGGCGCCCCGGCGCCGGGCCGTGGCGATCCAGCGCCGCAGCTCGCCGGCCAGCTGGGCGTAGAGAGCGCCCTCCTCGGCGGCCGCCGCCGGCGCGGCGACGAACGTGCCGGACCCCGATCGCATCGTGAGCAGCCCCTCCCGGTCCAGGTCCCGGTACGCCCGCAGCACCGTATTGGGGTTCACGGCGACGCTCGCGACCACCTCGCGCACCGTCGGCAGCTGGTCGCCCGGCCGCAGGAGCCCGGCCCGGATGGCGTGGCGGACCTGCGCCACGCCGGACCGGGAGTGGAGGTGGAACTCGATCATGAGAAAGTGCTAGCACTATAGCACTTTGGCGTTGGGGAGACGGGGCGTCTCCGCGGTGACCTGACCGGTGCATGCGACATCGTTCGATCAGCTCGCGCGGCAGGATCCGCTGTCGACAGCTCAACCTCTTCGGCCGCCCGGACACGTTGAAATGTCGACACTTCAACGCTTCCTGGCGGGCCTGACCCTGGTCCGGGCCGCTGACAGAGCACACGGCGGTCGTGCGCTCATGAAGGGCCCGACGCGAACCCGCCCCCGTCAGGTGGGGACGTTCGCCCTGCCCGCGCGCACCGTCTCGTCCTCGTCGTACTCCACGGTGTGGTCGGCCGTGGCCCGGTTCGGGATCAGCGCCAGCGCGATCAAGCTGACCACCGCGCAGCCGACCAGGTAGATCGCGATCGGCACGTCCGAGTGGAAGGCGGCCAGCAGCGCCGTCGCGACCAGCGGCGCCGGGCCGCCGGCGATCACCGATGCCAGCTGGTAGCCGATCGACGCGCCGCTGTACCGCAGCCGGCCCGTGAAGTTCTCCGCGATCAGCGAGGCCTGCGGGCCGTACTGGAGGTCGTGCGGGATCAGCGAGATGATCGCCGCGAGCACGACCAGCCCCGCCACCTTCGTGTCCAGGAGCGCGAAGTACGGGAACGCGATCACGGCGACCAGCACCACGCCGATCCCGTACACCAGTCGCCGACCGAACCGGTCCGACAGGTGCGCGGCCAGCGGGATCGTCACCAGCGACAGCAGCGCCGCGACGAACACCGACGTCAGCATGAAGTTGTTCGAGAACTTCAGCGTCTTGACCCCGTACGACAGCACGAACACGGTGAAGACGTAGAACGGCGCCTGCTCCGACATGCGCACGAACATGCTGAGCACGATCTCCCGCCAGCTGCGGCGGAGCACCTCGACCACCGGCTGCTCCTCGATGCGACGCTGCTCCAGCAGGCGGCGGAAGATCGGCGTCTCCGCGATGCCGAGGCGGATGTACAGGCCGATCAGCAGGAGGACGAGGCTGAGGATGAACGGGATCCGCCAGCCCCACGAGAGGAACGCGCTGCCGGACAGGTTGCTGAACACGAGCAGCGCGCCGTTGCCCAGGATCAGCCCGATGGGCACCCCGACCTGGGGCCAGCTCGCCACCAGGCCGCGGCGGCGGACGCTGCCCCACTCCATCGAGAGGAGCACCGAGCCGCCCCACTCGCCGCCCACGCCGATGCCCTGGAGCACGCGCAGCAGCGTCAGCAGGATCGCGCCCGTGATGCCGATCGTCCCGTAGCCGGGCACGAGGCCGACCGCGGCCGTGGCCAGCCCCATCGTCAGCAGCGTCGCGATCAGCGTGGCCTTGCGTCCGATGCGATCGCCGTAGTGGCCGAAGATGAGCGCGCCCACGGGCCGCGCCGCGAATCCGACCGCGAACGTCGCGAACGACGTGAGGGTGCCGGCCAGCGGGTCGCTGGTCGGGAAGAACACCTTCGGGAAGACGAGCGCGGCCGCCGAGCCGTACAGGAAGTAGTCGTACCATTCGATGGACGTGCCGATCGTGCTGGCGATGACGGCGCGCGGCAGTTGACGGCGCCCTTCCTGCTCCTGCATGGCTCCCCCTCCTCTCGGTGCTCCATCGGACCACTGCCCGTGTGGCCCGACACCCCCTGTGCTCTGACGTATAGCACCGCCTGCCGGGGGTGTCAAACTCCGGAGATCCCGGGCTCCTCGGCCGACGCGATCCAGGCGCCGCCGCCGTGCTCCGCGATCAGCGCGTCCGCCTCGGCCGGTCCCCACGACCCGCGTGCGTACTTCACCGGGCTCCCCTCCGCCTCCCACGCGCGGAGCAGCGGGTCCACGATGTGCCACGCTCGCTCGATCTCGTCGGGGCCGGGGAACACCGAGTGGCCTCCCTCCAGCACCTCGGCGAACACGTTCTCGTACGCGTCCGGGAGCGGCCCCCGGGCCAGCCGCCGGTACTCCAGGCTGAGGCCGGCGGGCACCAGCTCGAAGTGTGCGCCCGGCACCTTCGCCCCGATCCGCAGCTGCACCTCCTCGTGCGGCTGGAACCGGATCATCAGCAGCGTCGGGATGGGCGGTACCGGCCGGCCGGCCAGGTGCAGGTGCGGGGCCTCGCGGAACTTGATCACCGCCTCCGTCACCGCGCCCCGCAGCGCCTTGCCGGTGCGCACGAAGATCGGCACCCCCTGCCAGCGCCAGTTGTGGATGTTGAGCCGGGCCGCCGCGAACGTTTCCCGCCGCGATCCGGGCGCGACCCCCTCGGCCTCCTGGTAGCCCTCGTACTGGCCGCGCACCGCCGCGCTCGGGTCGAGCGGGCGCACGGAGCGCAGCAGGCGCGTCTTCGCGTCCCGGATGTCCGCCGCGTCGAACGTGGTGGGCGGCTCCATCGTCATCAGCGCCAGGATCTGGAGCACGTGGTTCTGGATCATGTCCCGCACGGCGCCGAAGTGGTCGTAGTAGCCCGCCCGGTGGCCGACGTCCAGGTCCTCGGCGGCCGTGATCTGGATCGAGTCGATCAGCAGCCGGTTCCACGCCGACTCGAACAGCGCGTTGCTGAACCGGAACGCGAGCACGTTCTGGACCGTGTCCTTGGCCAGGTAGTGGTCGATCCGGTACACCTGCGACTCGTCGAACAGCGCCGCGAGCTGGCCGTTGAGCTGGTGGGCCGTCGCCTCGTCCTCGCCCAGCGGCTTCTCGACGACGATGCGGCTGGCGTCGCCCCGGTGCGTCAGGCCGCTGGACGCCAGCGCCGAGAGGATCGGAGCGAACGTGCTGGGGGGCGTGGCGAGGTAGTAGACCGCCGCGTCGCGGCGCAGCGCCTGCAGCAGGCCGCCGTACGTGGCCGGGTCGCCGTAGTCCAGCCGCACCCAGTCGGCGTCGGCTGCGAGGTCGGTCCGGCCGGTCGTCTCGCCGACCGCCTGCCGGAACCGCTCGTTCGACAGGTCGCTGCGCCCGGCCCCGACGACGTGGAGCCGGGCCCGCGACGCGACCGCCCCCACTGCCGGGAGCACCTTGCGGCTGGCCAGGTCGCCCGAGGCGCCGAAGATCACGACGTCGAGGTCCGGTGCGGACCGGTCGGCGGTGACGTGCTGGGTGTCGCTCATCGCAGCTGCTCCTCTGTGGCATGACGCGCATCACCCCAGGGTGCCGCCTTCCCGGCTCCGAGGGTCGATCCGATCTACCGGTGCATCAGCCGCATCGCGTCCGCCACGAGCGCCGCAGGGGCGCCGGCCGGCAGCTCGATCTCCAGGTGTTCGGCACTGGCCCCGCGCCCCGTCGACAGTACGAAGCCTGACACAGGTTATCAGTGCGTTCACAGAGAACGCCGGTGATTCCCGGGCGTGCCAACTACGGCCTCCCATAGGCAAGCCTCCTGTACCATGTGCGCTCGACAGTAGTTGAGTCGGCCCGTGGAGGGGGGGCATGGCCGAGGCCGAGACGTACGGCGACTACGCGAAGCTCCGCGCCGGTCGGGGATGGCGACCAACAGCTTCTTCTGCCTGACGATCTTCGCCCAGATCGTGCTGTACGCCGGCGGCATGCTCGGCTACTCGCGACAGGGGATCGGCCTGCTGCTGGCGGCGGGGGGAGCGTGATGGCCGCCGCGTGCTGGCGCACCCCGGTCGAGGCGGTCGTCGCGGCCGCGTGGCAGGAGGCGCTGCGCCAGCCCCGGGTCGGCGTGGACGACAACTTCTTCGCGGCCGGCGGCCACTCGCTGCTCGCCGCCCGCGTGACCGCGCGGCTGCGCGCCGCGCTGGGCCTCCAGCTCCCGCACACCCTGCTGTTCGAGAACCAGACGATCGCGGAGATCGCCGCGGCCATCGAGCGGATGGGCGACTCGCTGCCGGCGGCCGAGCCGCCCCGCCGGCGCCCGGACGGGGCCGGACCGCCGCCCCTGTCGTTCGCGCAGGAGCGGGTCTGGTTCCTGGAGCAGCTCGCGGCCGGCAGCGCATACACCGTGCACGTGCGGATCTGGCTGCGCGGCCGGCTCGACCCACCGGCGCTGGAGCGGGCGCTGCAGCGGGTCGTGGACCGTCACGAGAGCCTCCGCACGTCGTTCCCCGAGCGCGGCGGCGCGCCGGTGCAGCAGGTGCACGAGCCCTGGGCGGTCGCGCTGCCGGTCGTCGACCTGACCGACCTGCCCGGGCCGGACCGCGATCCCGCCATGCGGTCGCTGGTGGATCGCGCGATCCGGCGCCCGTTCGACACGGCGGCGATCCCGCTCGCCCGCTGGACCCTGTACCGGCTCGCGCCCGACGAGCACGTGCTGCTCCACTCCGAGCACCACTTCGTCCACGACGGCTGGTCGTTCAACCTCTTCCTGGGCGAGCTGTTCGAGGCCTACCGGGCCGAGCTGGCGGGGACGGACGCGGCCCTGCCGCCGCTGCCGGTCCAGTTCGGCGACTTCGCGGTCTGGCAGCGGGCGTGGGCCGCCGGCCCGGAGGCGGCCGCCCAGCTCGCCTGGTGGCGGCGGACGCTGGCCGGCATCCCCGCCGCCCTGGAGCTGCCGACCGACCGGCCCCGGCCCGCCGTCCAGACGTACGCCGGCGACGCCGTCCGGGTGCGCCTGCCGGCCCGGCTCAGCGACGAGCTGCGGGCGCTGGCCCGGCAGGAGTCCGTGACGCTGTTCATGACGTTCGTCGCCGCGCTGGCCGCGCTGCTCGGCCGCTGGTGCCGGCAGGACGACGTCGTGCTGGGCTCGGCGCTGGCCAATCGGCGCTGGCCCGAGACCGAGCGGCTGATCGGCATGATGCTGAACACGGTCGCCCTGCGCGTGGACCTGTCGGGCGACCCGACCGCGCGCCAGCTGCTCGGCCGCGTCCGGGAGACCACGCTCGGCGCGTGCCGGCACCAGGACGTCCCGTTCGAGCGGGTGGTCGAGGAGGTGCGCCCGGAGCGGACGCTGAGCCGGAACCCGCTGTTCCAGGTCATGTGCGGGTTCCACGACGCGCCGCCGGCCGACCTCGACCCGCCGGGGCTGCGGGTCGAGCTGGAGGTGGCGCTGAGCAACGGTTCGGCCAAGTTCGACCTGAGCGTCACGGTGATCCCTCGGGCAGAGCAGGGCCGGCGGGACGCGGCCGAGCGCGAGATCACGGTCATCTGCGAGTACAACCGCGACCTCTTCGACCGGGCCACCGTCGAGCGCCTGGTCGCGTGCTACGAGCGCGTGCTGGCGGGGCTCGCCGCGGCGCCCGACCGCCCGGTCGCCGACATCGACCTGCTCGACCCCGACCAGCGACGGGCGCAGGCGGGGGAGTGGAACCGCACGGCGGTGGCGTGGGACGGCGGCGGCCTGCTGGACGAGTTCGCCGCCCGGGTCCGCGAGACGCCCGCGGCGGTCGCGGTCCGCTGCGGCGACCGCCGCCTGACGTACGCGGAGCTGGCGGCGCTGGCCGCCCGCGCCGCGGACCGGCTGCGGGCGGCGGGCCTGGCGCCGGAGGCGCGGGTCGGCGTGTGCGTCGAGCGCTCGCCCGAGCTGGTGGCGGCCCTGCTCGGGGTGATGGCGGCCGGCGCCGCGTACGTGCCCCTCGACCCGGGCTACCCGCAGGAGCGCCTGGAGCACATGATCGCGGACGCCGGCCTCGGCGCCGTGGTCACCCAGCGGTCGCTGCGGGACCGGCTCCCGGTGCCGGACGGCGTCCCGGTCCTGGACGTGGCGGCGCTCGCGGCCGAGGCCGGCGGGCCCCGCGACCTGCCCGCCGCGCCGGCGCTCGACCGGCTCGCCTACGTGATCTACACCTCCGGCTCGACCGGCCGGCCCAAGGGCGTCGCGATCTCGCACCGCGCGCTCGGCAACCTCCTGCACGCCATGCGGACCGGGCTCGGCTTCACCAGCGCCGACGTGCTGGGCGCGCTCACCCCGGTCTCGTTCGACATCGCGGCGCTGGAGCTGTTCCTGCCCCTGACCGTGGGCGCTTCGGTGGTCGTCTACGACCGGGCGGCGGCGCTGGACCCGTGGCTCCTCGCCGGCCGCCTCGGTCCCGATGGGATCACGGTGCTCCAGGCCACGCCCGTCACGTGGCGCCAGCTGGTGCGGAGCGGCTGGCCGGGCCTACCCCGCCTGACCGCCCTCTGCGGCGGCGAGGCGCTGCCCGAGTCGCTGGCCTCGGAGCTGCGTCCCCGGACCGGGGCCCTCTGGAACGTGTACGGCCCGACCGAGACCACGATCTGGTCCACGGCCTCGCGGGTCGAGGCCGGCCCGGTCTCGATCGGCGGGCCGATCGCCAACACGGTCCTCCACGTGCTCGACCCGCGCCTGCGGCCCGTGCCGGTGGGCGTGTGCGGCGAGCTCCACATCGGCGGCGCCGGGCTTGCCCGCGGCTACCTCGGCCGGCCGGACCTGACGGCCGAGCGGTTCGTGCCCGACCCCGTGTCCGGGACACCGGGCGCCCGGCTGTACCGGACCGGGGACCTGGTGCGGCGGCGGGCGGACGGCGGCCTGGAGTTCCGCGGCCGCGCCGACCACCAGGTGAAGGTGCGCGGCCACCGCATCGAGCTGGGGGAGGTGGAGGCGGCGCTGAAGCGGGACCCGGCGATCGCCGACGCGGCCGTCGCGGTGCTGGCCGACGGCGCGGGGGGCGACGAGCTGGCGGCGTACGTGGTCTGGCGGCCGGGCGCCGCCACCGGCGCGGCGCCCGTGCTGGCGGCGGCCCGCGAGATCCTGCCCGACTACATGGTCCCCAGCACCGTGACCGCGCTGCCGGAGCTGCCCCTGACCCCGAACGGCAAGGTGGACCGGCGAGCGCTTCCGCGGCCGCGGCGTGGCGGCGCCGCGGTCGCACTCCCGGCGCCGCCGCGGACGCCGGTCGAGCGGGCGGTGGCCGGGATCTGGCAGGAGGTGCTGGGCGCCGGCGCCCTGGCCGCCGGCCAGAACTTCTTCGACGCCGGCGGCCACTCGCTGCTGCTGGTGCAGGTGCACCGGCGGCTCCAGGAGGCGTTCGGGACGTCCGTCACGCTGGTGGAGCTGTTCGGCCATCCGACCATCCGCGGCATGGCGGAGGTCGTGGCCGGCGGCGCCGGGGCGGCCTCGCTGGACCGGCGGCGGGAGCGGGCCCAGGCCCGGCGCCGGCGCCTGGCCAGCGCGCTGGAAGGGGGAGAGGGGGGTGGCTGAGCCCGAGGGGTCCGGGCTGGACGTCGCCATCGTCGGCCTGGCGGCCCGGTTTCGCCGGCGCCGCCAGCGCCGCCAGCGCCGCCAGCGCCGCCGCCTTCTGGGACGGGCTGACCCGCGGCGTCGAGTTCGTGCGCGACCGGTCGCGGGAGGAGCTCCTGGCCGCGGGCGTGCCGGCGGGCGTGGCGGCCCGGATCGGCGAGCTGCTCGAGGCCCGAGCGGGACCGCCTACAGCGCCTTGAAGTAGCGGGCCACCGGCAGCAGGGTGTAGCCCGCCTTCTCGTAGACGCGCCGGGCCGGCGCGTGGCCGGGGTCGCCGCCGGTCTCGATCATGCCGACCGCCATCCCCGCGTCGCGCACGCGCTCGGTCGCGAACTCGGTCAGGATCGTGCCCGTGCCCCGGCCCTGGCCGTCGGGATCGACGGCCAGCATCGCGATCTCGCCGATCATCCGCTCCCGGTGCAGGCGGATGGCCACGAAGCCGAAGACCCGGCGCTCGGCCTCCGCGACCCAGACCCGCAGGGCCGGGTCGCCGAGCGTGTCGCGGACCGCCCGCGCCTGGTCCGACCGCCAGTCGGCGTGCAGGCGGCCGAAGATCTCGGGGCCCAGGACCCCGGCCAGCGAGTCGAAGACCGGCGCCCAGGCCCGCAGGGACAGGGCGACGACGGCCTCCTCGTCCCCCGGCTCATACCTCCGGATCCGCGCGTCCATCAGCCGGCCGCGTTCAGGAGGCCGCGGCGCCGTCCGGCGCGCGGTGCAGGCGCAGCACGAACACGCTGCCCTCGCCCGGGGCGCTGCGCTCCAGGACCAGCTCGCCGCCGCTGAGGGACGCCAGCTCCTGGCTGATCGTCAGGCCCAGGCCCAGGCCGGCCGACGTGCGCGCGGGCCCCACGTCCACCCGGTGGAACCGCTGGAACACCCGCTCGTGCTCCTCGCTCGGGATGCCGTGCCCCTGGTCCAGGACGGCCACCTCGACCGCCTCGCCGTCCCGCACCTCGACCGTGACGTCGGCCGGCGCCGGGCTGTAGGTCAGGGCGTTGTTCAGCAGGTTGTTCAGGATCAGCGCGACGTGCGCCCGGTCCGCCGTCGCCGCGTGGTGCCCGCCCCGCACCCGGGTGGAGAGCCGGGCCCCCTCCAGGCGCGCCCGCGGCCGCACCCGCTCCAGCGCCTCGGCGACCTCGCGCACCATGTCCAGCTCGTCCGCGGCGTGGGGCAGGCCGCCGCCCTCCAGCCGGGCCGCCACGACCAGCAGCTCCACCAGCGACTCCAGCTCCTGGGCCTTGCCCACGAGGGTCTCCACCGCCTCGGCCCGGGTCCTGTCCGGCACCGGGTACGTGCCGTCCTCCAGCAGCGACAGATAGCCCCGGATCACCGCGAGCGGCGTCCGCAGCTCGTGCGCCGCCAGGTGCATGAACCGGCTCCTGACCTGGTCGGTCTGCCGGGCCTCGTCCAGCCGCCGCGCGTTCCGGAGCAGCAGGCCCACCAGCTTCGCGAACGGGAGGAGCGCCTCCCCGTCGGCATCGGTGAACGGCTCGTCCCGGGTCCGCCCCAGGCCGAGCAGGCCCCAGACCTCGCCCCCGACGATGATCGGGCAGGAGATCGCGTACCGGAACCCGGCCCTCCGCGACCCGGCCGTGGACGGGCCGCCGCGTCCGGATCGCCTCGGCGCCCATCCGGCTCCGGGCCAGGGGCCGCCGCCGCTCGTAGGGCAGGTTCGACCGGTTGTCGTGCTCGACGACCAGGTCGTCGCCCTCCAGCCGGGAGATGTTGCCCCGGTCCGCGCGGAGCGCGGTGACGGCGAGCAGCCGCGCGCGCTCGACCATCTCCTGGAGCTGCTCGGTGGACCCGATCTCCTCCGCCGCCTCGATCGCCCGGACCAGGCTGTGCTGCAGGCGCTGCTCGGCCTCCGCCAGCTCGGTCTGGCGCCGGGCCGCGCCGATCGCCAGCCCGGTGACGCGGGCGATGCCGGTCAGCAGGCGCAGGTCGTCGCCGCGGAACCCGGCCGGGTCCGCCGTCGCCACCGCCAGCAGCCCGAACGCCTGGTCCCCGACGTCCACCCGGGCCACGGTCCAGGCCGCGATGCCGCCCGGCGCGGGCCCCTCGGCCCCGGTGGGCAGCAGGTCGGCCACCGGCAGGATGCGCGGCCGCCCGTCGTCGAGGACCTGGAGCGCGGCGGGCGGCAGCCGGAGCCGCGTCAGGCCCGTGTCCGGGTCGATGCAGGCGGCCGCGTCGCCATCGGCCGCCAGCACCGTCTCGGCGCCGGCCGACACCCGGATCAGGAACGCCCCCCGGGCGGGTCCGCGGCCGTCGGCCGGCAGCGCGCCCGAGGCGGCCCGGACGGCCTCCTTCGCGACCCGGCGCTGGTCGAACGAGCCGCCGATGAGGTCGGCCGAGCGGAGCAGCACGTCCACCTCGTGCTCGCGGGCGCGCCGGGCCCGGGCGGCGCCCGCCACCGCCACCCTGGCCACCGCCGTCACCAGTCCGACCACGACCAGGTGGCCGCCGGCCTCGGCCGGCTCGAGCCGGCCGAGGCCGACGCCCAGCGCCTCGACGGCGAGCACCACCGCCAGCACCGCGACGAGCGCTCGCGCGCCCAGCGCCCGGCTCGCGACCAGCACCGGGAGCAGCACGAGCGCCCACGTGCCGAACGCGTCGTCCGGCAGGACGAGGTCGGCGCCGAGCGTCACCGCGGCCAGCACGATCAGCAGGAGGGTCCACGGAAGCTGCGCCGGGCCGTCCGCGGCGGCTTGCGCGCGCGTCAACCGGCGCAGCCAGGACGGCGGCGGCCCGTCGTCTCCGATCTCAGCGACCACGGGTCGCACGAGGCCTCTCTCCTCTCCAGCCACGGCTCGCTGCCGATTGAAGCACAGCGCGGTGGAATCGCGCCGTCCTCGACCGTGATGGCCGGCGCGCGGCTGAGCCTGGCTCAGCCGCGTCGAATCAGTGGATGACGGGCGACTCCCGGCTCACCCGCAGGCCGTCCGACTCCATCTCCTCGACCGTGCCGTCGAACGAGGACATCGCCCAGGCGACGAGCCGGGGATCGACGCCCACGCGCGGCTGCCGGGCCGCGCCCGGGTAGATCTGGATGGACGCGGCCATCTGGCGCGACCCGGTGCGGCGGAACAGGCTCTCGAAGCCGGCGCCGCAGTAGTCGCAGCGCATCCGCGCGGCCATGGCGCTGCCGCTGATGTCGCTGCTGCCGACGACCTTGCCGACCTGGCAGAACCTGCACTCAGGTGGTTCCGGCATCCCTCACCTCCATGCGCCTCACCGTCAGCACTGCGCCGTCACCGTACAGATGCGGCGGGGCGGGTTCCATGGGCAGTGTGTCCCGCGTCGCCGCGCCGGAGTCCCGGAGGCGGCGTCAGCCGAAGCGGTGTGTCCGGCCCGGCCGGCGGCCTATGATCCAGGCGTGCAGGAGCCCCAGGTCATCGACATGGAACGCCTGCGGTTCAGCCCCACCGCGTGGCTGTTCGAGGGGGTCAAGTTCGGCGGCATCCAGGCGACGAGCTTCATCGTGGCCACGCCGCCGGGGCGGGGCGTCGGCCTCCACGTGCACCCGTACCCCGAGGTCTTCATCGTGCTGAAGGGCGAGGCGACGTTCCGCATCGGCCAGCAGACGATCGAGGGCCACGCGAACCAGGTCCTGATCGCGCCGGCGCAGACGGCGCACGGGTTCACGAACACGGGCACGGAGCCGTTGAGCATCGTCAGCATCCACGCGAGCGACCACCTGGTCCAGGAGTTCCTGGAGGACTGACCGGGGCCGGGCGCTGTTCACCCGGGTCGGCCTGAGGGGCGGACCCGGGTGCTACGCGGCCCGGCGCGGGCGCCGGCTCCGGTATCGCGGCCGGCCCGGGCGGGTCCGGGCCGGAGCCGCCGGCACGGCCGGCCGGGGCCTCGCCGGAGCCACGGGCGCGGCCGCCGGCGCCGGCGCG
>Ga0209055_1002478_pt1 | contig 11667 bp, 10 predicted proteins | sample GraSoiAngelo_110_FD_185875 | JGI IMG/M metagenome (GOLD analysis project Ga0209055, IMG submission 185875) | Grasslands soil microbial communities from the Angelo Coastal Reserve, California, USA - 14_0903_12_30cm (SPAdes) (version 2) | ecosystem: Environmental > Terrestrial > Soil > Grasslands ... | reverse complement strand
ACTGGATATTGGCCTGCATCTGACGCTGGTGGAAGAGCAAGCCGTGCTGGGGCGCGAGGGCTTACCGACCCTGGTCGATGAAACGGGCCGGTTTCCCCGTACCAGTAGTGAATTTTTTAGACGCGCTGTTCTCGGGCGCATCAATTGGACTGAGGTCGAGCGTGAAATCGCGGCGCAGATCGCGCGTTTTCACAAGACGGGATTGCAACTTTCCCATCTTGATAGCCACCAACATCTCCACATGTTCCCGCCTGTTTTCCAAATCGTTAGGCGGCTTGCCCGCGGGATGGATAATGTTTGGATTCGCAATTCTGCTGGCCCCTGGAGAAAATTGCCGGATGTCCGAATGGGACGGTGGATACGGCTGCTTGGTTTAAACCTGACCTGTCTGTCAGCCCGAGCTTTGCACGGCCGGCCTCTGCCGCAAATGCCGGATGGTATGTACGGATTCGAAGTCAGCGGGTGCTTAACACGCCGCGTGCTTGAACAAATACTTCGGAAAATTCCTGATGGCCTGTACGAATTGGTTTGCCATCCCGGCGAAGATGATGTTGATACGCGGACGCGATACAGTCATTGGGGTTATCAGTGGGCTGAGGAACTGAAGGCTCTGACCGCGCCCGAAACACAAGTGGTTCTAAAGGAACACGGAATTGCGCTGACCTCGTTCGCGCGGGCGTTTGGATACAAGAGCGACTTAAAGTCTGAATAAATTGTGTCGTGGATCACAAGCCGTAAACTGAACCTTTCCGGTTAGTCGCAAGCTCGGTACACTTGGCATCTCACTGACCGGTGGCGATGCTCCTTACTCTTAAGAATTTGTTGGCTTCATCTTTCCACGCAGATCAGGCTCGCGTTCTATGATCGAGGAGCACAACGGTTTCGATCGCGTCGTGATTTTAGGTGATGAATCGGCCAATTGGCAGATCGCCGGATTGCGCCAGCTTGATCGGCTCGTGCTGGGGCTCGATGAATTTGCCAAAGCAATGGGAACGGCAAACAAGATTGAGGTTGTCGTTTTCTGGAAACCCGAGATTCCGCTTTCGGAGCGATTGTTGCCCAAACACCAGCGAATCACGCGTGTTCGGTTAACCGAAGCTTCCGGTTCGATTGAACCGGAAGCACGCGTTGTCGCTACTCGCTTGTTCATCGCGCGAAATGCTTTGTCGAAGTTCTTTTCAACGACGTCCCCGGTGAAGATCGAGCAACCGATTGTCGACCTAACGGGAGCGTGGCCACGACTCTTCGAGCAGTTCGAGAGAACTTGTCGAAGCGCGACCCGCGCTGAGGAAGAGGACTGGCGTTTTCTCGCGCAGCCAAGCGAGATTGTCGCCAGCGAAAAACAGCTCCTTCGCCACATCGGCAAATCGCAGGACGGAATAGTTTCGAAGTTTTTGAACCGCCCGATCTCACGTGTAATCACGCGGCTTCTCCTTAAGCTGCCGATTACTCCCAACGCTTGGACGATGTTGACCTTCGCGCTCGCTCCTGTGGCTTTTGTGTTTTTGGTGCGCGGTGACTACACCGGGTTCCTGGCCGGGACTGCACTCTTCCAATTGATCAATATTTTGGACGGATGCGACGGCGAGATTGCGCGCGCCAAGTATCTCGATTCGGAACGAGGCCGGCGCCTCGACGCCTTCTGCGATTTCGTCGCCAATCTGATTTTTGTTCTCTGCCTGGGCGTCGGTCTCTTCCGGCAACCATCGGTGAGCGCAAACATTGGCTTCGTTTATCTGCTCGAGAGCTTGACCACGTTCTTTTTAATGGCGCGCGGCCTTGGCCGTTACCTGATGCCGCTTCTCGCTCGCGATACCACGCGTGTAGTCTCGCGCCGGCAGGAAGACTTCAACGTAGCAGAGCGTTTTTTCGGTCGCGCGCTGACCGCTTTCATTTATCAAATCACCCAGCGCGACGTGATTTATTTTGTGTTTCTCCTTTTGGCGATCGCCGGTCGCGCGTCATGGATTCTGCACATTGTTTTCGCCTTTTCCGTGATCACGCTGCTCTTCAGGCTGTTCAGGAGGAGTTGGCGGCTGGCCGCAGAAATACACTGCTAATGCTGGTCGATGATGATGATCGCGTTTACCCTCGAGATGCGCTCGAAACTTATCTCTATTACAGCGAGCTATTACCCGGGGCGGCACTCTGTTTTCTGGATTTGCGTGACGCCAAGATGCATACCTAAGCATTCGAGCAAGGCGCGTCTGGCTTGATACAAACTGACGGAAGACACCTGCGACACCTAATATGACGGAACCTTTTCGCCCGCCGTTATTAATCGTCGCAGATTCGCCGGAGGCGTTGACGGACCTGTGCGGCATCTCGTTGCTGGAACGAATGCGTCGCATCGCACTGCACCTCGGTTTTCGCGAGGCGATGATTTTGTCCAACTCCGTGAAGGCGGTGGCTACGCACGTTGCTAACGAGTCGTGGCATCGTGCAGATGTGTCGCTCACATTTCGGGAGCGCACCGGTGCGAAGGTCACGGTTGGCGATGTTCTAGATTGCCTCGCTGCACTGAGGGTCGCCTCCGACGGGCGGATCCTAATTGTATTCGCCGGTTTTTGTTGCGATGAACGTCTGCTGCGCTCGCTCGCCGGCGCACAGACCACCTCCGCTCTCATCGATTCGGATCCCCCATCGATTATTGCGCCGCTTTTGGAAAATTCAGATACCCATTCTTCCGGCCGGCTTTTGTGTGCGGCTCTGCTCTCGAGCGAATGGCTTTCGCGGAAAAATCGCGCTGGCACACTCGTGGAAGAGATTACTTCGGATACGATGGCGGGTCGCATAGCGCGCGTCGATGCTGCTCGACAGCAAGCATACGTCGGAAGCATGCGCAAGAGTGTGCGGCCGGTCTTCTTTCCAGCTCCTTCGCTCGAGCGCCGTCCGCTGGCCGAACGTTTGCTGCGTGACGCGACACAAAAAGGTGTCCTTGATTTTCCGGCGCTTGTGCACGCACCGATTGAGAAGTGGCTGGTTTCGCATCTCTGTCGAACGACGATCACTCCGAATCAGATCACGCTTGGAACCGGAGTTCTCGGTCTAGGCGTGACGCTGCTTTATGCCTGCGGGTATCTTTGGGCTGGAGTGTTGCTCGCCCTCGTTATTGGAGTTCTCGATGGCATTGATGGCAAGCTCGCACGTTTGAAAGCGCAAACGACCAAGCTTGGAAAGAGAGAGCACGACCTCGATTATTTTGTTGAAACGTCGTGGTGGATGGCGCTGGCGTATCATTTTCATGCCACCGGTCAAATTCGTTACGCTTACGTAATTTTCTTCGCTTTCTTTGCCTTCGATAGGCTGGAACGCGTGGCCAAACAAGCCGTTCAGCGACGAATTGGTCGAAACCTGGATGATTTCACTCCATTTGATCGTCTCGTGCGCATGGTCGCTGGCCGCCGCAACATTTATACCTGGCTATTCACCCTTTTTCTTGGCATTGGGGCCCCGGCAACTGGCTTCATTTGGCTCTGTTTCTGGGGGGTGGCGAGCGCGGCCATCCACATCTTCCGTGCGTTGCAAATCGGCTGCACCAGCCAGGATAAAGTTGCGCCAACGTCAACTCCGTCGTGAAAGAGGCTTGGCTTGCGGTTGTCGATCTAACGCTAGTTAAGAAATCGAACTTCGCGTGCCGCGCGGGTGGCTGGCGACGATGCGGCCATCTTTCATCTCATGGATCCAATCGCAGGCTTCGGCGATCGCGGGATTATGCGTGGCCAGAAGCAGAGCTTTGCCGCCTTTTTGGACGATATTTTGCAGCAGTTCAAACGCGCGCTCCGAGTTGGCAGTATCCAGATTGCCGGTCGGTTCGTCCGCCAGAATGACTCGAGGATCATTGGCGAGAGAACGCGCGATAGCCACGCGTTGTTGCTCGCCTCCGGAGAGATGACGACTTGGTCTTCGCAATTTGTCTCCCAAGCCAACCGCCTGTAGCAGGTCAGCGGCGCGTTCGCGCATCTGTGCATCGGAAAGCTCGCCAAGCTTGCGCATTGGGATCATTACATTTTCCTGCGCAGTGAAATCCTCCATCAGAAAATGGAACTGAAAAATGAAGCCGATGAACTTGCTGCGCTTGTAGGCCAACTCATCATCGCTCAGCTGAGCCACCGGCTCCGATTCAATTGAAACGCGGCCGGCGTCAGGCAGGTCGAGCAGCCCGAGAATGTAGAGCAACGAGCTTTTGCCGCAACCGGACGGGCCGACAACGGCGTGGACGCTCCCAGCCTCGACCTTCAGCGACACACCGCGTAAGGCGTGTACGCGTTCTTCCTCTTCGCCAAGGTAGCGTTCGACGGCTTCGCAACTGAGGCAAACGTCCGAGTTCATCGTGAACCTCGTATCGTGACCACCGGCGGCAACTCAGCGGCGCGGCGCGCGGGGACATAACTCGCGATGAACACCGCCAGAATCGCGAGCAACGTTGCAAAGACGTAATGGCGCCAGTCCCATGTTACCAGAAAGTAGTTCGTGTAAAGCAGACCGCGGAGACGAATGGGAATGTGCGACACGCCCCACGTCATCAATGCCCCGAGCGAACAACCAAGCAACGACCCAGCGGCGGCGATCAGCGCGCCTTGCCACAAAAAAATCGAGGAAATGTCGATGCGGCGGTAACCCATCGAACGCAAAATCGCGATCTCCTTGATTTTCGCGAGCACGGACATCGTAAGGACATTAAAAATACCGAAACCAGCCAACAGAATGATAAGAGACACCGTGATCGCGACCGACATTCTCAAAGTCAGAAAAAGTTGCAGTGTGCTCTCCTCGCGTTCCTGCCAGCTCGAGGCATCGTGTTGAAAAAGGGTTTCGAAGCGGCTGGCCAGCGCAGGCGCACGATTCGGATTACGAAGTTTGTATATGATCATCGACGCGCCGGAAGGTTGCTGGAGAAGGGCCTGCGCCACTCGCGCATGGGCGTAAATCCGAGTCGCATCAATCGAGCCAATGCCCGCGCGCGCGATTGCGGCAACGGTGAACCGCCAGTATTCGCCGTTGGGTGCCAGCAATTGCAGTGTGTCGCCGACGCCAGCCTGAAGTAGCTCTGCCAGGCGCGAACCGATAATGATCGAGCTGGTGTTGTTGCGAAAATCATCAAAGTTGCCGTCGACTAATTGGTGAAGAATATCGGTCGTCTGCGCGTGCAGGGCTGGATCAATGCCGTAAAGATCGACAGTAGCGTTCTCAAATCCGGCGCGAGCGCTAACGGTTCCGCGGAGGACCGGCGAACAAGAAACGACATTAGAAAATTGCCTGCTTACCCGCATGATCTCATTGGGGTTGCTGATGCCTTCAAAATAGAGTCGACGTCCCATGTTTGCTTTGGAGCCTTTCGCCGAAACCATGAACGGTTCGTAGCGCGGCCGGAAACGCGATTTGATCACCAGCGCCCCATTACTGCCGATGGTTGAGTCGATGAAATAACGGGCGAAGCCCTGCGTCTGCGCTTGCGTGCAGATAAAGATGGCGACGCCGAAAACCACGCCGCTAAGGCTCAGAAGCAACGCGCGTTTGCGGTGCGTTAAAAACCGTAGCGCAATATACAGCGGCGGCGTCATGGCGCCTTCGGCGGGGGCGGTGAACTGACCATTCGCTGCCGCACGGTTTCGCCGGAGTGGAATTTGTCCTGGTCGGACACGATCACGTGACTGCCTTCCTCCAAGCCATTGGTCACCTCTGTAAAATCCAGGGTACGAAATCCGACCCCGACTGTGCGCGAATGCACGATGCCGTGCTTCACGATCAAAGCTTGATCGACAAGGAGGGCGCGTGTCGGCACCAGAAGAGCGTTGTCATGCGTCCCGGTGATGATGTTCATTTCGCCCGTCATTCCCGCCATTAAATTGTCGGGGGGATTTTCCATCTCCAGCACAACAGTGTAACGCTGCGTGGTTGGATCGGCGGCAGGTTGAACTGACGTGACTCGCGCGGTGAAACTCCGTGTGCGATACGCGTAGAGCTGCACCTTCGCTTTCATTCCCGGTTTCACTTCGCCCACGTCCTCCTCGTTTACCTCGCCGCGAACGTAATTTTTGCGTGATGACACAGTGAACAGCTCGTTGCCGTCTGACACCAGTTCCCCATCAATTGTCTGCACGTTAGTGAGAAGCCCGTCGATGGGCGAGCGGACTTCCGCGCTCTTCATCTGGGCTTCCAATTTTTTCGTTGTTTCCTCGAGCGAATTGAGATTGCGGTCCCGCTCGATCCGCTCCGTCTCCACTGCGCCGCGCAACCGGTTTGCTTCGCTTTTTGCCTTTTGATATTCAACTGCGGGGACATTGCCCGAGCCAACCACTTTTTCGAGTCGCTGCAGATTGTCTTCGGCCGCCTTGAGCAACTCCGCTGAGGGCAGCGGAAGCGCAGCGCGATCCACGGCCGCCTGCAAATCGGTGCGCGCTTGTTTCAGCTGTCGCGCAGTTTCCTCGTCCGCGATCGTCGCGAGCAACTGATTCTTTTCCACGTTCTTGCCGATCGCGCCGCGTCCGGCGGAGAAAGGTTCCCCCAGTTGGATAAAGCCGTCGTTTTGCGCTCGAACTCGCACAACAAATGCCGGTTCAATCCGCACCGTCCCGTAAACGGCGGAGATCGCTGTGCCGCGGCGAACGGCGGCCACCTCCGCAACGGGCATTAGAAAGTAATACGCCGCCGCAAAAACCAGCACGAGCGCTGCACCGCCAACCCACAAAACCCTTCTTGATTTCGGCAATTTCAATTTGGACGACTAGTGTGATGTCCCTGATGTTTTTTTGCAATAAACCACCGCTCACCCTGGTGGTCTCTGGTCCAGTTTCGGCGGCTGCTCAAACGAGCGTTATTCCCAAGACAGCCAGGCAATGGCACGCGTTCGATCTGAAATGTTATGGCCTGTCCCGTAACCAAAAATCTACACAGTCGGCGCCAATTCTGCCGGGTCACCGAGCCCGGCTACAATTATCGCGACGGCGGAGTGTCGTAGGAAAATTGAAAATAGCGGCCCGTAACACGGTCCCACTCGGCTCTGGCCAAATTGTGTTGGTAAGTGGCATCCAGCAATCCGCTTTTCGTTTCCAGCAATCCGCTTTGCGTGATTCGATATTCTAGCGAAGAGACCAGACCGCTAGCCACATTCTCCTGGACCACACGCGCGCTTTCCTCTGCAGCCGCCGTCGCAGAGGCAAGCGATCTCTCGCGTTCTTCAGTTGTTCTAAGATCGTTTGCAATACGCGCGAGCGCGCGCGGGATGTTCGCCTCGAGTTTTTGGCACGTCAGCTCGTTTATTTCTCGTGCCGAACGCGCCTTCAGGACCGCGCCCCCGACTTTACCATTATCAAAGACGCGCCAAGTGTATGCAGCCCGCTCGCGGATCTCTGACCCAATAAAGTCCTGGGTCCTGCTCGTTGATTCCTGGCGATGGATGCCTGTGACGGGGACCCAGTCGCCGCGAAGGCCCCCAGTCGCCTCGGGATAATAATCGGCCGCTATGATGCGCTCATCTTCGTTGGCGGCGCGCACAAACAATCGCGCGAGTTTGACATCGGCCCTCCTCTCCAAGGCCGCCGCCGTTTCGAAATCAAGATCGACGTGCATCGGCATAAACTCCAGCTCGCCTTCAGGCGCGGGCAGTGTTCTCTTGGCAGGATCGATGCCCATTGCCTGGGCCAACTGCAATTGTGCATCCAGGTACACACGCCGTGCCGCCGCAATTTGTGTTTCCAATTCAGCGGCCGGGATCGTTGCGCTCGTGAATGCACTCCGATTGGCCAGCCCGGCTTCGTAACGGTTTTTCTGAGTGGCTGCGTTTTCCTGCAATCTTTGCTGTTGTTCTTTGCGGATGGACTCCAGCGAGCGGTTGTAAAGTGCTGCGTAAAACGCGAGGCGCGCGGTATGTAGCTGTTCCACGACGGCAACATTCAATTGCTGTTGGGCGATCAAAATCCCGACATCGCCGCGTCGCAGCGAGTGTGGCACGGCAACATTGAACAGAGTCTGGTCGAGCGCACCGCGCCCGACGCCGAATCCTTTGATTCCGCTTTCACCGGCCCGATGACCGTACTGAAGGCCGGCTGGCACGCCTACTTCGGCGCGAGGCCAAGCCACGGAACGAAAAACAAGGCGTTGCCCGGCCGCTTGCTCGAGCCCGGCTTTGGCTTCCTGGATGGATGGATTGTTTTCCAGAGTGGTTTGGAGAACACGTTCAAGGGTGATGGCGCTGGTTCGGTGCACAAAACAGATCAGCAGGAAAAGGAGCAGGAGGAACCTCACCCCACCACCAAGTGTCCGCTTTTGGAAGCGCATGCATCTTGCATGCAGTGTTCGGCATCTTGCCGAACGCTGCCGCGTCGGCAGGATGCCGACGCGAACACGCTGGAAGCGTGCGCTCCCCGGAAAAAGGAAACGTCGTTTCATCGCTGGCCTAATTTCTCCGGCGGCTTAGCTATGTCGGCAGCCTGCGTGCCGCTGTGTTTTTCATTGTTCACATTTTTGAAATCAAGCGCTTCCGCTCGAGTCCCACATGCGTGCGCCAGCCGGGCGAGAGCCACGTTGTGCAGATAGATTGCGCTCAATTTCGTCGTCCGCGTTCGGGTGACATCAGCTGCTGCTTGAAGGATGTCGAGCTGTGTTCCCAATCCCGCACCAAAGTTGCTCTTGGCCATCTCGAGAGCTTCGTCAGCAGTCTGCACATTTTGCGTCTCGGTTTCGAGGACGCGCTCTGCTTGTTGAAGGTCAAAAAATGCGCTGCGCACTTCGGACGCAACGCTGCGCCGCGCTGCGGCGAGAGCTTCTAGCGCTGCCTCGCGCCGGGCGCGGGTCGCCTGCATGCGCCCCTTCGTAGCGAACCCGTCGAAGATATTCCATGTCGCATTTACACCCACTACGCCGCCGTAATTAAGTTCCTGACCTACGGCCGGATCGCGTTCGCTATAAACTTCGTATCCGGAAAAAGCGCGAATCTGCGGACGCATCGCGCTGCGATCCAGGATGTATTGCTTGTCTTCTATCGCGATATCCCTTTGCCGGGCCTTGATGACCGCCCGATTAGCGTCGGCGCGTGCGAGGCAATCGTTGAGGTCCGCGTGATTCGGTTGATACGTCAGTTCGCCGGCAACTCCAAATGAAGCCGGGTGATCTTCGCCTTGGCGCGCGTCAAAACCAAACAGATCCCCAAGCCGGAGGTATGAATTTCTTAATTGCGTCTGCGCATTAAAAAGTTCCGGCCGTTCGTTGGCCAGGGCCACTTCACCCCGTTGCACATTCAATTTTCCGACGATGCCAGCGCCAAAATTTTGCTGCTGGCTATTGAGTTCCTCCTCCAGAACATGCACCGAATCCTCGCGCACCCGAACCTTTGCCCGATTTAGAAGTAGCTCGTTAAACGCGATTTGCACCTCCATGGTGACGCGACTGATAATTTCCTGAAGCTCGTAATTTGCCTTGTCGATGTTCATCCGCGCGATGGCCACCTGGCTGCTTACGGCTCCGCCGGTGTAAAGATTCTGTTCGAGCTTGAGAATCGCATTGTAATCCTCCTGTCGCAGTGTCGTCTCGCTCTGAGTCTGTCGTTTGTCGTATAACCCGCTTGAACTCACTGAGGGAAGAAATCCGGAGCGCGCCTCAATCCAGCTGCCACGCGCGCCCTGCACTCTCTTGCGCGCAATCAAAATATCTGGGTTGTGCTCTTGGGCGACTGCCACCGCCTGTTCGATCGTATAAACGGGAGCGGCTTCAACTGGCTGAGGGAAAACGAATAAGCCGGCAGCAATCAGCACGCCGATAGCCGCTGAGGTGAAACGCATTTTTTGTCTATCTCCTTGCGAGGGCTTTCCTTGCACCAGGAATGCCCCTGACTGTTGCCCTTATATCAGGTCTTGCAAGCTGGCGCGACTTCGCACACATTCGGCGCTTGCATTTACCAACATTTTTCGCGAGTAACTGCGGGCGGAAGGCAGCCTGGGAAGCGGCCTAAATCGTGTCTTGCTTCGAATTATTCAATTTAGGTAGTTTTTCAGCTTTAACGATCTAGAAATGAGAAAAATAAGAATCGCCGTTGTCGGAGTTGGCAATTGTGCCAGCTCGCTTGTTCAAGGGATAAGTTTCTATGATGGCTCGTCCGGCAATGGCGCCGGCGTGGGCTTAATGCACAGGCAGATCGGCGGCTACCGCCCGGGCGATATTGAGATCGTGGCCGCCTTTGATATTGATCGCCGCAAGGTCGGTCTGGACGTGAGCAGAGCCATTTTTTCGCCGCCGAATTGTACGAAAGTTTTCTGCGAGAAAATCAAACTCACCGGGGCGATTGTGAAAATGGGCTGTGTTTTGGACGGTTACGCACCGCACATGCGCGACCAGGACCCGCTGCGCACATTTCTTCCGCTCGAGAAAGAAACCACTCGCGAAGACATCATCTCCGAGTTGAAAAACTCTTCCGCGGAAGTGATGGTCAATTATCTTCCCGTCGGGTCCGAACAGGCCACGCGATTTTATGCCGGGTGCGCCTTGGAAGCGGGGCTCGGTTTCGTTAACAATATCCCGGTCTTCGTCGCGAGCGATCCAACGTGGTCGAAGCGTTTTGCCGACAAAAATCTTCCGCTTATCGGCGACGATATTAAAGCGCAGATGGGCGCCACCATCCTCCATCGGGCGTTGGTTGATCTTTTTCGCAAGCGTGGAGTGAAAGTTGTGCGCACGTACCAACTGAACACTGGCGGTAATACCGATTTTCTAAACATGCTGAATCGCACCCGGCTCGCGTCGAAGAAAACTTCAAAGACCGAAGCCGTCCAATCTGTAGCTGGCGAGCGTCTGGCGGATGAAAATATTCACATTGGCCCGAGTGATTATGTGCCGTGGCAACTCGATAACAAAATTGCTTTCATTCGCGTGGAAGGCCGTCTCTTTGGCGACGTGCCGATGGAAATTGATCTGAAGCTTTCTGTCGAAGATTCGCCGAACTCCGCCGGCGTGGCGATCGATGCGATCCGCTGCTGCAAGCTTGCCCTCGATCGCGGCATCGGCGGCGTGTTGCATTCTCCCTCCGCGTATTTCTCCAAACATCCGCCGGTTCAAATGACCGACGACGAAGCGTATCGCTGCGTCGAGCAATTCATTCGCGGCGAGCGCGAAAGCTAGTCAGCTCAAACGCAACGAGGTAGCCCAACCCCTTTTGGTTCGTGGTTTTGTCCTTACATCAAAAGCCAGCAGGCGCATCCGGTTGAATTTCATCTTCGAGTTGCGCGGGCGGCAGTTGTTCCAGCTGGCGCCATTCGATTTGCAGTTCCTCCGCAGAGTAAAGCAGGAAACGGCCGAGCGCGGTCGAGAACAAACCGGCTTCCACTTCGAGGCACGCAATTTCCGTGACTGCTTTCCAGTAAGCCGCCAGCTGCGGGCGGTAACGCGCGCGAAAGATTTCGACATCGCTTGAGGAAACATCGTTTGTTTTCCAATCAAGCAGAAGACACCGGCCAGCTTTGCGGTTAATCATGATCGAATCGATCAAGCCTTCAAGCACGCTGCGGTCGTTCCTGCGCCACGAAAATGGAAACTCGGCGTGAAATAACGTTTCATCGCTCGCAAGAAAACGAGCAATGCTGGCGTCGCTGAACAAATTCCGTCGCGTGGCGTTCCAGTCTTTCACCGTGGCTTTTGCGTCGGGAGACATCGGCAATTGTTTTTCGAATAACTTTT